>LSQX01120950.1_pt1 | contig 304999 bp, 250 predicted proteins | sample 654561 | NCBI WGS metagenome assembly LSQX01 (sample SAMN04489861, study PRJNA283612) | anaerobic digester metagenome | isolation source: 4 biogas reactors fed with cattle manure at either 37C or 55C with and... | place: Denmark: Kongens Lyngby | collected 2014 | reverse complement strand
ATAATTGCAATCGGCTTTCATCCGGGAAATCGTTGGAATCCAGGTGCAGGAACTCCATCCTGCTTCTTTCGAAAAGCCTTCCGGAAGTTTTCAATAAATAGAACATCACTATCGTGGGAATTATATTGATTACAACTTCTAAGGCGGGGAAGAGCGGGCTTTCAAAAGGCATGATATCCACTGCCACTATCACAAAATAGGGCAATATTACGGACATCAATAAATATGTTATTCTCTTCCTCCGAATGGTATTGGATTTATGTTCTATGCGCCAGCGAATGACCAATAAAACAGCTGCCGTTGAAAATACAATGCGATATATGCTGATCCAGATTCTCCCCAAATTCATGCCAAGCACGTTGATTCCGCTGAAGGCGGTCGGCAGGGTTTCGAATGGGGCCGCGGCAAAGTATCCAAAGGGAGCGAATAAAACGATGTTTATAACGGCGGGCAAATAAATTATAAGAAGCGCGCTTCGTTTATTGGATAGGTTTTTGTATTCTGTGATAATGAGTATAAAGTGCAGAAGAACGCTTTGAAAGACTCCCCAGCCGAAAACGGAAATGGACCTCCAAAAGGCACTCGATTCCGCTGTAGGTTCTGTGCTTGAAATGGCAAAGGCAATCGCCCAAATCGCCAATGAGGTTGTTAAACGAAAAAATTGCTTGTTTACACGACTCTTTAAGTTGAAAAACCTTGTATGTGTTCCAAGAAACACGTAAAAACAACCGCAAAGGTAAGTTGCTATTGCTGCATATTTCATGATTGTCCCGCCCCAGAGAACAAGCTTTCCAAATCCCTACTTATTGCGGCTTCTCCCCGTTGCCCACCGCTTTTCAGGCATGTCCGTCATTTTTCTCGTATATCATACACACTTTAGGATATCACGCGCATTATTGCCATGTAACTAATGCATTTAGTGCATTTTAGCCCGTCGATGCGTGCAAAGCCTTGACGTAGTGTGCCAGCGGTAAGGCCACCAAATTCATGCGCCGGCTCTGCGGAATCGACGTAGCGCATGCCCAGGTTAGCCGGGCCAATCAACTGCTGGACGAGGAACTGACTGGCTGGCGCCGGCTGGCCTTGGGTGACATCCAGCGCCTGATTCTGGACGTACGCCGCGAAAAGATCGGGCATGGCGGATCCGCGGTTTCCTGCGCTGTTGCCGCGGACATCACGCCCCATGGCCGTGGCGGCTTGCTGGGTGTGAGCGTCTCGTTGAGGGAGGGCGAAGTGGATCAGTGCGGCGGCACGCGATCCGGTGCCGCGGGGAGCCGGGGCGTGAGCGGTCTGGGGAAATTCCGCCAAGCTGTTGATTTGAATGGTGCGCCCGGCACGACTCGAACGTGCGACCTTTTGATTCGTAGTCAAACGCTCTATCCAACTGAGCTACGGGCGCATCCTGCAAACCTCCATAAGGTACAGTTTCCCGCGCCTTTGCGCAACCCCATTTTGGATCCGGCCGGCTCCGGAGGGGGGCCAGGGCGGCCAGGGGGAACCATGTGCGTTTCCTGTTTTTCTCCTTAGGTGAATGGACGGGCTGAGGATTATAGTAGGGGCAATCGCCAGACGTCACCCATATCGTGAATCCGCACCCGGAAGGGGGAGCCCGATGTCCCAGGAACTGTCAGTACAGTACGTCTACGACCGCAGGCGCCTGGTCGTAGGGCTGGTGTCCATTTTTCTCGTCTACTTCACGATGGCCTATTTCCTCCAGGCCCTCAACATCGCCCGGCCCAAGATCGCGGCCGACCTGGGAGGGATGGATCTCTACGCCTGGTCGGTCTCGCTCCCGGGGCTGGTCGGCGCCTTCGTGACCCTCATATTCGGAAAGCTCTCGGACATCTACGGCCGCCGGATCATGATGCTGATCGCGGTCGCGTTCGCCCTGCTGGGATCGGTCCTCTGCGCCCTCAGTCCCAACTTCGAGCTCCTCGTCGCCGCTATCTGCGTCGGCTCGCTCGGGACCGGGGCGATGATGCCGCTGGTGTTTTCGGTGGTCGGGGACATGTTTCCCCCCGTCGAGCGGAGCAAGTGGATCGGGATGCTCCAGCTCCCGATGGGGATCGCGGCGCTGTTCGGGCCCGCGTTGGGGGGGTGGTTCGCCGATACCCTGGGGTGGCGCTACTTCTTCTGGTCCACCGTCCCGCTTCTGGCCCTCTGCCTGGCGCTGGTGCCTCTCGGCATTCCCGACCCCTCCGGGGCGCGGGTCAAGCGCAAGATCGATTACGCCGGCAGCGTCTGGATGGTGCTGGCCTCCTCGGCCCTGATCATCGGGATCTCCCTGGCCGGGGGGCGGTACGCCTGGGGTTCGCCGCAGATCGTGGGGCTGCTGGCCGTCTCGCTCGGCTGCTGGGTCCTCTTTTTCAGGACCGAATACGGCGCCGAGGAGCCGGTGCTCGACCCCCTCGTGCTGCGAAACCGTTCGTTCAACACGGTCGCCGCCGCCTCCTTTCTCTCCTTTTTCGGGCAGATGGCGATGATGATGTACTTCCCCATGTTCCTGCAGGGGGTTCAGGGGATCGGCGCCGCCAGGAGCGGCTGGATTTTCACCCCCTACAGCGTGCTGATGGCCTTTATCGGTGTCCCGGTGGGGTTTCTGCTCGCCCGGACGAAACGGTACAAATGGATGTATGTCGCCGGCTACGGCATCGTGACCGCGGACATGTTCGCCGTCGCCTTCCTGGGCGAAAGCACCCCTGCGCTCGTGAGCCTGGCGGTTGCCGCCTTGGCGGGCCTGGGGCTCGGCGCCATCCCGACGGTGAACACGGTGGTGGTGCAGAACGCCGTCCCCCGGCGGCTCCTCGGCTCCGTCATGGGGGCCATCTTTTTCTGCCTGATGTTGGCTGTGGCGGTTTCCCCCGCGATCCTGGGGGCGGTCATGAACGCGGGCTACGTCCGAACGCTTGCCGCCACCCTCCCGGAGGGGCTCGGCCGGGTGGCCGACGCCGAAACCATGGCGGACTTGACTGATTCCCAGGTCCTGCTGTCGCAGGAGAGGATGGGGGAGCTGGAACAGCGCTTCCGGGGGCTCGGGGCCGAAGGGGCGGGGCTTTTCGCGCCGACGGTGGAGGCCATCCGGGCGGCGATGCAGGCGGGGCTCAAGCGGGTGTTCTGGCTCGGCGCCTTCACCATGCTCGCTGCCTTCCTGATCATCCTGACCATCCCGGAGGTCCCCATCGGCTCGGATCCGCCGCCGGGCCAGCCCGGCGCCTAGGCGTCATTTTCGCTCCCGGTATCTCCGGATCAGGGCGTTGGTGGAACTGTCGTGTTCCGGTCGGGCCGTGCCTTCGAGTTCAGGGGCGATCCGCCCGGCCAGGACCTTGCCCAGTTCCACCCCCCACTGGTCGAACGGGTTGATGTCCCAGAGGACCCCCTGGGTGAAGATGCTGTGCTCGTAAAGCGCCACCAGCGCCCCGAGCGCAGCCGGCGTCAGCCGGTCGAGCAGCAGCGTGTTGCTGGGGCGGTTTCCTTCGAACACCTTGTGCGGCGCCAGGCGCTCCGGCACCCCCTCGGCCCGTACTTCTTCAAGCGTTTTCCCGAAGGCCAGGGCCTCGGTCTGCGCGAAAAAATTGGCCATCAGCAGGTCGTGCTGGTCCCCAAGCGGGTTCAGCGAACGGCAGAAACCGATGAAGTCGCACGGGACCATCCGGGTCCCCTGGTGCAGCAACTGGAAGAAGGAGTGCTGCCCGTTGGTCCCCGGCTCCCCCCAGTAGACGGGGCAGGTGTCGATCTCCACCCGCGCACCCCCGTGGGTCACCCCCTTGCCGTTGCTTTCCATGGCGAGCTGCTGCAGGTAGGCGGGAAAACGTTCCAGGTACTGGTCGTAAGGGAGGACGGCTTGGGTGGCGGCGCCGAAGAAGTTGTTGTACCAGACGGCCAGGAGCCCGAGCAGGACGGGCAGGTTGCGCTCGAAGGGGGCGGAGCGGAAATGGCGGTCCATGGCGCGCGATCCCCCGAGCAGTTCGTGGAAGCGCTCCGGGCCGATCGCGATCATGGTGGAGAGCCCGATGGCCGATTCCATCGAGTAGCGGCCGCCGACCCATTCCCAGAAGCCGAACATGTTGGCTTCGTCGATCCCGAATCGTTTCACCTCCGCGGCGTTGGTCGAGACGGCCACGAAATGGCGCGCGACGGCGTCTTCGCCGAGCGCCCCGGCGACCCAGGCTCGGGCGCTTCGGGCGTTGCGCATGGTTTCGAGCGTCGTGAAGGTCTTCGAGCAGACGATGCAGAGGGTTTCGGCCGGATCGAGGTCCCGGACCGCCTCGATGAAATCGGTGCCGTCGACGTTGCTGACGAAACGGAATTCGAGGTCGCGCCGGGAGTAATGCCGGAGCGCCCTGTACGCCATCGCCGGGCCGAGGTCGGATCCGCCGATGCCGATGTTGAGGACGCGGCGCACGAGGCGGCCGGTGCTGCCCGTCCACTCGCCTGCGCGCACCCGGCGGGCGAAAGCGGCCATCCGGTCGAGCACCGCGTGCACCTCGCCGACCACCTCGGCGCCGTCGACGGCGATCTTCTCCCCCCGCTCCGCCCGCAGCGCCACGTGCAGCGCCGCCCGTTGTTCGGTGGTGTTGACCGCCTCCCCCCGGAACATCGCCTCGATCCTCGCGCGGAGGCCGCGTGCCTCCGCGAGCGCGACGAGCAGCCGGAGGGTCTCCTCCGTGACGCGGTTTTTGGAGTAGTCCAGGTAGACGCCCGCCGCCTCGGCGGCGAAGCGCTCCCCGCGGCGCGGGTCGCGGGCGAACAGCTCCCGCAGGTGGAGCGGACGCACCACGGCGGCATGGGTTTCAAGGGCGTTCCATTCGGGGAGATCTCTCAGGGGTGGCTGGATCTTCATGGGCGTTGTCCTCCGCGGAAATCCGGTTTTTCCACTTTATTAATATCATGGACTTGAAATCCGGGCCATTATACGATGGCTTGGGAGCGCCGGGGGGGACTGTTCCCTTCGGCGCCGCGAGGAAACGAGGCAGGGAAGATGCAAAGGAATATAGGCGGAACATTCGCGGCGCTTTCGGCGCTGCTGCTGGCCCTGACGGCGCTTCCGCGTCCGCTCTGCGCGCAGTATGCCACGCGCCAGGTCAACCTGGCCTATCTCACGCAGCGGGCCGACGTCATCGTGCAGGGGAGGGTGGCCCGGGTCAGGCACGCGCCCCTGCCGGGATACCCGAACATCCCCACGGTGGAGGTGACGCTGGAGGTCGAGAACATGCTGCGCGGGCCCCGGGGGCGCACCTACACCTTCCGGGAGGTCTTCCTGGGACTCCGGGCGCGGGAGGGGAAGCAGGGATACCGGGAGGGACAAAGGCTGCTCCTTTTTCTCCCCGCGTCTTCCCGGTACGGCCTGAGCAGCCCGGTCGGGATCGAGCAGGGACGCTTTCACATCACCTGCGGTTCCGGCGGGGAGGAAATCGTGGCCAATGAAATGGAAAACGCCGGGTTGTTCCGCAACACTGCGCTCGCGGCCCGGGGGGTGCGGCTGACCGAAGGCCAGAAGCGCCTCCTGGGCGTCAAGCGCGGCCCGGTCCGGCTGGGGGAGATGATTCCCGTGATCCACGCCTTCACGGCGCTGCCGAGGATCCCATGAAGAGCTGCGCCCGAACGATTTGTTGCTCCATCGCGATGCTTGCGGCGGGGATGCTCTTTTCCGCCTTCGCCGGGGGGCCGTACTACGTGACCGGCCCCGGCGCCGCCGTTCCCGGGGAGGCTTACCGCTGGTCCGGAAGCCTCCTCCGCTACAAGACCGACCTGGGGAACCTGGGGCGCCTGACCAACGCGGAGGCCGACGCCATGGTCTCGGCGGCGTTCCAGGTCTGGGAGGATGTGGATACCGCCTCGATCGGGTTTCAGCACGACGGGAAACTCTCCGGCGACGTCACCGCCGACAATATCCTCGGTTTTCAGAATGCGCTCGGCATGTGCTCGGATCCCTCGCAGCCATCTGGCTCGATCGTCTACGACTTGGATGGGAGCATCATCGAAGCCCTGGGGATGGACAAGAATTCGGTTCTCGGGTTTACCGGCGTGGTCTGCACCGACGACCGGCTGGGGACCTACACGCGCGGCTGGGCGGTGATGAACGGGAGGTTCATCGACGGCACGCCCGACTCGGCCGGGCACCGGTCGGTTACGCTCGACGAGTTTCACGGCGCCTTCGTCCACGAATTCGGGCACCTGCTCGGCCTCGGGCATTCCCAGATCAACGTCGAGTGCGCCACGGAATGCTCCGCCGAGGACCTTTCGGGGGTGCCCACGATGTTTCCGTTCCTGGTCAGTCCCGGGCAGGCGACCCTGAACGCCGACGATATCTCCATGGTGTCCTCCCTCTACCCCGAAGCCTCCTTTCATTCCTCCAGGGGCAGGATCCAGGGCCGGGTCGTGTTCTCCGACGGGGTCACTCCCGCGCAGGGATACAACGTGATCGCCCGGAATACGGCCGACCCGCGCGTCATTGCGGTCTCTTCGGTTTCGGGGTATCGGTTCACCGCGGGCGCCGGAAATCCCCTGGTCCCCTTTGGAATGGACACGAGCTTTTTCTACGGGTCGCACGACCAGAACCTGATCGGCTTCTACGACCTCCCGGGGCTTCCCCCGGGGACCTACACGGTTGAGGTGGAGGCGATCCTCAACTCGGGCTCCGTCCCCTTCGTCTACAATAGCGGGGTGGGTCCCATCGGGGACTACCTCGGCTTCCAGTACAAGATGCCCGGAAGCTGCGAGCTCCAGTATCTACACCACCCGCCGCGTTCGACGGACGACTGCGGCACGCGCACGACCGTGAGCGTCGGGGCGGGGCAGGTTGTCTCGACCGGCACCGATATCGTTCTCATCGGAACCGGGCCGCGCTACGATGCCTGGGAGAGCGGTGAATGAAAAGGGGGCGTCCGGCCCCATGAGGAAGGATCCTATGCGTTTGTTTCTCCATCTGGTGCTGGCCGGCTTCCTCGTCGCGACCGCGGTGAGTTGCGGCGGGGGCGGAGGATCCTCCTCCTCCCCGATCGCGCCGCCCCAGGTGGACACGCGCCCGGTGATCACCTCCCTCTCGCCCGCGGAAGTCCAGGCGGGCTCCGTCACCTTCACCCTGACGGTGAAGGGAAGGAACTTCACGAAGGGCGCGCAGGTGCGCTGGAACGGCTACGAGCGCCCCACGGCCTATGTGAGCGCCACCGAACTGCGGGCCGACATCTCCTCGGCGGACGTGGCCTCGGCGGGGACGGCCAAGGTCCTGGTGTTGAACTTATCCCCCAAGACTGAATACTCGGCCGAGTCCAGCTTTGCCATCAACAACCCGGTCCCGGTCCTCCATTCACTGAACCCGCTCCGCATCACGGCCGGAAGCGCCGCCACGCCCCTGGTTCTCTACGGGGCGAATTTCGTGTCGGGCTCCATCGTCCAGATCGACGGCGCCGACCGGACCGGCACCTTCATCAACTCGACCCGGCTGTCGGTGACCCTGACCGCGGCGGATCTGGCCGCGGCGCGGGGTGTGTCGGTCCAGGTGCAGAATCCCTCCCCGGGCGGGGGGACGAGCGGCCAGATCGCTCTCGACGTCGCCGCACCCGGTCTCTACGTGTCGACCCGGAGCCTCCCCCCGGGCGCTTCCGGCAGGACCTACGACTACGCGCTCCGGGCCGAGGGGGGGATCGCCCCCTATTCCTGGGCGCTCGAATCCGGCGCGCTCCCCCCGGGGCTCGGTCTTTCCGCCGCCGGCGTGATCACGGGGACGGCGCCTGTTGTCACGGTCGACGCCGCTTTCCAGTTCGAGGCGAAAGTGACCGATTCCACGGGCTCGACGGTCACGGAGCCCCTCGAGGTTGCGGTCCGCACCGCGGCGCCGGGGCGCAACGACGTCTGCGGCCCGGCGACGGCCAGCCCCATATCGAACGGCGTGATCCGCGCCTCGCTGAGCCCCTACGGCGATGTCGATGTCTATAGGTTCCAGGCGGGCGCGGGAGCCAGGATCACGGCCGAAATCCGGGCCCGGCGCCTGTCGCTGTACGGGGACCCCACGAGCCCCGACATTTTTCTCGATTCCTTTCTGGAAATCCTCGACGCCGACTGCGTGCGGATGACGTACAACGATGACCTGGAGCTGGGGGTGGTGCAGGATTCGGGGATCTCTGATTTCTACATTTCCACCGCGGGGACCTACTACCTCCGGGTCAGCGACCTGCGCGGCGACGGCCGTCCCGACTTCATCTACGAGCTGGAACTTTCGGGCGCAGAGTAAGTCCTTACCATCGCAGTTTCCCCGGCGTCTCGGAACCGCCTCGCTCCCCGCTTATAGTAAAAGGTACCAGGGTGCAGTTGTTCCCGCGATCCGATTCCGGCACCCGGACGGTTCCGTCCGGACTCAAATCGGCGCAGGCGGCCAGGTAATAGGTTCCCGCCTTGAGATCCGCCGGCAGCGACACCGCAATGGGCCCCACCTCGAGCGACTCCCCAGCGTCCAGTTCCCCGCAGGGGAGGGAGCGGAGTTCGGGGTCGTTTTCATCGACGATCCTGTCCGCCGACAGCCGGATGGAGTTCGTGAATTCCGGGGTTGCAGCGTTGCCGTTGTTGGACAAGGCGAACGAAAGGTATACGGCCTCGCCCGGCCGTCCCGCCGGGGCGGAGGTGAACAGGTTCGATGTCTTCAGATCGTGCGTTTTCGACGACTGAACGGATACTGGGACCAGGGAGCAGGAATGCATCCCTTCCCAGTCCAGCGATGAGGGGCCGGGCCGGGTACAGATGCCGACATAGTAGGAACCCGCCGCAATTCCCGATGGGACACGCAGCCGAGTGCTGAAATGGTAGTTCGAAGCCGCAGAAAGAGAACCGAGCTCGGCTTCATGGATGACGGCGTCTCCCCCGTCGAGAACCGGGTCCGGCGACCAGAGAAAGTAGGCGGTGACCGGAGTCTCGGATCCGCTGACGTATGCCGGGCCGTCCGGAACGGCCGAATAGGTTACGGTGAAGATCTCGCCGGGAGCGACCGGGCCTGGGCCGGATGCGGCTCCGGCAATGCTGAAGTGGTTGGGGAGAAAGCCCGGCGGGTTCACCGTCAGGGGGACGGTTTTGCAGTTGTTGCCTTCGTCCGCTTCCCGCACCGCATCGGTCGTGTCGGCGCAGGCGGTGAGGTACACCGTTCCCGTGGGGACATCCCCGGGAAGCGGGACCTGGAAATAATCCGCATGGGATGCAAATGGTCCCAGGAAAGGAATGTGCAGATCCGCCATGACATATTGATAGGAAGCGAATTCGGGGTCAGGGGACCAGAAAAGGGTCGTGCGGGTGGGCGTTGTCAGCAAGGCGTCGCCGCCGCTGGAAGTAACGACGGCAAGGGACAGCGGCACACCCCGCGTGATTGTGGAGGGGGCATGGATATCGGCCGTCAGCTCGTGAGTCTCCGCAGGCCCGACTAGGAAGCCGGCGAAGGCCTGATCGGAGTAGCCGCTCGACAGGGAGGTCCGGACCACAATATATGCCGGGCCGGAGGGGGCGGAGCCGGGTATTTGAATGGAGACGGGACCGAAGGCCCGGGATGCTCCGGGGGCGATCCCTGCGGTTTCGAGCGAGCCCAGGGGGAGGAAACCGTTGTCATCTTCGGAGAAGGCGTAGTCGATGCCGAACTGTATCAGGACGGGCCCGGAGTCGGCGCTGCCCGTGTTTCGCACCCTCCAGTTCAGCCCCAGGCTTTCGCCGGGGAGGGCCCGGAGGAGTTCGGGCGTGACCTCCTGCACTTCGGCCGTGGCCGTAACGGGAGAGCCGGCGCTTTGCACCGTAAAGGGGACGAGGGAGCAGTTATTGTCCTCGCGCGTTTCCACGACCCCATTCAGCGAGGGGTCGGCATAGGAATCCACACACACGGCGATATAGTGCACGCCCGGAGGAGCGTTCCGGGGGATGGTCACGGCCGATGATCGGACGTGGATGTTCTGTCCCGGATCCAGTCTGCCCCATCCGAAATGACGGATGGGCGGATCTTCCGGCGTGATCAGGGCATCCTTGGACCAGCGAATCGTGTTGAGAAAGGAATCCGTCCCGGCATTTCCGTCGTTGATTGCCGAAAACTCCACCCGGACAGTGTCCCCGGCGAAGCCCTGGGAGGGGGTCACGCTCAATCCATATGCACGCAAGTCATGCGACCTCGGGGAGAGGACCTGGATGGGTGCGACAGCGCATTCGTTCCTCTTGTCCCTGAAGTCCGACGGATCCAGGCAGACCAGAATGTAATGGGTTCCGGCGCTCAATCCCGGCGGGATCTGCAACTGGAGAGTATATTCCCGCTTCCCCCCGGGATCGATCGAGGGCACTGGGATAAAGCTCAACTGCTGGTAGTCTTTCCGAATTGGGTGGACAGACAGAAGGGCCCGCGCCGTCTTGGCATGGGGCCAGTGCTTGGAGCCCTCCCCGCCGTTTTGGATGGCAAAGGAGGCGGTGACGTATTCCCCAATCCCGGCGGCCGGCGAGTCCAGTTCAAGATCGGCGACTCGGAGAAAATCTCCGAGCGGCTCGGCCCGACACTCGAAGGTTTGGCAGTTATTGCTCTCATCGGTCTCCGCCACCAGGTCGTCGGTGTCCACGCATACGGTGATATAGCTCTTCTTCGGGGCATTTTCCGGGAGCCCCACCGTAATCGCCCCCCCACGGCTGATGTCATCACGCGGGTCGATGGCCCCGGTATAAAAGCTCGCCAGGAGCCGGTCGCCCGGGGCGGGATCGGGATAGGGGGACCAAGTGATCCGCGTGCGGGTGGAGGTGAGCAGGGGGGCGGGCGATTGGTAGGTCGGCTTCCTGAAGAAGGATACGGTTCCGTACGCGCGTTTGGAAGGAATGTACCCCGGGGTATAGGGGTTGTCTAGAGACAGATCCCTCGGCGGTGCCTCGGCGCCTATATAAAAGGGAAGGTCGAAGGTGGCGATCTCCACGAATTTCAGGATGCCCGCATTGAAGTCCGTCTGCGCCCAGGCCTGCAGGACCAGGTCCTCCCGGTTGAGACCGTCCGGAATCCGGAGGGGGATCGGCCCGAAAAAATGGGACGAGTCTGCGGGCAGGGGATCGATGGTCTGCGCCCCGCTTTGCGCAATCGGCTCTTCGGATTTGGCGGCGCCCCGGGGCTTCAACAAGACCTTGACGGTTATGGGATGTGTGGCGGCGCCGCCGCTGTTGGTCACATTGAAGTAGAGGTTGACGGTTTCGCCGGGTGCCGCCCAGTCGACGTCGGTGGTTACGCCCAGGATCTCCAGGTCCGGCGGCAGCTTGGCCGGCGGGATGTCGGCCGTCACCGTGACCGGGACCGAGACGCAGTTGTTGGATTCATCGCTTTCGCGGACGCTATCCATCAAATCCACGCATACTCCGAAATAATGGGTGCCGGGAAATGAAGGCACGACGACGCTCTCGTTGGGAGTGGTCCGTTCCTGAAGCGATCCCAAACCGTAGATCGGTATGGTCTGCATGATCCGGTCTTCCCTGCCGATGACCGGATCCCTCGACCAATGACTGGTTACGAGGACTTCCCTGTTCAAATCATGGCCGTTGTTCCTGATGCGGGCGGACCAGGTGATTTCTGCGGGGCCTGATGCGCTCAATGACAGGGAGGAAATCTCGAGATCGGGAATTCCCTCGACCCGGAAGGTTGAAATCACCCCGCAGTTGTCGGTTTCATCGAGTTCGATGAGGCTGTTTGCGGGGTCGGCGCAGACGTACAGTTCATATGTGCCGGGGGCCAACGTTTCAGAAATCGGGATCTGGATGGGGGGGCTGACCCAGGAGACATCGGCATCCATCCCGGACAGGGAATAGATCCCCAGGTCGTGAATCTGCTCCCCTTGGCGCAACGCCATGGATACATCGAAGGAATCCACCGGGGCCGGGCTGGGATAAAAATGAATAGCGGCGGTGATGGTTTCCCCGATATAGGCGAGATCCCCTACATTCCCAGGGCTTTGAATTTTGAGGTTGGGGACGTTTTCGGAACTCATGACGGTGAAGGGGACGCTGGCGCAATTGTCGCTGGCATCGTCGTCGGGCACGACCCGCGAATGGATGCAGCCGACCAGAAAATAGGGGCCGGGGGCCAGGTCCGAGGGGATATGCAGGGGTATCGTGTCACCGTGACCGAAAGAATGAGCGACATAACGATCGTTGTCGTCCATAACGGTGTCTTCGGACAGGCAGATGTCGATGGAAATGGCCCGCGGCGGCACATTCCCGTTGTCGCTCCACTCGACTGAGAAATCAATGACTCCCCCGGCGGGGGCATAGGACTGGCTCGGCGAGATGGCCGACAGCTGCAGGTCGACGTAATAGGAACTGTCAAGATCAAAGAACGCCCGTCCGTAGTTATTGGCCTCGATCGGATCCGCAAATGATGCGAAGGCGACAAGTTCATAGGTGCCCCTGGGGGCTTCCGGGAGCGTTTCGACCGCCACCGGTCCAAGCGAAAATTCGGCGCCCGCGGCGATCGTTTCCTGCACCGACACCGTGGTGCCGAACATGCCCTGTACAGACAGGTGGCAGTAGAAGGGGGCCGTGATGTCCCCCTCCCCGTTGTTGCGGAAGGTGACGGTAACGGAGAGGGGATTCCCGGCATCGACCCTGGTGCTGGCGAGGGTGACCGAGATTATCTCGAGATCGTTCTCGGATTTCGGGTTGAAGACTTGGGCCGTCCCCCATCCGGCCTGGAGCAAAAGGAGCAGCAGGAACGGGAACAGTCGGCGGCGGGGCGTGGGGGTCTCGATGCTCATGAATGCCACCCTTCGGCTTAGGTATGCTTTCCAGGCATGAACAAGGGTTCGGTTGCCCGGCATTTTATTATGGGGGGCGCCATGCGGTCCAGCGAATTGTGGGTGCGGGGAACCGTGGGCGGAGAACGAAAAGGGGCAGGCCCTCAAGGCCTGCCCCTGAGGTGGTGCGGAATCGGGCGGCGGGGTTATTCCCAGCCGCTCGGGATGCCGTGCTTGTCCATGTAGCCGATCGCCTCGATCTCGTAGATCTTCCCGTTGCGGATCTTGAAGACGTGGGCGGCGGGGAGGTCGAAGGGGCCGTAGTCGTTCCTGCGCTCGGTGATGCCGGGGACGCCGATGATGTTCATCACCTTCGGCTCGCCGTCGTGGCGGAAGATGGAGAAGGCGAAGGCCAGCCCCTTCTCCTCGTCGAGGGCGAGGATGCGGCGGTTGTTGATGTCGCCGATGTAGCTCATGACTCCGGTCGAGAGCTGCGCGGCGCAGGTCATCCGGCGGAAGGGGGAGAAGTCGTCCTCGCCCGCCCGCGGCGGCGTGCGGTCGCCCGCGCTCGTGCCGCCGTTCTCCCTGCGCTCGCACTCGTCGGCGAAGGGGGCGACGGCGCCGTTGTCCTGAATGATCGCTTCATAGTAGGAGTCGGCGATCTCCCGCATCTTTTCACGCGGCACCCGCTCGACTTTCGGCACCCGCTCGAGCAGGGCCGGGCGCGGCTGCGACATGTTCGGGTTGAGCGGCCCGTCGCTGCGGGCCACCAGGTGGTCGATCTCAGTGATCTTGTGGTTGTCCACCTTCAGCCGGACGGCGGCGATGGTCGGTTTCCCATTCTCCCCGATCACCCCCATGAACCCGATCTCCCCGCTGTCGGGGTCGGCGGCGTAGATCTTGAAGTCGGTCGGCCCGGCGCTGGCCGTTTCCCAGAGTCCCTTGCCGACGGGGATCTTCTTCGTGTTTTCCACCAGCTTCACGTCGCGGTCGAGCGGCACCCCGGAGGGGTCGTGCCGGGCCAGCGCGGCCAGGTAGTTGTCCATGATGTCGACGAGGCTCTGCCTGGTCAGGCTCCAGCCGTCGCTGGTCCGGTAGGGGACGCCGACGATGGCCATCGCTTCGATCTCGTGGATCCTGCCATTCCTGATCTTGTAGATGTGAGCGGCCGGGACGGTGAATTCACCCCAATCGTTGGGGCTTTCGGTCACGCCGGGCATGTTGCGGATCTTGAGGGGATTGGGTTCGCCGTCGTGGTTGAAGACGGAATAGGCCATGACCAGTCCCAACTCCTCGTCCACGGCGAACAGGCGCCGCTGGTTGATGTCGGTGATGTAGCCCATGATCCCGGTCGAGAGCTGCTCGGCGCACTTCATCCGGCCGAAGGCGGCCATGGCGCCGAAGGGGGTCGGCCCCGGCGGAAGGGGATCCTGGTTGTTGGCCGCGGTGACCCCGTTCTCCCGGCGCTGGCACTCGTCGGCGAAGGGGGCCACGTTGCCGTCGCTCTGTTCGATCGCGTCGTAGTAGGCGTTCGCCGCCCGGAGCATCTCCGCGCGCGACACGCGCTCGGAAGGATCGAGCGGCGTCAGCAGCCCGGCGCGCGGCTTGAGGAGGCCCGCCGGCAGCTCGCCCGCCAGCGGGGATACCATGTGGTCGATTTCGGCGATCCTGCCGTCGACCAGCTTCAGGCGCGCCCCGAGCAGGGCCGGTTCCCCCTTGTCCCCGATCACCCCCATGAACCCGACCTGCCCCGCCTTCGGGTCGGCGACATAGATTTTGAAGTCGGTCGGACCGGCGCTGGCCGTTTCCCAGAGCCCTTTGCCCACTTCGATGGGATTGGTGTTTTCCACGAGCTTGACGTTGCGCGCAAAGGGCAGCCCGGTGGGGTCGTGCCTGACGACGGCTTCGAGATAGCGGTCCATCATCTTGACGAGGGCGGCGCGGTCCGGCTGCTTCGGTCCCCTCGAACAGGCGGCGGCCAAGGATCCGGCGGCGATTAGGATACAGAGACGAACCATTGTTTTTTTCATCTGCGGCTCCCGGTTTGGGCCCCGGAACGTCGGGGCTGTTTGTCGTGTCCCTTCTTCAGGATGGCAGTGATACGTTAACGCAAATGGGGGGCGGGGGCAGCAAAAAAAAGGCCCCCGGGGCCGGTGCCCCGGAGGCCGTTCGGAGCGGCCGCGGTTTGGCCTACCCCAGCTTGCCCTTGTCCTGGAGATAGTCGGCCGCGTACTTCATGTCGAGGTCCTCCAGCGTCTTGCGGGTGGGGTAACCTGATTCGGTATTCCACCCTTCTTCCTTGTAGAAGTGGGTCTTGAAGGTGTCCACCCCTTCCCGGGTGAAGTAGAGCTCCCGGCAGTTTTCCCACTGCCACTTGGAACCGTCGAAGATGGGGAGTTCGGTGGCATAGCCGCAATAGGAGGCCCCCGGCCGGTAGTAGTACCCGGTGAAGTTTTCCATGTTGCGGTGGCGCCCCTGCAGGACGAAGATCGCCCTCTTCAGGTTCCAGGCGCGCCGGCCGATTTCCAGGCCGTCCTGGAAGGTGTGGTTGCGCCCGGTGACGGCGTTGAGGTACCGGGGCTCGAGTTCAGGCGTGTGCCCGTAGCCCTTGGGGTGGGCCTGGTTGTAGAGCTGGGAGTAGCCCCAGTCGCAGAAACCCACCGATTCCTTGTAGTAGTTCCAGTAGTGTTGGTGCCAGGCCACCCACTTGGCGGTGTGCTCGGAGTAGATCCCGGTCTTGTAGGCCTGTTCCCCCTGCCAGCTGTAGTCGAACCAGTAGGGGTCGTTCGCCAGCGTCCGCTCGGCGAGGATGTTGACGAACTGCTCGCAGGTGATCCCGCGTTTGGTCCCCACGGACATGTCATGGTTGTTGATGTCGCGCGAATCGAGCAGGTTGCCGTAGGCCCATTCGACCCCGGGCATGGACCAGTGGTCCTGGTACCCCCACATGGTCAGCCGGCAGAGGGTGTTGAAATCGTCCGTCCGCCCGAGCTTCTCGGCAAAGCGCGCAGTTCCTTCCGCCAGCAGATCGCCGATGCCGATCCGGTTGGCCAGCGCGATGCCGTAGATCTCCATGAACTGCTCGCTCTTGTAGGCATCCATCGGCAGGGGCGAAGTGTCGTACTTGGTGCCGGGGCCGATGATGCCCATGTCGTACATCTTCTTCATGTACCAGCCCAGCGCCGTGTAGGCGGGAACCCTCGGCTGGATCGGGAAGTCCTTGTTGTGGTCGGTCGGGAAGGACATGGGGCCCATGAAGCAGGTTTCCATGGCGTTCAGGCTGAGCTTCTGGCAGATGTCGGTCCCCTTCTGGTTGATTATGGTCGGGGTCTGGTGGTCGACAAGCGAATACCAGGTCGATTCCGCGCAGTCGTCCGAGTCCTGGCTGTGGGCGCGGTTGCGGTTGTGGCACTGCCGCGGGAGGCCGCAGCCGGCGCAGGCGGAGGTTATCGAAGCGGGTCCGAACCCGCCGAAGCCCCCCATCCGGGGCCAGGTCTTGTCCCACCATTCCCGGGTGTTCTTGAGCTCCTTGGGGTCGGCGATCTTGATGCTGCCGGTGCCGATGACGGCCACCGCCTTCAGGTTTTTCGACCCGAAAACGCCTCCGAACCCCCCCTGGCCGGCGCCGCTGCCGCCGCCGTGGATGAGGGACGCCACGCGGGTCAGGTTTTCTCCGGCCGGACCCATTGTCACGATCTGGGGCCGTTGCAGGGAATAGCCGCTGTCGAGGCGCCACCACTCCTCGCCGAAGCGGACGCCGGAGCTCTTCCAGATCTCCTCCTGGGTCTTCCAGGAATCGAGCCCCCACAGCGCCTTGGCGTCTTCCAGGGTGACTTTGTCGTCGACGATGTTGATGTAGACGGGGGATTCCGCCTTGCCGACGACGGCGACGCCGTCCCAGCCGGCGAATTTCAACATCGTGGCGAAGGCGCCGCCGAAGTTGCTGTGGCAGAACCACTGGACCGGGTAGCACTGGGGGGACAAGCCGGAGACGCTGGTGCGCGCCGCCGCCGGGGTGCCGGTGCCCGCCATCGCCCCCGTCATCAGGGCGACCATGTTTTTCGGGTGGAAGGCGTCCTGCATGTCCCAGTCTCCGGGCGCCACGCAGAACTCCCAGAAGAGGGCCGTGGCCGTGCCGTGACCTCCGCCGTACATTTCATATTTCTGGGAATCGAGCGCCCTGATCTCTTTCGTGGACAGATTGACAAATAGAATCTTTCCGCCAAATCCTGGTGTAGCCATAATGTCTCCTCCTCTCCCTAGTTGGCGGGCGTCTTGGGCGCCGGCGTTTTTGATTTTGGTTTAGCTCCAGGGGCTCCCATAGGAGGCATTTTTTTCGGCGGCGGCTGCAGATTGCGGTCGTACCCCCGGTTATCGGCCTGGTCTGGAAGCTTGTCCACGATCGCCAGCGCGTTGGCCGGGCAGATTTCCACGCAGGCCTGGGTTCCGTCGGGCCCCCCCTTCTTGTTGTAGTAGGGGGTGTCGACGCACAGGTCGCACTTGGAGACCTTCCTGGTCGCCGGGTTCCAGATCGGGCGATGGGGGCTGTAGGGGCAGGAGCGCATGCAGGTTTGGCACCCGATGCACTTTTCCTTGTCGATCATCCGGACGTTGCCGTTGGCGGCGCTGACGTGGCAGGCGCCGGTGGGGCAGTTGTCCACGCAGAGCGGTTCCGGGCACTGCCGGCACACGTTCTTTATGATGTCCTGGGGGTACTTGTTGAGCACCGCCCGGTGGACCTGGATGCGGGCCAGCGACAGGCTGGTCGCGCCCTCGTGCACCATCGAGCAGGCCATCATGCAGTTGAGGCAGCCGGCGCAATGCTTGCTGTCATAGACTAGGTACTTGGCGGACAGGGGATAGTTGATAACGTTTTTGGGGGTACCCTGCGCCGCCGTCGCGGTGGCGCCGGATACGGCGGTCAGCGCCCCCCCGGCGAGGACGGTGCCGCCGCCCACGACGAAAGCGCGCCGGGAAAACTTCTTCTCGGGGTTTTCAGCTTCTGTTTTTTTGTCTCCAGCCATGGATGCTCACCTCTTTGAAAAACTATTCATCTATCTATATCTACGAAGAAAGCGACCGTTTTGTCTCAATTCTCGGCTCCTTTTTTCTGGGGTGGGGGCCCCTCCGGACATGGCGCGGCGCCCGGTCTGGTCGGCGATGCGGCAGAACAGGGTTCATGAGCCCTTTCATCCTAAGGTTTTGTGGGGCGGCGGGTCAAGCGAATTGAAGGCGGGCCTGTTTGCGCGTGGTTTTCCCTATCGACCGGGAGCGGCCATGACCCAGACCTCGCGGGTCCTCGGGCCGTCGAATTCACAGAGATAGACCGCCTGCCAGGTGCCGAGCATCAAGCGCCCGTCCTCCACCACGACTTGCACCGAAGACCCCATCATGCTCGCCTTGAGGTGGGCGGCTGCATTCCCCTCGGAATGGGTATAGCCGGCCTGCCAGGGGACGGCGCGGTCCAGCGCGGCGGCCATGTCTGCGGTGACGCTCGGGTCGGCGTTCTCGTTGATGGTGATCCCGGCGGTGGTGTGCGGCACGAACACCGTCAGCACCCCGTGCCGGAGTCCCATGGCCGCCGCCGCCGATTCGATTTCCCGGGTGATGTCCACGAACTGGGTGTGCCGCCGGGTCCGGACCGGGAATGTCTCCATGGTTCCTCCTCTCTTCTCCCCGCGGTTGCGGGGGATCAATGCGCCTTCCCGGACGCCCCGTTGGCCCACAGGATGAGCCCGGGGACGAACGGGTTCCGGAGGTCGGGGTGGCGCGGCAGGACGCGCGCGGTGTAGCCGTGCAGTCCGCTCCCGCAGGCGGGGGCGGCGGTGATTTCATAGATCGTCGCCCCGTCCTTCTCCCGTTTGGGCCGCATCTCGAGAATGAGGGGGTTTTCGATCTCCCCCTGCGCGTTCAGGCGCCCCGCGTAGAGTTCGACCCTCAGGTCTTCGGTCGACAGGAGACCGGTGCGGACCCGGGCTTGGAACCGGATGCTTTCGCCGACGGTGATTTCGGCGGGCAGCGAGGTCTCGATCATGTCCACCTCCAGTTCCGGCCACGCGGCGCGGATGCGCGCGAGAGCCGCGGAGAGCTCCCGTGCACGGGCGGCGCCGTCGGCCTCGAGCCGAAGGAAGCGTTCGTGGGCCGGCAGGTAGAACCGTTCCGTGTATTCCCGGACCATCCGGTTGGTGTTGAACCAGGGGCAGAGGTCGACGATGGACGATTTCATGAGCCGGATCCAGTTGTGCGGCACCCCGTCGGCGCGGCGATCGTAGAAGGTGGGCACCACGTCGCGCTCCAGGATGTCATACAGGGCTTCGGCCTCCACCTGGGCCTGGACCTCGGTGTTCGCGTACGACTCTCCCTTGCCGATCGCCCAGCCGACCAGGGGGTGGTTCGGGGTACGCGAGCGGAAGACCTCGTCCCACCAGCCGTCCAGGGTGCTCAGGTTCAACACCCCGTTGGCGATCGCTTTCATGCCGCTGGTTCCGCTGGCCTCGTTGGGGCGCAGGGGGGTGTTCAGCCACACGTCGACCCCCTGGACCAGGTAGCGGGCGACGCTCATGTCGTAGTCTTCGATGAAGACGATGCGGCGCCGGAATTCGGGCTCCCGGGCCAGCGCGGTAATCTGGCGGATCAGCTCCTTCCCCTCGTCGTCTTTCGGGTGCGCCTTGCCGGCGAAGATCACCTGGACGGGGCATTTGAAGTTGTTGAGGATGGCGGCCAGCCGGCGCCGGTCCCTCAGCAGGAGGGTCCCCCGCTTGTAGGTGGCGAAGCGGCGCGCGAACCCGATCGTGAGCGTATCCGGATCCAGGGTGTCCTCGACCGCGGCAATCTCCGCCTGCGGGGCTCCCCTGCGCTCCAGTTGCAGGCGCAGCTGCCGGCGGGCGAAGGCGACGAGGCGTTCCCTCCGGAGCTCGTGGGTGCGCCACAGGCTTTCCGGGGAAATCGATTCGATCCGGTTCCACACGTTCTCCGCCGACGGCTGGGTGCGCCAGCCGGGGCCCAGGTAGCGCTCGTAGAGCTGGTTCATCTCCTCCGAAATCCAGGACTGGAAGTGGACCGCGTTGGTGATGTGGGTGATCGGTACTTCGTGCTCGGGTACCCCGGGCCAGAGGCCCTTCCAGAGCCTGCGGCTGACCTCTCCATGCAGGCGGCTGACGCCGTTGCTCGCGGAAGCCGTCCTCATGGCCAGCACGGTCATGCAGAAGTTCTCCTCCTTCTGCGCGGGGTTGCTCCGGCCCAGGGCGAGGAAATCGTCCCACGGGATCCCCACCTCCGCGGCGTACGACGAGAAATAGTGTTTCATCAGCCCCGGGGGGAAATAGTCGTGCCCCGCGGCGACGGGGGTGTGGGTGGTGAAGACGAGGGCGGAGGAGGCCAGTGTGCGGGCCTGTGCGAAAGAGAGCGACCGGCGCCGGATCAGGTCTCGGACCAATTCCAGCGCCAGGAAGGCCGAGTGCCCTTCGTTCATGTGGTAGACGGTCGGATGCAGGCCGAGCGCCCCGAGCGCCCGGTACCCCCCGATGCCGAGCAGGATCTCCTGGCGGAGGCGGTATTCCAGGTCGCCCCCGTAGAGCTGGTCGCTCAGGTCACGGTCCTCGTCCCGGGTGTTTTCGGGGATGTTGGTGTCGAGCAGGTACAACGCCACGCGCCCCACGTTGACGCGCCAGATCCGGGCGGTCACGTTCCGTCCGGGCAGGGGCGCCTCAATGGTGAGTTCCCGGCCGTCGGGCCCGCGCTGCAGTACGGCCGGAAGGGTGTGGAAATCGTTGTCGGCGTAAGCCTCCTGTTGCCACCCGGAGGCGTTCAGGTACTGCTGGAAGTAGCCCTGCTGGTAGAACAGGCCGACGCCCACGAGGGGCACCCCCAGGTCGCTTGCGGCCTTCAGGTGGTCTCCGGAGAGGATGCCGAGGCCGCCGGCGAAAATGGACAGGCATTCCGTCAGGCCGAATTCGGCGGAGAAGTAGGCGACGAGGGGGGATCCCGCCCCGGCGTGGGTCTTGTCAAACCAACTCCCGCGGTTCTGCAGGTAGGCGTCGAAATCGGCGACGACGCGTTCGAAATAGGCCAGGAACGATTCGTCCGCCGCGGCTTCCTCCACCCGCTTCTGGTCGAGCATCCCCAGCATGCGCACGGGATTGTGCCCGCTCTCTTCCCACAGGTCCCGGTCGAGACGGCGGAACAGCTCGATGGCGTCATGGTTCCAGGCCCAGCGCAGGTTGTAGGCGAGGTCGCGCAGGCGTTCGAGCGCCGCCGGGAGCCTGGGGACCACGGTGAAGGAATGGATCGGTTTCATGTCCTGGTTTCTGCCTCCGTATACAGGGTTGTCGGTTTCGCCATTATTATAATGTCGGACAGGGCCGGGGGGCGTAAAAAATGGTACAGTGATCCGCCAGGGGATCGAACGGACAAGGGGGATTGCGATGCGCGCAACAAAAGATGGAGTATCCATATCCGAGATCGCCCGGCGGCTCGTCGAGGTGAGCCGGCGGCACGATTTTTTGCCCAATGTTCCGAAGGATTGCGGGACGCAGCTGCCGTCGCGCGCGAGCTGCCTGGAGATCATGCAGCAGCTCCGGTCCGTCCTGTTCCCCGGCTTCTTCCGCCTGGCGGAATTCAGCCCTGAAGCCCTGGAGCTTCACGTGGGGGCGATCCTGGACCGCGTCGCGATCACGCTCGAGGAGCAGGTCCGGCGCGGGTTCTGTTTCGTGTGCCCCGGGGACGAAGACAGCCCGTCCGAGTGCCGGGCCCGGGCGGCCGGGATCACGCGCCGTTTCCTCGAGAGGATCCCCGGGGTGATGGAGCTGCTCGCGGAGGACGTGCGCGCCGCCTACGACGGGGACCCGGCGGCCAAGAGCCCGAGCGAGACCATCTTCTGCTACCCGGGCATCTATGCGATCACCAACCATCGCGTCGCCCACGAACTGTACAACCTCGAGGTGCCGGTGATCCCCAGGATCCTCGGGGAGAACGCCCACAGCGTCACCGGGATCGACATCCATCCCGGGGCCAGGATCGGCCGGAGCTTCTTCATCGATCACGGCACGGGGGTGGTGATCGGGGAAACCTCGGTCATCGGAGACCGGGTGCGGCTCTACCAGGGGGTCACGCTGGGGGCGAGGAGCTTTCCGCTCGACACGAACGGGGTGCCCATCAAGGGGGTCGACCGCCACCCCGTCATCGGGGACGACGTGGTCATCTACGCCGGGGCGACCATTCTCGGGAGAATCACCGTCGGAGCGCGCTCCGTCATCGGCGGGAACGTGTGGCTGACCGACAGCGTCCCCCCCGGGAGCGTCCTCTCCCAGGGGAAGGAGTCCAACTTCCGGAAAGGCTAGGCCTACGGCGCCTTCTCCGGAAGTCCGCAGGGCTGACCGGTCTCCCGCCAGTAGACAGTGCGGTGCGGGAAGGGGGTTTCGATCCCCTTGCGGTTGAAGGTGTTCTGGATCCGCCGGCGCAGTTCGCGCCCCACCGCCCACTGCTTCAGCGGCAGGGTCTTGATCCGGAACCTGAGCGTCACCTGGGATTCGTCGAACGCGTCCACGCCCATGATCTCCAGCGGTTCCAGGATGAAGGGCTGGTAATCCGGGTCCTCCTGCAGTTCTTTCCCGATGTCGCGGAGCACCTCCGTGACCTCGTCCACGTCTTGACTGTAGGTGATCCCCAGGTCGATGACGTAGTAGGAGAATTCCTTGGTCCGGTTGGAAACGGCCTTGATCTCCCCGTTCGGGAAGATGTGCACTATCCCCTCGATGTCGCGCAGGATGGTCGTCCGCAGGCGGATGGCTTCCACGGTCCCCCCCGTGCCGTTGATCAGGACCACGTCGCCGATGCGGATCTGGTCTTCGAGGATGAGGAAAAAGCCGCTGATGACGTCGCGCACCAGGTTCTGGGCGCCGAATCCCACCGCCAGCCCCGCGATCCCCGCCCCGGTGATGATAGGCATGATGTTGATGCCGAACTGGTCCAGGACCAGCATGATGGATACCCCGATGACCAGGACGTAGCCGATGCTGTTGATGATCTTGCCCAGCGTCCGAGCCCGTTTCTGGGCTTCCGACGGCACGTCGGACTCCGTCCCCGCCACCATCCGTTCCATGTGGATGACGGCGAGGCTGATGATCCGGAGCAGGATATAGGCCCCCACGAGGATTCCCACGACGCGGAACAGGCGCGCCCCTTCGCCCGAGATGCTGAGGTCGAGCGTTTTCATGGAGACGGTGGCGACGACGAGGCCGAGGAGGACGTTGGCAAGGGTCCGGAGAGGCTGCAGGAACCGCTGCCAGCTCTCGTAGCGGTCGCCGAGATCGGCCAGCAGCACCGAAACCAGCCGCGCGGTGAAGATGCCGGCGATCAGGAGGGCCGCGATTCCCAGCCCCTTGTGGACGTAGCCGACGAACGTTTCTGGGATCGGGACCAGGTAAGCCAAGTAATAGAGTACGGCCAACGCGAGCAGCGGGCTGACCAGCGACTCCAGGTAGTGGATGATGCGATCGTCCAGGGTGGTGGCGGTACGCGCCGATCTCTTGCGCAGGAACCTGAGAATGCCGAAACGGAGGACGGCGGCCGCGATCACTGCGAGCAGCGGGTAGATGACATAGCGGGCGTCGATGCCCATCAGTTCGGACAGGTTCTCCATCATGCTCCCTCCCATGGCGGATCGATTCCCGGAGATGTTACCATAAAGCCTGCGGCGGGCCTCCGGAGAGCGTGTTCCGCCGCCGCGGGGCCGGGGGGATGCATGGAATCGAAAAGGGAAATGACGCCCGATCGCGCGCTCTCGCTCTTCGGCGATCTCCCCTCCGTGTTTATCGGACGCTTGCCGGTAAAAAAATCCTCAACGACGAATGCCGGGAGGGTCGCCCGGGCCAGCTTCCCGCCAGAGCAGTTCCCATTCTTCATGGGTCAATTGTTGTATCTTTTCCAGGTCGCGTGAAATGCGGAGCAGGAGGCGCATGCGCGCATTCTCGTCCGGAGTCGCTGAAAGGACCTCGTCGAGCCGCCGCCGGATCGTCTCCGGGCCGACATCCGCGGGCGCTTTCTGGTTGAGCGATTGCTCCACCACATGAAGCACCAGGGCTGGAGCCGAGGTTCTGGCTGTCCCGTAAGCGGCCGCCGCAAGGGCCATCAACCCCATCATCACCAGCGACCGCCTTTTCAACGTCATTCGGGCTACGACCTCCCGGCGTTAATTATAGCAAAAGGGCGGAGGGGCAACAGGCGCCCGCTGTGCTATAATCAGCCCGGTTTTTCCTGAGAGCGCCGAGCCTCCGGCCGGCGTGAAGCCGGCTTGCCGGGCGCGCGCGGGAGCGGCTTATGCACTGTCCTCACTGTCTGGTGATCGAATTGGATGCGGCGGGCTCCTGCCCGCGCTGCGGGTACCGCGCCGTGGAGGAGTCCCGGGAGCCCGAGCGCGGCGATTCAGGCACGACCCCGGCCGATGCCGACCCGGCCGCCGCGGCTCCCGCTCCGGCGGCTCCGGAGGCGGAGATTGCGGATTCCGAAATCGCCGGGGAGGAGGCCATCCCCGGGTGGCGCAAGGAGCTCTCCGAGCGTTTGCGGGCCGTCAAGATGAAAAAAGAGGCGTCCGCGGCCGCTGCCCGTTCCACGGCGACATCCCCGGACCCGGCCAAGGGGGATTTCCCCGATGCCGCCGCCGCCGCGCTGCGGGCGGAGATCATGGAACGGATGAAAGCGCGCAAGCCGGCGCCCCGTCCGCCGGTCCCCGTCCCGCTGCAGAAAAAGCTCGAGCCCCTGAAGGCGGTGCCGCCGGCAGCCCAACCGGCCCCCCAACCGGCCCCCGAGGACCCGCGCAGGATCCAGAACCTCATCGATTCGGCCGTGTCCCGCAAGCCGGTCGCCGCGCCCGCCGCCGCGGCTCCCCCCCCTGCAACAGAGCGTGCGGTCCCGGAGGAGTGGGGCGCGCCCCATGCGGAGGGGAAGCTCATTCTCCTCTCCCGGACCCTGTCCGGGCTGGTGGACCTGATCTGTGTCGTGGTCTGCGTCGGGATTTTCGTGGTCGCCGCTGATGCCTTCTCCGGGATCCTGGTCCTGGACGCCGTGAGTTTCGTCCATTTTGCGGTTCTTTTCCTGCTGACCTATTTCGTTTATTCCGTGTTCTTCCTCACTTTTTCCAGCCAGACGATCGGCATGATGATCACGGACCTGCGCGTGGAGGGGATGGACGGGGAACGGCCCTCGCTGAGCCAGGTCCTGGGCCGATGCGGGGGGCACCTGGTGGCCCTGTTCGGGCTCGGGCTCGGGCTCCTGTGGGGGCTCGTGAACCGGGACAACCTCTGCCTGCACGACCGGATCTCCGGGACGCGCGTCGTTCGGAGTTGATGCCGGCGGCGGGTCAGAAACCGTCGATTTTCGGGGCGTCCGCTTCGGGGAGCCCGAGAACGATCCTGACGGAAGCGCCCGTGCGCCGGAGTGCATGAAACTCGCCGTCCTCCACGAAGGAGAACCTTTCGGGGAGGGTTTCCCTTCGGGCGGCGCGGGGATTCCGCTTCTCAAACCAGGCCTGTACCGCCTCGGCAAACTTGGCGGCGTCCTCCTCCGTGTCCCATTCGGTCAGGAGCAGGACGGCTGTTTTCCCGGCCCGGTTTTCCACGAGCACCGCCTCGTCCCCTCCCCAGCCCAGCGCGGCCTTGTGCGCCCGCTCGTCCGTCAGGTGGAGGCCGAGCAGCCGCCCCAGGCCGAATTCCCCCATCACCCGCTTGTGGGCCACCTGCCACCCTGCTCCCAGCGCCGCGGCCCAGGGGGCGGCGTCCACCGGCCGGGGACGGTCGCGCGTTTGCAGATATTTTTCCGGGTGCATGATCTGCTCGGTCGATTCCGGCAGGTCGGCGTAGATGTCGTTGACGGCGTCCCAGGACGGTTTGTGCTTCCAGACCTGCTGCAGGAAGGAGGGGCCGTAGCCGTAAGGGAACATCAGGCTTTCCTGCAGGAACGCGGGGGCGAGCTTCAGGACCTCGTAATGGGACTTCATCGCCTCCATCTGCGCCTGCATGACGAAGGCCAGGTTGGGCAGGTCCGCGAAATGCCGTTTTTGCGGGGCCACCAGGTGCTGGAGCATCACCGCGGTGCTGTCCCCCTCGATGAAGGCCTTGCGCGCCAGGGCCTGGTCGGCGTTCCCCTCCCTCCCGCTCTCCGCGAGGATGGATTCCACGTCAAAATGCTGGTCCTGCAGCGCCAGGGCGATTTCATGCACCAGGACGTGCTCCTGTTCGGGCGCCGGCAGCCAGGAGGCGATCCAGAGGGTTTTGCGCTCCGGGTCGTACACGCTCTCCACCTGCTCCGAGCGGAGCTGCGCCATTGTCTCCCCGTATGCGACCCCTGCGGGGATGAGGCCGAGCCTTTGCAGCAGCTTTTCTTCCCGGAGCGTGGATTCGGAGGCGATACCGGCGCGGGCGCGCTCCGCGAGCAGGGCGCGGATTTCGGCATGCGCCTTGAGTTCCTTCCGGATGGGGGCCCGGGGGACGAGTCCCCGCAGGCGCGCCACCGTGCCGGCGAGTCGTTCCGCTGTCTCCCCGAGCGGTTCCTCCGCCGCAAACCCGTTGCAAGCCAGGATCACCGCCATCCCCAGGACCGCCTGAATCCTCATCGTCATCCCCCGCAGTGGTCAGATCATAGTGTCCGGCGGCGGGGCAGTCAATGGCCCGGTCGGGGGCGGGGCCGAATGGATTGATTTCCGGGCTCACGCGATGCTAAATTGGTCGGCATGAACCCGCTGATTCCCCTGGCCGTCATGGCGCTCCTGGTTGCCGGCATCGTCGCACTCTTCATCCTGGCGTCGGTCTTCCTCGGACCCGGAAAACGCCATCCGGTCAAGGATACACCTTTCGAATGCGGCATCCCCTCCGAGGGGTTTGCCGGCGGGCGCATGCACATCGGATACTACATCATGGCCATGCTCTTTGTCGTCTTCGACGTGGAACTGGCTTTTCTCTTTCCCTGGGCCGCCGCCCTGCGGGGGCTGGGGTGGTTCGGTTTCGTCGCCATGTTCCTTTTTATCGCGGTGATCGGCGCGGGCTTCGCCTACGCTTGGAAGATGGGCGCGCTCGAATGGGAATGAACGGGGAAACGCCGGAGATCGTCCTTGCGCTGCTGACGGAAACGTTTCCCGAGGGCATCGTCGACACTTGCGCGCCCCTCGGGGAAGCGACGGCCGTGGTCCGTTCCGGGTTCCTGGTCCGCGTGGTCGATTTCCTGAAAAATGACCCGCGCCTCCGCTTCGACTTCCTGGTCGACATTACCGCCGTCGACCGGGGTCCCGTGCCCGGAGGCGGTGCGCCCGGGGAGGAAGACCACAGGTTCACCGTCGTTTACCATCTCCTCTCCCTGCCGTTCAGGCGCCGCCTGCGCCTCGAGGTCCCGGCAGGGGGGGCGGAACCCGAGGTCGATTCCCTGACGCCCCTGTGGGGATCGGCCAACTGGCTCGAGCGCGAGGTGTGGGACATGTTCGGCATCCGGTTCCGGGGACACCCCGACCTGAGACGCATCCTGATGTACGAGGAGTTCGAGGGGCATCCGCTGCGCAAGGACTACCCGGTCGACCGGCGCCAGCCGCTGATCGGACCGAAAAACTGAGGAGAGCATGCGGGAATCGGTGTCTCTGACCATCGACGGACAGGAAATCCGGGCGCCGAAGGGGATGGCGGTGCTCGAGGCGGCCAAAATCGCCGGCATCCGGATTCCCCATTACTGCTACCACGCCGGGCTCGAGGTGGTGGGGAGCTGCCGGATGTGCCTGGTGGAGATCGAAAAATCTCCCAAGCTGCAGCCGTCGTGCGCCACCCCGGTCGCCGAGGGGATGGTCGTGCGCACCACGACGCCCCAGGCTATCGAAAACCGCCGCTCGGTGCTGGAGTTCCTGCTGGCCAACCACCCCATGGACTGCCCCGTCTGCGACCAGGCGGGCGAATGCGAACTGCAGAACTACTACATGGCCCACGGGCGGTTCGACGCGCGCCACGACGAGGACAAGACCAAGCGTAAGAAGGCCGTCGTCCTCGGCCCGCACATCATGCTGGACCAGGAGCGGTGCATCCTCTGCACGCGGTGCGTGCGCTTTACCCGCGACATCGCCCGGACCGCGGAGCTGGGCGTCATCTCGCGGGGGCACAGGAGCGTGATCGACGTCTTCCCCGGGCGGGAACTGAACAACGCCTATTCGGGGAATGTGGCCGATCTCTGCCCCGTCGGCGCCCTGACCGACCGGGATTTCCGTTTCCAGTGCCGGGTCTGGTTTTTGGGGAGCGCGCCCTCGATCTGTCCCGGATGCAGCCGGGGATGCAACATCGAGATCCACTACAACCGGCGGTTCAACCCGCGCTACCACGACCGCCGGGTGCACCGCCTGAAGCCCCGGTGGAACCCGGAGGTCAACGGCTTCTGGATCTGCGACGAGGGGCGGTACGCCTATCGCGCCATCGACGCCCCGGACCGGTTGAAGGTTCCCGCGCTCAGGCGGGAGGGCGGGTTGCGCCGGGCCTCTTGGCCGGAGGCGCTCGGCGAGGCGGCCGGCGCGCTCCAGGGCGTGCTCGAAGCCTTCGGGCCCGGGGGCGCGGCGGTCATGGTTTCGCCGCAGATGAGCGACGAGGAGCTCTTCCTCGCCCGGCGGCTGTTCGGGGAGCGCCTTGGGATCGAGCGCATCGCGGGACGCGCGCCCGCCCCCGCCAGCGCCTTTGACGACGGCCTCCTCGTCCGGGCCGACAAAAACCCGAACACCCGGGGGATGAACATCGTGTTCCCCGGCGTGGGCGACTGCCGCGACCTCATCGAGGCGTGCGCCGGAGGGAGCGTCCGCTACCTCCATATCTTCGGGCACGACCTGGCGCGCTGGAACGACCCCGGGCGGCTCGCCGAAGCCCTGCGGCAGGTGGAGTGCGTGGTCTTCGAGGGGGCTTGGGATTCCCCCACCGCCCGGCTGGCGGACGTGGTGCTCCCGGCCGCCGTCTATGCGGAAAAGGACGGGACCTTCGTCAATTTCCAGGGGCGGGTCCAGCGCTTCGAACCGGCTGTCCCCCCGCCGGGGGAGGCCCTGACCGATCTCGACATCCTCGCGCGGCTTGCGAGTGCACTGGAGGCGGGTCCGTTCGAGTCCACGGCGTCCGGACTGTTCGGAGAGCTCGCTCGGCGGGTGCCGGAGTTCTCCTCCCTGACCTGGCAGGCGCTGGGCCCCATGGGCCGGTGGCTTGCCGATGCGGGAAACGACCATGCTGTTTGACGTGACCGCCGTATTGGCCAAAACGCTCCTGGTCCTCGGCGCCGTGTTGGGGTTGACATCGCTGCTGACCTGGATGGAACGCAAGCAGTCGGCCGTGATGCAGGACCGCCTCGGCGCCAACCGCGCCTCCATCCTGGGCGTGCGCGCCTTCGGCCTGGTCCACATCTTTTCCGACGCCCTCAAGATGTTTTTCAAGGAGGACTACGTGCCGCCGGGCGGGGACCGGATCCTGCACACGGCCGCCCCCTGCATCGCCCTCTTTTTCGCGCTGATGAGCTTCGCCGTCATCCCCTTCGGCGACACCCTCACCCTGGCCGGCCGCGACATCCCGCTGCAGGTGCTCCCGCTCAACGCCGGGATCCTGTTCGTCTTCGCCATGACTTCGCTCGGGATTTACGGCACGTTCCTGGCCGGGATCAGCTCCAACAACAAGTATGCCTTCCTCGGGGGGCTGCGCGCCTCCAGCCAGATGATCAGCTACGAGATCACCATGGGGGCCACCCTCATCGGTCTCCTGATGATCTTCGGCACCCTCGACCTGCAAGAGATCAACCGCGCCCAGGGGGACCTCCTCTGGGGCTGGCTCCCGAAATGGGGCGTCGTGCTGCAGCCGTTCGGGTTCCTCCTCTTCCTCATCGCCGGGATGGCCGAAACCAAGCGGGTGCCCTTCGACCTGCCGGAGGGGGAATCGGAGATCGTGGGCTATTTCGTTGAATACAGCAGCATGAAGTTCGGCGCCTTCTTCATGACCGACTTCATCGAGACGATCCTCATCGCGGCCCTCATCGCCACCCTCTTCTTCGGGGGGTGGCAGGTCCCTTTCCTCCAATCCGACGGTTTCCACCTTCCCGGGGGGGCGCACCTCGCCCTGGGGCACCTGGCCGTGGTCCTGCTGCAGGCGGCGGCGCTGGGGCTGAAGGTCTTCTTCTTCTGCTGGTTGCTGTTGCTGATCCGCTGGACGCTCCCCCGCTTCCGGTACGATCAGCTGATGCGGTTCGGGTGGAAGTTCCTGCTGCCGGCTTCGATCCTCAACATCTTCGTGACCGCCTTCGTCCTCCTCCTGCTGAGGTAACGAATCACTCTGCTAGCAGGCGGGCCACCTCCCGGTACAGCCGGTCGGTATCCTCGGCGTAGGCGTCGCCGCCGGCCGGGGGGCCGGGCGGGATGGGGGCGCCGAAGGTGATCCGGACCTTGTGCGGGCGGATGCGCAAACTGCCGCGGGGCCACACGGCGTGGGTCCCGTCGATGGCGGCGGGGACCATGGGGACGCCCAGTTCGCGCGCGAGGATGGCCGCCCCCTTCTTGAAGTCCTGGAGCTTCCCGTCGTAGGAACGCCCCCCCTCGGGGAAGATGCAGAGGATCAGCCCCCGCCTGAGGCCGGCCGCTCCCGCCTTCATGGCGCGCAGGAGGTGGGCGTCGGGGTCGACGGGAACGATGTTGGTGAGCCGGGCGGCCAGCTTCATCGGCCGGGAGGTGAACAGCATACTGTAGCCGACGAAGAACATCCTCCGGAACAGGCCGAAGGGGAGGATGGAGACCAGGACGAAGGGGTCGAGGTAGCTCTGGTGGTTGGGGCAGACGAGGTAGGGTCCCTGCGCCGGCAGGTTCCCGATGCCCCGTGTTTCCAGCCTCAGCAGCGGGAGAAACAGGAGGTAGTACAGGAGCCGGGCGAGCAGGTATTTGACCAGGGAGAGGACCGGGCCCGAGACGGGCGGCTCGTCCGACGAAGACCCGGCTGCGAGGATCGTTTTCCAGTTCTGGCGGGAGGCCGCCCCGCCCCCCTCGCCCGCCCCCGCCTGCCGCTGGAGGCCGCGGACCAGGTCGGCCACCGTGAAGATTTCGGCGCCGAAATCCTCCGGCAGGGCGAGCTCGAGTCTCTGTTCCAGGCTGGCGAGCAGCTCCACCTTTTCCATGGAATCGAAACCGAGGTCCAGCTCCAGGTTCATCGCCGGGTGGAGGGCCGCTTCCCGGTGATGGGTCTCGGCGAGGCAGCGGGCGACCTCCCGCCCGACGGCCGATTCCATCAGGGCCCGGTCGGCCGCGCTCACCGCGACCGGCTCCGCCGCGATTTCCCCTTCCCGCAGCTGTCCGCTTTCCACCATCCGTTTCAGTTCGAGCCGCTTGATCTTCCGGGTCGTGGTCCGCGGCAGCGGCTCGGACTGGAGCTGGTAGCTCATCAGGCGCTTGTAGCGGGGGAGCCGGTTGGAGAGCGCGGCGATCTCGTCGCGCAGGATTTCCCGCGTGTTGGCGATCTTCCTGGATTTCAGGTAGTCGAAATCGGGGACGACGACGGCGTGCAGCCGCTCCCCGCGCTCCTGCGGGGAGACCACCCCGATGACGGCGATCTCCCGGATCGCGGGGCAACGGCCGTAGTACGTCTCCAGCTCGTCCGGGTAGACGTTCTTCCCGTTGGCGAGCACGATGACTTCCTTCCTGCGCCCCGTGACGAACAGGTTCCCGCCCGCGTCCAGGCGCCCGAGGTCCCCGGTGCGAAACCAGCCGTCGAGGAAGGCTTCGCGCGTGGCTTCGGGGTTGCGGTAGTAATCGCGCATGACGACGGGGCCGTGGACCAGGATCTCCCCCACGCCGGCCTCGTCCGGATCAGCGATCTTGAGGTCCGTGCCCGGGAGCGCCGGCCCCACCGAGCCGATCACGTTGCTTTCGACCGGCGTGACCGTGCAGGCTCCCGTGGTTTCGGTCAGGCCGTACCCCTGGAGGATGGTAAAGCCCAAGTCGTGAAAAAACCGGGCCACCGCGGGATCGAAGGCGGAGCCGCCGCTGATGAAGAGGCGCAGCTTCGCCCCGAAACTGCGGTGAATCCGGGCGAAGAGGCGGGGGCCCAGGTTGAGGCCGAGGGCGCTTCGGCTGAAGCGGTTCAGCCGGAGCAGCGCGTGAAAAGCCCGGCGCACGGCCGCCGGTTTGTTTGCCAACTCCTCATGGATCCGGTTGTGGAAGAGATAGAAAAACTGGGGCACCGTGACCAGGATCGTGATGCCCGCTTCCTCGAGCGCCGCGAGGATTTCCGTCCGGCGGAGCGTGTCGGCGAACACCACCTGCCCCCCAAGGTAGAGGGGGATCAGGACGTTGATCACCGAGGCCAGCACGTGCTGCAACGGCAGCAGGCAGAGGAACGCCTCGTCGTCCCGGAGCGGAATGACGCCGAGCGTGCCTTCGATTTCGGAGAGGATGTTGCCGTGGGTGAGGCACACTCCTTTCGGGGTCCCGGTGGTTCCCGAGGTGTAGATGATCGTGGCGAGGTCGGAGGGGAGGCAGCGCGGCAACGGGGGAGGGTCGGGCAGCGCCGCGGCCCACTCGAGGAATTCCGCGAGTTCCCGGCGCGTCCCCTGCTTTTCCGGGAGCGGGTCGAAAGAGATCACCTGCCGCCGCGCCCCCTCTCCTTCCAGGGCCTGCTCGAGTCTTTCCCTCAACCCCCCGCTCACGAAGATCACCCGCGAATCGGAGTCGAGGATCAGCCGGAGCCACTCCTCGGGTGAGATCTGGGTGTCCAGGGGGACCGCGACCATCCCGGAGAGATAGACCCCGAGGTAGGTCGTCACCCATTCCGGGCGGTTTTCGGAGAGGATGGCCACTCGGCTCAAGGGCTCCAGGCCGAGGGCGAGCAGGCCGTGGGCGGCCGAGCGGGCCTCGGCATGGGCTTCGCGGTAGGAGACGGAGGTGTAGCCCCCCGGAATTTTGAGCCGGAACGCGGTCCGGTCCGGGACGCGGAGCGCCCTCGCTTCGAAATGATCGTTGAATGTCGCCGGTTCATTGCGGGGGAGTGGTGTCATGGGGAGCGTATCCGGCCTAGATGTCCAATTCCTTGAGTTCCTGTTCGATCACGGCGTCGAAACGGGCGTCGGCCGGCAGGGGTGGAGCGGCTGGTGCTGCCGGGGCGGAGCGGCGCCGCTTCCGGAGTAGGAGGAAAAGGTATCCCCCGCCCGCGATCAAGGCGGCCCAGGGGAGCAGGTATGCCAAGGCGTTGATCCCGCGCGCGCGCGGCGTGGCCAGGATCCGCTCGCCGTACCGGGCGACGAAATGATCGAGGATGTCGCGTTTCGTCTGCCCCGCGGCCACCATGGCGCGCACCTCCCGCCGCATCTGTTCCGACACCTCGGAGTAATGCTGCGAGATCGGCTGGTTCCAGCAGCAGGGGGCGATCAGGGTGTCTTCGATTTCGCGGATGAGGCGCTCGTTCCCCGCGCCCCGGGCGGAGAGGTGCCCGGGGAGGAAAAGCCAGGCTGCAAGGAGGGTGATGAAGACGGGGAATCGGATCGGGCGTTTCATGGAATCGGTCGCTCTCCTTGTCGGGTGCCAGGGTTCATCATCGAGTGTACCCCGAAGCCGCGCGGACGCAAAGCTGCAAACCATCCGCGGCGCTCGACGGCCGGCATCGTGCCGGGCCGGAGACGGAGCGCGAAAATAATCGGACCTCCGTGTGCCGGGAATGTATACTGGAACCCTCCGGCCGTGTCGAAGTGGACCAGGTCCGGATTGAACCGGCGCAGGATGGAGAGAGTCCCCGGATGAACAAATCAGTGCGGTTGCCGTCGCAGGTCGAGAGACTCCTGGCCCGGGGGGTTGTAATCTCTTCCCCCCATACCGTTGAAATCGACGAATCGGTCGTCCCGGAGCGGATAGCTCCCGGGGTCCGGATCCACGCGGGGTGCCGGATAACGGGCGCCGACACCTCCATCGGCCCCGGTTCCGAAATCGGCCGGGAGGCCCCGGTCACGATCGAGGCCTGCCAACTCGGCCACCGGGTGGAGCTGAGGGGGGGCTATGTCTCCGGCGCCACCTTCCTCGACGGGGCGAACATGGGAAGCGGGGCCCACGTCCGTCCCGGGACCCTTCTCGAAGAGGAGGCCGGCGCCGCCCACACCGTGGGTTTCAAGCAGACCATCTTTCTCTCCTACGTCACGGCCGGGAGCCTGATCAACTTTTGCGATGCCCTGATGGCGGGCGGCACCAGCCGGAAGAACCACAGCGAGATCGGCTCCTCCTACATCCATTTCAATTTCACCCCGCGCCAGGACAAGGCCACCCCCTCGCTGGTCGGTGACGTGGCCCGCGGCGTGTTCCTGGACCAGGCCCCCATCTTCCTCGGGGGGCAGGGGGGATTGGTCGGGCCGGCGCGGGTCGCTTACGGGACCGTCATCCCCGCGGGCACGGTTTGGCGCGACGACATCCTGGAGGAGGGGTGGATCGCGGCGGCGCCCCGCGCGGCGGCGGAGGCCCGCGCTTTCGCTCCCGGGATCTACCGCGCCATCCGGCGCGTCGTGGTCAACAACCTCCTTTACATCGGGAACCTGTGGGCCCTCCGGGAGTGGTACCTCCGGGTGCGCATCGGGAGCATGGGGGGCGATCCCTACCGCGAGGCGTGCCGCGCGGGCGCCCTGGCCCGGATCGGGGAGGGGTTGGAGGAACGAGTAAAAAGACTCGGGGAACTGGCCGATAAGATGAAATATTCGCTCAGGCACGCCCGGACCGCTACCGGCGCCGAGTTGCCGGACGGGGTCCGCCAGGAGCAGCGGGCGCTCCTGGAGAGGTGGCCTGAAATGAAGGCGCGGCTCGAGACGGGGCCGCCGGAGGGTGGCGGGGTGCTGCAGCGCGACGCCTTTCTCGAAGAATGGGAGGGGATGGATCTCTCCTCCGGTCACTGTGGGGCGGTGGGCGCGCTCTCCCCGCGGGCGCGCGCCGAGGGGAGCGCATGGCTCAAGGGGATCGTGGAGGGCGCCGGAGCTCTCTGGACCGATCATTAATGCGGAGATAATCGAATGGAACGCATGTTTGGTACAGACGGGATAAGGGGGATCGCGAACGTTCACCCCATGACGGCGGAGATGGCGCTCGAAATCGGCCGCGCCGCAGCCTATGTCTGCAAGAAGCACCCGAAGCAGCGGCACAAGATCGTGATCGGCAAGGATACCCGGGTCAGCGGTTACATGCTGGAATCGGCGCTGACGGCGGGCATCTGCTCCATGGGGGTGGACGTGCTGCAGGTAGGGCCGATGAGCACCCCCGGCATTGCCTTTCTCACCCGCAGCATGCGGGCGGACGCGGGGATGATGATTTCGGCGTCGCACAACCCGTACCAGGACAACGGGATCAAGATCTTCTCTCGCAGCGGCTTCAAGCTCCCGGACGCCGAAGAGGACGAGATCGAGGACCTGATCACCTCCGGTCGGATCAAGGACATCAGGCCGACGGCGGAGGAGATCGGTCGGGCCGAGCGGATCAAGGACGCGAGCGGCCGCTATATCGTCTTCTGCAAGAACACCTTTCCCGAGGATCAGACGCTCGCCGGGATGAAGATCGTGCTCGATTGCTCCAACGGTGCCACCTACCGGCTGGCGCCCGCGGTCTTTTCGGAGCTGGGAGCCGACGTGAGCACCATCCATTGCGAGCCCAACGGGGTCAACATCAACGACCGCTGTGGGTCGCAGCACACCGAGGATCTATCCGCCCGGGTGCGCGAGCTGGGGGCCGACGTGGGGCTCGCCTTCGACGGCGACGGCGACCGGCTCATCGCGGTGGACGAGCGCGGGGTCAGAATGTCGGGCGACCAGATCCTGGTCATCTGCGCCCGGATGTACAAGGACCTGGGGTTGCTCAGGAACAACCTTGTCGTGGCGACGGTGATGAGCAATTTCGGCTTTTTCGCCGCCCTGAAACGGCTCGGGATCCGGGAGGCGGTCAGCAAGGTGGGGGACCGTTACGTTCTGGAGCTGCTGCAGGAAAAAGGTGGCGTCCTCGGAGGGGAGGAGTCGGGGCATATCATCTTCCTGAACCACCACACCACCGGCGACGGGATTGTCTCCGCCCTGCAACTGCTGTGGGCCATGAAAGAGAGCGGCCGACCGCTGTCGGAACTGGCGGAGGTCATGACCCCCTCCCCGCAAAAGATCGTCAACGTGGATGTCACCGACAAGCCCCCGCTGGAGACCCTTCACGGACTGCAGGAGAAGGTCAGGGCGGCGGAGGCGGAACTGGGCGAGCGGGGGCGCGTGCTCATCCGCTATTCCGGGACGCAGTCGATGTGCCGGGTCCTGGTGGAAGGGCCCACCGAAGAGATGACGGGACGGTTGACGATGGCCCTGGCGGACGTCGTCAGGGAGTGCATCGGCCGTTAACCCAGGCCGAGGAGACCCGCATGCCATTCAAGGTTATAGTCACCCGGGATTTCGATCACATGAGCGAGGTGGCCGCCGGCTTGGTCGTCGATGACATCCGCCGCACCCTCGCCTCCCGCCCCTCCTACGTTCTCGGCCTGGCCACCGGCAATTCGCCGACGGGGCTGTACAAACACCTGGCCAGGGAGGCGAACGCGGGGGAGATCGATCCCGCCCGGATAACCAGCTTCAACCTGGATGAATACGTCGGGCTGCCCGGGGAAAACGCCGAGCAGCGGGCGCTGCACCGGGAGAGCTACAGTTTCTTCATGGTCCAGGAACTGTTCGGGCTGCTCGCGACCAATTTTCACGAGGTCAACATCCCCTTGGGCACCCTGATCGACCAGGACAAGATGGAATTGGAGCTCAAAACCCATCCCGGGGACTGGACCCTCCGTGGGAACGACCGGGGCAAAGCCATCGTCATCCACCCCGAAGCGGGTTCGGATTATCTCCGCTGGCTCCAGGAAACGGTCCTGGACGGCTACGCAGACAAGATCGCGCGCGCGGGCGGTGTCGACCTGCACATCGTCGGGGTCGGGGGGCGGGGGCATGTGGGTTTTCACGAGGTCGGCATTCCTTTCGAGGGGAGCGAGGTTCTCCTGGTCAAGCTGGACGACAACACCGTTCACAACGCCGTCGTCGACGGCCACTTCGCGAGCCGGTCTGAATCCCCGACCTACGCTGTGACCATGGGGGCGGAACTGGTCTACCGGGCCAAGTCCGTGCTGCTTTTGGCCAACGGCAAGCGCAAGGCGGACGCCATCGCCAAGGCTCTCTTCATGGAGCCCGACTGCTCGGTCCCGATCTCCTACGGGCACACCTTCGCCCGTTCCGGGGGGAACATGATCTTCGTCGTCGACCGCCTGGCCGCCGCCGGTTTCCTGGGGCGGGAGGCGCAGCTCCGGGAGCGGGGAATCGACGTCGAGGATATCGGCGAGGAGCGGGCATCGGTCCCGGTCGAAAGCCTCAAATTCTTCTGCGCTCCCGGCTCCGCGGCCAGCTGAGCCAGTCGCGGCGGTTCTCGGCCGCCCGCGCCCCCGCCCGGGCGAGGAGTTTTGAGATTCGGTCCGCTTCCGCCATTGCCTCCTTCGGTCCGGGTTCACCCTTTGCGCACATTCCTGAAAGCTCCGTGCCCTGCCCCAAATGTGCTAAAATAGCCCCAATACTTGATCGATTTCATCCACAGGCATTCACGAAAAAGGAGAAAACCATGGACCCTGTAAACAGCGGGGAAAAGGGAACGACGCGCAGGGGGTTTGTCAAGGAAATCACCGCGGGCGCGGGAGGGCTGGCGCTCGGCGGCCTGCTGCTGGATGCACTCGCGCCCCGGCCCGGCCTGGCCGCGGCCGACGCCCCGTCCGCCGACGGGACGAAGTACGGGAAATACTTTCTCAGCGACAAGGGGGAGCCGCCCAAGGCCAACGATTTCGTCTCCCTCAACAGCCTTCCCCCCTTTCCCGAAATCGCCAGTCCCCAGACATACTTCCGTGGCGCCTCCGCGTTGCCGGGCGCGACCGCCACGATCGGGTGGCAGGTGTTTCAGGCTCCCGTCTGCTGGGAGACGCCCCATACCCACAAGTACGATGAATTCCTGATCTTCCTCGGCGCCGAGCTGCCCGACCTGTGCAAGAGCTTCGACGCGGAGATCGATTTCTGGATGGGGGAGGAGTTCGAGAAGCACACCATCACCTCCACCACCGTCATCTTCATCCCCAAGGGGGTGATGCACAGCCCGCTCAATTTCCGGGCGATCCGCAAGCCGGTGCTCTTCCACGCGCTCTACCTCGGGCCGAGCCTGGACGCCGTGCGGATGCCCAACTTCGACCTGACCACCTTCGACTGGGGCGGACCGGTCAACCTCAAGATGTTCGGGCCGTCGAAAAAATAATGGGGACGTCCCACATGTTTCCCATTTTCCATGCTCCACCGGGGGGGAAATCAGCGGATCATGCCGATCCTCTTCAATCGACCATGTCCGTCGGCACGGTATGAAGTGGTTCTGCAATGGGGAAACGCCATGGAGCCCGGCCAGGCCCCCTGGCTAGAGGGGGCATAAAACAGGGAAACGTGTGGGACGTCCCCGTTTTTTAGCGGGCGGCCAGGGCCCGGGCGCCCACTTCGGGCAAAAAGAATACGGGGATCGTCATCAGGACCATGCAGATGGCCGCCAGGCCGAAAAGCATGGTGGTATTGGTGCCCGCCAGCGGCGTGATGATGAACGTCGGCACGACCACGGCCCCCAGCACCTGGACGGTGGCGATGATGCCCCCCGCGCTCCCCGCGTAGACCGGGCCGATGTCGGGCAGCAGCATGGGGAGGGCGGAGAAGAGGGGTTGCACCGAATACTGCAGGAACCCGGCCAGGAGCAGGGCGGCCACCAGCCAGGGGCCGATCGGCAGCTGCCAGGACCAGAAGATCGCCGCGCCGCTCAGCAATCCAACCATGATGAGATAGCGCCGCATGACCCCCATGCGGTTGCAGATCATGGGCCCGAGGAGGCAGCCGAAGATCCCGCCCAGGGTCGGCATGGAGCCGAACAGGCTCGCCTTCACCGCGCTGATGCCGCGCAGTTCCTGCAGTACGTTGGGCAGAAAGCTCGAGAACACCATCACCGATCCCATGACGAAGAAGAGGCTGCACCCGGCAAGCCAGACGCCGCGCGACCGGGCCGCCCGGCCCAGGTACTGGTTGGCGCGCAGGACGGGCGGTTCGGGGGCGCCTTCGGGGCGGTTTTTCGCGAAAACCATCCAGAGGACGAAGATGACCAGGCAGAGGACGCCGGAAAAGACGAAGGCGCTGGACATGGAGGGGAAAAGCGCGGTGGTGGAGGTGCCGATAAACATCGCCAGGGATGGGCTGATCATGCAGACGCCCATGATGGTCCCCATCTGCCGCTGCGGGAACCAGGCGCCGAAAAGCTTGGCGAGGTTTCCCACCAGGAGCCCTGACGCCAGACCTGCCAGAATGGTCATGAACAGGAAGGGCCAGAAGGAATCGGTGACGGAGCGGAAGTAGCAGCCGATCACCGAGAAAAACAAGCCGACGGCCACCACCTTCTTCACGCCGAAACGGTCGGCGAGGGCCCCGCCCAGGATGCAGATGAACAGCGACCCGGTCATCGGACCGGCCATCAGGGCCGAGAACTGCGACGGCGACAGGTTCAGCGCGGGCATCAGCTTGTACGCCAGGGGCGGGAGCTGAAACTGCGCGTAGCTGCCGATAAAGGTGCCCAGCATGGCAACGGCAAGGATCACCCAGCGGTAAGGCGACAGCCTGGACTCGTCCGTAGTGCTCATTCCTGTTCGCTCCCTTCGATGTCCGGATTCAGCCTGAACCCCTCCCAGAAAAGCGAAGCCGCCGACCGGAGCGACAGCCTTCACCCCGCCGCGGCAATAGGGTTGTCCGTTTTCGGCAATTCGCCCTATGAAAGCACAAACCGCCCCGATTTGCCCGAGAAAAGTAGGTAGGGTCTGCGTAAGCGTCAATTCTTCCACACGGGATGGTTACGGCAGCTTCATATTCCATGGCGGCAGTGCTTCTAGTGAGGCATCGTCACGGGAATCCAGGTTGGGTAGGATCTCAAAGGCGCACTATCAAGTATGGGCACGTATATCTGTATGCTTATGACTCGATGAAAGAAGCCAAAGAACATTTGAAGGTGTATCTGACATTTTACAATGCGGAAAGGCCTCATCGCTGAAAATCGTCAGGGATCTCGGTTGGATCGCCAAAAGACAGAAAGGACTTGAGATATGTAGGGTAATTTGGTGGGCGTAATACGATTGGATATTGTAAGTGGTTATTTATGAATGAGATACATAGATAGTTGGCGGAGGAAGTAGGATTCGAACCCACGAGGGGGTTGCCCCCCTAACGGTTTTCAAGACCGCCGCCTTCAACCGCTCGGCCATTCCTCCAGCCTGTGAAAAAAGTATGCCTGTAAAGCCGCTTTTTGCAAGGGGAAAGGATGTTGCGCAGTTTTCGGACCTGGGGAATAATGGAAAGAAAGTTCGCGATTGCCGTATGTTGGGTTCCGGGCATCGGTTTTTCCGGCCGATGCCTATCGGGAGGTGCCATGATCAGGTTTGCCCTCTGCGCCGTTGCGTTTTCCTTCGCCCTGGTTCTTCCTGCAGGGGCCGACGATTTCAAGAAACCCACGCGCACGCCGGTGGAAAGCTCGGCCGAACAGGCGCGCGTCATCGCCGAAGGGGCCCGGCTGCACGACCGGGGGGACTACGACGGGGCGATCGAGAAGTACGAAAGCGTGCTCGCGCTCAATCCCGACGATGTCGTGGCGATCTACGAACTGGGCTACTCCCATTTCGCACGGAAGGATTATGCACAGGCCCTGGAATACGCGCGTAAAGGGGTGCGGTACGTTTCCGATCTCCGGCCGCAGTTCCTCCTGCAGATCGCCAGCTGCCAGGACAACATGGGGGACGGGGAGCGCGCCGTCAAGACCTACCGGAAGATGATCAAGGAGTTTCCCGGGGTTCCCCTCGTGCACTTCAACCTGGCGGTGACCTACGCCCGCCAGGATAAAAGGGAGCTCGCGAAGGAGCAGCTCAAAAAGGAACTGGCGATCAGCCCCGACCACCGGTCCAGCCACTACCTGCTCGGCATGCTGCTCGAGGAGGAGGGGTACCGGATCCCGGCGGTACTGGCCCTGTCGCGCTTTCTGATCCTCGAGCCGAATACGGAACGGTCCGGCGCGGCCCTCGGCGGCCTGCAGAAGCTGATCCAGGCGGGGGTGAGCATCGAAAACGAGAAGAAAGTGACCCTCATGATCAAGCCCGACACAAGGAAGGACGAGGGGGATTTTGCGCGGCTCGAGCTGATGCTTTCGCTCGTGGCGGCCGGCCTGGCGCTCGAGGAGAACCGGGTGGAGCAGTTCTGTTCCTTTTTCCGGAACCTGATCGAGGTGGTGGGGAGGGAACAGCGGAAGTTGGGGTTTACGGGCGCATACTACATCCCCTACTTTCGCGAGATCAAGGAGCGGGGCTACACCGACGCCTTCGCCTACCTGATCCATGCCGGCAGCCCCGACGGCGAGGTCGGGCAGTGGCTGATCGCGAACGAGGACAGGGTGGAAGAGTTCCTCGAGTGGTCCAGAGATTATCCCTGGCCGTCGGATGGTTCGAAATCCCGAAAAAAATAGAGCGGCTTTTTTGCGTGTGTGCGGAGCGGTGTGCGCGGGCGGTCAGGCGTCCGGGTGTCGGGTCTCGATCGCTTCGAGCACCGCGAGCGGGTCGATCCGGCGGCTGAAGGGGACGAGGCGCGCGTGTTGGGGCAAGTCGCCGGGGGCGCAGTCGAGGCGGCGGTCGATGCACAGCACGAAGGGCTCCCGCTTCATCGCTGCGAGGCGGTCGAGCTTGGTGCGGAGGTAGTCGGGGGTCCAGAAGCCGACGATCTCCAGCAGGAAGCGGCGCGCGGGGTCGCGGCGGTGGATGAGGGCGAAGTCGGGGAAGGTGAGGGCGCCGCCGGCCTCGACCGGTTCCGGCTCGCGCAGGAGGTCCCAGTCGAGGGTGGCGGCGAGGAAATCGCGGGCGAAGCGCTCCTCCAGGTCGCTGTCGTACCCGGGCGGGGCCGCGGGCATCGGGAGGGGGTCCCCCGAGCGGATGCGCACCCGGACCTCTTCCCCGCCCAGTCGACAGCGGGCTTCGAGCTCGAACCGCTCCGAGCGGAGGAGGAGGGGGAGGATCGAGGCGAGGCTGCGGCCGTAGAGGGTGGTGTGGTGGAAGAGGGCCAGCGGGCCCGAAATCCGCATTTCAAAACCCCGCTCCCCCGCCCGGCGGATCGAGGCGAGGAGGCGGCGGAGGTGCACCTGGCGCATTATCGCGCGCGCGGCGCCGTGAATGAGGATCACCGCCTCCGACGCCCGTCCCAGCACCCCCTGGGCGAGTTCCAGGTTGGTGCGGAGCGCCAGCTCGTGCGGGGTGGGGAGGGGATCGGGAAGGCCGAGGCGCCGGCGGGAGGCGAGGTCGGAGAAGAGGTGAGATTCGACCAGGCCGGGCTTGACCCCGAGGCGCCGGGCGACGACGGCGATCACCCTCTCCCGGTCGAACCCCCCATGCCGGCGCGCCCGTTCGGCTTCGGGAAAGAGGAGGGCGCGGAGCCTGCGCCCGTCGACGGGGGGACGCTCGCGGCCGCAGAGGGTGCGCCACGTCCAGAGCGCCATCTGCCGCCGGGCCTCCGGCGCCGCCACCCTCGAGGGCTCTTCGAGGAACGCTTCCGCTTCGCGCTCCCCGCGCCCCTCGAGCCGGACGAAATCCCCGATCAGCGCCCCCAGCCAGGCGTGGTCCTCGGCCCCGAGCCACAGAGGCTCCGCCCACTCCCCGAGCGTCCGCACCCGGACCCGGTTAGCCGGGAGCAAGCGCCCTCCTGCGGCTGTCGGCCTGGCGGACCTCGAAGGTGCCCGCGGTGACCAGGTCGTAGACCACGGCCTTTTTCCCCTCGGCGGGCCGGAGCACGCGCCCCACCCGCTGGATGTATTCGCGCGCGCCCAGGCTCCCTCCGATGACGATGGCGACGTCGGCCGCGGGGACATCGAGCCCCTCGTTGAGCACCCGGGCGCTGACCAGGACCCGCAACTCCCCGGCGGCGAAGCGCTCGAGCGCCAGGCGCCGCTCCCGGCGGCCGATGTCGCAGGTGACCGGCTGGACGAGGTGCTCGCGCGCGATCGCGTAGGCGGTGTCGTTGTCGGCGGTGAAGGCGAGGACGCGGGAGTCCCTGTGTTCGCCGAGGAGAGCGCCGACGATCCGGCGCTTTTCCTCGGTGTAGTGGATGATCTTCCGGGAACGGCGCCAGGCGGCCAGCGCCCTTTTCCCCCGGTCGCTGCGGAGGGCGAAGCGGGTGAAGTCTTCCCAACCCGCCCCCGGGGAGCGGTCGAAAAATTCCCGGCAGAAGGGGCGGAAGACGGCCAGCTCGAAACCGTAGGTTTCCCGTTCCCGGGGGGAGAGGCCCACCGAAATGGTGACCAGGCTGTAGGGGGCGAGCCAGCGGCCGGCAAGTTCCTCCACCCGCGCGCGATAGATTTCCGGGCCGACGAGGGCTTCGAGCCGGCCGACGCGGCGGGGGTCCTCGGGCATGGTGGCGCTCAATCCCAGCCGCGCCCCGGCCGTGGACATCTCGAGGATCTCCTCTCCGAGCCCGGAACCGAGGTGATGCACTTCGTCGATCACCAGGAGGGAATGGCGGTTCCCGAGCGTCTCCATGTGCCGCCGGGCGCTGGCGAAGGTGGCGACGGTGACCGACCCCTCGGTCCGGCGCCCGTCGCCGAACTCCCCGATGGGGTTGGCGCCGGCCGAGCGGAGGGTTTCGACCCATTGCGCCATCAGGGCGCGGGTGGGGACGAGGCAGAGGGTGCGCAGCCCGGTCCGGGCCATCGCCGCGACCGCGACGCGCGTCTTTCCGGCGCCGGTGGGGAGCGAAACTATGCCCCTCAGCCCGGAGGCCTCCCAGGCGGCGAGCGCGGCGGCCTGGTAGGGGCGCAGTTCGGGTGCCGCCAATGCCGGCGGAGGGGGCAACGGGGGGAGGGCCTCGTCGCAAAAGGGTATGCGGCGGAGGCGGAGTTCCCGGCAGAGCTCGGGGTAGGCGCAGGCGGGAGCGCGCCAGGCGCCCACGCGCGCGTCCCACCGCATCCCCGGGAGGCTTTCCGCACCCTCGGGTGCCTGCGGGATCAGGAGGGTGCCGCGATCGAACGAGAGTCGCATGGTTTCCTCGTTATCTATTCTGTATAATGAGTGCCGGTCGATTTGAGCCGGATTTTTCGCAAAAAGGCCGGCGGCGAAACAACGCGTCGTCGTCGTCGTATGTATTAATTGGTGTATTGGGCTTATACCCGGATGGATAATCCATCTATTGGCAATGTAAATCGTTGATATGTAAAGGGTTGTATGTATTCCATAGTCAAATCCGCTCTCGTGGCTCTCTTCTTCCCACTGTTGGCGTTTTCCGCGACCTCGTGGGGAGGGAATGAAAATTTCAACAAATGGTCGCTCGAAGGGGCGGTCAAGGTCCTGAACGATTCCCCCTGGGCGCGCCAGGAGACCTTCACCCGCGTCCTCCGCGGCGTGGGGAGCGGCATTTCGGGGGAGAAGGAGATCTACAACACCTTCTACGTGAGGTTCCTATCCGCCCGCCCGGTGCGCGAGGCCTATGCCCGGATCCAGCAGATCCAGCACGGGTACGACCGGATGGCGCCGGAGGAGAAGCGGCGGTTCGAGGCGCTCCAGGCGGGCAATCTCGACATGGACGTGTCGCGCTTCATCGTCCTCACCGTCGGTTTCCGGTCCAACGACCCGAACGAGGAGAGCGCAATCCGACGTTTCTTCCAGAGCGAGACCGTCGAGACTCTCAAGACCAAGGCCTTCCTCTCCACCCCGTCATGCCCCCAGGTGGAACTCGTCGCCTATTTCCCGCACCAGGAGGAGAGCGTCGGGGCCAAATTCGTCTTCCCCCGTGAAGTCGACGGGGTCCCCGTGATCGGGGAACATTGCCCCAACATCACCCTCGAGCTGCTCGATGTCCCGGGGACCCAATCCCGCCTGTACGCGAGGTTCGATGTCAAGGAGATGAGGGTGGGCGGCCAGCTTGTCTTCTGACCCCCGTTTCGGAATCCGTCAACCCAGGTTTTTCCTCTTGCAGGATTTTTCATGCTTATGCGTTTTGCGCTGATTGCGCTCCTGTTTGTGTCGGTTCCCCTGTATGCAGCCCCTTCCGGAGAGGAACCGGAAGCGGCGCCCGGTTCCCCCGCCGCAGAGAGCGCCTCCCCCCCACCCGGACTCGACGGGGTGGTTTTCAAAGACGAAGGGGACGGCGCGCTGCCGCCGGGCCTGGAGCAGATCAAGTCCTTCAGGATGAAGCTGGGAGGCGAATGGCAGTCCGAGGGCTCGGTCAGGGACGAATCGACCGCCCTGATCGTCAACCCTTTTTCGGTCCGCAAGCGGGGGAAAATCTACGGCTCGATCTACGAATACCACCGCAACGACAATTTTGACGCCCGCAATTACTTCGACCCGGTGGGGAAGCCGCTGCCTGAATTCAAGCGTAACCAGTTCGGCGTGAGCCTGGGGGCGTCGGTCACTTCGAGGTTGAAGGTGTTCGGCAGCTATGACGGCCTGCGGGTGATCCGGGGCTCGACCCTTCTCTCCCTGGTCCCCACCAATGCCATGAAGCGGGGGGACTTCAGCGCCGTCACCGGGCGGCAACTGGTCGACCCCTTCACGGGCGAGCCCTTTGCCGGCAACCGGATCCCGCAGGAGCGCATCCACCCGGTGGCTTCCCGGCTGCTAGGGCTCTTTCCCGATCCCAACCGGGACGACCCGGTGCGCAACTACGTCAACAACCAGCCCTCCGTGGAAAACCGCGACACCATCTCCTCCCGGATCGATTACGAATGGAGCCCGCAAACCAAGATCTTCGGCACCTACGAAATCAGCGACGGCGTGCGGCGGCTGGTCTCCGCCCTCCCCGCCTTCGGCAACGAGGTCGACGAGAGGGAGCAGGATGTCGCGATCGACCTGAGCCACTCCTTCAGCTCGAACAAGGTGCTCAGCCTGAAGGTGGGGTTCAAACGCTTCTCCAGCCTGCAGACCTCGGACCAGGCCTTCCAGGAAGGGCTGCTCGATTCGATCGGGATCGCCGGGGTCGGGGTGATCGACCCGATGGACGAGGGGTATCCCGAGATGCAGATCCTCGGCTATTCCGGGATCGGATCCGGTACCGGCGGTGGTTTTGCGAGCCCTTCGCCCGAGAGCTTCAACCAGAACAGCTATTCCTTCAGCGCCGGCTATACCTACGTGAGCGGGGCGCACACCCTCTCCCTGGGGGGGAGCCTGAACTTCGACCAGTACAACGACATGAAAACCTGGGGCACCCGCCGCGGGCAGTTTGGGTTTTCGGGCCAGTTCACGGGTGATGCTTTCGCCGATTTCCTCCTGGGGATCCCCTATACCGCGGCGCGCGGGGTCGGCTCCGACCGGGCCGACCTGAGAAAGCGCTCCTGGCGTCTCTACCTGAACGACAGCTGGAAACTGAGCCCCAACATCACCCTCACGATGGGGCTCACCTACAGCTATTCCCCCCTCTTCCACTCCATTCATGACAATGTGTCGTTCTTCCACCCGCTGGTGCTGGAAGCGCCGCTGGACGGAGAGGTCGTCGTGACCGGCAGCGACCGGGCCCGGCAACTGGGGCTCCATCTCAAACCGGGGCACGCGGCCTATGACGACAAGAACGACTGGCAGCCGAGCTTCGGGGTGGCCTACAGCCCCTTCGGCAACAACCGGCTGGTGCTGCGGGCGTCCTACAGCGTCGGGCACGGCTCGATGAACCCCTTCCAGGCCCTGACCTACATAGGGCGGAACTACCCTTTCTTCTATGTCCAGAAGGCGGAATCCCCGGTACGGCCCGACCTCGATATCGCCGATCCCTTCAAATCGGCCGCTCTCCCCGCGCTTAGTTTCACCGCGGCCGATCCGGAGCTGCGCAATCCCTTCATGCAGAACCGCGAGGTGGCGCTGCAGTACGAGTTTTTGGGCAACTGGAGCATGGAATTGAAATATTCGGGGCGGATCACCACCAGCTTCTACCGAGTGGTTCCCGGAAACGTCCCCCTGCCGGCCCCCGCTGGTGAGCCGATCCAGCCGCGGCGGCCGAACCCCAACTACGGGAGCTTCGAAATCCTCAAGAGCGACGCCACCTTCACCAACAACGAGCTCAACGCCCGGGTGACCCGGCGGCTGACCGATTTCTTTTCGCTGCAGGCGGATTTCTCCTGGGGGCGGGCGATCAGCGACGCCTACAGCTGGACCTTCGCCAACCCGAACAATCCCCGCGACCTCGCCGCCGAACGTTCCCTCTGGGGGTTTTTCCCGACTAAAACGTTCAACCTGAACTACATCCTGGACCTGCCGCTGGGGAAAGACCGGCTCCTGTCGACCCGCTGGGCGGGCAAACTCGGGGTGCTGTTCGAAGGGTGGCGGATTTCGGGGATCACCAACATCAAGAGCGGAACTCCTTTCAGCCCGGAGATTTTCGGGGACCCCAACAACGACGGCGTCTGGGGTGACCGTCCCGACCGGATCGGGGAGGGGAACCTTCCCAAGTCGAAGCGATCGATCGACAAGTGGTTCGAGACCGCCGACTTCCGCATTCCCGATTACGGCGGGCCGGAAGGGCGGTGGTTCGGCAATGCGGGCCGGAACATCCTCCTGTCTCCCGGTTCGACCCAGTGGGACATCAGCGTCATGAAAAGGACCCCGGTCACCCGCTCGGGCAACCTGCTCGAGCTCCGGGTGCAGTTCTTCAACGCCTTCAACCACGTGAACTTCAAGCAGCCGGGGAACTTCATCAACTCCCCCACCTTCGGCGTGATCTCGGGCGCGGGCAACGCCCGGGAGATCGAGATCGCCCTGAAGTATTCCTTCTGATGGAGACAGGCCCTTCGGGGAGCGTGGCCATGGAGATTCCGACGCTCGAAATCGACGCCGGGCCGGGACCGGGGACGGTGCGCGCGGCCCTGGTTTGGGGGCTGGAGCTTCCGGGTTGCGCGCCGACCCGGGCCGTCCCCGCCTACATTGCCGAACTGCTCGGGCGGGTGCGCGCCGCCGGGGAGGGGTTTTTCGACCCCGCGCGCCGCGCGGCCGTGCGGGGGATGCTGCGGCACGGACGCTTCAAACCCTCCGGGCGGAGCAAGCCCGCGAGCGAATATCTCCTGGCCGCCGCCCTTGGGGGGGATTTTCCCCTGGTCAACCCGGCCGTGGACGCCAACAACGCCGTGAGCCTCGAGTCGGGCTACCCCGCCAGCATCTTCGACCTGGAACTTACGGGTCCCTCCCTGTGCCTGCGGCGCGGCAGGGAAGGGGAGTCCTACGTGTTCAATCCGTCGGGGCAGGTGATCGGGATTGAAGACCTGCTGTGCGTGTGCCGGCGGGAGGGGGAGCGCTGGGTGCCGTGCGGCAACCCGGTCAAGGACTCGATGGCCACCAAGACCCGGGAATCTACGCGCGCCGTCGTCGCCGTCATCTACGCCCCGGCCGGGGAGAGCGCGGCTCACCTGGAGGCGGCGGCCCGGCGCTTTTCCTCCCTCCTCGCCGCCGAATGCGGAGCCTCCGGCGCCGGCTGGCGCCTCGCCTGATGCTTCCTCCTTCCATCGAACCGGCCGTGTTTGACGACGCCGGGTGCGTCCGAATGACGGGCGGTTTCATCGCCGCTCACCCGGGCCGTTGGCGCGGGGATATCGGGCAGCCCTAAAGTCGCCTCCCGCTCCTACCGATGAAGTTAGTATCAGGGGGAATCATGCACGGTCCGAACCTCACTGCCCAAGATCGCCGGCGAATGTCACGCATCGCCACGCGCCTCGACTGCCGCTTCGAATCCTCCGGGATCTCGAGGGATGGGGTCGTCATCGACCTCTCCCTTGAGGGGGCCTATGTCTCCTCCTCGTTTATCCCCCCCGAGGACGGGCGTATCCGCCTGACCATCCTCTCCGACCTGTTGAAACGGCCGCTCGCGATCGAGGGGAGGGTCCGGCGCTGGCACGTGGGGATGGCCGAGAGCGGGAAGGGACGGTTCGGTGTCAAATTCGACCATGCCCCGATCGACCTGGCCGACCTGATCCGCCGGCTGGTCAACAATCCCTCAAAAGAACCGCGGTCGGACTAGTAGACTCCATACTCCTTGGTGAAATCGATCATGGCCCGGACCGTTTCCTCCCGGGCGTCGTCCAGCTGGGTGCCCGAGCAGAGGATGTATCCTCCCCCCTTGCCGCAATAGTCGATCAGGTCCTTGCAGCACGCCTTCACCTGTTCCGGGGTCCCGGTGGCGATCATGGTGATGGGGACGTTGCCCATGATCGGGCTGTGGCCGCCGAGGATGTCCTTGGCCCGGTGCATGTCGGTCCGGTCGAAGAACCAGAGGACCGAAGCCTCGGGCATCTGGGTCAGGTAGGGCAGCCGCTTGGTGTAGCTCCCCTCGGCGAACGGGGCGGGGATCAAACCGTCGTCGATCATCCGCAGCATGATCTCCTTGAAGGTGGGCCAGTAGAATTTTTCAAACTGGGGGAGCGAGATGTGCGTATCGTCCCCCTTGTGCAGCGGCATCATGACCAGCGGCGGGGCGCCGATGGGGATGTCGGGGACCGGGCTCAGCTCCAGGATCTTCTCGCACGCCCGGATCACCTTTTCGGGGCAGCGGTAGAGGTCGGTCAGGATCCCCCGCGTGCCGCGCAGGGTGTCCCCCAGCATGTCGAACGGGGCGGCGCCGAACCCGAAGAAAAGCTGCGGGTATCCCATCGCGTTGAGCCGGGCGCCGGTGGCCAGGGTAACCCGGAGAGGCTCGAGCGACATCTCCGCCGCTTTTTTCATGACGGCGAGCGCCTCCTGCACGTCGGGGTCCAGCATGGCGGCGAACACCCTTCCGCCGATCTGGATGCCGTCGCTTGCGAACCAGGGCATCTTTCCGAGTCCCTTGAGCGACGTGTACATCCGCGGCATGAAGCGGCGCATGACGTAGTCGGAAGGGTCGAGGAGAAAAGCGTCGTATTCGTCCGCCTTCATGTACTCCTGTTCGACGTACTGGTACTGCACGTCGTCCGGGAGGCCGCACCCGGCCCATTTCATGTTGGTCTGCCCCAGAAACTCCATGGAGGGCCCCGACATCATGAAGATGGCCGTGGCGCTGTCGGGCTGGAAGTCCTGCTGGAACTTGACGACCGCGGCGGCGGCCTCCTCCCAGCGGTCGTACATGGTCGCCTTCTGGGGGATTCCCATCCGGCGGTAGATGAAGGCACCGCCGAGCCCCGCGACCGGAACCCGGTCGGGGATGCGCAGCTCCAGGGCGTCCCGGAACCTTTGGGCACGTTCCCGGTAGGCGGCCGCCGCTTCGGGGCTGTCGAACTCGATGCCGTCCCCGCGCACCCAGGCATCGAGCCGGTATTGTCTCTTCTGCTCCGCACTCAGCATGTTCCAGTTGTCCGGTTTTCCCGCCATCACATCCTCCTCCTATCCTCTCCCGCCCTGTCCTTTCCGGGAGGCGGCTGAATTGCCAACAGGTTTTTTCGACTCCGTCCCGCCTGTCACCCCTTCCCGTCGAGGCGCGCGAGCGCGAAAGCGTAGGCGCCGAGCATGATCGCCCCGGTCGTGCCCAGGCGCGACAGGCCGACGCCGACGCGCGGCAGCGGGTCGTACGTCAGTTTCCTCCGGCTCCCGGGCACGGCGATGGTGCGGCGCATCTCCTCGAGGAACGCGCGCGTCCCGTCGGGGTCCTCCAGGTTACAGGCCGTCGAAGCCAGCCTTCGGAATCTCCGGCCGCCGGGCGCGGTATAGGAACCGTTGATTTCAGCGACCAGGGCGGGCAGGAAGAGGGGCCACGCGCCCGAGATCCCCCCGCCGATGACGGCAAGCCCGTCCACGAGGGTGAGGGCCTGGGCCACGGCGTCCCCGGCCGCTTCCCCCAGGCGCCGGAAGGCTTCGCGCGCCGCGGGGGCGTTCCCCGCGCGGCGCTCCATCCCGATTTCGAAAATCGCTTTGGGGTCGGGCGCTTCCCCGGGCGGAATGAGGGCGGCGGCATAGGCGCGGCGCAGGGCGCGGATGCTCGCCCCCTCCTCCACGTTCATGCCCGGGTCGAGCTTGTTGCGCAGCAGCCAGATCTCCCCGGCCATGGAGTTGTCCCCGGCCGGGAGCCGGCCGTCGAGGACGATGCCCCCGCCGAAGCCTGTTCCCAGCGTCACTCCCAACAGGTTCCGGTAGCGCCGAGGACTCCCCGCCCTTTCCAGGAGCGCGTTGACGTGGGGGAGGAAACCCGCGATCGCCTCGCCGTAGGTGAACAGGTCTCCGTCGTTGTTGATGAAGGCGGGGAGTCCGAAGCGTTCCTCCAGCATCGGCCCGAGTGCGATTCCGCCCCGGAAGCCCGGCAGGTTTTCCAAGTCGCCGATGATGCCGCGGGGATAGTCCGCGGGGCCGGGGAAGGCGAAGCTGATGGCCGCGGGCATTTCGGGGCACTGCGCGCGGACGAGGAGAAAGCCCTCCACGATGCCTGAAAGGCAGCGGTCAAGGTCGTCCCCGCAGGACGGCATGACGAGGATCTCCGTCACCCGGCGGCCGCCCTGCATGGCCGCAAAGCGGAAGCTGGTTCCGCCGGCGTCGAGTGTCATCACGACGCGAGAGTCGCTCGAGAAATCCATGAAAGCTCCATCCGGAACGAATCCGGAAAACCCGAAGCCTCAACGTATCATACCCGCGCCCGGCAGGCATGGAGAATTGCGCCGGCCGCGTTGTTGGAACCGGCAGGCCCGCCGGGCGGGTCTTTCGGCGCCGGCGCGCACGGCCGGGGCCTGGGGGACAGCCGGTCTTCGTGCAGCCGCAGCCCCGCGCTCATATTCATCCCCACCTTTTCAAGACGGACAAGGTATTGTTTCGAATCCTGTAAATGCGTGCTACTATAGCACTTTGTCAGTGTTCAGAATAAGGCGATTCGAATTCCCGGAGGATGGTCCATGTATTTTCTGGGGATAGATGTCGGCACCGGGGGGACCCGGGCCCTGATCCTGGATGAAGCCGGGGCGATTGCGGGGGCGGCTACCGCGGAGCACGCGCCCTTCGCGTCGCCCGAAATCGGGTGGGCGGAGCAGGAACCCGAAGACTGGTGGCGCGCCGCGGGGATCGCGGTGCGCCGGGCGCTTGATGAGGCGCGATTGGGCGGGGACGCCATCGCCTGCGTCGGCTTTTCGGGGCAGATGCACGGGGCGGTGCTGCTCGACGCGGCCGATGCCGTGGTGCGGCCGGCGCTGATCTGGTGCGACGTGAGGACGGAGGCGCAGTGCCGCGCCCTCACCGCGCGCGTCGGGGCCGAGCGGCTGATCCGGCTGACGTGCAATCCCGCGCTCCCCAATTTCACCCTGACCAAATTCCTCTGGGTGCGGGAGCGGGAGCCGGAAAACTGGCGCCGCGTCCGCTCCGTCATGCTCCCGAAGGACTATGTCCGCTTCCGCCTGACGGGGGAGCGGGCGATCGACGTCGCGGACGCTTCCGGGACGCTCCTCTGCGACGTGGCCGCGCGCTCCTGGTCGCGCGAGATGCTCGAAGCCGCGGAGATCGACCCCGCGCTCCTGCCGAAGCTCTACGAATCGCAGGAGGTGTGCGGCCGGGTGAACGCGGCCGGGGCGCTGGCCACGGGGCTCAAGGCGGGCATCCCCGTGGTCGCCGGGGCGGGGGACCAGGCGGCCGGCGCCGCCGGCATGGGCATCGTCGCCCCGGGGGTCGTCAGCGCCACCATCGGGACCTCGGGTGTGGTGTTCGCCGCCACCGACCGTCCGGCGCTCGACGCGCGCGGGCGGCTCCACACCTTCTGCCACGCGGTGCCGGGGCGCTGGCACGTCATGGGGGTGACGCAGGCCGCGGGTCTCAGCCTGCGCTGGTTCCGCGACCGGTTCGGCGCCGGCCGCGACGACGGGCGCGACCCCTACGAGCGGCTGACCGAGGAGGCGGCCCAGGTCCCGCCCGGGGCGGACGGCCTCCTCTGGGCCCCCTACCTGATGGGGGAGCGCACGCCCCATCTCGATCCCGACGCGCGCGGCGCGCTGGTGGGCCTCACGGCGTCCCACACCCGGGGCCACGTCGTGCGCGCCATCCTCGAAGGGGTCGCCTTCAGCCTCAAGGACACTTTCACCCTTTTCGCCGAAATGGGGACGCCGGTCCACAAGATCCGGCTCGGGGGCGGGGGGGCGCGCAGCCCCCTGTGGCGCCAGATCCAGGCCGACGTCTACGGCCACGAGGTCGAGACGGTCGCGGCGGAGGAGGGCGCGGCCTACGGCGCGGCCATCCTGGCCGCGGTCGGGGCGGGGAGATGGCGGAGCGTCGACGCCGCCTGCGCCGAAGTTGTCCGGGTCGCGGGTGTCATCGCTCCCCGGCCGGAAGCCGTTGCGCGGCTCGCGGAACAGTACCAGGTCTACCGCCGCCTCTACCCGGCTCTCAGGCAGGTTTTCGGAGGACAGTCACCAATGGCTCCATGAACGCGCCTGCCTGGTTCGGAAATGCCGTCGTTTGTGGGGATGGTGGTGACCGTCCCCCTGAGGAAAAGCAATGATGAGAACGAGCGTGATTTGCGTTGTTGTCGGGATGGCGGCCCTGGCCGCGGGCGCGGCGCCGGCCCCGGAGTGGAACCCCGCCGCCATCAGGGAATGCGACCGGGCGTGCCTGGTCACGATCATCGACGGCTACATGGACGCCGTCTACCGGGGCGACCCCAGGGCGGTCCCTCCGCTCGCGGCCGATGTGCGCATGACGGAGAACACCGGCGCCATGGATGTGGGCGAAGGCGTCCTGTGGCGGTCGAAGGTGAAGCCGACCGGTTTCCTGATTCATGTCGCCGACCCGGTCGCGGGCCAGGTCGCCCTGCAGGCACGGCTCGAGATCGAGGGACAGCACGCGCTCGCGGCCGTCCGGCTCAAGGTGGACCGGGGAAAGATCCAGGAGATCGAACACCTCTACGTGCGCAACTCCAGATTCGAGAAAAGCATCGATGACGCGGCGCTCGCGCTTTTGACGACGCCGCTGCCGATCCTTACGGACGACGTCCCCCCCGCGCGGCGGACACCGCGGGACATTCTCTACCGCGCCGCAAACTCCTATTTCGACGCCCTTGAGGGGGACAACGGGAAGATCGGCGCCTTCGCGGACGATTGCGTGCGCCACGAAAACGGCTACCGGACCGTCAACCATCCGCCGCCGGGCGGCCGGATGATGCCCTCTCCCGTCATCCCGACCGACCCCGAAATGCTGAAGTTCAGCATGATGACGTGCTCGGAGCAGATCGATACCGGGACCTTCGCCTACATGAAGCGCATCCGGCCCCGGCGCGTCCTGATCCTGGACGAACAGAAGGGGCTGGCCGCCAGCTTCCCGCTTTTCATCCATGACGGGACGAGCCGGAAGGCGGCCCCGGGGGCGCCCCCGGGGATGTTGCAGAACCTGGTGACGATGGAAACGTTCGCCATCCGCGACGGGCTGATCCGCCACGTCGAGGCCTTTCCTTTCGTGACCCTCCCCTATGGACTGGGAAACGGCTGGACCCCCGGTTCCGGCCGCTAAGCTCTTGGGCGGGATCGTGCTCCCGGTCAACGGCGGGCTTTCGGCGTACCCGGACGTGCAAGGGCCCGCAGGAGGACCGAGCCGAGCACGACGGCGCCGCCCAAAACGGCCCATTTTCCCGGTTGCTCGCCGAGCAGGAGGAAGACCCAGACGGGGTTCAGGACCGGCTCGATGACGGGGACCAGGATCGCTTCGAGCGCCGTGACGTGGCGGATCGCCTCGGCGTAGAGGATGTAGGAGAGCCCGAGCTGAAACACTCCCAGCAGGAGCAGGCCCGGCCAGCTCCCCGCCGCAGGGGACGACGCGAGCATCGCCGGGAGTCCGACCAGGAACGCCAGGATGTTCCCCAGGAAGACCGATTCGAGGGGGGAGCCGTCCTTCTGCCTGCGCAGGAACAGGGCGGTGCCCGCGAAGGCCACCCCGCCCAGGATCGCGACGATGTTCCCCCGGAATCCTCCCCCGGCGAGGTCGTCGAGGAAGAACAGGACCATCCCGCCCAGGGCGGCGGCGATGGCGGCGATGTCGATCCGGGTGATCCGCTCCTTTAGGAGCCAGCCGCTGAGAAGGGCCACGTAGACCGGGGCGGTGTACTGCAGCAGGATGGCGTTGGCCGCCGTGGTCCACTTGTTGGCGACCACGAACAGGATGACGGTGGCGGCGTAGCAGAGGGCGCCCCCCAGCTGCGGCCCGCTCCACACGAGGCGCATCCGCGGGCGGAAGGCCAGCATCACGAGAGCCGCGATCCCGCTGCGGGTTCCGGCGATCGCCATCGGGCTCCAGTCCACGATCTTGATCAACAGCCCCCCCAGGCTCCAGAGGAGGGCGGCGAGGATCAGCAGCAGCACCGCGCGCGCTCTCATGGGGAAAAGCATACACGAAATCGCCCTCGAGGCGGCGCGCTCCGGGCCGGTCAATCCGCCATATCCTCCAAGAACAGGTCTACGAGCAGCCGGGCCGACTTGGACAGGTAGCGGTTGCGGTTCCAGGCGAGGCCCGCCTCGATGAGCAACGGCTTGGTCAGCGGCCGGCCCACCACCCCGGGGTGTCGGGCGACGATGGTGTCGAGCATGAAGGAGACGCCGACTCCCCGGCTGACCATCCCCATGATCGTTTCGATCTGGCTCGAGGAGAACACCACGCGGGGGACGAAGCGATACCGGGCACACTCGTCCATGACCAGGCGCCGGCTGTAGGTGTCCTCGTGGAACATGATGAAGGGCTGGTCGCGCAGCCGGGAGAGGGGGATGGCCCGGAACCTTGCAAGCGGATTGCGGCGCGAGAAGCAGGCAAGCAGCTGCCCCTTGGCCACGGGGGCGGTGTCGAAATGGGAGGCGATCCTGGAGGTGACCATCATGGCCAGGTCCAGCTCGCCGGCCGAGAGTTTTTCGCTGAGTGACAGGGATCCTTCCTCGATGACGTCCGTCTCCACCCGGGGGTGGACTTTCCGGAAGCGGGCGAGGAGCGCGGGGAAGAAATAGGCGCCGATGACGGGGGTGATGCCGATGCGGATCCGCCCCTTGCGTGCGAAGCGGAAGTCTTTCATCTCCGCGGCCAGGTCCTGCATCCGGCCGAGGATGTCGTCTGTGCGCTCCAGAAAGACCTGTCCTTCCGGGGTCAGCGCGATCTGCTTCTGGCTTCGGTCAAAGAGGGGGACGCCGAGTTCCTCTTCCAGCCGGCGTACCGCCACTGTGATGGAGGGCTGGGACACGTTCAGCTCCCGGGCCGCCCGGGTGATGTTGCGCAGCCGCGCCGCCCTCTGGAAGTATTCCATCTGGCGGAAATCCAATGTTTTACCTCCTCGTTGATAGATGATCGCTATGTATGTATATCAAAACAATATGTTGCGTCAATGGCTCGCGGGACTGTCTTTTCCGCCGGCACAGGGAAAGATCATCGTCGCCAACCGGTGAGGGACGTCCGCGGGCCGGCTACAGGTGCGATTCGAGGACTTCGGGCACCAGGCCCTGCATGCCGTACAGCCGTGCGTAGAAGCCGTCGGGTTTCCGCATCAGCTCGTCGTGGGTGCCCGATTCCACGATGCGGCGGTTGTGGAGCACGAGCACCAGGTCGGCGTTGCGGATGGTGGAGAGGCGGTGGGCGATGATGAAGCTGGTGCGCCCCTTCATCAGGCGGATCAGCCCCTCCTGGATGCGGGCTTCGGTCAGGCTGTCCACGCTCGAGGTCGCCTCGTCCAGGATGAGGATGCGGGGATCGGCCAGGATGGCGCGGGCGATCCCCAGGAGCTGCCGCTCCCCCTGGGAGAGGTTGTCCCCCCGCTCGGACAGGAGGGTGTCGTAGCCTTGGGGGAGGCGCGAGATGAAATAGTGCGCGTTGGCGGTCCGGGCGGCGGCGATCATTTCTTCCTCGGTGGCGTCGGGGCGGGAGTAGAGGAGGTTTTCCCGGATGGTCGCGGCGAAGAAGAAGGACTCCTGCAGCACCACCCCCATGCACCGGCGCAGATCGTCGATCCGGAGGTCGCGGATGTCCGTCCCGTCGATGGTGATACTCCCGCTCTGGACGTCGTAGAAGCGGCCGAGGAGGTTCACCAGGGTGGTCTTCCCCGCGCCCGTGGGGCCCACGATGGCCACCACCTGGCCCGGCCGGGTGCGGAAACCGATATCGTCAAGGACGGGCTTTCCTTCCTCGTAGGCGAACCCGACCCCGGAGAATTCGACTGCGCCGGCGGGGTCCGCCAGGGAAAGGGCGTCCGGTTTTTCGACCACCTCCGGGCGGGTGTCCATCAGCTCGAAGAGGCGCTCGGCGCCGGCCAGGGCCGACTGCAGCATGTTGTAGACCTGGGTGATCTGCCGCAGCGGCTGGAAGAAGCGCTGGGAGTAGAGGATGAAGGCGGTCAGCAGGCCTATCGACACCCCGCCCGGAACCGCGCCGGCATCCGGCGCCTGCGCTCCCTTCATGGCCAGGCTGCCCCCAACTCCCACGATCAGCCCCAAGGTGAGCGAGGTCATGACGTTCATCAGCGGCATGAAGGTGTAGGAGATGAGTTCCGCCTCGATCCCCGCCCGCTGGTTGGCGTCGTTGATCTTCTCGAATTTTGCGAATTCGGCCTCCTCCCGGCGAAAGGTCTGGGTGACCCTGACTCCCGTGACCGATTCCTCGATGCTCGAGGAGAGACGACCGACCCACTCCTGGTTTCTACGGAAGGCGTTGCGGATCTTCTTCCCCACGATGCCGGTAAGGACAGCCATGACCGGGACCACGGCGATGACGACGAGGGAGAGACGCCAGCTGAGCAGGAGCATGGCCGCGAGCACCGTCACCATGGAAAGAAGGCCGCCGACGAGGTTGGAAAAGCCGTTGTTCATGGCGTTGTAGACCATCTCGATGTCGTTGGTCATCCGGCTGATGAAGTCGCCGATCCCGTGCCGGTCGAACGACTTCATGGAAAGGGCCTGCACCCGGGCAAAGGAGTCCTCGCGCAGGCGGTATATGACCTGGTTCGACAACCGGGTCATGAGGATGCCCGACATGGCGTCGGCGATCCAGGCGCCGATCACGATGGCCAGGATGATCTTCATCCGGTGAACGAAATCGGGGAGGTCCCGCCCCATTTCCAGGTCCACCCTGATCGCCTCCCCCACCAGCGCCGGCACGAGCGTCCGGAAGAGGGTGGCGGCGGCGATGAAGAGGGTGGCGGCGACAATCAGCGCCTTGAACCGGCCGAAATAGTGCAGGAGGCGTCGGAGCGTTTGCGCGTAGTCCCTGGGCGCCTCGATCGGTGGGGGGGCCATCATGGCGCCGCGTTGGGGAGCGTGAGGTCTCCCCGGCGCGGGGGCGGCCGCACGGGCGGACGGGGAGGGGGCGGACGGGCGGCTCATACGGAGGCGCTCCCTTCCGACCCGATTCCGGCCTGGGTCTCGTGGATGGTGCGGTAGGTGGGATTGATCCGGAGCAGCTCCTCGTGAGTCCCGACGTCGGCGATGCGCCCCCCCTCCATCACCGCGATCCGGTCGGCGTGCCGGATCGTGTTCACCTTTTGGCTGATGATGATGGCCGTGCGTCCTTGGAACTCGCGGTAGAGGTTTTCGATGATTCGGCGCTCGGTGGCCGCATCGAGCGAGGAGGTGACGTCGTCCAGGACGATGACGTCGGGGCGTGCGGCGACGGCGCGGGCGATGGCTACACGCTGGCGCTGCCCCCCGGAGAGGCCGGCGCCCCGTTGCCCCACCGGCGTATTCCATCCCTCGGGCGAGAGTTCGATGAACTCGTCCGCGCAGGCGACCGCAGCCGCGTGTTCGAGTTCCGCGGACGGGGCGTCGGGCGCGGCAAAAGCGATGTTGTCGCGCACGGTCCCGCTGAAGAGCACCGTTTCCTGGAGCACCAGGGCGATGCGGGTGCGCAGGGTGTCGAAGGCGAGATCGCGCACGTTGATCCCGTCGACCCACACGCTCCCCTGCTCGGGGTCGTAAAAGCGGGGGATCAGGTGCGCCAGGGTTGATTTGCCCGACCCGGTGGCGCCGATGATGCCCAGCTTCTCCCCTGCGTGTACGACCAGGTGGATGTCGTCGAGCGCCCGCTCCCCCTTGCCGTAGCGGAAGGAGACCCCTTCGAACCGGATCTCCCCCCGGAGGGAGGGGAGACGCCTGGGCGCCGGATGTTCCTGGACGGACGCCCTCTCCGCGAACAGGGCCTCCAGGCGGATGGCGGAGGCCATGGCCATGCTGACGAAGTTCAGCACCATCCCGAGCATCAGCAGGGGGAACATGGCCATGGTGGCGTAGTTGTTGAAGGCGATCAGTTTTCCCAGCGTCAGGTTCCCCGCGGCGCCGGACAGGGATTCGGAGATCAGGGTGGTGCCGCCCGACCAGAGGACGACGACGGTGGCCAGCTGGGCGATCAGGAAGAAGAGGGGGAAGAAAAGGGAAAGCTTGTAGCCCACGTTCATGCTGATGATGAAAAGATCGCGGTTGCGGCGGGCGAACTTGTCGATTTCCTCGCGCTGCCGGGCGAAGGCGCGGACCAGCTTGGCGCCGGCCAGGTTTTCCTGCAGGGTGTTGTTGAGCGCGTCCAGGGCGATGCGCACGCGCATGAACAGGGGACGGATGAGGTTGGCGACGCCGAAGAAGAGGATGAGGATCAGCGGCATGAACACGGCCATCACCCGCGCCAGGCCCGGGTCGGTCAGGTACATGGCCACCACGGTCCCGGCGATCATGATGACCGACTGGACGATGATGAACATCCCCATGCGCACGAACATCCGAACCGTGTTCACGTCCGAGTTGAGACGCACCATGAGTTCGCCCGTGCGCCAGCGGTCGAGGTTTTCGAAGGAAAATCCCATGACCTTCCGGTAGAGGGCGTTGCGCATGGAGTAACCCATCCGCTGGGAGGAGCGGATCAGGGCGTAGCCCGAGGCCAGGTTCAGTCCGGCCGCGAGGACGGCGGCCAGGATGATGCCGGCGGCTCCCCAGAGGATGGCCCGGGGGCTTCCCTCCTCGATCCCACGGTCGATTGCCATCTCGATCAGGCGCGGCTGGACCAGGCCCAGGGCCGTCGAGGCGAGCAACAGTCCGAAGGAGAGGGCGAGCGCCCGCCCCGACCCCCGGAGGAAGCGGAAAAGCCTCAAGAGCGCGATCACGCGGCCTCCGGGTCGGGGGGACAGTCGTCACTGCCCCCCGCCGCAATGGTTCCCGGGGGATTCGGGAGTTTGTCGCAGGCGGGGGACGGTGGTGACTGTCCCCCCAGCACCCGGCCGATGGTTTCGCGCAGCTCCCCGGGGGTGAAGGGCTTGGCCAGGCACCCGCTGGCCCCGGCCCGCGCGAATTCGGCCGCAGTCTCCTCCGTGGCCGAACCCGTCATGAGGATCACGGGGATGTGGGGCGCCAATTGCCGGATCTCCGCGAGGACCTCGAGGCTCGTCATCCTCCCCGGCATCAGCCGGTCCAGGAGCACGGCGTCGACGGCCGCGTCCCCCTTTCGGATGAGGTCCACCCCCTCGTCCCCGGTTTCCGCGCACACGACCTCCCAGCCCGCCCGCGTGAGCACGCGCTGACAGGCGAGGCGCATGTGCCCGTCGTCATCGATCACCAGAACTCGAGTCATGGCGCGGCCTGCAAAAAGAAAACCGCGGATCCCCCGGGGGTGCGCCCCCGGAGAAGTCCGCGGTCGGGATTCCGGGAAAGGGACTATGCTTCCGGCCTGGGGGACAGCCCCGCGGCCTCGGCGATTTCAGCCACCTTCTCTTCCCATTCGATCGCCATGATGTGTACGCCGCGGACCCCGGGGATTTCCTTCAGCTGCTGGATCATCTCCACGCAGATCTTGACCCCCTCTTCCGCCTGCTTCTCCTTGGGGACCCCCTTGAGCCGGTCGATCAGCTCCTCCGGCACGTCCATGCCCGGGACGGATGTCTTCATGTAGCGGGCCATGCCGGCCGACTTGAGCGGCGTGACCCCGGCCAGGATGGCGCATTTCTCGTGCAGCCCCCGCTCCCGCACCATCTCCATCCACTTGCCGAATTTTTCCAGGTTGTAGATGCACTGGGTCTGCAGGAACTGGCACCCGGCCTTCACCTTCTTGCCCAGGCGCATGGCCCGGATCTCGAAGGGGTCGGCGAAAGGGTTTTCCGCCGCACCGATGAAGAGGTTGGGCCGTCCCTTGAGCTCCTCGCCTCCGATCAGGCGCCCCTCGTCCCGCATGGTTCTGACGGTGTTGATCAGCTGCATGGAGTCGATGTCGAAGACGTTCTTGCCCCCCGGGTGGTCGCCGAAGCTCTGGTGGTCGCCGGAGAGGCAGAGGATGTTGTTGATCCCCAGGGCCGCCGCGCCCAGGATGTCGCTCTGGAGGGCGATCCGGTTACGGTCCCGGCACACCATCTGCAGGATCGGGTCGAACCCCATCTCCTTGAGGATGAGGCAGGAGGCGAAGGAACTCATCCTCACGACGGAGGTCTGGTTGTCGGTGACGTTGACGGCGTCGACCACGCCCTTGAGCAGGCTCCCCTTCTTCCGCACAGCCTCCGCGTCCGCCCCTTTCGGCGGCCCGCACTCCGACGTCACTACAAATACACCCTTTTCCAGGAGACGCTCAATATTCGATTGTGTCATCACCGCCGTAACTCCTCCCTCTGGATATCGTAAACTCTAGCACAACCTCAGGTCTTCACGCACGCGGGTGCGCGGACCGCCGTCCCGGGACGGTTTCCAGTCCTTGGCCGGGATGAAGTCCTCGTACCGGTCCAGCTGGCCCAGGGTCTTCAGCCGGTCCACGATCAGCTGCCAGGCGCAGTCGGTGTCCTTGTTCACCTCGCATTTTCCGCTTGCTGAGCCCCCGCAGGGGCCGTTGAACAGGCTCTTGGCGCAGCGAGCGACCGGGCAGACGCCGCCGGTCAGGTGCAGGACGCATTCGCCGCACCCCTGGCAGCGTTCGCTCCATACCCCCTGCTCCAGCGTCACCCCCAGGAAGGTGGTGTTGATGGCGGGGAGCACGATCTTCGAGGGGTAGTGTTCGGCCGTGTACTGGATCCCCGCGCCGCAGGCCATGGAGACGACCGCCTCGTAATCGTCGATGAAGGGCTTGATCTGGTCGATGAACTCGTAATCGCACTGGCGTTCCAGGGTGAATTCCTTGATCTCGATCTCCTGGCCGTCCTTGGCGCGGGCCATCTTCAGCTCCGAAGCCAGGACCCCCACCTCGCGCTCACCCCCCGCCGCGCAGACCGTGATACATTCCCTGCAGCCCAGCAGCAGGATCTTCTTGAAAGGTTTGACCATCTCCAGGATTTCTTCAAAAGGCTTCCTGTTCCCAACTATCATGACGACCTCCTAACGGTTCCCGGCGGGTTTTCCCTGGATGCGCGGGGAACGCACGACTCGGTTCTAAGCAACGAATGCGGCTTTTGCCTTCTTCAGGGGACTGGGGCCGAGGGAACGGATCTTTTCGGCCATTTCGTTGGCGATGGCCGCGAAGCGGGCCCCCTGGGCGGCGCTCAGGTTGTACATCTCCAACCGTTCCGGCTCGATCCCCACCTCCGCCAACAGCGTCTTGGCGTATTCCACCCTTTTCCGGGCCCGGATGTTGCCCTTGAGGAAGTGGCACTCACCTTCCATGCAGCCGGCGACATAGGCCCCGTCCACGCCGGCTTCGAATGCCTTGAGGAGGGTGAGGATGTCCACCCGCCCCGTGCAGGGCACCTTGATGATCTTGATGAACGTCGGGTAATTGAGTCTCATCGAACCTGCCAGGTCCGCGGCGCTGTACGCTCAAAATTCACAGCAGAAGGCCACGATCTCCGGCTCGAACCCGGCGTTTTCCTGTGATGGCTGTGGTGTCGCTTCCATTTGCATCTCCTTTTTACATCACTGCGTTCGTCGCGGCGGGCTCCGCTTCCGAGGTCAGGGCATCGGCTTTCGCCCAGAGCTGCGGCTCCCGGAAGTGTGCGAGTTCGATGGCCATGGCCGGGCATTCGGCCGCGCAGCTGCCGCAGCCATGGCATTTCGCGGGGTCGATCTCCGCCGCTCCCTCGATATTGATTACAGGCACATCGTAGGGGCAGATGCGGACGCAGGTCAGGCAGGCCGCGCAACGATCCCCTTCGACCACCGCCACGATCCCCCCGACCATCATCTTTTCCTTCGAGAGGATGGTCGAGGCCCGGGCCGCCGCGGCGCTCGCCTGCGAGATCGTTTCCGAGATCAGTTTCGGCCCGTGTGCCCCGCCGGCTAGGTACATGCCGTCTGTGGCCAGGTCCACCGGGCGCAGCTTCATGTGCGCCTCGAGGAAGAAGCCGTCCAGCGTGCGCTGAACTTTCAGGACGCCGGCCACCTCGTCGTTGTTCCGCGCGTGGGTCGCGGCGGAAAGGATGACCAGGTCGGGCGCGATCTCGATCCGCTCCCGGATGATCTTGTCGGTGAAGGCCACCTTCAGGGCGTCCCCCTCCTTCCGGACCTCGGGCTTGTCCTCGGGTTCGTACCGGACGAACAGGACTCCCTTCTCACGCGCCTCGGCGTAGTAGGGTTCCGCCAGCCCGTAGGTGCGCACGTCGCGGTAGAGGACGGTGATCTCGGTTTCGGGCCGCATTTCCTTGAGCTTGAGCGCGTTCTTGATGGCGGTGGCGCAGCAGGTCCGGCTGCAGTTGGGCCGTTCGGCGTTGCGGCTGCCCACGCACTGGATCATCACCACCTTCTTGGCGGCCGCGACTTCGGGAGACCCGCCGGCGATCTTCCCTTCCAGGTCGAGCTGGGTCAGGATGCGCGGGTCTTCGCCGTAGAGGTATTCCGCCGGTTTCGCCTCCTCGGCGCCGGTGGCCACGATCACGACCCCGTGATCAATCTTCCGGTATTCCCCGTCGGGGCCCGATTTCACGCCGGTCGTGAAGTTCCCCTTCGAACCGCCCGAATCGATGATGCCGGCCTTGAAGAGGACGTGGATCAGCGGGTGGTTCTCCACCTTGCCGATGGTGTCGTGGAGCAGGGCACGGACGTCCTGCCGGTCGAGGGTGGTGTGGAGGTTCCACAGGTTCCCCCCCAGCCTTTCCTCCCTCTCCAGGAGGAAGACCTCGTACCCCTGGTCGGCGATGTTGAGCGCCGCCGTCATCCCGGCGATACCGCCGCCGACCACGAGGGCCTTCTGTGTGACGGCCACCGTGTGTTCGTCGAGCGGTTCGATCATGCGCGCGTTGGCGATGGCCATCCGGACGAGGTCCTCGGCCTTCTCGGTCGCTTCCGTTTTCTGCTTCATATGGACCCAGGAGCACTGGTCGCGGATGTTGGCCATCTCGAACAGGTACTTGTTCAGGCCCGCCTGCCGCACGGTCTCGCGGAAGAGCGCCTCGTGCGTGCGCGGGGAACAGGAGGCGACGACGACACGGTTGAGATTGTGTTCCCGGATCGCCTCCTGGATCTTGGCCTGGGTGTCCTGGGAGCAGGTGTAGAGGTTCTCCTCGACGTGGACCACGTTCTTGAGGGTGCCGGCGTACTCCCTCACCTTGGGGACGTTGACGACGCCGCCGATGTTGATGCCGCAGTTGCAGACGAACACCCCGATGCGGGGCTCCTGGCCGGTGACGTCGGTCTCGGGCGGGTATTCCTTCTTCACCGTCATCGTTCCTCGCGCCGCCGACAGGGGGATCATGGCGTCGGCCGCCGCCCCGCTGGCCTGGGCCACGGTTTCGGGGATGTCCTTCGGCCCCTGGTAGGCGCCCGACACGTAGATGCCGTCCTTCGAGGTCCGGTGGGGTTCGAATTCCGTGGTTTTCGCGAACCCGTACTCGTCCACCTCCACGCCGAGACGCCGGGCCATCTCGACCGTGTGCCCGGCAGGCTCCAGGCCGACGGAGAGGACCACCATCTCGAATTCCTCCTCGACGACCTTTCCGGTCTCGTCGATGTAGGTGATGATGAGGTTCTTGCTGTGGAAGTCCTCCCTGACCCTTGAGACGGAGCACTTGACGTAACGGACGCCCGACTCGGTGCGGGCGCGCTCGTAGTAGGTCTCGAAGTTCTTGCCGAACGCCCGGATGTCCATGTAGAAGATCGTGGGCTCGATGTTGGCGTCATGCTCGCGGGCGATGACGGCCTCCTTGGTGGCGTACATGCAGCAGACCGAGGAGCAGTAATCGTGGTTGCAGGAGCTGTCGCGGCTCCCCACGCACTGGATGAAGGCGATCTTCTTCGGGTGTTTGCCGTCGGAAATCCGCTGCACCGTGCCCGCGTAGGGACCGCTGGCGCTGAGGATGCGTTCGAATTCCAGGCTGGTGACGACGTTGGGGTACTGTCCGTAGCCCAGCTCGGGCCTGATGTCGCCGTCGACGGCCTTGAAGCCCGGGGTGAGGACCACGGCTCCGACCTTCAGTTCCTCCACTTCGTCGCGGTCGTCATGATTGATCGCGCCGGCGCGGCAGACGTAGGCGCACTGGTTGCACTCGGAGCAGATGCCGCATTCCAGGCAGCGTTGGGCGGCCTTGATCGCCTGCTCCTCGGTGAGCGCCGCCTCCACCTCGAGGAAATCGCCTTTTCGTTCGACCGCGGGGCGCTTCGGGGGTTCGAGGCGCCTGCTCCGGCCCTGTTGCTCCACCAGGGACTCCTTCTCCTCGTCGCTGAGCTTGGCTTCCGGGAGCCGTTCGGTCACTTCCACGACGGGGGGCCACGCCTTGGCAGGCTCCGCCTGGAGGAAGGCATGGATGGCGCGCGCGGCCTTGTGGCCGGCGTCGATGGCGTCCACGACGAAGGTGGTCCCGGTGACGGCGTCGCCGCCGGCGAAGATCCCGGGCACGTTGGTCGCCATGGTGACCGGGTCGGCCTGGATCGTGCGGCCGTTCACCGTCCCGATCTTGTCCCCGAGCGGCGCCAGGTCCGGTTTCTGGCCGACGGCGAAGATGACGAGGTCGCAGGGGACGACGGTCTCGGTCCCCGCGATCTCGTCGAAATCGGGGCGTCCTTCTACGAATCCCCGGAAGTCGATGTTGACGGTGCGAACCCCGGTGACCCCTTCCGCGGAGCCGGTGATTTCCCTGAAGGTCCGGCCGGCGAGGACCTCGATCCCTTCATCGCGCGCATCGCGCACTTCCCAGTCGTGGGCCGGCATCCGGTCTTCGCTTTCCAGGCACGACATCCCGACCCAGTCGGCTCCCAGGCGGACGGCGGACATGGCGGCGTCGACGGCGACGTTGCCGCCGCCGAGTACCAGCACGCGCTTTCCCTTGACGAAATCGGGGCGCCGGGAAGGCTCGCTGAGGCTGACCTCGCGCAGAAAGTCGGTGGCCATGTGCACGCCGGGCAGGTCGTTCCCCGGGATCGGGAGCTTGACGCCGGTGTGCGCCCCCACGGCCACGAAAACGGCTTCGTATTCCCCGAGCAGGGCGGCGGCGTCGTCGACGCGGGTGTTGAGCCTGAGGTCGATCCCGCGGGCGGTGATCTCGTCGACTTCGCGCTGGACCAGGTCGTAGGGCATGCGGTATTCCGGGATCCCCACGCGCATCATGCCGCCGGCGGCCGGCAGCGCTTCGAAGACGGTGACGGTATAGTTGCGGTTGGCCAGGTCGGCGGCGGCGGTCAGACCGGCCGGGCCGGCGCCGATGACGGCCACTTTCCTCCCCAGGCCGCTGGTGTCGGGTTTGACCTGGACGCCGGCGGCGTACGCCTTTTCGACCTCCTCGGGGTGGGCGAAGGCCCAGTCGGTGACGAAGCGTTTCAGGTGCATGATGTTGACCGCTTCGTGGCCTCCGTTGTCCCCCCGGGTGCAGGCCTCTTCGCACTTATGGTTGCAGACGCGGCCGCACACCGAGGGGAAGGGGTTGTCTTCCTTGATCGTGCGGTAGGCGTCGGCGTACCGCTTTTCCCGGATCAGGGCGACATAGCCCATGGCGCGCTGCTCGATCGGGCAGGCGTTGCGGCAGGGGGCTTCCCCCCGCTTTTCGATCGCGAAGGCGTTCGGGATCGCCTGGGGGTACCTCTTGTAGATGGCCTTGCGGGTGTCGATTTGGGCGTTGAATTCATTAGGCCGGGAGATGGGGCAGACGGCGGCGCAGTCTCCGCAACCCGTGCATTTCTCCAAGTCGACGAAGCGCGCGCGCTTGCGGATGCGGACGGAAAAGTTCCCCGGCTCGCCCGAAATGGACTCCACGTCGGTTGCGGTCAGCACCTTGATGTTCAGGTTGCAGCCCGCTTCGACCAGCTTGGGAGAGACGATGCACATGGCACAGTCGTTGGTCGGGAAAGTCTTGTCGAGCTGCGCCATCGTTCCACCGATGGCGGGGGAGTTCTCCACCATGTAGACGTAATATCCCGATTCCGCCAGGTCCAGGGAGGATTGAATCCCGGCGATGCCTCCGCCTATGACCATTACGGCTCCAACTTTTTCCGCCATGCTTTTCCTCGCAATCTTTTCATGGGAGCGGCCGCGGCGGTCGAGCCGGCGCGGCCGCCCGCTCCCATCGTTCCTACTGCATCAATCCCTTGGCTTTCAGCATCGGGACGGGATCGATGAAGTGCCGTTTCAGCCACTTCCCGGTGTCCGGGTGTCCCATGGCCAGCCCCATCAGCTCGGTGTAATAGAGCACGGGGATGCCGATCTTCCTGCCGAGGTCCTTCTCGATGTCCTCCTGGCGGGTGTCCAGGTTCATCTGGCACATGGAACAGCCGGCAACCACGCAGTCGGCCCCGGTCTTGGCGGCCTCGGTCAGGATCTTGCCGGTCAGTCTCTTGAAGATGTCCAGGCGTGTGAACATCAGGCTGGCGCCGCAGCAGTCGGTCTTGTAGGACCACTGCAGGGCTTCGGCCCCCAGCGCCTTCACGAGCTCGTCCATGTGGGTGGGGTTTTCGTAATTCCTGATCCCCGTCAGGCGGGGGGGACGTACCGGGAGGCACCCGTAATAGCATACGGCCTTGAGCCCGGCCAGCGGCCGGACCATCTTCCTCTTCACCACTTCGATCACCGGCTTGCCGCACAGGTAGTCCATGGCAAAGTGTATGGCCACCTTCCCCTCGTAGGGGAAGCTGACCTTCCTGCCATGTTCCCTGACTTCGTACTCTGTTCCCTTGAAGCGGCTGTAACAGTTGGCGCAGGGGACCAGCAGGTCGCGATCGCTCCGCTCGGCGATGGCGAGGTTCCGGGCCGGCATTTCGATCGCCAGCTGTTCGTTCAGGGAGTGGGCGCTGGTGGCGCCGCAGCAGGTCCAGTCGTCCAGTTCGTGAAGCTTGATGTCAAGCCAGGTGGCGACGCCCCGGACCGATTCGTCGAACTCCTTGGAGGTACCGTGCAGCGAGCACCCGGGAAAATAGGAGAATTCCTTCATCGCGCCCCCCCTTTCCCCACTTCTTTAAAGAGATTGCGGAATTCGGCCCCCCCTTTGAACCCCGGGAAAATCCCCATTCTCCCCCTCAGAAACGCCTTAAGCCCCCATCCCATAAATCCGCCCAAGCCTCCGCTCATCAGTTCGTATAGTGCAAACCCCGGTTCCCACGTGCGTCCCGTGTATTTCGTGAGGCTCAGGAAGAACCTGTGAAACAGGGAAATGTTCTTGTCTCCGCTCTTCGCGCCCGTCCGGTGCGCGATGGCGCGCAGGTTGTCCATTACCTTGGCGATGTCGATCTGGTTGGGGCAGCGGGTGCTACAGGTGTGGCAGGAGGCGCACAGCCATATCGTGTTGGAAGACAAGACCTTGTCCCGATGACCGTACTGAATGTGCCGGAACAGCTGGTTGGGCAGGATATCCATGGTGAAGTTGAGGGGGCATCCTGCCGAGCATTTCTGGCACTGGTAGCAGTTCTGGATCTTCTCTCCACTTTCCTGGTAAATCTCTGAAAGCAGGGAGGTGTTGTTGTTCGGTGCCTGCCCGCGTGCGTCCATGTATTCACTCCAGTTCTTGGCTGGGGAGGATTTCCAGGTATAGTCGGAGGATTACGGGGAGGGCCGATCCTGCCTGCCGCACGACCCGAATCCCGGTGTTGTCCTTGGCTCCACAACCCTCTGTCAGACATTACCTCAACTTGTAAAACTAGCACAGTATCGTGTTTCCGGAAAGGGCGAGATTGGCAAGCAATTTCAGTTCCTGGAAGGTCCTGGGGGCGAAAAAGAGCGGCCCAAAGAGCAGCGGGCCGCATGCGGCCCTTGGAGTTGGAGCTCCCGGGGACTATCCTGCATACTCCATAATGCGGGAAATCGAGGATTGAATGAAAAGAGAAGACATTCGGAACATCGCCATCATCGCCCATGTCGATCATGGGAAAACCACCCTGGTGGACGCCATGCTCCGGCAGAGCGGCACTTTTCGCGACAACGAGCGGCTGACCGAAAGGGTCATGGACAACATGGACCTGGAGCGGGAGCGCGGGATCACGATCATGGCCAAGAACACGGCCATCCACTACGGGCCGGTCAAGATCAACATCGTGGACACTCCCGGGCACTCCGACTTCGGCGGAGAGGTCGAACGCGTGCTCAAGATGGTGGACGGGGTGATGCTCCTGGTGGACGCCTCGGAAGGGCCGCTGCCGCAGACGCGGTTCGTGCTCCGCAAGGCGCTCGAACAGAACCTCCCGGCGATCGTGATCATCAACAAGATCGACCGGTCCGACGCCCGCCCCCAGGAGGTGGTCAACGAGATCTACGACCTCTTCATCGACCTCGGCGCCGGGGAGGCGCAGATCGCCTTCCCCATCCTGTACGCGGTCGGCAAGCGCGGCGTCGCCAAGCGGAGCCCGGAAGACCCCTCGGAGGACCTGCGCCCCCTGTTCGAGCAGATCCTCGAGAGCATTCCCGCCCCCCGGGCGATCCATGAGGACCGGCTTCAGGTCCTGGTGACGATGCTCGACTACAACGATTACATGGGGCGCATCGCCATCGGCAGGATCTTTTCCGGGAAAATAGCGGTCGGGGACACCGTTTCGGTCTGCAAGCTCGACGGCGCGATCGAAAAGACCCGGATCACCAAGCTCTTCAGCTTCGACGGGCTCAAGCAGCGGGCGGTCGAGTCCGCTTCCGCCGGGGACATCATCGCCCTGGCCGGGATCGAGGGGATCTATATCGGGGAGACGGTGGCGGACGCCGAGGATCCCGTCCGGCTTCCCCCCATTCGCGTGGACGAGCCGACCATCTCCATGGTCTTTCAGGCCAATACCTCCCCGCTTGCCGGCCGGGAGGGGAAATTCGTGACCTCGCGCCATATCCGGGCGCGCCTGGAGAAGGAGGCGCTGGGGAACGTGGCCATCCGGGTCACGGACACGGACATGGTGGACAGCTTCAAGGTTTCCGGGCGGGGGGAACTGCAACTGGCCATCCTGATCGAGATGATGCGGCGCGAGGAATACGAGCTGCAGGTGTCCAAGCCCCAGGTGATCACCCGCACGGTCGACGGGGTCCTGATGGAGCCGATCGAACAGGTGGTCGTCGACTGCCCGGAGAATTTCATCGGAGTGGTCACCGAGGCGCTCGGGCGGCGCAAGGGGAAACTGTCTAAAATCGTGGATCACGGCGCCGGCCGGGTGCGGATGGATTTCGAAGTCCCCTCGCGCGGGCTGATCGGGTTTCGTTCCGATTTCCTGACCGATACCAAGGGGACCGGCCTGCTCAACTCCATGTTCCTGCGCTGGGGCCCCTGGATGGGGGAGATCGCCAACCGGGTGAACGGGGCGCTGGTGGCGGACCGGGCGGGGCGGGCCACCGGCTACGCCCTGTACAACCTGCAGGAGCGGGGGGCGCTGTTCGTGCGCCCCGGGACGGAGGTGTACGAGGGGATGATCATCGGAGAGAACGCCCGCACGGTCGACCTGGACGTCAACGTGACCAAGGAGAAGAAGCTGACCAACATGCGCGCGTCCACCGCCGACGAGGCGATCCGGCTGATCCCCTTCCGCGACCTCTCGCTCGAACAGGCGCTGGAGTTCATCAACGACGACGAGCTGGTCGAGATCACGCCGAAGAAGATCCGCCTGCGCAAGAAGGCTCTCTCCGTCCACGACCGGTAGGTAAGCGGGGACGTTCCACACGTTTCCCTTGTGCGGAGCGGCGCCGTCCCCCGGGCCCGAAACAGGCGGCCGGCAAAAACCTTTTTGCCGGATATCGTTGTGCAGAAAATGGGAAACATGTGGGACGTCCCGGTTTTTTGTGCTATTAAGAAAGGAATTATGAAGACGGCGCTGGTTTGTGGTGCGGGTGGGTTCATCGGGGGCCACCTGGTCGGAAGGCTGAAGCAGGAGGGCTACCGGGTCCGGGGAGTGGACCTTAAATACCCGGAGTTCCGCCGCAGCCCGGCCGATGATTTCGTCATCGGCGATCTCCGCGACCCGGCGCTGTGCCGGGAAATCCTGGACCGTCCCTACGACGAGGTCTATCAGCTGGCGGCCGATATGGGGGGCGCCGGTTATGTTTTCTCCGGCGCGCACGATGCGGACATCATGAGCCACTCGGCCGCCATCAACCTGAACGTGCTCCATGGCTGCCGGAAGGCCGGGGTCGGGAAGGTGTTCTATTCTTCCTCGGCCTGCGTCTACCCCGGGTACAACCAGCAGGACCCCTCCAGCCCCCTCTGCAGCGAGGATTCGGCCTATCCCGCCGATCCCGACAGCGAGTACGGATGGGAAAAGCTCTTCAGTGAGCGGCTCTACCTCGCCTTCCGGCGCAATCACGGCCTGGATGTCAGGATCGCCCGCTTCCACAATATCTTCGGGACCGAGGGAGCATGGACCGGCGGCCGGGAAAAGGCGCCCGCGGCCATCTGTCGCAAGGTGGCCGAGGCGGAAGATCGCGGCTGGATAGAAATCTGGGGGGACGGTCGCCAGACGCGGTCGTTCCTGTATATCGACGAGTGCCTGGAAGGGGTGCGGAGGCTCATGGATTCCGACCTGTTCGAGCCGGTCAACATCGGTTCCGAAGAGATGGTGACCATTAACGGGCTGGCGGAAATGGTGATCGGCATATCGGGCAAGAGGTTGTCTCTCCGCCATATCGAAGGCCCTCTCGGGGTGCGCGGCAGGAATTCCGACAACACCCTCATCAGGGCGAAACTGGGTTGGGCCCCGTCAGCCCCCCTGATCGACGGGCTCAGGAGTCTGTACCCATGGATACGGCGACAGGTCGAAGGAGGGGGCGGGGCCTGATCATCGTGCGTTTGCGCGGCGGATTGGGCAACCAGTTGTTCCAGTACGCGCTGGGGCGCCACCTCTCCATCATCCACGACAGGCCGCTCCTGCTGGATACGAGCGAATACGGCGCCACCAGGCCCGATCCGAAGCGGGGGATCCGGGTCTACGGGCTGCATCACTTCATGATCCGGGCCGAGGTCGCCGGGCCTGACGAGACGGAGCCCTTCCGGTGCTATTACCGGCAGGACCTCCTCTCCCGGGTCCTGCGCCGCGCGGGAGGCGTGGGGTTTCTCTTCGGTCACACCTACCACTACAGGACTTTCCGGCAGGCGCATATTTTTTACCCCCGCGTCCTGTCGGGGCGGCCCCGGAGGGTGTGGTACCTGGACGGCTACTGGCAGGCGGAGCGGTACTTCGCGCCCATCGAGACCATCCTGCGCGAGGAATTAGTCCTCAGGGAGCCTCCCAACGATTACAACCGGCGGATGCTGGAGCTGATCGGTGCGGCGGAATCGGTCTGTGTTCATGTCCGGCACGGGGACAACGCCAACCAGGCCGCGGCGCAGCACGGCATCCTGCCGCCGGACTATTACCGCAAGGCGGTCGAAGACCTGGTGCGGGCCGTGCCGAACCCCCGCTTCTTCGTTTTTTCCGACGACCCTGAATGGGCCAGGGAAAACGTGCGCCCGGGCGGCGACCCCGTCTATGTCGACGGCAACGACGACGAGAGGAACTACGAAGACCTGAGGCTCATGGGAAGCTGCCGGCACCACATCACGGCCAACAGCACCTTCAGCTGGTGGGGGGCGTGGCTCGGGAGAAGGGCGGGACAGCGGGTGTACGCTCCCGGCCGCTATTTCATGCACCTGGATGTCCCGAATGGCGACTACTACCCCAAGTCGTGGAACATCATCGATGTCTAGCCGGACACGGAAGCATCTCTGTTAGGAACCCCGCCCCGTACGGCCCATGGCTTCCACATTATACCCTGCTTCTAATACGCTCCCTCCTGCCATGTGGGTGATGGCTGGGCGACTCCCGCCCGTAGCGGGGCGTTGCACCTTCCCGTGGGCTGGGTGGAGAGGTGTGTCTCCAGCTTCATAAAATGGGAAACTAGTGGGACGTCCCCAATAAAGTGTCCCAGTCGTAGGTGGTGAAGGTGGCGGAGAGGCGGTGGTCGTCGTCGACGACGTGCAGTTGGAGGTCGGTGAAGAGGCGGCGGGCGATGGGGCGGATGGCATCGAGGGGGACCACGTCGTCGCTCCTGCCGTGAAAGATCGTTACGGGCATGCCCAGCGTCCGGTCCCGGCAGGGCTCGAGCGGATCCAGGTGGAGGGCGGGGGCCAGAAGGACGAGGCGCGCGACCCGGTCTTCGTGCCGGCAGGCGTAGACGGCGGCCATCAGCCCGCCGTAGCTCGAGCCGACGAGGACCAGGGGGTGCCGCCCCTCGAGCAGCCGCTCGAGCTTGTCCATCCTTTGCTCGAAGGGGCCCGGGAAATCCTCGACGATCATGCCGGGGTAGCGGGCGCGGAAAAAGCTTCCCTTGCTTCCCCGGCTGGAGCTTTCCAGGCCATGAATAAAGACGCGCACCGGATCGTTCGCCATGCTCCCTATATACCATAATTTTATCGGGCCCGGGCCGGTTTCGGTGTATGCTGGCCGGAACGGTTCGAACAACCTATGGTAGATCGGGGGGACGTATGCGTGCGATGGAAGCGAGGATCGGAGGTCACACGGGACGCCGGGGCATGGCGCCGGCCTTTTGCCTGGCGCTGGTTCTGCTGGGAACCTCGTTGGCAGGGCGCGCGGCGGCGAAGAATTTCCTCTGGGAGGTGAAATCGGACCAGGCGACGGTCTACCTGTTCGGGTCGATCCATTACGCGAAGGCCGACATGTACCCGCTCGACGCCGCGATCGAGGACGCCTTCGCCCGTTCGCCCAGCCTGGTGCTCGAGATCAACCCGCTCGAGATCGACCAGGCCGGGCTCGCGCAGCAGATCCTGGCCGAGGGGATGTACACGGGGAACCGGACGATCAAGGACGATCTCAGCCCGGAGGTGTTCGCCATGCTCGAGGAGTACGCGCGCGGCGCCGGCCTCCCCGTCGAGGCGTTCCTCGGCATGAAGCCCGCGCTGCTCACGCTCACCCTCTCGTCGTTCGAATTCACGCGGCAGGGGTACGACCCCCTGCAGGGGATTGACGTCTACTTCGCCCGCAAGGCGGCGGAATCCAAGTCGATCATCGAGCTGGAAACGGTCAGGGAGCAGCTGGACATGCTGCTCGGCCTCCCCGACGCCAGCCTGCTGCTGATGTACACCATCCGGGACCTGGACAAGACCGGGGAGCAGATCGGCGAGCTCGTGAGGCTATGGAAGGCGGGGGACGCCGACGGGATGAACGAAGTCGTCATCGAGGAGAGCCTCAGGGAGGAGCCGCGGGTCGCCCCGATCCTGGAGAAGATCCTTTTCGAGCGGAACGTCACCATGGCTGAGAAGATCAAGGAGTACCTCTCTTCCGGCTGGAGCTGCTTCGTTGTCGTGGGCGCCGCCCATTTCGTCGGCGACCGCGGTATCGTGAGGCTGCTCGAAAAGGAGGGCTACCAGGTCCGGCAGCTCTAACCCTGCCGTGGCACAGCGGGCGCCTTGCGTGTCAGGGATCTTCCCGGGCCGGACTCCGGCCCCCCCGCGCCATCTTTAATTAACGCAAAGGGGCCGGGCAAGTATTTTGGGCCCTACTGGACCCGGGCGCCGTCCGCCGTCCGGGATTCGAAATGCTTGGCGTAGGTCCCGAGCGCCAGGATGGGGAAGTAGTTCCGGTAGAGGTGGTAATGGAGGTAAAAGACCCGCGGGAACCCGGTCCCGGTGGTCACCGACTCGTCCCAGGTTCCGTCGGGGCGCTGGGACTCCCGGAGCCAGCGGATCCCCTGCTGGACCGCCGAGGAGTAGATTTCCCCTGCGGCGATCAGTCCCATGATAGCCCAGGCGGTCTGCGTGGGAGTGCTCTCGGCAGGCTCGAAACGCTTCGTTTCGTAGCTGAGGCAGCTTTCGCCCCAGCCCCCGTCCGCGTTCTGGACCTCCCGGAGCCAGCGCGCGGCATGCGCGATGGCAGTTTTGGCGTGGGACGCGCCCGTGGCGGCGAGGCCGCGGATGGATAGGAAGGTGCCGTAGACGTAGTTGACCCCCCAGCGGCCGAACCAGCTTCCATTGGTCTCCTGGCTCCGGAGCAGGAAATCGATCCCCCGGGCGATGGGGGAGTCGGTGGGTTTGAAGCCGCGGCGGCAGAGCGATTCCAGGACGCGGCCGGTGATGTCGGGGCAGGTCGGGTCGAGCATGGCGTTGTGGTCGGCGAAGGGGATGCTGTTGAAGATCTCCCAGTTGTTGTCGACGTCGAAGGCGGCCCAGCCCCCGTCGCTGCTTTGCATCCCCAGCAGCCAGCGGACGGCGCGGCGCTCGACGCGCGCCTGCCGCTCCGGGTCACTCGCCCGGGCGTGCAGCAGCGCCATCAGGACCAGGGCCGTGTCGTCCATGTCAGGATAGAATTCGTTGGCGAACTCGAAAGCCCAGCCCGATGGCGTCAGGTCGGGGCGCTTGGCCGCCCAATCCCCCTTGCGCCTGATTTCCCGGTCGAGGATCCAATCGGCGGCATCCGTCGTCCGGGCGTGGTCCGCCGCGCCGAGTTCGCCCAGGGCGAAGATGGTGTTGGCCGTATCCCAGAGCGGGGATTTGCAGGGCTGGAAGATCAGGCTCTCCTCCTGCTCCAGCATCAGGCCATCGAACTGGTCGATCGCCTGTATGAGGTCGGGGTGGTCGCGCTCGTAACCGAGCAGGTCCATGGCGATGATGGTGTACATCATCGACGGGTAGATGGCCCCCAGCCCGTCGCTGAAATGCAGCCGGTTGAGCATCCAGCGCTCCGCTTCCTGCAGGGCGCGCCCACGGATCTTCTTGACGCTCTTACGCTCCCAGCGCTTGAAGAGGGTGTCGGCCTTGATGAAGATGTTGCCGATCCGGTCCCGGCGATGGAGCGCCAGCTTGCGGCGCGGATGCATCAGTTCGTTGATCCGCATCCCCCCCGGGGTGGGCCGGGTCTGGCCGATGGCTTGGATGATGGAGAGGGGGACGATGATGGTACGGGTCCAGGAGGACATCTCGTACAGGAGGTTCCCGGGGATGATCAGGATCTCCGGTGGGATCGTGGGGCAGTATTTCCGGGGGAAGAGGTCGAAGAGACTGTAATTGATCTTCGTGTAGCTGTTGCATGCCTGGATCCCCCCCATTTTGAGGATGAGGTCCCGGGCGCGGCGCATGCGCGGGTCGTCCACCGACAGCCCCGTCATCTTGAGCATGGCGTAGGCGCGCACCGTGGCGTTGATTTCCGCCGGCCCGGGCGTGTAAATGCTCCAGCCGCCGTCGGGGCGCTGGGCGTCCAGGATGGCGCGGGCGGCCTTGCGGACCCGGGGCATCGTGGGAGGATTCCAAACGCCGTCCTCGTCGGGAGGGTAGAGCCACATCTGCAGCAGGATGTAGTCCGACTGCAGGGTGGAGTCGCCCGTCAGGTCCCCCACCCAGTACCCGTTGGCGTCCTGTTTGGATGCGAGCGTCAGCGCAGCCCGGAGGGCGGTTTCCCGGACCTCGGAGGCGGAGATGTGCGCTACGGTCTGGGTAGCGGGTGCGGTTTCTTCAATGACGTGAACGGGTTTGGACGTGGGAGTCAGCGTTTCGCGCATGTCTTTACACCTTTCCGGCAGAGCCTGTCTTTTCCTGTTTGTCAAAGTCGTCATTCTACTACAGGTTTTGGAAAAGCAAGAATTTTTTTGCAGCCGCCGGAAAGCGCCCGGCGGAGATCATCCTCCTTCGGTGACTCGCCTGGTATATGATTGGATCATATTGATGTACACGTGGATCGGGACTGTCGGCGGGGTCTTTTTTTGTAAAGCCAACGATTCCCATTGATTGAATGTCCGGGGATCTGGAATGCAAAATTCGTAAAAGGGGATCAGGGAGGCGGTGAGCCATGGGTTCTGCGATTACGGAATTTGTCCATGCCGCGCTTGGGCGCGGCATCGCACGCGCGGATATCGTCCGGGCGCTGCAGCAGGGGGGGTGGTCCGCGAGGGAGATCGAGCGCGCGCTCGACTGCTTCGTGGAAAGCGATCTGCCGCTGCCGGTGCCGCGCCCAAGCGGGTTTCCGGGTCCGCCCGGGAGGCCTTTCTTTTTCTGATGCTCTTCGCTTCCCTCTATATGGCCGCTTTCGTCCTGGCCTCCGTCCTCTTCGACCTGATCCATCTCGCGCTGCCGCAACCGGGCGACCTCACGCACGGGACCATCGTCTCGCTCCGGCATGGGATCGCCACCACCCTTGTCTCCTTCCCCCTTTTCCTGTTCATGGGCCGCGTCGTGGCCCGCGAAGGGGTCCGCAACCCCGGCCAGCGCATATCCCCGGTCCGCCGCTGGCTCACCTACCTGACCCTGTTCATCGCCTCGGTCGCCGTCATCGCCGACCTCATCTCCCTGGTGGTGCGGCTGCTGGAGGGGGAAGTCACGCTCCGGTTCGGCCTCAAGGTATTGGTGGTTGCGGCGATGGCGGGGGCGGCATTCCTCTACTTCATCATGAACCCCGACCGCGACCAGGCATCTCCCCCGTCGGAGCTGCGGCTCTCGCCGGGGGCCCGGGCGGGCTTTGCCGCCATGATCCTGGTGGTCCTGGCGGCTCTCGGCCTCGGATTTTGGTATGCCGGGAGCCCCATGGAGGCGCGGTTACGGGCCCATGACGCCCAGCGCGTTGAAGACCTGGGCCGGATCGGCGCAAGGGTTGAGCAGTACTATCGCAACGAAGGCGTTCTCCCTCCATCCCTCCAGGACCTCGATGCGAACCCGGCGACCTATATCGACCAGAAGACGGACCGGGTGACGGCGGAGCCCTACCACTACCGGGTGGTGGATACGACCCATTTCGAGGTGGGGGCGGTCTTCACCCTGCCGGGCGGGCCCGCGGACGGGAAGGGGGCGGCCCGCCGCGCGCAGCCGGGGGAGACGAGTTTTTGGCGGCATGGCGCGGGGCGCGTTGTTTTTACGATAGATGCGGCGCGCCAGGACCCGGTCGCTCGCTGACCTTCCCACCCGAGACCGGGCTTGGGCGGACCCGGTCGTGAACTTCCTGAAACGGGGGCTGTTTTGTTTGCTGGCAAAAGCCGCCCGATCCCATTATATTTGACGGGGAATATACTTCTGTCCCGGTCCAGGTCGCAGACAGGGGCGGATGGTCTCATCAAGGAAGGAGCGAACCTTTACCCTTTAATACACTGTTTTGAGTCGCACTCAGCGCGAGGGATATCCAATGGCTAAGATACTGAGAATCAATCTGTCTACCCGAACCTCTGCCACCGAGGAGTTGCCCGAGGCTTACCGCGGCCTGGGCGGTCGGGGGCTTTCCGCCTGCATCCTGCAACACGAGGTTCCCGCAACCTGCGATCCCCTGGGTCCCGAGAACAAGCTGGTCTGGGCTCCCGGGTTGCTGGCTGGGACCCCCGTTCCCTGCAGCGGGAGGCTCTCCGTCGGCGCCAAGAGCCCGATGACGGGGGGGATCAAGGAAGCGAACACCGGCGGTTCCATGGCCCAGAAGCTGGCCCGGCTTGGACTGAAGGCCGTCATCTTCGAGGGGCAGGCCAGCGAGCCGATCTCCATCAAGATCACAGGTGACGGGGTGACGTTTTCCTCCGGCGCCGCCTACCTGGGCCTGGGCTGCTACGACATCGTGGAAAAGCTCAAGGGGGAGTACGGGGACAAGGTGTCGGTCGCCTGCACCGGCCCAGCGGGGGACCAGCTCCTGTCGGCCGCCTCCATCCAGTTCACGACCCCCGATTTCCACATCCGGATCGCGGCGCGCGGCGGCCTGGGCGCCGTCATGGGCTCGAAGAAGCTGAAGACCGTCGTAGTTGACGACGGGGAAGCCAACCTGGTGGAGATCAAGGACAAGGCCGAGTTGAGGGCAAACGTGGCGCCCCTTTCCAAGGGGATCCTGGCGAATCCTTTCGTGCAGCTGCAGCGCCGTTTCGGGACCCCGGTGATCTTCATGAACACCCAGACCGCCGGCGCCCTCCCCACCAAGAACTTTTCCCAGGGACAGTGGGATAAGGCTGAAAACCTGTCGGCTGAACGGATGGAGGAGATCGTCAAGAGCAGGCCGAACGGGATAATGGTGCACAACTGCATGAACGGGTGCATCGTCAGCTGCTCCAATGTCTATACCGACGAGAAAGGGGAGTTGATCACCGCGGCGATCGAGTACGAGTCGCTCGCCCTGCTCGGCTCGAACTGCCTGATCGACGATTTCGACACCGTCGCCCGTCTCAACCGGGCCTGCAACGACGTCGGCATAGACACCATGGACGCCGGCGCCGCCTTGGCGGTGGCGATGGAAGGGGGGCTGCTCCCCTGGGGCGACGGGCAGGCGGCGATCAAGCTGGTCGAGGGGATCGCCCGGGGCGAGGAGAACAGCAGGATCATCGGCGGCGGCGTCAAGGTGACGGGCGATAAGCTCGGGGTGCGGAGAGTGCCCCACGTCAAGGGGCAGGGACTTTCGGGGTACGACCCCAGGATCCTGAAGGGGACGGGGGTGACCTTCGCGACTTCGCCGCAGGGGGCGGACCATACCGCCGGCATCGTGCTCCCCGGGCCCTGGGACCCGGAATACAACCCGATCCAGCCCACGGAACAGGCGCGCCGGTCGCGCTTCATGCAGCAGTGGATGGCCGCCGTCGACACTCTCGGTATCTGCATGATGATCGGCATGACGATAAGGGAGACCCCCGGGCTCGACAAGAGGCTCATCGCCTGCGTCTCCGCCGTTCTGGGTGAAAAGCTCGATGACGGGTACGTGCTCGATCTCGGCAAGTCGGTGCTCGACTTCGAACGCCGGTTCAACAAGGCTGCCGGGTTTACCGAAGAGGACGACCGTTTGCCGGAGTTTTTCCTGGAGGAATCGTTTGAGCCGGGCGCGCCGGTTTTCGACGTCTCGAATGCCGAGATCGACAGCGTGCATCGGTAGCGGCGGAAAGACGGTCACGTGAGGCGAGCGGGGATGCCCGGTCGGTGCGCGGGCGCCGACGGGCATCCCCTTTTTTGCCCAGGAACGGTTTTGCATTCCCCGGCGCCGCTGGCCTATAATCCAGGCAGATAGGAGGAAACAGCGTGAAAAACGGGTATACGAGACGGGAAGCTCTGGAGCTGGGACTGGGAGCCGCGGTTCTGACCGCGGCGGGCGCGGCGGTGGCCGCCGCCCAGCCGCCGGCGGGGAAGGCTCCGGCCGCCGTGCCGGGGCTCGGCGAATTCAACCGGTACGGGGAAGAACTGGAAACGGCGCTCCTGCTCCGCACCTCGCCCATAGCGGTCAAGATGCTGGAGAAGGAGGCCGATATCCCGCAGGGGACCTTCCGCCCGTACCGGGACGGGAAGATCCACCTCGCCCAATGCCAGGCATTCGGGATGTCGCGGCGGGAGGGGAAGACGGTGGCCATGCTCAAGGAAGACCACTGGTGCCCGACGGCGCTCATGGCTTACGGGATGGTGCCGCAGCCCAAGGCCACGGGGGCGTGGATGGAATCGTACCGGAGTTTTGAGACCGGACGGTATGTCGGCGTGCTCACGGCGCCCCTGAAGCGCGCGTCCTTCGTTCCCGACGTCGTGCTGGTCTACCTCAACCCGGCGCAACTGAGGGGGCTCATCCTGCCTATGATGATGGCGGGCTCGGCCGAGGTCGACACCTACCTCTTTCTACCCTCCTGCGGGCACGCGGTCGTCGATCCCATGGTGACCGGGAAATACTGCGTAGTGCTCCCGGACCCTGGAGAGTACCAGCGCGCGTTGACGCGCGAGGAGGAGGTCATCTTCGCTGCGCCGAAGGAGAAGGTGGCGCCGCTGATGGCCAGCCTGAAACCGGGCGGCCGGCTCTACTCCCACCGGGACCAGTACATGTCGATGCAGCCCGATTTCGAGCAGCCGCAGTTCTACAAGGACATGTTCAAGAGCTGGGGCCTCGGCGGGGAATAGGGCGTTATCACCATCCGGGCGGTCCGGCGCATCGGACCGCCCGGGGCTGCCCCCGGTCACGCTTCCGCGAGCCGGAGCAGGCGCCGGATCCGTTCCTCCACCGGCGGATAGGCCGGAGGGTTTGCTTTTCGGCGAATGGGGGGAATCGTGCGCGTATCGGGAAAATACCGCAACCTGTCCAGGGCGGAGCTGCTCGAAAAGAGCTATGCGCTAGGGGTCGCGTTCGAGGCGATGTCCGGCAGCTGCTCGCAGTGCACGGCGGCCGCGCTCCACGAAATCCTCGGGTTTGACGAGGCGGTGGTGAGGATCGCCTCCTCTTCCTGCGGCGGGCAGGCGGGCTTTTCCATGGGTACCTGCGGCGCGGTGGTGGGGGGGACGATGGTGCTCGATTACTACTTCGGCCGCCCGGCCGCCCTCCTATCCGCCGAGCGTGTAGTCCCGGAAGGGAAGCAGGCGCTCGCCGCCGCCATGGAGCGGGCGTCCAGGCTGGGGGAGCGATTTATCCGCCGCTACGGGTCGCTCCTCTGCCCCGGTGTCCAGACGAGGCTCTACGGGCGCCCCTATAACCTGAAGGACCCGGCCGAATGGGACGCCTTCATGCGGGCGGGGGCGCACAGCGACCCGACCAAGTGCATGAGCGTCGTCGGCGACGCCGCCCGCTGGACCCTGGAAATCCTCTTGGAGGAGGGGGCCGTTGTTCTGTAACCGCGCCGCCCCGCGCCCGCTCCTGTCCTATTGCAGCTTCTGCCAGAGGAAGGTATAGGCCAGCGCGTTCATGTACGCGGCCTGGGCGTTGTCGGCCGCGCCCCCGTGCCCCCCCTCGATATTTTCGTAGTAGCGGACGTCGAATCCCATCTCCTTCATCTTCGCCATCATCTTGCGCGCGTGCCCGGGGTGCACCCGGTCGTCGCGGGTGGAGGTGGTGAAGAGCACCGGCGGGTATTTGGCGCCCGGCTTCACGTTGTGGTAGGGGGAAAAGCCCTGGATGAAGCTCCAGTCCTCGGGCTTGTCGGGGTCGCCGTATTCGGCCATCCACGAGGCCCCGGCCAGGAGCTTCGAATAGCGCTTCATGTCGAGCAGCGGCACCTGGCAGACGACGGCGCCGAAGAGCCCGGGGTAGAGCGTGATCATGTTCCCCATCAGCAGGCCGCCGTTGCTCCCCCCCATGGTGCCGAGGCGGGCGGGGGAGGTCAGCTTGCGCGCGAACAGGTCCTCGGCCACCGCCGCGAAATCCTCGTATGCACGGGGCCGTTTTTCCCGGAGCGCGGCCTGGTGCCAGCGGGGGCCGTATTCGCCCCCCCCGCGGATATTGGCGACGACGTAGACCCCCCCGCGTGCGAGCCACGCCAGTCCGACCCTGGGGTTGTAGTCCGGGGTCATGGAGATCTCGAACCCGCCGTACCCGTAGAGGAGGGTGGGGTGGTTGCCGTCCAACTCGATCCCCTTGCGGGCGACCTGGAAGTAGGGGACCCGGGTGCCGTCCTTGCTCAGCGCGAAATGCTGGCTGACTTCCAGTCCGGAAGCGTCGAAAAAGGCGGGGAGTTCCTTCAGTTTTTCCGGGGTGCCGCCGACTGTTCCGACCAGGAGGCTGGTGGGGGTGAGGTACCCGCTGGTAGTCATGAAAAAGTCGTCGCTTTCGTCCGGGTCGATCCCCTGGGCCGAGACCGTGGCGAAGCCGGGAGCCCCAGCCAGGGGGCGGCTCGTCCACTCCCCGCGCGCCGGGGTGAGGACCGTGAGGCGGTTCTTGACATCCTCGAGGACGTTCAGGATCAGGTGGTTGCGCGTCCAGGAGGCGCCCACGAGCGAGGTGCGGTCCGTCGGTTCAAACAGCGGGACCAGCTGGCGCTTCCCCTTCATGTAGTCGCTGAAGCGGGAGGCGAGAAGCGCCCCGGCCGGATAGGTCTTCCCATTCACGGTCCAGGGGCTGCGCAGTTCGACGAGGAGCCATTCCCGGTGGAAACCGACGTTGGAGTCCAGCGGGACCTCCACCCTGCGGGCCTTCCCATTTTCGAGGAGGTAGACCTCGGTTTCGTAGAATCCGGGCGAGCGGTAGGCGAAGTGCCGCTCGAACCCCTTGGTGTCGTCGAAGAACGCGCCCGCGGAGACGTCGGTCTCCTTCCCCTCGAACACCGTGGAGGCGCTCGCGAGCGGGGTGCCGCGCCGCCAGCGCTTGCCGATCCGGGGATAGCCCGAAGTCGTCATCGACCCCGGGCCGAAATCGGTGTTGACGTAGATGTGATCGCGATCGATCCAGGAGACCTCGCTCTTGGCTTCCGGCAGTTCGAACCCCCCCTTGACGAAGGAGCGGGATTCGATGTCGAACTCCCGCACCACGACCGCGTCCGACCCGCCCGGCGACAGGCTCACCAGGGCGCGGCGCCAGCCGCCGGCCCTGAGGATCTGGGCGCCTCCCCAGACCCAGTTGCGCCCTTCGGCCTTGCCGAGGGCGTCCAGGTCGAGCACCACCTCCCACTTCGGGTCCGGTTTCCGGTATTCCGCGAGCGTGGTGCGCCGCCAGAGCCCGCGCGGATTCCGCTCGTCGCGCCAGAAGTTGTAGAACCAGGGGCCCGCCTTGCTGATCGAGGGGATCCGCTCCTTCGAGTCGAGGATCTCGAGGATGCCGCGCTCGATTTGGGCGAACGCGGGCGTTCCGGCAAGCTCCTTTTCGCTTTCGGCATTGCGGGCCCGGACCCATGCGAGCGCCTTCTCCCCCGTGACATCCTCGAGCCAGAGGTAGGGGTCTTCGGCTCCGGGGGGTTCCTCCGTCCGGGCGGCGAGAGCCCAGGTCAGGACCAGGGTGAATGCGGCGATGAGGGCGAGCGGTTTCATGGAACCTCCGTAAGTGTCGTTTCAGGCTTTGGTGTTGCGGGGCTAGGGACGGTGCGCCTCGACGACGGCGTCCATGTGGTCCCCCTCGCACAGGAGGCGGATGCCGGTGAACCCCGCCCTGTCGAGGTCGGCCTCGATTTCCCCGAAGGTGTAGGTCCCCCCTCCGGAGGTCCCCACCAGCATGTTGATGGCGAACACCGCACCATCCCGGGGCCGTGTCCGGTCGGGACTCATGACGTGGTCCCGGACCAGGATGCGCCCCCCCGCCTTGAGCGCCCGGAACACCCTCCGGTAGAGGTTCAGGTTTTCCTCCGGGCTGTTGGAGTGGATGATGGCGGAGATCAGGGCCAGGTCGTGCCCGCCGGGGAAATCATCGTGGTGAAAGTTGCCGGCCACCAGGGTCGTGCGCCCGAGCATCCCTTCCTCCCCGAGGCGTTCCCGGGCCATTTCGATTACGGGGGGCAGGTCGAACAGGGTCGCCCGCATCTCCGGGACGGCGCGCAGGAAGGCGATCGTGTAGGTGCCCGAGCCGCCTCCCACGTCCAGCAGCGCCCGGGCCGTTCCGGCATCGACGGCGGCCGCGATGCGCGCGGCCATGGGCGTGCCGATCGAGTGCATGGCGCCGATGAAGGCCCGGAGTTCCGCGGCGTTGCGCGTCAAGTCGAGCTTTTCCTTGGCCGGGGGATATCCCTTGACGATGGCCGTGAGGCGCGACCAGCGCGGCCAGAGGCCCGCCATGTGGTGCACCATGGGGAGGATGGTTTTGGGGGAGTGCCCGCCCAGCCAGTGCGCTACACCGGGGGGGCAGGAATACCCTGCCTCCGTTTTTGCAAGGAGGCCCATGGCGGCCAGCGCGTCGACGAGCGCGGTCAGGGCGCGCAGGTCCGCGCCCGTTTTGTTCGCGATCTCCTCGGCGGAGAGCGGCGCCGCCTCGAGGAGCGTGAACAGGTCGAGTTCGGCGGCCGAGAGCAGGATCCGGCTTTCCATGAACCCGCGTGCGATCTGCAGCAGCTTTTCGGGACTGTACTCTTCGGTCATGAGCGCCTCCTGTTCCGATCGTGCCGTTGTCCGCGGCGTGTGTCCCAGGGTCATCATACTTCAAAGCCCGCCCGGGGTGCGCCAAAAATCGGGCGATTCTTGCTGCGGCGCGGCCCCGTTTTTTTGTATACTGCCTTGGTTTCTTTCGATCCCGATCAGAAATGGTAAGGAGGGGCCTTGGAGCCGGAATCCGTTCGTGAACCCCTGGGCGCCGAAGGGGGGGAGGCGCCGCCCCCGGCCCGGAATTTCTTCAGCCGTCTCGGCGGGGTGTACACATCCCCGAAGGAGGCTTTTGCCGAGATCGGGCGCGCCCCGCGGCTGCTCGTGCCCATCCTCGTGGCGGTGATCCTGGGCTTGGGCAGCGCTTGGTACGTCACCCAGAAGGTCGACATGCAGGCGTCCATGGAGGCGCAGCTCGAAGAGGCGGTGGCGCAGGGAAGGATCACCGCGGAGCAGATGGAGCAGCAGTTGGCGCTGATGTCGAACGTGGCGGGCAAGGGCACCGTCGTGATGGGGGGGATATCGACCCTGCTGCTCTGCCTCGTCATCGCCGGGTTCATGAAGCTGTTCAGCCTGATCGCGGGCGCCGAGAACCGGTTCAAGCCGCTGCTGGCCGTCTCCCTCTACGCCACGATCGCGGTCTCGATCGTGACGACTGTTCTGATGGCCGTGATCCTGCAGTTCAAGCAGCCGGGGGAGGTGTCCGCGGCGGACCTGCGGTCGGTGATCGTTTCCAACCTGGGTTCCCTGCTCGATGGGGTCCTGGAGCCGGGGACGCTGCCGAAGTTCGTCATGGGGCTGGCGCAGGGGATCGACATCTTCAACATCTGGATGATCGCGCTGCTGGCCATCGGCGCCGCGGCGGTTTCGCGCAAGCTCAAGACCTCGACGGCCGCCCTCTGGCTCGGCTGTTCCTATGCCGTCATCATCCTGGCCACGGCCGCCATCGGCTCGCTGTGGTGACAGGACCCTGACTAGTTTTTCGCGAGGCTCCGGTAGACCAGCTCCAGCCACTGGGCGGTGCTCATGAACCCCCGGGTCCAGGGCTCGAACTCGAGCGGCAGCCCGGCGTTTTTGACCTGGTCCAGGGTCTTGCCCTGTTTCATCCGCTCCCCCACGATTTCGGCCGACCGCGCCAGCATGTTGCGGAAGGCGACGAGGTCCGCGACCGTCGCCAGGGGGCCGTGCCCGGGGATGATGCGCGCGTCGGCGGGCAGCTTGGAGACGATGTCGTCCAGGTGGTGCACCCAGCTTTCGATTTCCCCGCCGTTGTCGACGTCGAGGAAGGGGAACTGACCGTTGAAGAACATGTCCCCCATGTGCACGGCCTTGTAGCGGTCGACGAAGACGACCGTGTCCCCGTTGGTGTGCGCCCCCGGGTAATGCACGAGGCGGACCGGGAGGTCCCCGGCGTACAGGGTCAGCCGGTTCGAAAAGGTGACTGAGGGGAGCGCTTCGTCCGGCAACGCCGCGGTCGTCTGTCCCATCAGGCTCTGCGGACGGGCAAGGAGCGGCCGGACCCGGTCATGGGCGACGATGGCCGCTCCCTGTCCCAAGGCGTGGTTGCCGTCGGTGTGGTCGCTGTGCCAGTGGGTGTTGACGAGGAAACGGATCTTCCCCCCTCCCGGGAGCGCTTCGAGGGCGGCGCGCACCCCGGCCGCCGATGCGGCCATCCCGGAGTCGATCACGATGGCCCCCCCGGGGTGGGCGATCACGCCGATGTTGCCCGCCCCCTTCCCCTCGATCATGTACACCGGCCCGGCAACCGGGGCCGCGGCGGCCGCCTCCTGGGCCGGCAGCGGGACCGGGACGCAGAAGAGGGCGCAAAGACAGACGAATAATGCTCTGGACATCGGTTCCTCCCTTGCGGCGGCCGTAGCAGGAAGGACCGCCGCGATAAGGTTATACTAGCAGCTCCCGGGTGAATCGGGTATGTTTTCCCGTTGAATCAAGGAGAGGACCGGATGATGGGGCACAGCGTGTTTGAGGAGTTGTCGTGGCGGGGCCTGGTGTACGGGAATACCGAAAGCGTGCCGGAGATGCTCGCCGGCGGCCCCGTGCGGGTGTATAACGGGTTCGACGCGACGGCCGACAGCCTGCATGTGGGGCACATGGTCCCGCTGCTGGCCCTGGCGCGCCTGCAGCGTTGCGGCCACGTCCCGATCGCGCTGGCCGGCGGCGGCACGAGCATGATCGGCGACCCGAGCGGCCGCTCCGACGAACGGCTGCTGCTGTCGCGCGAAGAGATCGAGTCCAACATCGAGGCGATCAAGCGGCAACTGGCCCACTTCCTCGATTTCGAGGTGAAAACAAACCCCGCGCTGCTGCTCAACAACGCCGACTGGCTCCTCGGGCTGAACCTGGTCGATTTCCTGCGCGACATAGGCAAGTACTTCACCGTCAATTACATGATCGCCAAGGACTCGGTCCGGATGCGGCTGGAGCGCGAGGACGGGATTTCGTTCACCGAGTTCAGCTACATGCTGCTGCAGTCGTACGATTTCCTCCACCTGCACGACCACTTCGGCTGCACGCTGCAGACCGGGGGGAGCGACCAGTGGGGCAACATCACCGCCGGCGTGGAGTTGATCCGGCGGATGCGGGGCAGGAGCGCGGGCGCGTTGGTCTACCCCCTGATCACCAAGGCGGACGGGACCAAGTTCGGCAAGACCGCTTCGGGCGCCGTCTGGCTCTCGGCCGCGCGGACCTCCCCCTACCGCTTCTACCAGTTCTGGCTGAACACCGATGACCGCGACGTCGTCAACTACCTCCGGTATTTCACCTGGCTGGACCGGGCCGAGATCGAGGCACTGGAGGATGCGGTGAGCCGCAATCCCGAGCGGCGCGAGGCGCAGCGCCGGCTGGCACAGGAGATGACGCGGATGGTCCACGACGAAACGGCCCTTGCCAAGGCGGAACAAGCTTCCCAGGTGCTTTTCGGCGGCGAGGTCGCGGGGCTGACGGGGGCCGAGGTGGCCGACATCTTCGCCGATGTTCCCTCGGGTACGATCGCCGCGGCTCGGCTCGGGGGAGACGGCCTGGCCGTCGCCGATTTCCTGGTGGAATGCGGGGCGGCAGCGTCCAAGGGGGAGGCGCGGCGCGCCGTCGAGGGCGGGGGGATCTACCTGAACAACCTCCGCGTCGCCGACACCGCGCGCCGGGTGACGGCCTCCGATCTCCTCGACGGGGGTTTTCTCGTGGTGCGCCATGGCCGCAGGAACTATCGGCTGGTGCGGGTCGACTGAGATCCTGATGGCCGCCCCCTTTTCCGCCGGGGGCGCGTTCCTGAAAAACTTTGGTCATGTAAGCAACGTCCGGTCGGGCGTACATGCGTGCGCCCCGAGCATGGGCGTTCTGCCGCACCGGGCGGTCGGCATCTGCCCCGCCACCCGGTGCGCCAAGCGGCCGCTCAACAGCCTCTGCGCGTATTTATGGCCGGTATGCCTGCGGGGAGTGTATAATCCGGGGCGGCCGCCCGTGAGCGAAGGTCCACGGGCGGGGGAATGACAATGCGTGAAGATGAGAAGCGGGCGGTCCTCATCACGAAGGCTTCGGGCGTAAAGGAGCCGTTCCGGATCGAGAAGCTCGAGGAATCGCTGCGCCGCGCGGGCGCAGGGGAGGACATCATCCGGGAGGTGGCCAGGGACATCGAGGCCTGGCTGGTCGACGGGGTCCCCACGCGGAAGATCTATGCCCGCGCCTTCGCCCTGCTGCGCAAGAAGAAGCGACTGGTGGCCTCGCGCTACAAGTTGAAGCAGGCGATCATGGAAATGGGGCCCACGGGCTACCCCTTCGAGCGCCTGGTCGGCAAGGTGATCGAGCGGCAGGGATACGCGGTGGAGATAGGGCAGGTCCTCAAGGGGCGCTGCGTGAGCCACGAAGTGGACGTGGTTGCCGTGCGGGATCGTCACCGCCTCTTCATGGAGTGCAAGTACGGGCTGAGCGCGGAAAAGACGGTGAACGTACAGGTGCCGCTCTACGTGCGTTCGCGGGTGAACGACATCATCGACCGGTTCAAGGAATCGGGCAAATACCCTGGAGCCACCTTCAGCGGGGGGGTGGCCACCAACACCCGGTTCACGAGCGACGCCATTGATTACGGGACCTGCAGCGGCCTCCTCATGCTGAGCTGGGATTACCCCTCCGGCGACGGCCTGAAGGATTGGATTGACCGCGAGAGGCTGTACCCGGTCACGGTGCTGCACAGCCTGACCAAGGCGCAGAAGCAGGACCTCTTGGGGCGCGGAGTCGTCGTCTGCCACCAGCTCCTCAAGGACCGGGGAGCCCTCTCCCCTTTCCGGCTGGACAAGAACAAGTACCAGGCGCTGATGAAGGAACTGGACGACATCCTGAATTGAACGAGAGGAGGAGAGATTTTGCAGGCCGGAACAGGGAATGTGCTTCAAGACAGTTTCGAAAGGCAGCGGGGGCGTTATGCGGTCCATCTCCGCGTGGCGGGAGTCGTCATCCGGCTCGAATGCTCCCAGGAAGGTCCCGCCGGGGTTCTGCTCCCCTCCCTGCAGGAAAACCAAATCCCCGCACCCCCCGGGGAGGCCGACTTCGCGATTGCCATTTGGGAGGACGAGGAGGTTTTCACCCACTCGCCCGTGATTGACGAGCTCCGGCGGTACCGGGACCGCGTCTCGGTTTCCCACCAGGGGAGCAGGCACCTCTTCTACAATCCCGAGGGGGAGATCTTCTGCTTCATCGATACCGATATCAACCGCGCCTGGTATTGCGTCGCCGACCGGTCCGCCCTCCCCGATTACGAGGTCTGCACCCCGATGCGGTTCCTGTTGCACTGGATCTTGGCGGCACGGGGCCTGGTTTTCACGCACGCCGCGAGCGTAGGCCGAAACGGCCGGGGCGTGCTCCTGGTGGGGCGCGGCGGGGCGGGCAAATCCACCACGGCCCTGGCCTGCCATTTGAACGGGCTGGAGTTCCTGGGGGACGATTACGTGGCGGTCGAGCCTGAATCCCCCGCGCACGCGTTTCATATCTACCGCGGTGCAAAGCTCACCGATGACACCCTTCCGCGGTTTCCGGAACTCTCCCGCCGCCTTCACCCGACCAACAAGACGCAGAACAAGAACGTGGTCATGCTGAACCATTCGGACGGGCCCATTGTCCGCTCGCTCCCCGTCGCGGCCGTTCTCCGGCCCCGGATCGGGGGGGGCGGGCGGACGACGATTTCCCCGGCGGCGCCCTCGGTCATCCTCATGGAGATGGCGACGAGCACGGTGCTGCAGGCCCAGGGGGGCGGCCAGCACATCCTGTCGGGCCTCGCCGCGCTTTGTCGCGGCGTGCCCTGCTACGATCTCGAGCTCGGCGGGGATTTCGGGGAGATCCCCCGCAGTATCGGCCGGTTCATCGACTCGCTGGGAGCGAGGGGCTGATGGGTATTCCGGCGTCCTATCGTTTTGGCGCGCACCACCCCCTGAAGGCGGGGCACCTCCGGATGCTGAAGGCCATCGTGTGCGGCGGGGAGGAGGGGAAACGCGCGTTTTCGGAATGGGAGGCCGGGGTCGAGTTCGACGAGATCGACTACCTGGCGCAGCTCCTGGCCCCGGCGCTGTACGTGGCGGCCGGGGAGGCCGGGTATGACGGTCCCCTGCGTCCCCGGCTCAAGAGCCTCTACACCTTCTTTTTCACCAAGACCTCGCTTTTGCTCTCGGCCGTCGCCCCCGTGCTTGAAGACCTCCGGCGGCAGGGGGTCGACGCCGTCCTGCTGAAGGGCGCGGGGGTCAGTGCCGCCCTCCGCATGCCGCCGGGCCGGAGGCCGATGCACGACCTGGACCTGCTGGTCGCGGAGACGGAAGGGAGCCGGGCACTGGACATCCTCTCGGCGTGCGGGTTCCATTCCGTCAGGGCGACCGAGGCGCAGCGCCTCTACTGGAGCCCCCACGGTCATGACTGTGAGAACGGGCGGGGCCACCGCATCGACCTGCATATCGCCGCCCTCTACGAGCATGTCGGCCCCGGTTTCGACGACGGCCTGCGTGCCCGCACGGTGACGGGGAGCTTTCTGGGCGCCGCCGCCCGGATCCCATGCCCGGAGGACCAGTTGCTCCTCGCCTGCGTCAATGGGGTCCGTGCGCCCCTGGTCTTCGAGGAGACCTATCCGGACAACCTGCTCTGGATCCTGGATGCTGCGGGCCTGATCCGGGGCGCCGCGATCGACTGGGGGCTGTTTGTCGCAACCGCGGAGGCCAGGGGTGTTTCCTACAACGTCCGCTACGCGCTCCGCTACCTGCAGTCGGTCGACGCGGGACTGGTTCCCACGGGCGTCATGGAGAGACTGCGGGACAACCTGGATTACGGGTCTTTCTACGTGGAGCGGGCCCTGAGGGTCCACACGAGGTACCACCGCAGGAGACAGGCGATCGAGCGGCGCAACGCCCGGTCCGGCAACCGGGACTTCAGCCTGAGACGTATCTGGGACCGCCACCGGATCAAGCGGCTGGACGAGTCCTTCATCAGCTGCCTGTTGTCCTTTCCAGGGTATCTCAAGCTGGTTTGGGGACTCGGGCATTTCTGGCAGTTGCCCGGCCACGCCCTGCGCCGGTTAATGAAGAAAATGGAGGAACGGAAATGTACGAGGTCAACGAACCGCGCATCATCCACGAGGTGATCGAGGGGAACGCCGTCGTCATCGACGGCGAGCGGGGTCTGTACTACGCCCTGAACCCGGTGGGAACCTTCCTGTTTTCCGCCCTCGCCGCAGGGGCGTCCCCCGACGACGTCGTCGAGGCGCTGGCGGAAGGGGGCGGGTCCCGGGGCTGGGACGCGCGCGAGGCGGTCCCCCGCTTCCTCGGAGAACTCCTTCGCCAGGAGATCCTGAGGCCGGCGAGGGAAGCCAGCCGGACCCACGATCTGAAGCCGCCGGCCGGGGGGGAAGCTCCCACCCTTACCTGCTTCGAGGACTTGCAGGAACTGCTGCTGATCGACCCGATCCACCAGGTCGACATCTCCGAGGGGTGGCCGGTTGAACGCAACGATTAGCGTAGTCATCCCGGCCCGGAACGCGGGGCGGACGATCGGGGAAACCCTGGAGAGCGTGCGCCTCCAGACCCACAAACCGGACGAGGTCGTCTTGGTGGACGACGGCTCCCTGGACGATACGGTCGCGGTTGCCTTCCGGGCCTTCCCGGGGATCCGCATCCTGCGCCAGCCCCCGGCCGGGGTCTCCCGGGCGCGCAACCGGGGCGCCGAGGCCGCCACCGGCGCCTTTATCGCCTTCCTGGACGCGGACGACCTGTGGGAGTCCGCCAAGCTGGAGAGACAGCTCGAGCGGGCCGCGGGGGACGACGCCCCGCACATCGTCCTCTGCAAGATGCAGAATTTTCTCAGCCCCGAACTGGCCGGGAAGCAGGGGGTGAGCGAAGGGGACCTGGAGGTCCGGACCGGCTACAGCGCCGGGTGCGTCTTCATGGCCCGGACCGATTTCCTGGAGACCGGGGGATTCCCCGAAGACCGCGAGTTTTACGAAACCGTGGAATGGTTCGAGCGGGCCCGGGCCCGGGGGTACCGGGAAGCGATCGTGGACGAGGTGCTGATGCTGCGGAGGATCCACGCCGGCAATACGATGCTCAGGCGTAGCACGGATGCGCGCGCGGCCTATATGCGCCTGATCGCGGAGCGGTTGAAGGCGCGGAGATGAGGAGGCGGGCACCGGGGTCCCTCCGTGGACATCGGCGCCCGTCCCCTATTTTTTCAGGGCCTCCCGGAGCTTGTCGGCCAGCGAGCCGAAGCCTTCGGATGAGGGAGCCTGCCGTTCCTTCCACTCGCGCACTTCCTCGGCCTCGCGCGCCTCAGCCACCGCCTTCGCGCTCAGGCGGATACGCCGGCCCGAGGGGTCCACTTCGAGCACGATGACCTCGACCTCGCCCCCGACGGGAAAGGCGCGCGCGAGATCCGCCTCCCTGGCGACCCCCGTTTCATTCACCGGGATCAGGCCGGTCCGTCCCGGGGCCAGGAACACGAACACGCCGAACTTCTCGAGCCGCTCGACCTTTCCGGTCAGGCGCGCCCCCGGGACGATGCCCGTCCGGGCGGCGCCGGCTGTCGGCGCGGATCCCTCTCCCTGGAGCGCTACGCCGATCCGTTTCTGTTCCAGGTCGACGGAGAGGATCTCGAACGTTCCCGTCATTCCCGGGGTGACGCGGCTCGACCAGCCCCCCGCGGCGGAGGGCGCAAAGGTGGACGCGTGGGCCAGCCCCTCGATTCCGGGCTCGAGCTCCACGAAGGCGCCGAATTCGGCAACGCGGGTGACCCGGCCGGGCCGGAGCCGGCCCACGGCGTACACTTCCCCCGCCTTCAGCCAGGGGTCGTCCGACAGCTGTTTCAGCCCCAGCGAGATCCGCCCCTTTTCCTCGTCTACGCCGAGGACCTTGACGGTGATCTCCTCGCCAGGCGAGACCACCTCGGAGGGGGAAGCCACCCGCGCCCACGACATTTCGGACACGTGCAGCAGGCCCTGGACTCCCGCGCCCAGGTCGACGAAGGCTCCGAAGTCGCGGACGGAGGCGACGCGGCCGGCCAGGACGGCGCCGGGGACCACGCTCTGGCGGACAGCTGCAGCCTCCGCCTGCCGCCCCTCCTCGAGCAGCGCCCGGCGTGAGAGGACGATGCTCGCTCCCCCCTCCCGGTATTCGATGATGCGGAACGGGTAGACGCTCCCCACATGGTCGACGGCCTCGGCGCCCCGGAGATCGATCTGGGACCCGGGGCAAAAGGCCCGGCTGCGGCCGACCCTTACCTCGTATCCCCCCTTGATTTCCCGCTCGACCTTTCCCTCCACGGGCAGGCCGCTGCGGAAGGCGTCCTCGAGCTGGCGGTTACTCGCGGCCGCCGCCAGCAGCTTCCGGGAAAGCTTCAGCCCCCCGGCGGTGGAGACGACGGTCGCCTCGATGCGGTCGCCGACGGCGAACTCGAGCTCCCCCTCGGGGTTCTTGAGCTCGTCGACGTCGATGACGGCTTCCCCCTTTCCCCCCACGTCGACCAGGGCGGTCTCCGGGCCGATGGCGACAATGCTCCCCTCGATCGCGTCCCCCTTGCCGAGCCTCTTCACCTGAAACGAGGCTTCGAACATTGCGGCAAAATCTTCCTCCGGCTCTTCGCTCACGATACGCTCCTCCGGCAAATCGGTAGGTCCCCTGCCGTTACTTCACGCCGGCGACGATGGTGGCCGACTTGATGAAATCGAGCCTGGGGAATTCTTTTTGCAGGTAGGAATTCCCCACCACCATGATCTTCCCCTGGTCCGGCTTTTCACCGTACTCCTTGTTGATGGCATTAACGACGTCCATCCCCTCGACCACCTTCCCGAAGGGAGCGAAACGCTGGCGGTCCAGGTAGGGGTTGTCGGCGAAATTGATGAAGATCTGGGTCGCGCGCGAGTTGGGGGCGGCGGTCGTGGCGAAGGTGACATAACCTTCCTTGTTCGATTGCTTGACCGGGTCGTCCTTGATGGTGGCCGTGTTCCAAACCCTGTTCAGTCCCGGATCTCCGTTGATGCCGAACTGGACCATGAAGCCGTCCACCACCCGGAAGAAGCGGCAGTTGTTGTAGTAGCCGTTCTTCACCAGGTTGTAGAAGCGGTCGGCGCCGTTGGGGGCCCACGCGCGCGTAACCTCGATCACGAAGTTCCCTTTGGAAGTGGTGAACCTGGCCTGAAACTTTTCAGGCGCGGTTTCCTTCAGCAGGGCGGGATTTCCCAAATTCCCCCGGTTGGTTTTTGCCCTGGCCTGGGCTGCGGCGGTGCCGGGCGCGAGTGTCGACAGTAAAGCCGTAAGAGTCAAAGCGAGAACGGTCAAGCGCATCGGGATTCTCCTTTTCCATTACAAAACGGGGATGCCAGCACGAAACCTTCCTTTTTCCGGGAGGAAACTCAAGGGATCCTTCCGCCGGATCTGGTTCCCCGGCGGCGTCAACTCCGACAGGCAGCGCAGAGCCCGAAGAGAAAGATTTCGTGCCCTTCGGTCACGAACCCGGGTGGTGTCGAATGGCGGTCGTTGAACGCGCACCCCTCGATTTCGAACATCCGCTCGCACCGGCGGCACCGAAAATGGTGGTGGTGGGCTTTCCCCGCGATCTCGTACAGGGTGCCCCGTTCCGGGGCGTGGATCTTCTTCAGCCAGCCCGATTCCACCAGCAGCTTCAGGTTGCGGTACACCGTCGCCTGGTTCAGGGAGCGGACGCGCCGTCGGCCGGCCTCGAGGATCTCCTCTATGGCGAGCGGGCGGTCGTTTTGGCGGAAGACCTCCCGGATGGCGTCGCGCTGGCTCGTCTTTCTCTGCATCCGCATATCTCCGTAAGGCATCCTAGCGCGTGACCCCCCTTATGGCAAGAGCCTTGCATGATCGTTGACATTTGCCGGGGATTGTGGAAAATGCAAGATCATTTGCAATAACGATGTTCGGGAAGCGGGACACCGGGATTCCCGGCGCGGAGGCGGTGTGCAGGACGCGGGGGTGGTGATGGCCAGGGTTTTGCTGGCGTTTGCGCTGGCCGTTGCCGGGGGCGCCGCCAGTTCGGCCGTTGCCGTGTCGCACCGGAGCCTCTGCCGGCTGATCAGCCTGGCCGCCGGGGCCCTGCTCGGCGTGACCGTCTTTGTCATTATTCCGGAATGCCGCGAGGGCCTGACGACGGTGCAGGTGGCCGCGGCGCTGATCTCGGGGTACGGGGTCTTCTTCCTGGTCAGCCGGTACGTGTTTCACGTCTGCCCCGCCTGCGCCGCCAGCCACTTCGACGAGGCCGCCACCCGCCATTTCAGCGAGATCGCGGTCGCGATGATCGTGGCCCTGGGCCTGCACAGCACCCTGGACGGCCTGGCCCTCGCCCTGGGCCGGGAGGAATCCATGGGGAGGAGCATGGACGCCACCCTGCTGCTGGCCATCTGCGTGCACAAGGTCCCGGAAGGCCTGGCGCTAGGGGCACTCCTGCTGGCCTCCGGCATGAAGCGGCTGCGGGCGGTCGCCGTCGTGGCCGCCGTGGAATCGACCACGCTCCTGGGCGGCATCCTGGGTCTCTGGATCCTGCCCAGGGTTTCCGGCCTCTGGATAGACCTGGCCCTGGCGCACGTGGGGGGCGGCTTCATCTTCCTGGCCCTTCATGCCGTTTTCGGCGAACTGGTCAATCACGGCAAGCGCATCGTCCTGACCGGCTTCTCCCTCGGGGTGGTCCTGATCCTCTTCCTGCACCTGGCCCTGCATTCCCACTGACCGCCGCCCGTTCCCGGTTGATCCCTCCCCCCCCTCGTGAGTATGATGAAGCCCATCGGTCTCATTATATAAATGGAGGGAAATATGCGAGCTAAAACCATCAGTGCCATCTGTGTCGTTTTTCTGCTGCTCAGCGCTTCCGCCTGCCAGAAAACCGATTCTTCCAATGCGGGTCCGGAGTCTGCCCCGGCCGCCGCTCCCTGCGACCGTGCCTGCCTGGAAGGGTACGTGGACCGGTACCTGGACGCGATGCTGGCGCACGAGGCCGCCCCGACCCTGTTCGCGCCCGAATGCCGCTTTACCGAAAACGGCGTCCAGTTGCAGCTCGGCGAGGGGCTGTGGGCCAGCATGGTCGGCAAGGGGAGCTACAAGTTCTACGTTCCGGACATGGAGACTCAGCAGGTGGCCTTCATCGGCACCGCGCGCGAGGAAGCCCCGCGCAACCAGCCCCCCTCTTCCGTGGCCCTCGCCATTCGGCTGAAAATCCAGGATGGGCTGATTACGGAAGCTGAACAGCTGGTGATCCGGCCGGAGAGCAACCTGCTCGACCCGAGCCGGCCCCCCGCCCCCTCGGTCGCCGACAGGATCGAAAAGCTGGGCTCCCCCCACCCGGTGTATTCGGAAGTGATTCCCGAGGCGGGGCGCCCCACCCGGGAAGAGATGATCCGGACGGCCAACGCCTACTTCACCGGGATGCAGAAAAACGACGGCAAGGGATACTACCCCTTTACGGATGACTGCCACCGGATCGAAAACGGCAACCCGGCCACCAACGTGCCGCTAGCGCCGGGGCAGGAGATGCCCGACCCCCTCACTTCGACGGTTTATTCGAGCCACTGGGGATGCAGGCAGCAGTTCGAGTCGGGGCTGATCTACTTCGTGACGCGGATCCGCGACCGCCGTTTCGTGGCCGTGGACCACGAACGCGGGGTGGTGTTCAGCTTCTGCTTCTTCGACCACGCGGCCGGCAAATCGCGCCATTTCAAGACCCCCGACGGCCGCGACGCCGTCGAGGGCCCGACGGAGCCCTGGACCTGGCAGGTTGCCGAGATCTTCAAGGTCGAGAACGGCCTCATCCGCCGGATCGAGGCGGTCCTGCATCGGAGCCCGTACGGGATGAACTCCGGCTGGAGCACCTACGAGCAGGGAATGTCGGACGAGATCCAGATCATCCGCTGACGGCCGACCCGGTCCGTCGCACCGGCCGGGGAATGCATCCCCCGGCCGGTGAGCCCGATCGCCCGCCGGTCGCCCGCATCCCCGTCCACGAATTCCGGGAGGGAAAAAATGCGGGGGCGGCCGACAGTTTCCGTAGGAGATGGGAAAGGGTCGGGATTATAATCGGCTTTTCCGGCAGCCGGAGGGTGCGCGGGTTCCATCGGGGCGATTGGGTCCCGACGCGGGGAACCGCGGGCCGCCCCGGGCCGATCGACAAGGAGCCGCAATAATGACGAAGCGATCGCCTTCCAGGTACGGGTTGATGGTGGTGTTCGGGCTTTGCATCGCAGTGACCGGGGCGCTGGCCCAGACGGAGGGGTACCAGCCCCAGGTGGGGCAGCCGGGGAAGGACGTGGTCTGGGTCCCGACCGACCAGGCCCTGGTCGATGTCATGCTCGACCTGGCGAAGGTCACCCCCGCGGACTACGTGATCGACCTGGGCTCGGGGGACGGGCGCACGGTGATTTCGGCCGCCCAGCGCGGGGTGCGGGCCCTCGGGATCGAATACAACCCCGAAATGGTCGAACTGTCGATCCGCAACGCGGAAAAGGAGGGGGTGAGCTCCCTGGCGTCCTTCAAGAAGGCGGACCTGTTCGAGACCGATTTCTCCGAGGCCACGGTCCTTACCATGTTCCTCCTTCCCAGCATCAACCTGAAGCTGCGCCCCACGCTCCTCAGCCTGAAGCCCGGCACCCGGATCGTGTCGAACAGCTTCACCATGGAGGACTGGAAGGCGGACGTGGTCGCCAACCTCCCCGAAAGCTGCATCACCTGGTGCACGGCCTATCTCTGGATCGTCCCGGCCGGGGTGCAGGGAATCTGGGAAATGGAGGGCGGGGAACTGGAGCTTAGCCAGGATTTCCAGATGGTTTCCGGAACGCTTCGGACGGGGAACCGGAGTGCCATGGTCTCGGGCAAGGTCACCGGCGACCGGATCGATTTCGTTGCCGCGGGCGTCCTCTATACCGGCCGGATCGAAGAGGGCGCGATATCGGGGACCCGGACGGCGGCGGGCGCAAGCACCCCCTGGAAGGCGGTGCGGCGGTAGCGTCCGCATTGGTATAATGCCCCGCAATCGAGGCTGCAGGCGGGGGAAGCGATGATCGACATCCTATCGGCGTTCGGTCTGAGCGCGGCCACGGGGCTCAATGCCTACCTCCCGCTCCTCGTGGTGGGCCTGCTGGCGAGGTTCACCCCCCTCATCACCCTCGGCGCCCCCTGGGACGCCCTGGAAAACGGCTGGGTGCTGGCGTTGCTCGCGGCGCTTTTGGTCCTCGAGGAGACGGCGGGGCGGGTGCCCGCGGTGGCCGTCATCCTCGAGCGGATCCGCACCCTGGCCCGTCCCGTCGCAGGCGCCATCCTCTTTGCCGCCGCCAGCCACGCCATCAGCGGGTTGAGCCCCGTGCTCGCCATGGTCTGTGGGATCCTGGTGGCCGGGGGGGTACAGGCCGCCCGGGCCTCGGCCCGGCGCGTTCCCGGCGCCGGGAATGTCTCCGTCGGCGCCGCCCCGGGTGTTCCGGCGACGGCGGCTGCAGGGGCCGCGGCGTTGCTCGCGGTGTTGCTCCCCGTGCCTATGGCTGTCCTGGTCCTGGCGTTGCTGGGGCTCCAGGCCTGGCGGGCGATTCGAGAGCGGCGCGGGCGGGCGTGAGGCTTCATGCGGGTTGGAATCAACTGCCCCTGGATCGATTTCGGCCCTCCCCTCCAAGGCGTGGGTTCCCCGTGGGAGGGCGGCTGCATGGAGCGCCGCCCGGCGGCGGCGCGGGGCGAGCGGGCGGTCTACAACCGCGGCTTGATCCAGGCGGCGTCGGGCGCCGTCGAACCCCCTGCGGCCGCGGGCTGATCCGGCGCCTTGCGGTCGCGCCACATCGCGAACAGCAGCGTCAGCAGGGCCAGGCCGATTTCATCGATGAAGGGGATGAAGTCGGGGATGACGAAGTCGGCCAGGGTGAGCACCGCCAGGAGTGCGACCAGGGTGGGAAAACGAAAGTGGAAGCGTGCGAGCACGCGACGGGCGAGCGAAACTCCGGAGGGCGAAGTCATGGCGCAGGTCCTCCTTTTAACCTGTTGTCTTGACGTTTTACAAAACACCATTATCTCACGAGTTTCCGGGACGTGACAGTGTTTGGCGGGCGGCCGGAGTCTCGGGCCGCATCCCGGGCCTTAACCATGAAACGAGGGGAAGAATGGATCTGCTCAACATGATCTTGAACCAGGACGACGGTCGGGCCGTGCGCCGGCTGGCCGAAAATTTCGGCCTCGACCAAAAGCAGGCCGTGTCGGCCCTGTCAGGCCTCCTACCCGTGCTTGCCAAGGGGCTGGCCCAAAACGCATCCACGCCGGGCGGGCTTGACAGCCTGCTGGGCGCGCTCGGCGGCGGCAATCACCAGCGCTACCTGGAGGACCCCTCGATCCTCACCCGGGAGGAATCGATCAACGATGGCAACGGGATCCTGGGGCATATCCTGGGAGGCAAGGAAGTGAGCCGCCGACTGGCCGACCGGACGGCCGCGAGCACCGGGATCGGGGCGGACATCCTGAAAAAGATGCTCCCGATGGTGGCCTCCCTGGCCATGGGCGCCCTCAGCCGTCAGACGGCGCAGGCGCGGCAGACCCCGGGGGTGTCTCCCGCCGACGGCCTCGCCGGAATACTGGGACAGTTCCTGGATGCGGACCGCGACGGGTCGGTGGCTGACGACCTGCTCGGGATGGCCGCCCGGTTCCTTCAGAAGAGGTAGGACCGGGGTTCCTCGCACGGGCATCCGCCCGGCACAGGCCGGGACCTGGCGGGAGCGGTCACATTTTTGTTGTCGAGCGGGCCGGTAAGCGATCAGGCCCTTTTCCTCTTGAGCAGGCGATAGAGGGCGAGGAGGATGATGGCGCCGATGACCGCGCCGATGAACCCGGCCGAATCCCAGGGCTGGTACCAGCCGACGAGCCTGCCGAGCAGGGTGGCAAGCAGCGCTCCGGCAATGCCCAACGCGATGGTGATCAGAAAGCCCCCGGGATCCTTCCCGGGCATCAGGAGTTTGGCGAGCGCGCCCGCGATGAAACCGATGATGATCATCCACAATAGATTCAGCACGTGTCCTCCTTTGGTCGTGAAAAGGGAGGAACGTTCCTCCCCGAGGGTCCCCCGTCCCGCCGGCGCCTTCCGCCCGGATCCGGAAAATCAGTCGGCCAGTCGATGCATCCGCCCGAGTTCGATGTAGTGGGCGGCATTGCGCCGGTTCGCGGCGATCTGTTCCGCCGTGAGCGTCTTGATCTTCCGCGCCGGGATCCCCGCGTAGAGGCAGCCGCTCTCGAGCGTCTGCCCTTCCAGCACCACGGCGCCCGCGGCGACGACGGCGTCCTCCCCCACCACGGCGTTATCCATGACGATGGCGCCCATCCCGACCAGGCAGCCGTCGCCGAGGATGCATCCGTGCAGCACCGCGCCGTGCCCCACCGACACCTCCCGCCCCACGAGGGTGCGCGACCGGTCGGTCGTGCAGTGGACCATGCACAGGTCCTGGATGTTGCTCCGCTCCCCGATCACGATCGCTCCCACGTCTCCCCGCAGCACGGTCCCGTACCAGATGCTCGCTTCGGCCGCGATGCGGACCTCGCCCACGACCGTTGCGTTTTCGGCGACGAAGGAGGAAGGGTCGATGTCGGGTACGAACGGTCCGAAGGCCCGGATGCAAGCCATGGTTTCCCCCATACTCTCCCGCCGCCCGATGCGGAGGGCGACTCCTACTATAACCCCGGGGCGGGGAGGGCTCGAAGCCCAAAACGGCCGGGTGTACAATCATCGCTTTACACCCTATCCTCACGGGCGGACGGAATCATGGAATACGCTTATCGTTACGGGGATCCCGGCCGGTTGTACCTCAACGTGACCAACCGTTGCGCCAACCGCTGCTCTTTTTGCGTGCGCAGGGATTCCGACGGCCTGGGTGGAGCGCTGCTGCGGGGGGCGGAAGAGCCCGATTTCAGCCGGCTGCGGGAGGCGGTGATGCGCCACGGGGGGCCGCGGCGGTTCCGGGAGATCGTCTGGTGCGGATACGGGGAGCCGACCTACCGGCTGGACCTCGTCGGCGAAGCGGCCGACTGGCTGCGGAGCGGGGGGGCGAAGATCCGGCTCAACACCAACGGGCACGCATGCGTCATCCACGGCCGGGACGTGCTGCCGCAACTTGGCGCCGCGGTCGACCGGGTGTCGGTTTCGCTCAACGCGCCCGATATGGCCCGTTACCTGCAGCTGTGCCTTCCCGACCTGGAGCAATTCGGGGCGCACGGCGGAGCCCCGGTCACGGCTGAGGTCCTGTGGGATTCGGTGCTCGATTTCCTCTCCCGCGCGCCCGCGCATTTCGAGGAAGTCCAGGCGAGCGTCGTCGGTCATGTCCTCGCCCCGGGGGAGATCGAGGAGTGCCGTGCCCTCGCCCTGGCCCTGGGTGCGCACCGGTTCCGGGTCCGGTAGGTGAACCTTTGCCGGCGCCGGGGCGATCCAATCAAAGGGTCCTGTCGGGGCGCGGGGTTCTGTGCTACTTTTCGGTCGTGGACGGGAGAAAGCCTGTGAGTGTCGGACGCCGGAAACTGTCTACCTTCCTCTTGGCGCTTCTCTGTCTTCCCGTCCCCTTCTCTCTCGGCGGGGAGGCGGCCGAAGGGGCCGCGCGCGTCCTCGTGTTGACCGACGGTTCCCGGGAACGGGTCCGGGGTTACTCCATTGAGGGGGAGCGCCTCCGCTACTACAGCGCCGAGCGCAACGAGTGGGAGGAGATGCCCGCGGAACTGGTCGATTGGCCGGCGACGGAGCGGCAGGCGCGGCGCGAAGCGGACGCGGCGGCCGAGCGGTCGGCTGCCGCGGGGGAGAGCGCCCGGCGGCAGCGGCAGGAGGACCTGGCCCGGGCCCCGCAGGTCGCCCCGGGAATGCGCCTGCCCGCCCCCGGCCGGGTCTACCTGGTCGACCGCTACGGGGGGGCGCCCGTGCTGGTGTTGCTCGACCAGAGCGGCGGGCGGCTGAACAAGAACATGAAAGGCAATATCCTCCGGGGCATCCTCAATCCGGTCGCCGGTTCCCGGCAGATGATCGAGCTCGAGGGGCCGCGCGCCGACGTGCGGTCGCACACAACGGTGCCGGAGATCTATTTCCCGGTTGAGCCCGGCAACGGAGCGCCGCGGGGCGACGGTGCGTTGCCGGGCGACAGTGAGGGCGCCGCGGGGCGGCTCCGGCTGGTTTCCTGCGAGGAGCGGAAGGGGAACCGGGTGGTGTTCAGCTACAATATCGCCGTTTACGGGCGCATGAGCGTCCGCGCCCAATACGTGGAAACTATCGTGGAGCCGGTCAGCGACTACTGGGTGAAGGTCACCCCCGCCGCCCCGGTCGAGCCGGGGGAATATGCCCTCGTGGAGTTTGACCGGGAGGGGGCGCCCAACGAATTGGTCTGGGATTTCGCCGTCGATCCGCTGGCGGGTGCCAACCCCGCGATTCGGCCGGGGGAGGTCGACAGGGGGGCGCCGGTCCTGATTCTGAGAGGGACGGCGCCTCCCCCGGATGAGGGGAAGGCGCCCTGATGGCTCCGATCGACATTCCGCCGGATGAAATCAGCTTCGAGTTCGTCCGCGCCTCGGGCCCCGGGGGACAGAATGTGAACAAGGTCGCGACCGCGGTGCAGCTCCGGTTTGACGCCCTACATTCGCGCGTCCTGTCCCCCGAGGTCCGGGAGCGGCTGCTACGCCTGGCGGGCAGGAGGGTGAACGCCGCGGGGGAGATCCTGATCGAGGCCCGGCGTTACCGCACGCAGCAGCGCAACCGCGAGGACGCCCTTGCGCGGCTGGCTGAGTTGATCGAAAAGGCGTCGGTCCCCCCGAAAGCCCGGCGCCGGTCGCGACCGAGCGCGGCCTCACGCCTCCAACGGCTCGAGAAGAAAAAGAGGCGTGCGGACATCAAGAAGCTCCGCTCGCGGGTGAAGGATGACGAAGGATAGGGATCAGAGTTGCCGCAGGAAGCGGTTGTGCTCGTCTACGAGGATGACCCTGGGGGTGATCGGTTCGGATACCAGCTCGAAGCCCATGATGATGATCTCGTCCCCGCGCTTGATCATGTGCGCGGCGGCCCCGTTCATGCAGATCTCGCCGGATCCCCGCCGGCCTTCGATCACGTAGGTTTCCAGCCTCTCGCCGGTGGTGTTGCTGACGACCAGGACCTTTTCCCCGGGCCAGAGCCCCACCCGGTCCATGAGATCCTCGTCGATGGTGATGCTGCCGACGTAGTGCACGTCGGCTTCGGTCACCGTCGCCTTGTGAATCTTCGATTTCAATACCCAGCGCATAGTTTTCTTCCGATCCATCGAAATAATGCCCTAAACCTCTTTCTTCGTCCACCCAATAACGGATTTGCCGTTATCACTCCCCCCCGGCGCCGACGGGACGTGATACACTTGGATCCCAAAGGTAACGGAATGTCCGGGCGCGCCGTGTGGGCGGGCACGGGGCCGAGTGCGGGGAGCGGGAACATGGGGATATGGGATATCCTGGCGCAATCGGAGCAGCGGCTCCGCTCGCGATTCGACAATGCCTTCAGCCCGGAGACGATGCAGAAATTGTCGGAAATCCGGCGCCAGGTCCTGGAACAGGTGGATTCCAGGTTCGTCACCGAATCCTCCGGGAAAGCGTTCCCCTACGGGAAAATTTCGGTCCTTCTCTACCCCCTTACGGACGACCAGGGGGAGGCTTTCCGTGCCGCCTTTCTCGAGGGGGGGTCGCTCAAGGGGGATATCCTGCAGATGCTCGAGGAGGCGCAGGTCCGCCTCCCGGAGCCGGTGGAGATTTCGGTGGCCTCCGAAGCGGTCCCGGGCGCCGATCCCATGCCCCTGGCGGTCTACAAAATCGAGTTCGTCAAGCGTGACCCGTCCGGGAAGCGGGAGATGCCCGCGGTGCGGTTGACGATCACCAAGGGCGTCGCGGCGGAGCCGTTCTGGCGGCTGCGGAAGGAGAGGGTGCTCGTCGGGCGTTCGCCCGAAGTGACCGACCGCGAAGGACGGGTGATCCGCAAAAACGATTTCATCTTCCTCGACGACGGGGGCGAGATCAATTCCACCGTGAGTTACGCGCACGCCAGGATCTGGTGGGACCACGCGAGCCAGGAATTCCTGATCATGGACGAGGTCAGCCGCTACGGCACCAGCATCGTGAGGGAGGAAAGGTCGCTGGAGGTGCCCTCGGGCAACCCCTGCGGCATCCGGCTGCAGTCCGGGGACGAGGTCATTTGCGGACAGGCGCGCTTTCGGTTCGAACTGGAAGCGTGACCCGGCCGGTTGCGCGCCGAACGGTAGGGCAGGGTCAGCGCCGCAGGGTGGCTGCGAGCCTCCGGGGGTGGAGCAGCAGGTCCAGCCCGCATTGGATGTCGCGAACGGCCACGGGAGCCGCGAGCAGGGCGACGGTGGCCGCCCCTTCCGGACCGAGGACGGCGATCCCCAGGGCCGCGCGCTCGAGCATGAGCGCGTCGTTGGCTCCGTTGCCTATGGCGGCGACGGCGTCCGCTCCCAGCCGTTCGACGTGGGCCCGCTTCGCCTCCGCCTGGTTGTGCGGGGGGATGAGGGTCGAGCGGAGCCCGAGCGCCCGGGCGATGGCGTCCGTCGTCCCGAAGGTGTCGGCCGTTACCAAGTGGATTTCGATCTCCCCGGCCAGCCGTCGGAGTCGCTCTCCCACCCCCTCGATCAGCCCCCCGTCCAGCGCAAGGGTCCCGTTGACGTCCAGTACCAAGTGGCTCAGGCGCAGGGGTGCCAGCCCCGGAATATCAATCTTGATCATGTGCGTCCTCCTCGAGCGCAACCCGGCTGAAATGCGACGGACGGCGGTGGCCGGTGCATGATGGTTTTTGCCGCTCCGGCAATCGCCCGCGGTATTTTCAATCAGGCCTTGCCGCTACTTTCCACTTGCAGGATCCTGACATTCTAAACCACTATTATGTTGTGGCACCCACTCAAAAGCCGGAAGAACCGAAAAAACCAATAGGGTCTGACTTGAATTAAAAACGTCGATCGGCAGGGTCATGCCGACACTTTTTCAGGAGGCGCGGGATGCTGTCAAAACGTTTAGGATGTTTTTTTGTAATGATGGTTGTTGTTTTATTTGCCGGCGCATGCGGTTCGCCGCCCCTGAAAACAACCGTTGAGGTGGCCGGAGGAACTATCGAAGGCGTCGAACAGGACGGTGTTTTGGTGTACAAAGGAATTCCCTTTGCGGCGCCTCCGGTCGGCGACCTGCGCTGGAAATCTCCGCAGCCGGCGGAGGCCTGGACGGGTGTAAAGAGTGCGGATGCATATGCTTGCGGGTGCATGCAGGATGCAAGCATGGCTGCGATGACGGGCACTTCCGCCAATTTCAGTGAGGACTGCCTGTACCTGAACATCTGGACCGGAGCCAAGAAGGCCGATGAAAAGCGGCCGGTGATGGTCTGGATTCACGGCGGCGCATTCGTCGGTGGAATGACGGGTACGCCGATGTTCGACGGAACCAAATTCGCCCAAAAAGGGGTTGTGCTTGTAAGTATTGCCTATCGGCTCGGCGTCTTCGGATTTATGGCCCACCCGGAGCTCAGCGGTGAAAGCGGCCGCGGATCCGGAACCTATGGACTTCAGGATATGATCGCCGGGCTCCAGTGGGTAAGGGACAATATCGGCCGGTTCGGAGGCGACCCGTCGCGGGTAACGATTTTCGGCGAATCCGCAGGAGGAATCGCGGTCGGCATGCTGGCCGCAGCGCCGCCCGCCCAAGGGCTGTTCCAGCGCGCAATTTCCGAAAGCGGCGGCTCGTTTGCTCCGCCGCGGGTCGTAGCGGGAGCGGGAATGAATGTCCCCTCACTGGCGCTGGCGGAATCGGATGGAGCGAGCTTCCTGAATAAACTCGGTGTCGACAACATCAAGGCCGCGCGGGCTCTGCCGGCTGAACAGATCCAGCAGGCCGCCGGAGGAGGAATGGGCGGCGGCGCCGCTTTTTGGCCGGTGGCCGATGGATATGTAATCCCGGGAGATCCTTACGAACAGTATGAGAAGGGACGGTTCAACGACACTCCGATCCTGGTGGGCACCAATTCCAACGAAGGCGGATTGTTCATGAGGGGTTCCGTCACCCCTGATCAGTTTGAACAACAGATCCGGTCCGGGTATGGAGAACGGGCTGATGTCATTCTGGAAGCCTATCCCCATGCGACCGACGCCGAAGCCGCCCGTGCCTCGGCCGATGTTTTCCGCGAATTCGCCTTTTCCTGGCCCACTTGGGCCTGGGCCCGGCTTCAATCCCGGATGGGGAAGGGCAAAGCGTTTGTCTACTATTATGACCATCGGACGCCGGCGTCCCCCGAAGGCGCCAATCATGCGGACGAGATCCCCTATGTGTTTGGAAATTTCGGAGGGCGGACTGGCGAACCTCGACCGGAAGACCTGGCTCTTTCCGAAATGATTCAGTCTTACTGGATCAATTTTGCCGACAAGGGGGACCCGAACGGACCCGGCCTGCCGGAATGGCCCAACTTTACCGAGGATGACCAGAAGGTTCTGTATTTCGACGATACCGCCGTCGCAAAGCCGATCCCGAACCTGGAAAAACTGAAGGCTTATGATGCGTACTATCAATGGCGCAGGGAACAGGCCGGGATGAACGGAGGAGAGCGGTAAAGAGCCGAATGAATGGAGGGTTTCTTCGTGTCCCTCGTGCTCTTCGTGGCACGGTGGAAAAGAAGGGAGGCTGTCATTGATTATGCGTACCGCAAAAGGTTTGATATGCGTCATGGTGCTGGTCGGCGCCCTGGTCGGCGCGCGGGCGGCCGCCCAGCAGCCGCCCGCGTCCCGCGCCGGTGGGCCCAATCGGGCGGCGATGGGTCCGCCGGGATTTGGACAGAACAACATTCCGGACACCCCGGGCACCGGCGCCTACCCGGCGATGAAGGAGGAGATTCCCGAGCTCCCAAGGCATGTGGTGTATCGACCGGCCAACCTGGCGGCGATGGGGTCGCAGAAACTGGGCGTGGTTGCGTGGGGAAACGGCGGCTGTTCGGATGATGCCGCCAGCACCCGCTTCCATCTGCTCGAGCTGGCGTCGCACGGTTACCTGGTGCTTGCGTCCGGTCGCATCCTCAGCGGGCCGGGAGCCCATCCGCCCGCCGCAGAGCCGAAGCCTTTTCCGCGCACCGAACCATCGGATCTCACCAGGGCCATCGACTGGGCGCTGGCAGAGAACAGCCGTCAGGGCAGCCCGTATTTCGGGCGCATCGATCCGCGGCAGGTGGCCGTATCGGGCTTCAGTTGTGGAGGTTTGCAAGCGGCTCTGGTCGCCGGGGATCCGCGTGTGAAGACCCTGATCATGCAGAACACGGGCACCTATGACGGTGAACGGGCCAGCATGCCCGGCTTCAAGGTGCCCAAGTCGACGGTGAAGAACTATCACACGCCCGTTCTCTACATACTGGGCGGGTCGACCGACGTTGCCTATGAGAATGGCATGGAGGACTTCCGGCTGATCGACCATGTTCCCGTGGCGGTGGCAAACCTGCCGGTAGGCCATGGAGGCACCTACCACGAACCAAACGGCGGTGCCGCCGCGCAGGTGGCGGTGGACTGGCTGAACTGGCAATTGCGCGGTGATGCAAAGGCCGCCGCCCGTTTCGTGGGCGATCAGTGCGGCTTGTGCACGGATGAGAAGTGGACCATCGAACGGAAAAACTTTCCGGCACGGTGAACGGGAGATAAAACCGCGGCGGCGCGGGGAGCCGCCGCGGTTTCTTTGTCGCTAATTGCTCCTGTCCCCGCGCAGCCGGTCCAGGTCCGCCAGCGCCGCCGCTATTTGACAGTCCGCGGCGACGAGGTCGGCGTCCGCGGCGGCCGCCGCGGCGTTCGCCTCTTCATAAAGCGCCCGGCTGCCGAGTCCCAGTTCATACTGGTCTTTGGCGATGCGCAGGGTTTCCCTGGTGACGTTCGAGGCTTCGCGCGCCACCTCGGCCACGCCCGCGACGCGCTGAACGCGCCGGTAGGCCTTTTCGACGTCGATCCGGATTCGCCGTTCCACGCGGCGCATCTCTTCTTCCGCCTGCGCCAGCTGCGACGCCCTTTCCTGGATGGCTCCCTTGCGCTTGCCCCAATCGAAGAGGTCGTAGTTCAGCCTGAAACCGACGACGCCGTTATTGGACGCGAGAAAAGGGACCCCGTCCTGGTAGATATGTTGGGCAAACAGCCCGATTTCGGGAATGCGGTCGGACCTCGCGGCGGCAAAGGCATGGCGCGCCTTTTCGACCGTCAGCCTCGCAGCTTCCAGTTCCGGGCTTCGTGACGCGGCTTCGCTAAGGGAGTCCTCGAGCGACGGAATGGCGGGCCTGGTTTCCGCCGGGGCCAGGACAAGTTCGGTGTCGAGCGGCAGCCCGATCAATTCGTTAAGTTCCAACAGCGCATCCTCGACCTGCATATCCAGCGTCATGACGGCCTGTCGGCGTTCCAGAAGGGCCGATTGCGCCCGCATGGCCTGCACCGCCAGGGCGGTTCCCGTCTCGGCGGCATCGCGGCTCTCTTCGAGCCGCGCCTGCGCGGCTGCGACCGCGGCTTGCGCAGCCTTCTGCCGTGCCTCCAGTCCCAGCAGCGTGTAATACAACTCCTTGGTTTTCGCGGCGACTTCCACCCGGGCCCGCTCGAGATGTGTTTTTGCGATGGCGCTGTCCGTTCGGGCCACCGCGTTTCCCGCCCGTATTTTGAACAGCTGTGTCAGCGGCTGGGCGACCGTGGTTTGGGAGAGCAGCAGAGAGCGTCCGCCCTGATAAATGGTCGTCGGTACGGCGGGGATTTCCCCGATCGGGGAACCGGATCCCAGCGAACCGGCGGGAAGAACGAGTCTCTGCTTTTCGATGATGTTGTACAGGCTGGACTCGTTCGACACCTGCGGGAAATAATTGGACCTCGCCTGGTCCCGCCTGGCTTCGGCCTCCTGGATCCGCAGCGAAGAGAGCCTTACCACGCTGTTGTTGCTCACGGCCAGGTCGACGGCCTCGTCCAGCGAAATGCGCCGCTGCCCGGCACGGGCGGCGGGAGGGGTAAGGAGGAAAACGGCCAACAGGACCGCAACGAAGGCGGCGGACGACGGGGCGGAAGCCCTGCGCCTTTTGGTGAGGGTAAAAAGCACGGGGACGACGATCAGCGTAAAGAACATGGACACGATCAAGCCGACGGCGATGGTGCTGGCGAGGGGCGACCACAGAGAGGACCCCGAGAATATCATCGGGGTCACGCCCACAGCCGCGGCCATCGTTGTCAGGAAGATCGGCCGCAGCCTTCGCTCCCCGGCCTCCATAGCCGCCTGCTCGAGACCGACTCCCTCGCGCAGGCGTTCTTTGATGTAATCGACCAGGATGATGGAGTTGCGCACGACTATGCCTCCCAGGCTCACGATGCCCATGAATGCCGTAAATCCGAACGGGTTGCCCATCAGAAGCAATCCCGCGACGGCGCCCGGAAACGCCAGCGGGATAGCCGCCATCACGACCAGCGACTCCGAGACGGAGCGGAACTGAAACAGCAGGATCAGGAATATGGCCGCGATGCTGACGATCAATACGTGGACCAATTCCGCGAATGTCTCCGCCTGCCTTTCGGCCTCGCCCCCGAAGGCGATCGCGTACCCTTGCGGCAGATTCATGCCATCCAGCTTCCCTGCCGCCGACGCCAGAATCTGCGAGGCGAGACGGTGCTCGTCGGGAAAGCAGCGCACCGTTATCGTCCGGACGCCGTTGCGCCGGACGATGCGGCCGCTCTGCCACTCGGGATGGAACGAGGCGACGGAGCGCAGCGGAACCCGTGCCCCCGTGAGATAGGACGTGACGTAGGCGTTCTCAACATCGGCGAAGGATTTCCGGCGATCCTCTTCCACCCGCAGGACCACGTCCACCGCGCGATCCCCTTCCCAGAACGTCGTCACGGGAAGGCCGTGGAAGCTTGCCGCCAGCTGTTGCGCAATGGAGCTGTTGCTGAGTCCCATGCGGTTGGCGGATTCCTCCTTCACGTCGATGCGCATCTGCCACAGGTCCTGGCGGTAGTCGGTATGCACATACACTGCGCCGGGCGTTTCCTGCAGCACCCGCTGCACGCCATCGCCGATTTCCTTCAACCTGGCGATGTCGCCTCCCGAAATGCGCACCTCCACGGGCGCCTCGATGACATGTCCCTGGTCGAGCTGGCGCACGATCACGAGGGCCTCGGGGACGAGCCGCGTGAGCTGTTCCCGCAGGCGATAGGTCAGCGGGGGCGTATCCCGCACCGATTCCGTGTTCACCAGGAACTGGGCATAGTTGGAAGCGGGCGGCTGAGGGCTAACGTTGTAATAAAACCGGGGGGCGCTGCCTCCCACGAACGTGGAATAATCGCGCACCGGCGTTTGCTGCGCCAGGTGCTTCTCGATGCGGCGCGCCAGCTCGTCTGTAAGTTCGATTCGGGTGCCTTCCGGGGCGAACAGGTCGACGACGAACTGGTTTCGTTCCGCCGATGGAAAAAACTGGCGCGGGACAAAATGCAACATCGCGACGCCGGCGAGAAACGCGAGCAGGGCGCCGGCGAGGACAAGGGGCTTGTGCTTCATCGAAAAGCCGATGGTGCGCATGTAGCGTCGCCGCATCAGGGTGAGCGGGCTCAAGCGCGCCCGCAATCCGTTGGGGACTTCTTCCCGGAGCCCCTTCTTGATGAAGAAGCGCGACAACAGCGGCGTCACCAGCATCGCGACGGCGAAAGAGACGAGCAGAGCGATGGCCACGGTCAGCGGCAGGGCGCTGATGAATTCCCCGACGGCCCCCGAAAGCATCAGCAGGGGGAGGAAAGAAGCGACGATCGTGAGGGTCGCCGTGAACACCGGCACCGCCATTTCGGATGCGCTGCGCCATGCCGCTTCCGGCACGGGCGCCCCGTGGTCGAGCAACTCGACGTAGTTGTCCGCGACCACGATGGCGTCGTCGACCACCATTCCCAGGACGACGATGAGGGCCGAGATCGAAACCTGGTGCAATTCGACGCCGAAAACGTTCATGGCGCCGAAGGTGACGGCAACCGTGATGGGGATCGCCAATGCCGCGATCAGCGCCACGTGGAAAGGCAAAAGCAGCATGGTCACGAGAATGACGGCGGTGATGGCAACCCCGAATTCCCGGATAAAATGGGAGATGCGTTCCTTCACCATGCGCGGCTGGTCGGCCACGAAATCGATGCGGATGTCGGGAGGCAAAGTCTTTTTTACCTTCTCCAGTTCGGCGCGCAGGGCGTCCCCGAATTCAACGATATTGTTGCCTTCCTGCATTTCGACCGCCAGCATCAACGCCGGCTCTCCCATGAAGCGCGTGGCAAATTCCAGGTCCTTGTATCCGCGGCGCACGTCGGCCACATCCCCGATGTGCACGGGCTGGCCGCTCGTGGGAGACAGGTCGACGATCACGCGCCGGATCTGGTCCTCGGTCTGGAACGGTCCGTTGGGGTTCATTTGAACTTCCGCGGAGGGGGAATCCAGGCTGCCGGCATACTCGACGGTGTTGCGCCCCTGCAGTGCGGCGGCGACTTTCGCGGGATTGAGGGCGTATTGCGAAAGACGTTGCAGCGAACTGGTGATCCGAACTTCCTCCGGCTGCTCGCCGATGCGTCGGATCTTGGCCACGGGCCGGAGAGTCCGTAATCCTTCCTCGATGCGCTGCGCGTATTCCTTCAGCTCGCGATACCCGTAGCGGGTGCCGCGGACCGCGATCAGTGCGGCGACGGTGTCGCCGAAGTCCGAGTCCACGACGGGTCCGCGGACGGACTGCGGGAGATCCGTGGCGCGGAGCTGATTCATGTCGTGGCGGAGGTTGGACCAGAAGGTGTCCGGGTCCGTTACCCAGTCCTCCAGCTCCACGTTGATAATGACCACGTTCGGACGGCTGGTGGAATAGGTCCGGTCCTTGCGCACTTCGGCGTAGCGGAACAGCCGCTCCTCGATCTTGGCGGTGACCTGCTTTTCCACCTGCTCGGCCGTGGCGCCGGGATACTGGGCCGACACCAGCCCGGCGCGTATGGTGATCTGCGGATCCTCGCGCCGTGGCATTTTCGCGAGGGCATAGACGCCGGCAAGGACGAGCGCCGCCGTCAGCATGAGCGTTACATTGGGGTGCCGCAAGGAGCTGCGCACGGGATTCATTGCATCACCTCGACCAGGGAACCCTCGCGCACCTGGTGCTGGCCCGCCACGACGACGAGTTCGTCGCCGGAAAGGCCCGTGCTGATTTCCACGCCCCTATCCCGGACGGCGCCGGCCTCGACCCGGCGCGCATGCACGCGTTTGTGGTCGGGATAATAGACGTAGACGAGACTGGCGCCCTGGGGATCGTGGACGACGGCTTCCCCAGGGAGAACGAATGCGTGGATCTTGCCGCTCCCCTCGATGCTGGCTTCGGCAATCATGCCCGCCTTCAGCCGGAGATCCGGGTTCGGGACGGAGATTTTTGCTGTAAACGTACGCGAGTTTGGGTCGGCGGCGACTCCCACCAGTTCGACCCTGCCCGGGAACTCTCTCCCATCCAGCGCCGGGACCGTTATCCGCGCGTGCTGCCCCGTGTGGATCCGCCCGATGTCCGCTTCCGGGATTCCGACGCGCACGTGCACCGTTCTGAGATCGACGATGCTGAAGACCGGCAGGCCCGCGCTCACATTTTCGCCCGGATCGATGGAGCGCCGCGCCAAAATCCCGTCAATGGGCGATACGAGGCGCGTGTCGGCGACGCGCTTGCGGCTGGCGGCCACCTGGGCCAGGGCCTGGCTGACGGAGGCTCCGGCCGCATCCCGATCCTCCGGGCGCGCGCCGTTTTTAGCCATTTCATATTGCGCCTTGGCCGCGCGGTATAGCGCCTCGACTTTTGAAAAATCCACGGGCGCCATGCTTTTCCGCTCGTAGAGTTGCCGGTAGCGGTGGTATTCGTCCTCGGCCTTTTCGTACGCGGCGCGCGCCTGCTCCATCTCCTCGGCGCGCGTGCCCGCCTGCGCCTTGTCAAGATTCGCCTGTGCGACGGCCGCCTGTCCTTCCGACGCCTGCAGGCCGAACCCATAGTCGGTGGCGTCGATTTGGGCGAGAACCTGCCCCTTGCGGACAGCCTGCCCCTCCTCGACCCACACCTGTGTGACCAGTCCCGGAACCTGGAACCCGATGTCGGCCGTCCTGGCCGCCTCCACCGTTCCGCTGGCCGCCACGAGTACGGGCCGCTGGACGACGTCCGGCTTCCTTACCCGGACCGGGATGGGCGGGGCCATTCCGATATCCGGCTCCCTCCCCTGCCCGCAGGCCGCGAGAATGAGCGCGAGGGCCGCTATCGCCAAAACGCTTCGATTCGGGAAGAGCATGACCGCCTCCTCTTATATATTGAGCAATTGCTCAAGCAGGAAAAGCAGGATAGCATATCGTTGAGCATGCGACCAATGGAGGGAATATGCCTGGGAAAAGGGTTTCCGAGGACCGGCGGAGGGAGCAGATCCTGGAGGCCGCCTGCCAAGTCGCACTCGCGCAGCGCCTGTCCGGCCTGTCCACTCGGGCCGTGGCGGCGAAGGCCGGCGTCAGCAACGGCCTGGTGTTTTTTTATTTCCGCAGCCGGAGAGAACTCCTGCTGGCGCTGTTGGAATGGCTGCTCGCGAAGACGATCCTGCGGCGCGGCGGGGAGAGCGGCGCTGCGCCGGAAAGCGCCTACTCGCGCCTGACCGCCGAGGTCCAGGGCGCCCTTGATCGCCTGCAACACGATCGGACGCGCATCGAGCTCTTCTTCGATTTCTGGTTTATGGGTACGCGCGACGATGTCATCCGCAATCGCATTCGGGAGGCACTGAAGCGGCATCGTGATTCCTACCTGCCGCTGGCGCAGGCCGTCGTGGCCGAGCAACCGGCACGGTTTCCCGGGGTGACCGGGGAATCCCTTGCGGACATCGCCGCCAGCTTCATCGAGGGCTGCGCGCTCAGGCTTGTCGCCGATCCCCGAAACTGGGACCTGAAGGCGAATTCCAGGGCATTGGCCGCCATTCTGTCCCCCGCCTGTAAGCTCGACACCCCGGAAAAGTAGCGGCGAACGGATGGGCTGGGACCCGAGCGCGCCGCCGCAGGATCCGGGCAGCCGACGATTCCCGGGCGTACCTCGAGGCGTGGGGGTTTCCATGGCGGCGGTCTACGAGCCCCCGTGGTCGGCCTGCGCTCCATGGACATAATCCATCCACTCCCGCCAATGGCCCGGGCCGACCCGTTCCATCCAGTCGTTGTGTCCGGCGCCGGGAATGATCCACATCCGTTTGTCGCCGGCGCGGGACTCGTAGAGCGCCGTCGCGTGCCTGACCGGAATCACCTCGTCCTTTTCAGCGCCGACGATGCCGACCCTGCCCGGGTAGGCTTTCAGGTGCCCGACGCTGTCGTACCGGTCTCTCAGCAGGAGCCGGAGCGGCGCCCACGGAAAATGGTGTCCGGCCACGGCCCGGAGCGTGTCCCACGGCGTGACCAGGAGTACGCCGTCGATCCGGAGGGAGTTGTCCCCGGCCAGTCGCGCCGCCACTCCGCAGCCCAGGGATTCCCCGAGCAGGAAGATCGGGCTTCCGTATTGCCCGGACACCAGCCGGAGGGTCTCCTTGGCATCGCTGATGAACGGCGCTTCGCCCAGCCTTCCATCACGCCTGCCGTAACCGGGATACTCGGCCAGGATGACGCGGTAGCCGAGCGGGGCCAACGCATCGGCGTAGTAGGCCCGGTCGGCGGCGGTGCCCGCGTTGCCGTGGAAAACGATGACGGTGCCCTGCGCGGCCGCAATCGTGGCCGCGCCGATGAAACCGCGATAGGCCGCGGGTCCGGAAGGCCAGAACCGGAGGTTCAGCACCCCCAGTTCCCCCGTCGTCGGCAGGCGCCGGCCCGGGTAGTAGAGAAAGTGATTTTGCACGGTGCAGCCGGCCAGTGGCACGACGGCCCCCGCCATGATGGCGATCCGTGCGGCGTTTCTGAGATTCATGGGGAGGTTCCCTTTTCTAGCTTGGATAGTTCCGCCTGTCGGCAGGTCCACGGCGCGGTGGGCCCGGCCACCAGGTCTCGGCCGTCGGGTGACTCGATTCGCCCTGTTTCCCCTTCCGGAAAAGAGGTTTTGGAAAACGGAATTTGTACAAGGCCAACCTAGCATGGATATGGGGTATTCTAAAGCATTCGTTGCATGGTTTTCCTTTATGCTTGTGCCGCGGGATGGAAATGCCCAAACGATGTTTCCGTGTCGGGATCAAAGCATGAAGGCTCAGGAATGTCCCCGCCCTTCGGGAAGATGCCCCGGGGGTCGGCGGCAGGACTCCGAGCTCCCCCGTGGGCCCGGCGGGCCAGGCGGCCCTGCGGATTCCTTTGTGTGACGAAAACCTTGACAAATCGGTGAATAGTTGGCTAGGTTGGCGTTACATCCTAAACCTTTCAGAAACGAGGGAGCCATGGCACTTTCCAATACTAGTGATGGGATTACCCGCAGGGAGTTTTTCAAGAACACGGCAATCAAGGGGACCACGGCGGTTGCTTTGAGCGCCGGAGGTATGGCGATTCCGGTGTCGGCCCAATCCGCCAAGTCGGCAAAGGCGTCCGCGGGGACGATCAGGGAAGCCGCCCGTCAGACCAAGGTGTGCCGAACGGCCGATGTCGTGGTCGTAGGCGGCGGGCCGGGGGGGATCGGCGCGGCCCTGGCTGCGGCAAGGAGCGGAGCCGACACGGTTCTCATTGAAAGATACGAGCACCTCGGCGGCATGAGCACGGGCGGATTGGTCACCATCATCCCCGCCATGACCGATATTAACGGCAAGCAGCAGATCGCCGGCATCACCCAGGAGTGGATCAAGAGGCTGGATGCCAGGGAGGCGGCCGATTACCCGAAGAAGGAGCATTGGGGGTCCAGGGACAAAAAACTGGTCGAATATTACCGGAACCGGTCCCCCTTTTACGCCACCAGCAACAGTGTGGGATACTCGGCCCACATCGATGCCGAGGTGTCCAAGTGCCTGTTTCAGGACATGATGACGGAAGCGGGGGTCAAGACCTACCTCCATTCGTGGGGAACAGAGCCGATCATGGAGGGAAACCAGGCCAAGGGTGTCATCTTTGAAAGCAAATCGGGCCGGCAGGCGGTGTTGGCGAAGATCGTCATCGATTCCACCGGCGATGGGGACCTGCTCCCCTATACGGGGGCACGCTTCGAGACCCATATCGATAAAGCCCTGAGGAGTTCCAACCTTTCGTTCTCCTACTGGATCGACAACGTCGATCTGAAAAAATATGAGCAGTACAAGAAAGCCAACGCCAAGGCACTGGCCGAAAAGATGCGCGAGGTCAGAAAGCTGGGGGGGACGGCGGGATTCCTGACCAGCAACCTGAAAAACCAGGAGAACGTGGTCTGGTGCTTTCCCCGGTACGCGAACAAAAGCCAGTACGACGTCGAGGAGTTGACACGGGTGGAGTTTCTGGGCCGCAAGGAGATGATGATCACCCACGATTTTTACAAGAAGAATGTTCCCGGTTTCGAAAAGAGCTTCATCGTTCTGTCCAATTCGCAGCTCGGCACGCGCGGCGGCCGACGGGTTGTCGGGGAGTATGTTGTCACTGAAAAGGACATGAAAAACAAAACCCCTTTCAAGGACACCATCGCCATCTTTCCAGGCATGGACGAAAAAAATCCCTTGATGTACATGCCCTATCGTTGCCTGATCCCGCGCAATGTCAACAACATGCTTGTCGCCTGCCGGGCGTTTTCATCGGATGCCGTCACCAATGACGCCTTCAACCTGATCCACCATTGCATCTGCCTCGGGCAGGCAGCCGGCACCGCGGCGGCCCAGTCGGTCAAAAGCCGTGTGGATCTCAGGAAGATCGATATCGGGGCCCTGCAATCCAGCCTCAAAAAGCAGGGTGTCATACTGCCTTAGCGATCGTTCTTTGATGGCGTCGTTTTTCGAGAACGCGTTTGCGCACGATGGGGACGGGAAGGAACTATGCCGCCATGAGCGGTTAGGGGGGTACATGGGCTCAGGTGCCGGAGAGGAGGTGCGCCCGAATGACAAGTAAAGGACGCATCTACGTGAGGCTGGGTTGTTTTCTGCTCGCGATTCTCATGTTGTCCCCCTTCCCCTTCTGGATCGACAGCTCCAGGGTATTTGTACAAGCCAGCTCCTTCGTTGTGATAGGTACAATCCTGGCGGGTGGAACGATCTGGGTGGGATCCATCCTCGGCCTGGCTTTTGCGGCAATCGCGCTGTTGCGGAAAAGGTGGTTCTGCCGCTATGTCTGCCCGGTCGGCCTGCTGTTGGATGCCGTTTCCGGCATCCGATCGCCGGCCGGAACCTGGTGGAAGCGTTCCCCTCCCATAGGCGAATATATCGTTTTGCTGACGGCCGCCGGCGCCATCCTGGGTTATCCGCTCTTTTTGTGGATGGACCCGTTGGCGTTCCTGAACAACGCGTTTTCGGTATATCGAGCGACGGGGGTCCTGGCGGTCCTGGCTTCCCTGTACGGCATCGTCCTGCTCATCCTGTTGCAGATCACTTCGGGGGATCTCTGGTGCGCCCGGATCTGCCCCCTGGGCGCCACCCAGGACCTGCTGGGAAAGGCCGGGTCCTTCTGCAGGAATTTTCGAAAGTCGGGCCAAGTCGAACCGGGCGGAAGAACCGCGCGCGGAAAGGCCGTTTGGGCAGGCAGGAGAATGTTTGTTGCGGTTGCAGCCGGCCTGGGGTTGAGCCTGGCGGCACGAAAGATCGGCGCGGCAAGATCCGACCACGCCCCGTTGCGGCCGCCGGGCGCGATTGAAGAGCATGAGTTTACGGGCCTTTGTATGCGCTGCGGCAATTGCATGCGCGCCTGTCCATCCGGGATCATTCATCCCGATGTGGGACAATCCGGGGTCCTCGGATTCCTGTCGCCCGTTGTCCGGTTCGAAAATGATTACTGCAGAAATGACTGCCATGCCTGTACGACCGTTTGCCCCAGCGGAGCCCTGCAGCGGCTGAACCTGGAGCAGAAAAACAGCTATGTCATCGGAACGGCCAGCGTGGACATATTCCTGTGTCTATGGGGCATCAGCGAGTGCCAGGCTTGCGTAAACGCCTGTCCCTATGAGGCCATCAAGATCCATTGGGATGAAGAAGCCTATGAATCCTTTCCAGCCGTCGATCCTGCAAAATGCAACGGCTGCGGCGCCTGTGAGTCAGTCTGCCCCTCCGGGGAACTGAAGGCGGTGAAGGTGTACACAACGGGAAGTGTCCCGCCCGGGGCGGCGGGATAGGGGGTGTATCATGTCAAAAACAAGCAGGATGTTGTTGTATGCGGCAGCCTCCATGTGCCTGGTGATCATGGCCTATGCACAGAACGCAGCGGTTCCGGCAAACCAGCCGCTCCCCCCCGGGGTGTCCAGGGTGACCAGCCCCCCCGTGGGCAAGGCCGCGGGACAGGCCCGGCGCGCCGGCCACGACCCGGTCGATGATCGCGTGGAAATCCGCGAATACGGCTTCAAGGAAACCGGAGAAAACATGCCGTACGCGGTGTTTGTCTCCTCGAAAATCGCCAAGGGCCAGAAGGCCCCCCTGGTCCTGGCGCTGCATGGATACCTTGGAAACTACGGCACCTTCATGCGTTCCGGTTGCGTGGAGGAGGCGGAAAAGAACGGCTACATCCTCGTTGGCGTGATGGGGTACAGCCCCACCGCCCCGTTCGGCAACACCAACATGTTCGCTGGACGCAAGGACGCCCCATCGGCTCCCGGGCCTGCGCGCGCCGCTCCTCCGAAGGTAATGCCCGTCATGCAGGGGCCGGCCATCGGCGGAACCAGGGAGACCGACCCGGCCAGGGTCTCGGAACTCAGCGAAATCGACACCATGAGAGTCCTGGATCTGGTCCGCAAGGAATTCGACATCGACGACGACCGCATCTTCCTGATGGGCCACTCGATGGGAGGCGCCGGGGCGCTGTATCTCGGCGAAAAATATGCACCGGTCTGGGCGGCCGTTGCCTGTATCGCCGGCTTCGGCTCACCCGATCCCAAGGGGAAGTTGAAAGACACCCCGCTCTATTTTACCGCCGGCAGCGAGGATAAGCTGGGCGCCATGGGGCGAACCACGGCCGAACAGCTCAAAGCCGCCGGCTTCGACGTCCAGTGGAAGGAGTTGCCGGGCCTGGACCATGGAAGCATCATCGCGGGTTCCATGCCCGATGTGTTCGAGTTCTTCAATCGACACCCCAGGAAACCCGGGAAGTAGGCTGGAATTCAGAAGGTCCAGGAAACGGGAGCCAAATCGTGAAGACAATCCTGCGACTGCTGTTCTCCTTGATGGTGCCGCTGTTTCTATCGGCCGTTGCGTTGCCGGCGGAAGAAAACAAAACACGGGCGGGCGAATTCATCGTCGGGCCCCCCACGCTGATATCGCTGGGCTTTGAGTGGCGCATTGACGGCGACGCCAACCGCAATGCCGGCGTTGCGGTACAGTACCGGAAGGTGGGAGAGGACCGGTGGCGTGACGGCTTGCCGCTTCTGCGCCTGCAGCGGGAACAAATGATCAACACTTACGGCGCCTACGATTACGTAACGCCGAACATGTTCGCCGGCAGCATCATGGACCTGCAGGAAGATACGGAGTACGAGGTCCTCCTCCAAATGACTGACCCCGACGGCGTCGAAAACACCGCGCGCCGGCAATTCGTGGTCCGCACCCGCGCCGAACCTCGTCCCTATGCCGGGGGACGCGTTTTCCACGTGTACCCCCCGGGGTTTAAAGGGAAAAAGCAGGAGCCTTCGTTCACGGGGCTTCTGGCCGCGTTTTATACCCAGGCAAACGGCGCGGACTGGTTTAACGCCTACCCGCCCCGGGTGAAACCCGGAGATACGATTCTGGTTCATGCCGGTCTTTACCGGGAAGACCGCTATCGTTACGCGAACCAGCTGGGCCTGCTGTTTGACGGCACCTACCGCTTTCGCCAGAGTGGAACGGCGGAGAAACCGATCGCCATCGTGGCGGCCGGCGACGGCGAGGCGATCTTTGACGGAGCCGGCAACCATGTTCTTTTTGACGTAATGGGAGCCGATTACCTTTATTTCGAGGGCCTGACCATCCGCAACACCGAAGTGGCCTTCCAGGCCGGCCACAAGGGAGTGGCGGGAGCCGTGGGGTTGAGTGTCAAGAATTGCCGCCTGGAAAATATCGGGCGAGGGATCTATACGGACTGGTCGGGCTCGAAAGATTTCTACATCGCCGACAACACGTTTATCGGCAAGAGTCATCCCGAAAGGCTGGAGGGCTGGATCGGGCGGGTGTGGCAGGGCACTCCCGGCTATCCCACGCCGGTCCTTTCGGAACTGGCTGTGAAGGTCTACGGTTCCGGACACGTAATCGCCTACAACTATGTTGCGAACTTCCACGACGGCATCGATCACGCGACGTACGGCGAGCCGGACGGCAACCCCGACCCGATCCGCGAACGGATGCCGGTATCCATCGATATCTACAATAACGACATCACCAACGTGGATGACAACTGCATCGAGGCCGACGGCGTCATGCACAACATCCGGGTCCTGCGTAACCGCTGCTTCAACCAGGCGCATCGTTCGCTGAGCACGCAACCCGTTCTCGGAGGCCCGGTCTATTTCATCCGCAACATCGTGTACCACGCGCCGGAAGGGGGATCGGTCAAGTTCACCGCCAACAGCACGGGCATCCTTGTCTACCACAACACCTTTACCTCCGAAGTGCTTTCCATGGACCAGGCCTCCAACCTGCACTATCGCAACAACCTGATCCTGGGACAGGGCGCCGCGCAGGAGGTGTTCAGCGTGGATACCGCGACGAATTATTCCAGTTCGGATTACAACGGTTTCCGCCCGAACCCCGGCGCGGAGGTGTCCTTCATCTGGAAATCGCCCGATTTCGGGAAAGCGGCGGATTTCACCGGAAAGCGCGTCGAGCGGCGTTTTCGGACCCTGGCGGAATACAGCGCAGCTACCGGGCACGATGTACACAGCGTACTGCTGGACTACGACATTTTTGAAAATGTTCCAGCCCTGACGACGGAAGATCCCGGCAGGCTGCATGATGCGAAGGATTTGGACTTCCGCCTGCGTGCCGGCTCGAAAGCGGTCGATGCCGGGATCATCCTGCCGAATGTCAATGACGGCTACCACGGCCGGTTGCCCGATTTGGGGGCCTACGAACGGGGCGCCCCTGTCCCGCATTACGGCCCCCGCAAGTCCCGTTGACCGCGCCGGTTCCCGCCTCTTCCCGCCTGTCCTTCAGGCGCCGGTTTCGGTCGGGTGTGCCCGGCCCAGGCGGATGACGCTGAGATCCCAGACGCATCCGCCGGCGCAGTTCCACCCCGCGTACCACAGGCAGGCGGTGCTTCTTTCGGGGATATAGGGAGCGACGATGATGCCGGCATGACGTTGGGCGACTTCGCCCCACAGGATGCAGGCGGAAAAGTGCTTCCGGATACCGGCGAAAAGGTCCTGCCCGTATTGGTCCGCGAACGCACGCATTTCTTCAGGTCCCTGCAACGGTTCGATATGGGAGGAAAGATCATGTCCGTATGCGCGCGTAAACCGGTCGATCTCTTCCGCCGTTTCCAGCAAGAGGACCCGCGAAGGGTCGAGAATGGTCACCTCGTGGGAGTAGCGCAGCCTGTTGATACGGAAGCGCACCGATATGCACCACCGCTTCCAGCTGTCGTCCACGTCAAACCAGAAACCATTCGGCTTGGGATGCCCGCTTTGCGGGTAGGTCCGCCCGGCAAGTTTTACCGGGCGCGCGGACCAGTGACGGTAGACCATGGCGTCCCGCACCCCATCAGGTTATGACGCTATCGGTGCGTCAGCCTATCCTCGCGTCGATGAAGACGATGGGCTTGCCGACGCGCTTGATGACCAGCGGGCAATGGGGCGTGTTGGGCGGAATATAGAAATAGCAGGAATAGTTGACCTTCCTGACCCTGTCGCCCAGCAGCATTTCGGCGTCGGCGTCGAATTCGAGGAAATTTTTCCCGTCCCCGCCGATCAGGAAGATCCACTGGTCATGGGCATGGGAATGGGTGGCTCCCCCCAGCGAGTCGGGCTTGGTGATATAGGCAAATCCGATCGCCAACTTCGACTCGGGAATGTCCCCCGTGCCCCATGCCGTGATCATGGGAGAAGTGATCGTCGAGTGGATCGATTTCCAGGGCTTGAATTCAACGACATTGGGTTCCCTCAAGACATTCCCCAGTTTGCTCACGTCCATCTTGCCGTAATAGTCCGGCTGCTGCGCCGCCGCGGCCGCATGCAGCGTGGACAGCACGCTGGCAAAAGCCATCCCCGCCGCCCCGGCGGATACGTTCTGGAAAAAATCCCTCCGGCTCGTCTGTTTTTTTTCCGTCATGTCTCCCTCCCGTTGTAAAGGATCCGCGTGGAAACCGGTCCGTTGCCGCGCAATGGGCTGCGGGCACCGATTCGGAAAGTTCTTCCTCTAACGCCTTGGAAACTGGAGAAACCCTGGGGCCATTATATGCGGATTGAGCGGGCGGAGAAAGCGGAAAGGATGGAGTAAACGGATGGGGCTAAATCGGACGCTCCCTTCGGCTTCGAGTGGGTGTCCCAGGAGGTGACCGGTATGGGAGTGCTTCCCGCCCTGGTCGTGCCGGGGCTGACCCCCCTGGATCGGACGTTCTCCAGGTTCGAGGAAGGGGCGGCCATGCTGCATCATCGATCCCCCCGGCGACTGCCTCATTGTCTTGCTTGGTTTTTCGGGCGGGCGACGATACAATGACGGTTCTGAAAGGGAGGAAGTTGTCGCCGAAACGCTGCAAGGCTGGTTTGCTCAACATGATTGGCAATCACCGGTGGTTGGCAACATGCCTGGAAGCGGCGCAAATCGTCGAGTGTAACAGGAACCGCCTGGGAATGAGATCGGCGGATGCCGGAAGGCGAGGATAAACACCGGACCTGCCGCAAACAGCATTTGTAAATACTGCACAAGAACGCGAGAAGCACAGGCCGAGCCTTCCGGATGACGGCAGTTAAAATCCCGCAAGCGATGCCATTTCGGCCCCCAGGAAACTTGGCTGAGGCCTTGGGCCAAGGCCCGGAAAGCTCCGACGGGGACGGGGCGTCGGCGGGCGGGGGTACGCAGCATTATCATAAACGTAGCCAATTACAGAGGTTGTCTATGAATTCCCGTAGGATGACAGTCATTGGTCCGGAGGCATCGCCACCGCTGGATGTGCTCATTATCGATGACGATGCCGCCTCCGCGGAGGCTTGTCGCCGGATCCTGGAGGAGGACGGTTATCGCGTCGCCGTCGCGGGGGATGGGGAGCAGGGCCTCCGGATGGCGGAAGCGGACAATCCGAGCGTCGTACTCCTGGATCCCGAGATTGCGGGTGTGGCCGGATTCGAGGCGCTCGGCCGCCTGGCCGAGGCCGCATCCGCCACGGTACCGGTCGTCATGACCGGGAAGGGGACGGTGGATTCCGCGGTGGAATCTATGCGGCTGGGAGCCCACGATTATTTGGCCAAGCCGGTCGATCCCGAAAGGCTCCTGGAGTCGGTGCGGCGCGGGGTGGAGCTCGGCAGGTTGCGCAGGCGGGCCCACACGCCCAGGATGAAACAGGACCTGTTGCTTCAGGCGCTTGCACTCCTCGAGGAAGCCTACTCCCTGGGCATGGAAAAGCGTCCGCTGCTCGAGGAGCTGGCCGGCCTCGAGACAGAGGCGAAACGCCACGCGCAGAGCCTGGGTCGGACCTGGGACAAGGGACGCGCCATTGCTGAAATCCGCGAGGATCTCCTGCAAGCCGACGCCATCATGCGCAGCTACGGCTTCCGGAAGAATGCGCTCATCCAGACGCTCCTGGACGTCCAGGAGAAGTTTCACTGGCTTCCGCGCCACATCCTCGAATGGATATCCGGCAGACTCGACGTTCCGCTGCGCGAGATCTACGGAATCGTGCACTTCTACGAGGCGTTCAGCCTGGAACCACGGGGGCGTCATTCTTTCCAGGTCTGCACCGGGACGGCCTGCCACGTGCGGGGGAGCTCCGAACTGCTGAGCAGGGTCTCCGCCGCCCTAGGTCTGCAACCGGGACAGACGGACAGCCGCCTCACCTACACCCTGGAGACCGTTCATTGCCTGGGATGCTGCGCCCTGGCGCCGGTGATCCAGATCGACAGCGACTACTATCGGGATCCCGACCGGAGCCGGCTTGACAAAATCATCAAAACAATGCAGAGGGAGGAGGCGCAGGCATGAAACGCTTGAAGACCGTCGCGGATCTTGAAAAATTGAGAGCGGAGGCCGTCGCCCAGCGCAACGCCAAGGACTGGCTGGAGGTGTGTACGGGATCGGGTTGTCTTGCCTGCGGCGCCGAGGCGGTGGCGGACGCATTGGATGGCGAGATCGAAAAGCGCGGTCTCGGGCACAAAGTCGGCGTCCGCCGGACCGGGTGCCACGGTTTCTGCGAAGGCGCCCCGTTGGTGGTGATCCACCCCTCCGACACCTGCTATACCAAAGTGCAGCCGAAGCACGCGGCGCCCATCATCGACGGGCTCGGCGCGGGTGAAGGTCCGGTCCGCGACCTCCTGTACCTCGATGAAGGAACCGGCGAGCGCATCGAGCGCTTGCAGGACATCCCCTTCTACAGGCACCAGGAGCGCGTCCTGCTCGGGGACAATGTCAGGATCGACTCCTCCAGCATCCTGGACTACATCGCCGTCGGCGGATACGGCGCGCTGGCGAAGGCTCTTTCCGAAATGACGCCCGAATCGGTGCTCCACGAAGTGAAAAAGGCCAACCTGCGCGGCCGCGGCGGCGGCGGATTTCCCGCCGGCCGGAAGTGGGAAACCACGCGCAACGCTCCCGGCAAACCGAAATATGTCATTGTCAACGCTGATGAGGGGGATCCGGGCGCCTTCATGGACGGCAGCCTGCTCCAGGGAAACCCGCACAGCGTCCTGGAAGGGCTGATCCTGGGCGCCTATGCGATTGGAGCCGCGGAAGGGTTCATCTACGTGCGCCAGGAGTATCCCCTGGCGCGCAAGAGCATCGAGATCGCCATTGAGCAGGCGCGCGAATACGGGCTGCTCGGCAGGAACATCCTCGGATCCGGATTCTCCTTCGACGTCGTCATTCATCGCGGGGCCGGGGCCTTCGTTTCCGGGGAATCCAGCGCCCTGATGAGCGCCATCGAAGGGCGTGTCGGTGAACCGCGCCCCAAATACGTGCACACATCGGAGAAAGGGCTCTGGGGCAAACCCTCCTGCCTGAATAACGTCGAAACTTGGGCCACCGTTCCCCATATCATCGACAAGGGCGCCGACTGGTTCCGTGGGATGGGGACGGAAGGGAGCAAGGGCACCAAGATCTTTTCCCTGGTAGGCAAGGTCAAAAACACGGGGCTGGTGGAAGTTTCGATGGGAATCCCGCTCCGCGACATCATTTTCAAGATCGGCGGAGGGGTTCCCGACGGGAAATCGTTCAAGGCCGTGCAGACCGGTGGACCTTCCGGCGGTGTCATTCCTGCGGTCCTCCTCGATCTTCCGGTCGATTTTGACGAACTCACCAAGGCGGGTTCCATGATGGGGTCGGGCGGCATGATCGTCATGGACGAAAACACCTGCATGGTGGATACCGCGCGGTACTACACCAGCTTCCTCGCACACGAGTCCTGCGGCAAGTGCGTTCCCTGCCGCGAAGGGATTCGCCAGATGCTAGCCATCCTCGACAACATCGCCGCGGGGAAAGGTCGGGAGGGGGATCTCGAAATCCTCGAGGAGCTGGCCGAATTCATGCAGGTCGCATCTCTCTGTGCGCTGGGCCAGTCGGCGCCCAATCCGGTGGCCAGCACCCTGAAGTATTTCCGGGAGGAATACGAGGAGCACATCCGGCATGGACGATGCCGCGCCGGCATTTGCACGGCGCTCATCGCCTACGAGATCGACCAGGAGAAATGCCAGGCCTGCGGCGCCTGCCAGCGCAACTGCCCGGTGGACGCCATCGACAAGTCGGAGGCGGGTGTTTTCACCATCGTCCATGAGAAGTGTATCAAGTGCGGCGCCTGCTTAAAGGCATGCCCTGCAAAATTCGGTGCTGTCGTCAAGGTTCCGGCGGGTGCGGTCCTGCGGAAATCCGCCGAAGAGATTGGCCTGGCCGGAACTTCAAGGTAGCGGGAGGCGTCGTGGATACTATCCGATTGGAAATCGACGGTCGTGCCGTAGAGGGCGCGCCGGGAACCACCGTTTTGCAGGCCGCCAGGTCTGCCGGCATTGAAATACCCACCCTGTGCGATGACGACCGGCTGGAGCCGTTCGGCGCCTGCCGGATGTGCATGGTGGAGATCGAAACCGCCGGGGGGCGCAAGAGGGTCGTGGCGTCCTGCGTCTATCCCATCGAAGAAGGTCTCCGGGTGTGGACGAAGACGGAGACGGTGGTCAAGATCCGCAAGATGGTCATTGAACTCCTCTGGCCTTCCTGGCAGACGTACGCCGAGGAATACGGGGTCACCTCCTCGCGCTTTCAAACGGGCATTGCGGACTGCAGCCAGTGCGGGCGCTGCCTCCGCTACTGCGCGGAGATCAAGAAAGAGAACAGGATCTACTTCAAGGGCCGCGGCGTCGAACGCCGGCCGGCGCTGGTGGAAGGAGCGGAGCTTTCCTGCCGATCGTGCGGCGAATGTTTCACCCTTTGCAACAGCGGCTGGATAGCGTCGCGCTACTGACTCGCCGGCCCCGCGCCTCGCCGGGCCTCCTGCTAAAATCCTCCGCTGTGCGGGTGGTAGCGGATTTTCCCGGTCCGGGGGTCGCGGGAGTAGCGCTTGAAGAATTCCCACGCGATCCTGCCGTATTCCGGGTAGAGGGCGTGCTGGAGGTTCATGGTGTAGGAGAGCGCGACCATGGGGACGCCGGCGCCGTCGTTGAGGTACCAGAGGTAGTTGTCGTATTCGCCGTTGAGCCGCACCCGCAGCATCCGGTCGGCCTTGAACCCGTTCACCGGGTAAGCCTCGAAATCATACGCCGCTATCTTGTCCATCCCGTTGTAGCCGAGGAACAGGTTGAGCTGAGCCTGGTATCCGCCGGCGATGGCGCCCCGGGTCTGATCGAACGCGCCCCCCAAGTCAAAAGAGGAAGTGGTGAACATGATCGGCAGGCGGGCCTTTTGAAGCCGGGCCGCTTGTTCCGGGGTCCCGGTGTAGGGGGCCGCCGCCATCGGCACCGCCGCGGCGAACAGGGACGGTTTTCCGTTGACGGCCCTCAGGGTCGCAGCTCCGCCCATGGAATACCCGGTGACGTACACGCGCGCCGGGTCGAGTGCGGGATAAGTGGCGAGCATGTATTCTACCAGGGCGGGGAGGGATTCGGAAAGCACCGAGCCGATGCTCTGATGCTCCGGTGCGACCATGGCGAAGCGCTCGCGGCCGGCCAGCGGCAGCAGGCCGATTTCCTCGATGAACTGCCGGGGGTCGTCCCCGCCTCCGTGGTTGGCGAGAACCAGGGGCACGGTCCCGGTCGGGGCGGTCTTTTGCAGCACTTCATCGGGCAGGTATTCGAACCAGGTCTGCAGGTATTCGCCGCCCGGGGTCTTGATGTGGCTGAACCTGTCCTCGCTGCGGCCGATGACACGAATGCCGTCCCGGGTGGCGCCGCCGATGACGGCGTTCCGTTCGCAGAGGGATAACGGCGCCTGATCCATGCTGTAACCCTGGTAAGGGGTGGAAGCGCTGTGGAGGCCCGCTCTCCCCACCGGTACGCGCATCGCCTTGATGAACAAGTCGTAGTAGGCGTTCCTGATATGCCGGGCGATGTCCGGGTTCCGGTCCCGGGCCACAACCACTCTCTTCAGCGGCAGGGACTGGTCGAAGAACGCCTCCACCTCCCCGGTTTTTTCATAGGCGTCCGTATCGTTGGCTTTCTTGTAGGCTTCCACCACCCGGTCGGGTGCGTTCACCAGGTATACGGGGACCAGGGCGGCGACCTCGCGGCCGGTTTCCATGCTTCCATTGATCAGCAGCATCCCGGCGATCCTGCTGACGTAGTCGATGGTTCCCGCGACGTAGTTGTTCAGGTAGGCGGCTCCGCCGTCGATCCCGATGACATAGGTATAGCCGAAGCCGCCGAAATACTCGGCGTCGGAATACCTGGCTCCCCGCGCCCCGAACATGGCGGGTCCCGGCCCGGCCCCGGGACCGGGCTTGCCTGCGGGCGCAGCGGGGGCGCCCAAGGCGGGCTTGGCGCCCGCTCCGGGAGCGCCGCCAAGGGCCGGCCCGGAGCTTTCTCCCGCCTTCTGCGCGAAGATGGCCGTCTGGAGGGCATAGTAGTATTTCTGGTCGTTGGGGCCGAAGGCCTTCCCGTTGGCCGGGGTGACCAGGATGACGCTGCCGATCGCCTCGTCGATGATGCGGATCAGCCCGAGGTCTTCGAGGTAGCGCCGGGCCGCGTCCTTGCCGGGGAAGGATCTCTCTGCAAACACGAGGAGGTTGGTGTTGATCCGGGCCGCGGCGCGTCCGCCGTACAGGTTCGGCGACCGGTAGATGTAGGTGGTGTCGGCCGGGTAACCGTCCAGGACCGGGTGGGATTTGAAGGTCCCCCCGACGTTCCCCTCGAGGGCCGCGACGGCGACGGGCCCGCTTACGCGGGCCTCTTCGAGGGTTTCGAAGGTAGCCGGGTTCTTCTGCCTGCCGGAGTAATCGAGCGCAAAGGCCGCGGCGGCCATAGCCATGGATGCAAAGACCAACGGCAACAGACGCGTATTCTTCGTCAGCATGTCGGGATCTCCTTTTCTGCAAATCCTGTGTCGCCCTGCGCTGCTTTCGAGGCTTCACCCGGTTTGTCGTGGATCGATCACACCCCGTTATCGATCGTTCTTTTTTGTGTACCATCCTTTGGGTCCAAAAAGATACCAAAAGTGCGCCATGGGCGGGGGAAACTCTCTCATCCCGGTCGCAGGTGTACGGGTGAAAGCCGTTTTTACCCCTCCCCTGCGGCACCACGCAATGCTTGCCGCATCAGGAGGATCCGCCGATCGCGGCAAGCGGGGACGGTAAACCGGAAGGCGCCGCGGAAGGAACCCGCCGCCGCTGCGGCCGATGGCGCAATATCCCTGCCGCCTTTTCCCCCCGCCCGCTGCTATAATAAAGGCTGGGATAAAGGGGAGGACGACATGTACAAATTCAAGCCCGTAAGCGAGCGCATGCAGCTCATGCATCAATTGATCCGGGATCGTGTTATCCAGAGCGACTCGGAAAGCGCCATGATCACGACGCGTTGCTTCCAGGAGAATGAGAATCTCATCCCCTGCCTGCGCCGCCCCACGGTGCTGAAGGCGATCTGCGAGCAGATGACGGTCAGGGTCGAGGACTTCGAAATGATCGTCGGCAACAGCAGCCGGAATTTCTGCGGCGCCGGGTACATGCCCGACTGGGGCAACGGCGAATGGCTCCCGGCCATGATCGAAAACGGCGTCTGGACCCTCAGGGAGGACGGTCTGTACCACAATCCCGACGAAGAGGAGCTGCGCATGTCGATAGCTCCCGAGGATTATGAAGACCTGGCGTCGATCCGCGAATACTGGAAGGGGCGCACATACAACGATATCGCGGCCGCCTGGCAGCCGGAGGGGTACGAGGAACTCTGCCGCCTGGAGGTCTCCGCCACGGTCAAGGGCGCACCCCTGCTGATGATGCCGAGCGGCCACCTGACCCCGGGCTTCCGGAAGATCATCGACACGGGTTACGGCGCCATCCGCCGGCAGGCCCAGGAATGGCTGGACGCCCACGTCAACAACCTCATGGGGGAGGATGTCCAGCGCAGCCTGTTCTACAACGGCGTCGTCCTGTCCTGCGACGCCGCGACGATCCTCCTGAGGCGCTACGCGGAGAAGTGCCTGGAAAAGGCCGCTTCCTGCGCCGATTCGAAGCGCCGGGCCGAACTGGAGTCGATGGCGGACAGCCTGGAATGGATCTCGGAAAACCCCTGCCGCACCTTCCGCGAGGCGTGCCAGGCGGCGATCACCTACCAGTACATCCTGCGCCTGAGCTTCATCGCCGGGGTGGGTTCATTCGGGCGCTTCGACCAGTACACCTGGCCTTACCTGAAGAAAGACCTGGAAGAAGGCCGGTTGGGGATTGAAGAGGCACAGGAGATCGTCGACTGCTTCTTCATGAAGGTCAACTCCATGTACGGCGGGGGCGCCGGCGAACTGGTCAAGATCATCGGCATCGGCAACACCTATCTCCACACCACCATCGGCGGGGTGGACCCCGCCACGGGCGCGGACGCCAGCAACCCCGTCACCTCCATGGTGCTGGAGAGCCTGGCCCGGTTGAGCCTCCATGACCCCACGATCTCGTTGCGGGTCCACAAGGGCACCCCGGACGAGCTGTGGGCCCTGGCCCTGGAGACCTCGACCAAGGTGGGCGGGCTGCCGCTGTTCCAGAACGACGAAGTCATCATCCCCGGAATCGTCAGGGAGCTGGGCTTCACCCTCGAGGACGCCCGGGACTACGCCATCATCGGCTGCCAGGAGATCACCGGCTCGGGGAACGACTACGCCTCGGCCAACGGGGTGGCCCCCCCGCACGCCTCCATCCACTACAGCAAGCTGGTGGCCATGGCGATCAACGACGGCAAGAATCCCTACAACGGTGAGCAGTGCTCGATCCACACCGGTTACCTGTACGACATGAAGTCGTTCGAAGAGGTCCGGGAGGCCTGGCGCACCCTGGCCCGCTACTTCCTCAAGGCCCAGGTGAGCCTGAACAATTATCTCGAGTACCTGGTCCAGTACCACACGCCGCACCCGATGCTGTCCATTTCGCTCGACGGCTGCATGGAGTCGGGCAAGGATTGCACCTGGGGCGGGGCCAAGTACAATTCCTACGGAGGGACCGCGACCGGCCTGGCCACGGTGGCGGACTCCCTGACCGCTATCCGGTACATGGTGTTCGACCGGAAGCTGTGCACGGCGCGGGAGCTGTACGACGCCGTGATGGCCGACTGGGTGGGGTACGAGGAGCTGAGGCAGCGGATCATCCACGAAGTGCCCCATTTCGGGAATGCCGACCCCTATGCCGACGAGCAGATGGCCTGGGTGATCAACGCCTATTACGAAAGCTGCAAGGAGTGCTATTCCGCCCGTACCAGGATCTTCAAGGCCGGCCTGTACGGGGCGGCGGACCACGTGGGACAGGGGTATACCACCTGGGCGACGCCCGACGGCAGAAAGGCCGGGACCCCCATCGCCGATGCCGCCTCCCCGGTGCAGGGGCGGGACACCAACGGCCCCACCGCCGTGTTTCTCTCCTCGCTCTGCTACGACCACAGCAAATTCATGGACGGCGTCTGTCTGAACATCCGGCTGCATCCCACCTCTCTGAGCCGCGATGACGGGATTGCCAAGCTGCGCGACATGGTGAAGACGTACATGCACAAGGGCGGCGCGGAGGCCCAGTTCAACGTGGTGTCGACCGAGCTGTTGCGCAAGGCGCAGGAGGCTCCCGAAGAGCACCGCAACCTGGTGGTGCGCATTGCCGGGTACTCCGCCTATTTCGTGGAGTTGACGCGCGACTGCCAGGATGACCTCATCTCCCGGAGTGAGAACCGGATCTGAGACGGCGCCGCCCCGAGGTGCACGATCCCGCGATGGGGTGCCATTGCAGGGGACGGTGACTCGTGCGACAATGCCTCCTTCCGGCCGCCCCCGCCGTGGCGGCGGAGGCTGGAGGGGACTGCGCTTTCCCGGAGCCGGAGGTACATAAGGAGGAGTCAGTGCGAAGAATGATCGGCACCCAGGCCCGCGCCATCCGGGCCCCGCTCATCTGCCAGGGGGACGACCTCGAGCGGATCGTCGTTGATTGCGTCCTGGAAGCCGCGCGGAGCCATGGCTTTGAAATCAAGGACCGCGACATTGTCGGCGTCACCGAGTCTCTCCTGGCGCGCTCGCAGGGGAATTACGTGGAGGTGGGCGAAATCGCCGAGCAGGCCCTGGAGCTCTTCACCGACGGTTTTGTCGTCCTCTTCCCCATCCTGAGCCGGAACCGCTTTTCTTTGATCCTCAAAGGCCTGGCGATGAGCCGCAGGCATGTGACGGTCATGCTGAGCTACCCGTGCGACGAGGTGGGGAACCACCTCATGGATGTCGACGGGATGGAGGCCGCCGGCATCGATCCGCATGCCGATGTGATTTCGCAGGAGGAGTACCGGAGGCATTTCGGCCACAGTTTCAAGCACCCCTTTACCGGGCTGGATTATATCGAGCTCTACACGAGCCTTGGAGTGGACGGGAATGTCGAGATCGTGCTGGCCAACGATCCTCTCCGGGCGCTGGATTATTCAAAGGACGTGGTGGTGGCGCACATCCACGACCGGAAACGGATAAAGGCGAGGCTGTTGGCCGCGGGCGGCAGGACGGTGGTCGGCCTCGACGACCTGATGAACAAGCCCCGAAGGGGCGGGTGGAATCCGGAATACGGGCTCCTGGGATCGAACCAGGCCGGGCCGACGCGGCTGAAGCTCTTTCCGAGGGAGGCGCAGGCGTTTTGTGAAGGGGTCCACCGGCGTCTTTTCGAGGCGACCGGAAAGCACGTCGAGGTGATGGTCTACGGCGACGGCGCCTTCAAGGACCCCATCGGGAAGATCTGGGAACTCGCCGACCCGGTGGTCGCTCCGGGGTTCACCTCCGGGCTTGACGGGACCCTGAACGAAATCAAGATCAAGTACATCGCCGACAACGAGCTTGCGGGCCTGCCGGCGGGAGATGCGGAAAAGAGAATTCGGGCCATCATCTCCGGGAAGGGGAATGACCTGCTGGGCAAGGAAGCCTCAATCGGGACAACGCCCCGGCGCCTGTCCGACCTCGTCGGCTCCCTGTGCGACCTGATGAGCGGAAGCGGCGACAAGGGAACGCCCATCATCCATATCCAGGGCTATTTCGACAATTATTCGAGTGAATAGCCTTTCCGGGAGGGAAGCGCCGATCCCCCGCTCATCGACCGCCACGGCGGAGGGCGCAGGCGACGGGTTCCTGCGGTCTCATCGGAGGATGAAATGAACGCGCGCGGCTCCCTGCTCCTGATCTTCGTGCTCCTGTGCGGCCTCCCCGCCGTGCCCCAAACCTTCACCGCGCAATGCCTCTTCGTCATCGACGGCGATACGATGGAGGTGTCGAAGGACGGCGGCAGGATCCGCATCCGGCTCGAGGGGATCGATTGTCCGGAGAAGGAGGAGCCCTTTGTGCAGGAGGCGAAGGCGTTCGCGACCCGGATGGCGGCCGGGAAGACCGTCACCGTGATCGAAAAGGAGCAGGACCCATACGGCCGTACCGTCGCCAGGGTGTACCTCGACGACGGCCGCGATCTCTCCGTGGAACTCCTGAAGGCGGGGCTTGCCCGGTACTACGGCCGTTTCAATTCCGACTGGCTCCTCGCCCGGCTGGAACAGGATGCCAAGGCGGCCGGTGTAGGGATGTGGGGAGCGCCGGGAACCTCCTCCGGTTCGGCGGAAAACCGGTCAATCGTCTATCACGGAAACACGGGGAGCCGTGTCTTCCACGCCCCCTCCTGCCCGGATTACAACTGCAAGCGCTGTACGCGGGTCTTTCAATCGCGCGCAGAGGCTGTTGCCGCGGGATTCCGGCCGTGCGGGCGGTGCCGGCCGTAGGGGCTCGATCAGGGGATGAGGAGAGACCGGGGCGAAAACCGGTACGGATCCCTGCGGCCTTCGGCTACAATGGCGCCGGGGTTTCGGCGGGGCGGGGCCGGCAAACCCCGGGCGACCATCGTGGCCGATGCGGCCCGGCTTTTCCCCGCAACGGTGAGGAGATTCCATGGCGGATTACAAGGCGCTGCAGGTGAAATTGAAGGCCCTGGCCGGGCGGGAATGGGATATGGCCGCCATCGAGGCCCGGTGCCGGGCGGCCGTCGCGGCGGGATTCAGCCGGAAGCTCCCCGGTGCGGATGAGGCGTTGCGCGATCGGGAACGGATCCTGGCCCGGGTCGAACTGCGGGCCGAGGAGTACAACTACTTCGCCGGGAACTGCGCGCGCGGCACGGCGCTGGCGGTGATGGAGGAGTTCGGGCTGGGCAGCGTAGAGGTCCTGCGCGCCCTCTCCCCGTTCCCCGGGTTCGGGAGCACCGGTTGGATGTGCGGGGGGGTGACCGGGGGACTCGCAGCCATCGGCCTCTACCGGGGGAGCGACGACCTGGGGGATTTCGAATCCATGGGAGCCGCCATGGGGATGGCGAAGCAGTTCATGGAGCGGTTCGGAGAGGCCGTGGGCGCCTACACCTGTCCCAAGATCCAGGAGGACGTTGTCTTCGGCCGCTACATGGATCCGGGTGCCAGTCCCGAGAACATGGCGAGGTTCGAGCAGGAGAAGGGGTTCGAAAAGTGCAGCATGCTCCCGGGGATCGGGGCGAGGATCGCGACCGACATCATCCTGGGAGACATCATCAAAAACGCCTGACGGCCCCCTCCGCGCCGCGCGACCCCCCTTCCCGGGAGCGGCCGTCCCTGTCGGGGAGCGCGATTCCCAGCTTTTTGATCTTCCGGAAGAGGGTGGTTTTGTGGATGCCCAGTTCGCGCGCCGCGCGCAGCCGGTTGTAACCGGCCTGCTCGAGGGCGCTCCGGATAGCCTGGGCCTCCAGGATGTCGTGGGCCGACCTCATGCGCCCCCCGGCGCCCGGCCCCGCCTCCCCCCCCGCGATCTCCTCCGGGAGATGGCGGGGCTCGATGGCCCCCTCGCTGCAGAGGATGAAGGCCCTTTCGATGACGTTTTCCAGTTCACGGATGTTGCCGGGCCAGTCATGGGCCATGAGCAAGGGGAGGGTTGCGGGCGCGATCCCGGCCACCCGTTTTCCCTGCAACCGGTTGAAGCGGGCGATGAATTCCCCGGCCAGGAGGGGAAGGTCTTCCATGCGCCGCCGCAGGGGGGGGAGTTCGATGCGCACCACGTTGATGCGGTAGTAGAGGTCCTCCCGTAACAGCCCCCGGCGCACCTGTCCGGCAGGGTCCCGGTTGGCGGCGACGATGACGCGTGCGTCGGTGCTTTCGGGCTGGAGGGATCCCAAGGGCTCGTAGGTCCGCTCCTGGAGCACGCGCAGCAGCTTGACCTGCATCGCCGGGGGGATTTCCGTGATCTCGTCGAGAAAGAGCGTGCCGCCCCGCGCCAGGGCGAAGCGCCCCGGGCGGTCCTTCACCGCACCGGTGAAGGCTCCCGCGCGGTACCCGAACAGCTCCGATTCAAGCAGGGTCTCGGGGAGGGCGCCGCAGTTGACCGCGACGAACGGGCCCCTGCAGCGGGGACTTTGCGCGTGGATCGTCCGGGCCACCACCTCCTTTCCGGTCCCGGTCTCTCCCAGGATCAGCACGGTGCTGGGGCTGGCGGCGACGGCGGGCAGGACCTCCAGCACGCGCCGCATAAGGGGGCTCCGGCTCGAGATTTCGCCGACGTGGACGTGGGCCTCGAGTTCCCGGCGCAGCGCCTCGATTTCAGAGAGGTCCCGGAAGGTCTCCACCCCGCCGATGACGCGGCCGGAAGCGTCCCGCAGCACGGCGGTCGACAAGCTGACGGGGATTCGTTCTCCGGCGGCGTTGACGATGTAGGCGGAGAGGTTGATCACCGGTTTCCCCGTCTTGAGCGTCCTGCCGAGGGCGCACTCCTGTCCACACAGGCTCGAGCGAAACACGTCGCTGCAGCGGCGGCCGATGGCGTCGGCGCGGCCGACTCCGGTGATTTCCTCCGCCGCACGGTTGAAGCTGGTGATGTTCCACCCGGCGTCGACGGTGAAAACCCCGTCGGAAATGCTTTCCAGGATCGCTTCGTCGGTCCTGGGCGTCCGGCCGCTTTCCGGCTTCCCGGTTGGCATGGCCGGTCAGACTTCCATGGTTGCGGGCGCCGCCGGAGCGCCCGGCGCGTCGGCCAGGGCGGCCCACACGGCGCGGATATCCTCCGCCGCCCGACCCCCGTGTTCCACTACCGTCAGGCCCCGGATCTGCGCGTCCGTGACCGCCCGGTCGTAACCGATCCTCCCCGCCAGGGAGACGCCGGCGGCCAGTGCGGCGGCCTCGATCTCCTGGGTCATCTGTGGGTTGAGTTCCCATTTGTTGATACAGACGAAGGTCGGCAGGGCGAAGTGGCGGGTCAGTTCGAGCACCCGCTCCATGTCGTGGATGCCCGAAAGGGTGGGCTCCACCACGACCAGGGCGAGCGAACTGCCGGTGATGGAGGCAATGACGGGGCAGGCGATGCCGGGCGGGCCGTCCACCAGGATCCAGCGTGCATTGCCGTCGTCGGCGATCGCGCGGGCTTCCTTGCGGACGGTCGATACCAGCTTCCCCGAATTCTCCGCCCCGATTCCCAGTTGCGCGTAAACCATGGGGCCGAAGCGGGTCTCGCCGATGCGGTACTCCCCGCACACCCGTTCCGGGAAATCGATGGCGTGTTCGGGGCAGAAGCGGACGCACACGCCGCACCCCTCGCACGCGATCGCGTCCACGGCATAGTGCGCCTTGCGCCCGTTTTCGAAGACCGGGCGGACGGCGTCGTAGCGGCACACGTCGCGGCAGACATCGCAGGCGATGCAGTCTCCGGGACGGATGACGGCCTCGCGCCCGCTCCGGAACTCCTCGACCTTGAGCACCTTGGGGGAGAGCAGCAGGTGAAGGTCCGCCGCGTCCACGTCGCAGTCGGCGATCACGGCGTCGCCGGCCAGGGCGGCCAGCGAGGCGGTCAGGCTGGTCTTGCCGGTCCCCCCCTTGCCGCTGATTACCACCAGTTCTTTCATGACACCCCCGGTGTGGTCCCGGCGCACGGAATCGGCGCCGCGTCGCGATGCTGGATTCTCGATATGATGGCGCAGCACAGCCGCTCGAACGACTCCCTCAGTTCGGGCACCGCCTCGACGATCAGCTTGCCGCGCGAATAGGCCTCGGCCACCCTGCGATCGTCCGGGATCTCGAGCAGGACCGGGATGCGCTCCTTTTTGCAATACTCCCGGACCATGACATCGTGCGGGGTGGCCCGGTTGATCACGACCCCGAAATCAAGGTGAAGCAGCCGTACGGTAGCCACGGCCAGCTTCAGGTCGTGCAGCCCGAAAGGGGTGGATTCGGTGACGAGGACGGCGTAATCGCACCCCTTCAGCGCGGCGATCACCGGGCAGGAGGTCCCCGGGGGGCAGTCGATGATGGTCACCCCTTCTTCCGCGATGTGCCGCTTGACGGCCCGGATCAGGGGAGGGCTCTGTGCCTGCCCCACGTCGAGGCGTCCCTGGACGAATTCGATATGGCCGCTGGTCCCGGTCTCGACAGTGCCGATTTCGCGCCCCTCCTCGCTGATCGCCCCGGTGGGGCACACCCGCATGCATCCCCCGCACCCGTGGCACAGGGCGGGGAAGACCAGCGGTTTCGTCTTCAGCGAAACGATGGCGTTGAACTGGCAGATGCGGCCGCATTCGCCGCAATTGTTGCACAGCCCTTCGTCGATGACGGGCACGGGAAGTGTGGCCCGTTCGCCGCCGTCCAGGTCGGGATTCAGGAAAATGTGGCAGTTGGGCTCCTCGACGTCGCAATCCAGCAGCCGGACCGGTTTCTGGAGACACATGGCGAGGTTGGTCGCGATGGTCGTTTTCCCGGTCCCCCCCTTCCCGGAAGCGATCGCGATGATCATTGCCAGTGGCCCTTGACGTCGGGCGCTTGCGCCGTGCGGAGCTCGCCGGCCTTGAACTTGTCGATGGCCTGGGCCACCGTGAGCCCGTCAGCCCCGATGTATATGGCGATGCCGGCGGCCGACAGGGTTTGGAACGCGTTGGGACCGCAGTGGCCGGTGATCAGCGCTTCGGCTCCGCGACCGGACAGGGTCTCGGCCGCCTTGATGCCGGCGCCCTGCGTCGCGTTCAGGCTCTGCTGGTTGGAGAGAACTTCGAACTTCTCCGTTTCCGTGTCATAGAGGATGAACTGCGCCGCCCGTCCAAAGCGGGGGTCTACCATGGAATCCAGCGTGTTCCCCTGGGAACTGATGACGATTTTCATTTGGTGACTACCTCCTAGAAGAGATTTTCGCGGCGCCGCACAGCGGTGCCGCACTGGTGACCATGCAGGAGTCGTGCCAATCGGCCGGGACCCGCGCCGGGGCCATAATCGCGGGAAGACGGCCCGCCGGATGCGGCAAGAGACCGCCGGGCATTGCAAAATGCCCGCAATGGAGAGCTGGATTCGGGTGTTTTGCATGGATGCCCGGCTCCGGTGCGGGCAGGATCCTTCTCGTGGATGTCGACCACGGACGGGAGCGGCCACGGCGGGAAGAGGCGCCTCGAGGTCGGCGATTGCAATCGGAGCACGATGGCGGTATAAAAGCCGATAACGGTTGATCCGGCGTGCCGCCGGGAAAGGAGACAGCGTGAAAGTCGTCATCATCGGGGGGGTGGCCGCGGGCCCCAAGGCAGCTTCGAGGATCATGCGCATGGCGCCGGACGCCCAGGTCACCATCATCGAAAAGGGGTCGTTTCTCTCCTACGCGGGGTGCGGGCTCCCTTACTACGTCTCGGGCGAGATCAAGGAGCAACGGGAGCTTATGGGGACTTCGGCCGGCGTGATCCGGGACGAGGTCTTTTTTCGGAACGTGAAAAACTTCGAGGTCCGCAGCGGCACGGAGGCGCTCGAGATCGACCGCGCCGCCCGGCGCGTCCGCGTCAGGGACCTGGCCACGCGGCAGGAGTCGACGCTCGATTACGACAAGCTGGTCCTGGCCACCGGGGCGACTCCCGTGATCCCCCCGATCCCCGGGGTGGACAAGGGGAACGTGTTCACGCTCCACGGCATCCATGACGCCGAGGGGATCAAGCGCCTGGTCACGGAACGTACGGCCAGGGACGTGGTTGTCATCGGGGGCGGGCTGATCGGGGTGGAGGCTACCGAGGCCCTGGTGGCGCACGGCTGCCGGGTCACCATCGTGGAGATGCTGCCGCAGATCCTCGGCATGCTCGACTGGGACATGGCGCGCCTGGTCGAGAATTACATGGAATCGCAAGGGGTGCGCATCCTGTCCGGCACCCGTGCGCTTGCCTTGGAGGACCGGGGGGGCGGTGGGAAGATCACCCACGTGAAGACGGACAAGGGCGAACTTCCCGCCGACATGGTCATCATCGCCATCGGGGTGCGCCCCAACGTGGCGCTCGCCAAGGGGGCGGGGCTCGAGATCGGGGAAAAGACCGGCGCCATCCGTGTCAACGACCGCCTCCAGACCTCCGACCCCGACATCTACGCCGCGGGCGATTGCGTCGAGTGCATCGACCGGATCACGGGAAACCCGTGCTTCGTCCCCCTGGGATCGACGGCCAACAAGCAGGGGCGCGTGGCCGCCTGCAACATCTGCGGCGGGAACGAAATCTTTCCCGGCATCGTCGCAAGTTCCATCTGCAAGGTCTTCGACTACTGCGCCGGCCGGACCGGGCTGACCGAGCGCGCGGCCCGCGCCGCCGGGTACGAGGTGATCAGCGCGATGGTCCCGGGCGCCGACCGGGCCCACTACATGTCCGAGTCCAAGCCGCTCCTGGTGAAAATGGTCGCCGACCGGAAAACCGGCCGGCTGCTGGGGGTGCAGGTCACGGGACCTGGGGAAGGGGCCAAGCGGATCGACGTGGCGGCCACGGCGATCACGGCCGGGATGACGATCGATGACATCGCCGGGCTCGATCTCAGCTACGCCCCCCCCTATGCCTCCGCCATGGACAATCTCGTCACCGCGGCCAACGTTGTGCGCAACAAGCGCGACGGGCTCATGGTCGGGATCACGGCCGAAGAGGTCCACCGGAAGATCGAGGCAAACGAGGACTTCTTCCTGCTCGACGCCCGCTCCCCGGAGGAGTACGCCGAGGTCCGGCTCCCCAAGTCCACCCTGATTCCGCTGGGCGCCCTGCGCCGGAGGCTCGCGGAGGTCCCGCGCGACCGGGAGATTGTCTGCTACTGCGCCATTTCGCTCCGGGGGTACGAGGCGTCGCGCGTGCTCGTCGGGGCGGGATTCGTCGACGTGAAGGTGCTCGACGGCGGGCTGGCCATGTGGCCGTTCGAGAAGGAAATAGGATAGGGTGCGGCAGGGGGAGGGCCTGGCCCGCCCCCTGCCGGGCGGCCGCGGGCTAGTTTTCCTTCAGCTGCTCTTTCTGTTTGAAGGTCCCCTTGCTGTCGATCTCGAAGGAGTCGATGATTGTTCCGTCGACTTTCCGCGCCTTCACCCCGATTTTCTTTTCCGAAGCTTCGAGCACCCAGTAGTTGGGCTGGTCGAGGGGATTGTAGAAGAAGTCGTGGAACTCCTTCCTGGCGTTGTCCTTGTAGGTTTTCCCGCCGCTGTGTCCCACCACGAGGTAGATCGTTCCCTCCGAGGCTTTTTCCATCGCGATGCCCCCCTTCATGGGAGGGGTGCGGGAGATCCCGTGGTCGTGGGCATTGAAGACCAGGTCGACGCCGTGACGTTCCAGGATCGGGCAGAAGGCGTTGCGGATCTCGGCCTCGTCCCGGTTCAGCTTCGTCCCGTAGGGGGGGCGGTGAAAGAAGGCGATCTTCCAGGGGGCCTCGCTCCCCGCCAGGTCCCGTTCGAGCCATTCCTTCTGGGGCGTGAGGATGTCCCCCTGCTGGCGCTGCTCCACCTGCTGGCTGTCGAGCACCACGAAATGGACCGGGCCGTAGTCGTAGGAATAGGCTTGGCCCCGGAGCCCTTCGGGCCCGTTGCCGGGAAGGGTGAACTGCGCGAGGTAGTAATCCTGCCGGGCCGCTTTCCGGGAGCCGTAATGCTCGTGGTTCCCCGATACGGGCATGAACGGGAGCCGGTCGATGATGCCGCGGGAAGCGGCGAACCAGGCGTTCCAGTGGGCCTGCATCAACCCCCAGTCGGTGAGGTCGCCGGTGAGGACCATAAAGCGTGCTTCGGGGTTTTCCCTTATGGCGCTCAGCGCCGTGCGGCGCCAGATGCCGAAGGGAGCGTCCCCGTCGATCGGGGCCTGGCTGTCGCCGAAAATGAGGAAGGTGAACCGGTCGATCTTCTTCCGGGCGGTCTCGAAACTCGAGGTTTCGCTCCAATGGTCGCCGCCGCCGACCCGGTAGGTGTAGCGCTTGCCCGGGGCGAGCCCCGCGAGGGTGGCGGAGAAGATCCGCGCCGTCCCCAGGTCGGAGGTGAAATCGCGCGCCGTCCCCGGCGCCCGGAGCGCTTTGCCGGTGAGAGCGGCCCCCTGCCCATACTCGACGAAGCTCTCCCCGACCGTGGCATCCGTTCTCCAGGTGACCGTCATCGTCGTGGCCGGGTCCCCGGTCCAGGTGAGGGTGACGTGATCGGGCCGTGCCGAGGCCCCTGTCGTCGGGGGCTCGCTCCCCGAGGTCCGGCCGGGGACCGATAAAATGAGACAGAGCGCCAGGGCCGCCGACGCCATTATCCTGATGCCGAAGTTTTTCATTGCATATCCTCGCCGTATCGGGTGAAACATGGGGACCCTCCGCCGCACCGGCCGCGAAGGGCCGGCGCTTCCCGGGATTTGAGCACACCGGGAGAAGGGGTCTCCACCATAATCACGTCGTCCGGGCTCGGGGCCCTCGACCTATCAGATAGTGACCAGCCGGTCCGAATCACGGACGATTTCATAGTGGTCCTTGAGTGTGGACAGGGGGCAGATTTCGGAGCCCTCGGACTGGCGAAGTTTGAGACAGGTGCCGCAGGCCAGGAATTCCCCCCCCGCGTCCAGGATTTTCCGGGCCAGCTCCCTGACGTTGAAGCGGGCATCCTCGATGTCGTCGATCTCCACCCCCCTGCCGGAGAGGAAGATGCGCACCTGGTCCCCCTGCTCGAGACTGTAGAGTGCCAGGCGCAAGGCGTTGAACACGGTTTCCGGATCGGTCTGACTGATGATCATGCCCAGTTTCATTCGATGTCTCCTTTTCTCTTTATGGATTCCCTTCAAAAACCATGCATTTTATGGGCCAGATGGTACAGGCTCTGGCCGGAGAATTGCAAGGAGGGGGAAGGGGCCGGCTGCGGCCCCTGATCTCGAATCCAGGAGGGGGGAATGGTACAAGCCGGTCATACGATGGAAGCGGATGAAGTCCGCATCTGGGTGCTTACGGACAACTACTACGACTCGCTGAGGCCCGATTCGGAGGTGTCCACCCACTACCGCGTGGGCGCGGGCGAATGCATCCACGCCGAGCACGGGCTCTCGTACTACATCGAGGTGTCCACGGGCGCCGGGACGAGCCGCTGCATGTTCGATTTCGGCCTCGACGGGGAAAGGATACTGGACAACGCCCGGCTGCTGGGCCTGGACCTTGGGAATAGCGGGGCTTTTGTCCTGAGCCATGGGCATTTCGACCACTGGTCGGGGGCGGCGGAGATCCTGCGGCGGGTCGGAAGCCCCGGGGGTCTCCCCTTTTATGCCGGGGTGGAGGCGTTTCTCCGCCGCGGGTCGCTGCGCCCCGGCAGCGCGGAGGTGCAGGATATCGGTCAGTTGAAAAGGGGCGGGCTCGAAGCCCTGGGGGTGCGCCCCGTCGAGGTCCGGGACCCGGGCGAGATCCTCCCGGGAATCTGGGTGACGGGCGGGATCGGGCGGGAGACTGATTACGAGACTCCGAATCCCGCCCTGCTGGTGCGGCGCGGGGAGCGGATGGAGCAGGACGATTTCCCGGGGGAGCTGGCCCTCTTCTTCGTGTTGAAGGGGAAGGGGCTGGTGGTGGTTTCGGGCTGCGCCCACGCCGGAATCGTCAACACCGTCCGGCAGGCGCAGAAAGTCTCGGGCGTCCGCAAAGTCCATGCCGTCATCGGCGGTTTCCACCTGATCAACGCCCCGGCCGACAGGATCCGGAGGACCATCGCGGACATCCGGGGGCTGGCGCCCCGGCACCTGATTCCGGCCCATTGCACCGGGTTCGAGGCTCTCACCGCCTTCAGCCGGGAGATGCCCGGGGTTTTCGAACTCAATACGGCGGCGGCCCACTACCGGTTTTCGGCCTTGACCCGGTAGCCGGCGCGGGCCTATAAGGGGACAACCGCAAACCATATCGAAGGAGGAGGCGCATGCCCGCAGTGAAGGATTTCAATACGTACGGGGAAAAACTGGAGAACACCCTGATCCTGAGGACGTCACCCGTCGCCCTGAAGATGCTGGAGAAAGGAGCGGAGATTCCGCCCGACGCCTTCCGCCCCTTCAGGGACGGCAAGGTCCATCTTGCCCAGTGCCAGGCCGTCGCCCTGTCGCGGCGCGAAGGGAAGACCGTGGCGATGCTCGGGGAGGACCATTGGTGCCCGACCGCGCTGATGGCCTACGGAATGGTGGATAAACCCGATTCGATCTCCGCCTGGAGCCACCCCTACGACTCCTTCGAGCGGGGGAAGTATGTCGGGGTGCTCACCGCCCCGCTCAAAAAGGCCGCCTTCGTGCCCGACGTGGTCCTGGCCTACATGAACAACGCCCAACTGCGGGCCCTGCTCCTGTCGATGAAGATCGGGGAGGTGCCCGAAGTCCGGGGCCATTTCTTCCCCCCCTCCTGCGGCTATTCGGTCGTGGAACCGATCAAGACTGGAAAGTCGTGGGTGGTGCTCCCCGATCCCGGCGAATACCAGCGGGCGCTGACTGCCGAGGACGAAATCATCTTCGCCGTCCCCGGGGCCAAGGTGGCGGGCCTCGTCGCGGGGCTCGAGGCGGGAGGAATGTTCTCCTACAAGGAGCACAACATGGTCATGCGCCCCGATTTCGAGCAGCCGCAGTTTTACCGGGACATGTTCAAGAGCTGGGGGCTGTAGGGCGGCTACAGGGACGAAATGGCGCGCAGGCGCGCGACCGTCCGCTCCAGGGCGGATGCGGCGGCGTCGATCTCCGCCGCTACAGTGTGCCGGCCGAGCGAAACCCGGACCGAACCCTGCGCTTCCTTCGGGGAAAGCCCCATGGCCAGGAGCACGTGGGAGGGTTCCGGGTCCCCCGTGGAGCAGGCCGAGCCGGTCGAGATGCAGATCCCTGACAGGTCGAGTCCCAGCACGATCGATTCCCCGTCCACGGCGTCAAAGCTCAGGTTGGAGGTGTTGGCTACGCGCGGGGCCCCGTTCCCGTTGATCCGTGCGCCCGGAATGGTCTGGAGGACGAGGGATTCGAACCGGTCCCGCAGCCGGGCGCTCCCGGGAGCCTCCGTCCCGGCCGACTCCACCGCCAGGGCGAGAGCGGCGGCCAGGCCGACGATGCCGGGGACATTTTCGGTCCCGGCGCGCAGGCCGTGCTCATGGGGTCCCCCGGTGATTCGGGCAAGCAGGGGGGTCCCGCGGCGGACGTAGAGGGCGCCGACCCCCTTGGGGCCGTAGAACTTGTGCGCCGAAAAGGAGAGGAGGTCGGCGCCGGTGTGGCACAGCATTCCGGGCAGTTTTCCCGCCGTCTGGACCGCGTCGGAATGAAACACGATCCCCCGTTCCCGGGCGATCCGGGCGATCTCCCCGACCGGCTGCAGCACCCCCGTTTCGTTGTTGGCGTGCATGACGCTGACGAGGATGGTGCCCGGCGTGAGGTTCCGCTCCAGTTCCTCGATGTCGACGAGGCCGTCGCGGTCGACTGGGAGATAGGTGACGCGATACCCTTCCGCCTCGAGCGCGCGGCAGGTGTGGAGCACGGCATGGTGCTCCACGGACGAGGTGACGATGTGGTTGCCGCGCTCGCGCAGGGCGGCGGCGACCCCGCGGACGGCGAGGTTGTCCGCCTCCGTCCCGCTTGCGCAGAAGACGATCTCGTCGGCGGCGGCGCCGATGCACGCCGCAACGCGGGCCCGGGCGTTTTCCAGGGCTATCCGCGCCTGGTTGCCGAAGCGGTAGGGGCTCGAGCTGTTGCCCCACTGTTCGGTCAGGTAGGGGGTCATGGCATCCAGCACCCGGCGGTCGAGCGGGGTGGTGGCGTTGTGATCGAGGTATATCACTGTTGCGATCCCCCGCCCGCCGATCCCCGGCTTTCCCAGTCCCGGATCGCGGCCTGGAGCGCCATCACCCCCAGGAGCGAGCAGTGTTTCTTTCGTTCCGGAATGCCCCCGAGGGCCTCCACCACGTCGTCGTCGGTGATGCTCTTTGCCTCTTCGACCGGTTTACCCTGCGCCAGTTCCGTCAGCATGCTGCTGGTGGCGATGGCACCGGGACAGCCGAAGGACTTGAAGGCGATCTTCTCGATCCGGTTTTGTCGTACCTGGATCCAGAGCTTCATCTGGTCCCCGCAGGAGGGGTCCCCGACCAGCCCGTAGCCGTCCGTTTCGGCCTCCGTGAGTTCCCCCACGTTGCGCGGGTTGGTGAAATGATCGATCACCTCTTCGTTGTAAAAAAGGATGGGACCCGGGAAATCGGGCTGCTCCATCCCCTCGTCAGGGTTGTCCATGGAATTGTCTCCCTAAATCGGCGCTGAATTTGGAATTCTGGCGGGAATCCGCGCAAAATGCAACCGCGATCGGGACAAAAACGGCTACTGTTCCCGGTTGATGAACTTTGCGGAGGCCCTCACCAGAACCCGGCCGTTCTGTTCAATTTCCGCCTCCAGAACGTAGAGGGGGGGCTCATATTCACGGAGCCACGCCTTGACCGTCGCCGGCCGGTCGACTTCGACCGGGTGCAGGTAGCGAAGAATCATCCGGGCCGTCAGGGCGCTGATATTATGGGCGAAAAGGCAGTTGGTCATCGCCGCATCCAGGAGCATGGAGCTGATGCCGCCATGGAGCAGACCAGGGTAGCCCTGGTAGATGCGGGCGCAGGGAAACTCCGCCCGGACCCCTTGGTCCTCGCACACGGCGAATTCCAGCCCCAAGCCCGGAAGCTTCCCCTGACCGCAGGCGATGCAGTCCGGGTGCTCCCGGTTCCTGGAGTCCTCGAGATGGTGTTGCGTGGGAACAGGCATACTAAGGTTTCCCCGGTTGCGCGCGGAGTGGGCTAATGGGCGCAGCCTCCCTCATGTCCCTTGCAGGTGTCGTTGGCGGAGAATTCCTGTAAGCCGTTTTGCTTGAGCAGGGCCAGGTTCTCCCCCACGGTGGGCGCCGCCGCGCGGTAGATCTTTACGCCCATCTCGCCCAGCCGCATGATGGCCCCCATCCCGATCCCCCCCGTCACCAGGGCGTCCGGGAGGTTGCCGCCAAGGGTCTTTACCGGGTTGCATGCGCCATGTTCCTTGTGCTCGCTGGAGCCGCCGACCGTGGTAGCCTGGTCAAGCTCCGTGTCGACGATGAGAAATGCCGGGGCGGAGCCGAAATGTCCATAGACCTTGCTGTCCATTCCGTTGTCTGTCTCGATGGGGAATCCTACCTTCATTTTTTCTCTCCTTTTTGATCGGTAACCCGGTTTTCAGCAACCGGCATTACAGTATAGGGAAAATCATGATACTTTCATACCCCATAGACCCATGCAATTTGCGGTCCTCAACCGGATGATCCGGGACGGGAATGCCGATTGCATGCATCAACGGCAAAGGGGGATTGCAGATGCTGGCAAGTGAACTGGTGGACCGGGTGAAGGAGCGGGGTGCGGAGAGGATGGCGGCCGATGTCCGGATCGGACTGGGTTATACGGCGGTCTGCCTGGACGACGGGGCGTGCGGCCTCGCCTATACCCTGCACGAGGGGGAGTACGAGTCGTGCTGCGTGGTGCCCGCGGCCGGACGCGTGGCCGGGCGCACCGCCGCGGAATTGGTGGAGTGGCTGAAGAATCCGAACGTGACGGCGGCGGCCGTGGGCTTGGCGACGCTCAACGCCCTCGTCCCCGCCCCGGAAACGGCTGTGGAGGCGGACATCACCGAGATCCTCCAGGTGCGGGCCGGGGATGCCGTCGGCATGGTGGGCTATTTCGGGCCCCTGGTCGCGCCTTTGAGGGAACGCGCCGGCTCGCTCTGCATCTTCGAGCGCAAATCCAACCCGGAGTTTGACATCCTGCCCGACACGGCGGCGGGCGAGCACCTTCCGGCTTGCGACGTCGTCATCCTGACCGCGTCGTCGCTCCTGAACCAAACGATCGACCGGCTGCTGGAGCTGTGCCGGGGCGCGCGCGAGATCGCGGTGCTCGGGCCCTCCACCCCCTTCCTCCCCGAAGTCTTCCGTCCGTACGGCGTGACCCTCCTTTCAGGCTTCCAGGTCGTGGACTCCGCCCAGATCCTCAAAACCGTGAGCGAGGGGGGCGGGACGCGCCAGTTCCGCCGCGCGGCCCGCAAACTGTCGCTGCGGCTGTGACCCCTGGCGGGAATGTCCCTTTGTGCCTGCATGTGTATTGCATAATGCAAGGATGATGGTATTATTGTTTTGCATTTTGCATTGACATGGGGGGTGTGTGAGCCGGCAGCCTGAAGGAAGGGAACAGACCATTCTGGATTCCATCAACGAGGGGGTCTTCACCGTCGATCTCGAATGGCGCATCACGGGCTTCAACCGGGCGGCCGAGGAGATCACCCAAGTTCCCCGGGAGGAAGCCCTGGGGCGGCGCTGCTCGGACGTCTTCCGCGCCAACATCTGCGAGAACGCCTGCGCGCTCCGCAGGACGATGTCGAACCGCAAGCCGGTGCTCAACGCCACCGCCCATATCGTCAGCCGCAGCGGGGAGAGCATCCCCATCCGCATCTCCACCGCCCTGCTCCGGGACAACGACGGGGAGGTGATCGGGGGGGTGGAGACCTTCCAGGACCTCAGCTCCATCGAGCAGCTGCAGAAGGAGCTGAAGGCGCGCTATACCTTCGAGGACATCGTCGGGTACAGCGCCCCCATGAAGAAGCTGTTCGAGCTCCTGCCTCAGATCGCCGCCAGTACCAGCACCGTGCTGATCGAGGGGGCGAGCGGGACCGGGAAGGAACTGTTCGCCCGCGCCATTCACCACCTGTCACCGCGCAGGAGCAAGCCCTTCGTCACCGTCAATTGCGGCGCGCTCCCCGACACCCTGCTCGAGAGCGAGCTGTTCGGCCACAAGGCGGGGGCCTTTACCGACGCCCGGCGCGACAAGCCGGGGCGTTTCGCCCTGGCCAGCGGCGGCACCATCTTCCTGGACGAAATCGGCGACGTCTCGCCGGCGATGCAGGTCCGGCTGCTGCGGGTGCTGCAGGAGCGCACGATCGAGCCCCTGGGCTCGGTGGAACCGATGAAGGTCGACGTGCGCGTGGTGGCCGCCACCCACCGCGATCTCGGCCAACTGGTCCGGGACGGGGTGTTCCGCGAAGATCTCTACTACCGGGTGCACGTGGTCAGCCTGCGTCTCCCCAGCCTCAGCCAGCGGCGCGAGGACATCCCGTTGCTCGTCGAGCACCTGGTGGGGAAATTCAACCGGATCCAGGGGCGGGAGATCGAGGGGGTGTCCGAAGAGGTCATGGCCCGGCTCATGGAATACGAATACCCGGGGAACGTGCGCGAGCTGGAGAACATCCTCGAACAGGCGTTCGTTCTCTGCCGCGGACGCATGATCGAACTCCACCACCTGCCGGCCGAACTCCGGCCCGCGCCCCCGGACGGCGGCAATCCCATGTCGCTCAAGGCGATGGAAAAGCTGATGATCAGCGCGGCGCTCAGGCGCCACCGCGGCTCCCGGCGCAGGACGGCGGCCCAGCTGGGGATCGACCCCAGCACCCTGTACCGGAAGATGAAAGCCCTCAAGATCGAATATTGACGCGCCCGGGAAACGGGTGGAAGCGGAGAGGAAGGATGCATTCACTACAGGACATCAAGGCGATCGGGACCATCTATTCCCCTTACCAAACGGCGGCGGGCACGCCCATCCAGAGCACCTATGCCGGGGGCGCCGAGGGGCGGGTGGCCCTCGACCCCGCCTACGAGCGGGCGCTGGACGATATCGAGGGGTTCGAGCGGTTGTGGCTCATCTACTGGATGGACCGGGTCGGACCGTTCCGGCTGAAGGTGATCCCCTACCGGGACGACCGGGAGCACGGGGTGTTCGCCACCCGCTCTCCCTCGCGGCCGAACCCGATCGGGATGAGCGTGGTGCGATTGCTCCGCAGGGAGGGGAGCACCCTGGTCGTGGCCGATATCGACATGCTCGATGGCACGCCCCTGCTCGACATCAAGCCCTACGTGCCGGAATTCGACGCCTACCCGGTTTCCCGGGCGGGGTGGTTCGATTCGGCCGCCGTGGACCGGCGCCGGGCCGACGGCCGGTTCCACGACAGCCATAGAGAATGACTACTCCTCCGCCTGGGCTGCGAGCGTCCCGTAATCGGTCCTCCAGCGGTTCATGATCCGCTCGATTTCCCGCGCGCGCTCGGCGTTCCGGGACCAGTCGGGATCGACCCGCTGCCCCGCCTGCATCGCGGCGATATGGTTGTGCAGCTGCCGCCGCATCTCCGTCATGTTGCGGATCTGGTCCCGCCAGGCCTCCTTCTGGCCGTCGTTGAGCCCGCCGATCAGCCGTTCGTGCTGCTGATCCATCTTCCGGACCTGTTCTCCCAGCGCCTTGCGCTGCCTGGCCGCTTCCTGGGCATAGGCCGTTGCGAGCGCGAGCGTCAGGATGGAACCGATGATCAAAGTTTTCTTCCACATAACCGTTTCTCCTTTTCTCCGGCAAAGCCGATGCAGCTCCGTCTTGGTCCCCGTCGTGCTTTCGCCCGATCGGCGATCCTGATCCACACACCCCCTATAAACAACGGGCGGTGAAAAAAGTTCCGCTCGACTCGCTCCCCGTACCTTTGCGGTATCCTCCTTGCCCCGGATTTGTGCATAATGGTGACCGAAGGGGTACCCGATGACAGAATCCACCCGCACGCGCACAAAACCGGCCTTCCCCCGGGGCTGGGTCCTGGCCGGCGCCCTGCTGGTCAGCCTGGCGCTCCTGGCCAACGCCGTCTACACCTACCTTACCCTCACGCGGTTGCGCGCCCAGTACCTCGACAACCGCGGGTACGAAATCGCCGCGGCCATCGATACCCAGGCGCGGGGCTCCGGGAGGCGGAACAACCCCGAATACTGGCAGTCGATGCTGGACGCGCACTACGAGGTCTACTCGGGCAGCGCCGCCTTCCTCGCCGTCGTCGCTCCCAACGGGCGCGTGCTCGCTTCGGTCGGGGATGCCGGCGCCATCCTTGATCCCGGCCCCGACCTCTTCGTCTTCGAGGAGGAGCTCGGGCATCCGCGCCGGGGGCGCCGGGAGCCGCACCCGGGGATGAGGGGCTGGAAAATGCGGATCGGGCTCTATTCCTCCTCCGCCGATTTCATCCGGCGCCTGGCCCTGATGCAGCTGGCGCTTGCCGGCGCGGCGGTCCTTATTATTCTCGGGCTCGCCTTCTTCCTCCTGCGCACCCTCGACCGCTTCCTGAAGCTGAAGGCGCGGGAGGGGGAGGAGGCGCAGCTGCGGGCGCTCGGGGTCATGTCCGCCTCCCTGGCCCACGAGATCCGCAACCCGCTCGGGGCGATGAAGGGGCTGACGCAGCTGGCCCAAGAGGATCTCGGTCCGGACCATCCGGCCCAGGAGAGGCTCCGGACGGTGGTGGGGGAGGCTGCGCGGCTGGAGCGGCTGGTCAGCGACCTGCTCGACTTCGCCCGCCCCCGCGAGCCCGAGGTCCGGGAGTTCGACCTTGTCCCGCTGCTGGGCGACCTCCGCGGCATGCTCCAGCCGAAGCTCGCCGCCGCGGGCGTCACCCTCGAACTTCCCGACGGCTCCGTCCCCCTCCGTTCCGACCCGGCCGGGATGCGCCAGGTGCTCCTGAACGTCCTCCTGAATGCCCTGGAGGCCTCCCCCTCCGGGGGCGTCATCGGGGTGACCCTTGCCAGGGAGGGGAGCTTTCTCGAAATCAGGATCGACGATGCAGGCCCCGGTTTCGGCGGCCGCGACCCGGAGGATCTCGTGCGCCCCTTCGTCACCGGGAAAACCCGCGGGACCGGCCTGGGCCTGGCCGTATCGCGCCAGATCATGGAGAGCCTCGGCGGCGCCCTCTCCCTCGGCTCGAACCCCGGCGGCGGCGCCCGCTGCACCCTGCGCCTCCCCGACTCCGGCCTGCGCCCATGAAACGGGAACAAGGAACAGGATGGGCAGCAAAAAGGGAAACCTTCGTTCCTTCACCCCGCCCCTGTTGACGGCCCTATTCCTGCTCGCTCTCCTCGGTCTTTCGGCCTGCGGACAGGCCCCGCACCCGAAGCCCCGCGCGCCGAAATCACCCTCCCTGCGGCGGCGCCGGGCGGCGTCCCTGAAAGCGCTCTCAAGGATCTGCCGCGCGAGGCGCACCGCGCCCTGGACCTCATCCGCACGGGCGGCCCCTTCCCCTACGGCGGGGACGGGACCGTCTTAGGCAACCGGAAGCGGCTGCTCCCGGCATGAAAAAAATGCGAAGACGGAGAAAACAGGGTCACGATCAACAGCCTTATGAGGCCCTCTGAAGGGAGAAGACTGTGAAAAGGTATTAATGTTTTTGGCGAATTCGCTGATAAGGAAAATAAGACGATACTGAAGGCCATCAACGGCTATTTGTCCAAGCTTGATATCGGTTCGCCAAGCCGGAGACGAAGACAAGAGGAGCTTCGGACAGAAAATGACGGATTCGCTTAATCCATTTGATCCCAGCTTTGCAAAAACGGTCATTTCAGGTGCCAAGGCGCCGAATGGCAAGCATCTGCCAACTCAAGTGTTTGCCGGCGATTTTGGAGAACGCCGTGGAGATTCGGATGCGTTTGCAAACGCAGCTGCAGACGCGATTTTGCAAAAGGTGTTTGGACATCGACTTAAGTTGGGCGAAAATCCCAGGTTCCAACAAAACGATCTCTTCGGTACCGGGGTAAGGGCCAAAATGATCCATGCCACGGCCCGCGTCGTGCCTCGCTCCACTATGCAAGCGAAAACGAAAGATCCAAAGAGGGAATACGCCCACTCTATTCAAAAGATCAGAAGGCTATCGAAAAGCGGCTGAGTCAGCACCGCGGATAAACAAGCAACGCAGCAAGACCAGAGCGATAAAGAATCCCCCCAGCAAGAAACACGCGGTCAACGCAACAGCGGCGGAGTACCGGACTACACGCCATCGCATATGATTCAATGATTGGAATGGCTCTAACTATTGACAGGTAGTCTTGTTGAGGCTATTCTATTGTTGGAATGCAGAAGGATAGCTGGCCATGACCGACCCACTCATTGAACAACTGGAACAAAATGGACTGAAGCCCTCGTACCAGCGCGTGCGCATTCTCGGGTACCTGCTTGAAGACGAGAGCCACTCCACGGCTGAAGACGTTTACCAGGCGTTGAAGCAGGAGATTCCTACCCTGGCACTGGCGACCGTGTACAACACGCTGAACGCATTTGCCGAAAAAGGGATCATCCGCACGCTGGCCACCGGTCGATTCGGTACGCGTTACGATTTCGCGTCTGACCCGCATGCCCATTTTATCTGCACCGAGTGCCGGCGGATCTACGACTTTCATCCCACGTTCTCATGCGATACCCCGGAACTGGACGGTTTTTTGGTCCAGTCCGAAGACATTGTACTTAAAGGCATTTGTAAAGATTGTTTAAGTAAATAAAAACACATCAACACGGAGGTTGTTATGCAGGAAACAACACAAAAGACAGTCAACTTTCCCTTGATCGGCACGCCGGCGCCGGCATTTGTCGCACAGACAACACAGGGAACGATCAACTTCCCGGAGGACTACAAAGGCAAGTGGACGATTATTTTTTCGCATCCGGCCGACTTCACCCCGGTCTGCACGACCGAGTTCATGACGTTTGCCAGCATGGCGCAGGAATTCAAGGCCTTGAATACCGAGCTGATCGGTCTGTCAATCGACTCGATTCACTCTCACCTGGCCTGGTTGCATGCAATCCGCGGCTATTCCTGGAACGGTATCGAAAAGCCCGAGATCCAATTCCCCGTCATCGCCGATTTGAAAATGGAAGTGGCTGAGAAGTACGGCATGCTGCAGGGGGAATCGGAGACGAGTGCCGTCCGCGCCGTTTTCTTTATCGATCCGAACGGCATCATCCGCACGATTCTCTACTACCCGGCTGTACTCGGACGCAACTTCGAGGAGATCAAGCGGATTGTGCTTGGCCTGCAGAAAGCCGATGCGGAGAAGGTTGCCCTGCCGGCCAACTGGCAGCCCGGCAAGGACGTCATCGTGCCTCCGCCCGGGACATGCAACGCCATCAAGGCGCGCATGGAAGAAGTTAAAGCCGAGGGCTACGAGATGAAGGACTGGTTCCTGACGTTCAAAAAGGACAAGAAATAAGAAGCTTGGACTGCGCTCCTTTTTTCCTTAACAAGGACGGCCGGCACACCATGCCGGCCGTTTTAATCTGCTTCATTCCTGAAGCGCACTGAAATCGGCATTGTTATGCCGTTCCGGCTTCTTGGGAACAAGATTGCGGCGGCGGGAGCGCCTGGGGGCTGCGCGGGGCAAATCAACCGCAGAGGAACGACAAAGGGAATGAACGTTTCACCTCGGCGCCCAGCCGCCGAATCTCCCTGAAGTATGCGGCCGAAGTCAGCAAAAGACGGAACTGGTTGGCCTCAAAAGATGTACAGCTCGTGCGCTCGATCTCGAGTTCAAATACAAATCGGTGCGGTTTGAGCCAAGGCTTTGCCCTGCCCAGGCAATCCAGGATCGGAGTGCCGAAACCGGCATCGGGACGCAGGCCGTGCCCACCAAGATGAATGGAACGGCCCGAGGGTGTTGATATCGCCATGAAGGAGGAAACAAGATGAAGGTACTGTTTTATGCCATGACGGGGGAGAAGAGCTGCCTGCTGCACGTGCTGATGAACGCGGTGAACCTGGCTGAAAAGGGCAACGAGGTCAAGGTGGTTTTTGAAGGAAGGTCGGTGTTGTTGCCCGGCCAACTCCAAAAGGAGAGCAACCCCCACTATGTTAAGGCGAGGGACAAGGGGCTGCTGGCCGGCATCTGCCTGGCTTGCTCCAGGATGCTGAACGTGCTGGAGGAAAATCAATCGCTTGGCCTGCCCATGCTGAACGACATGTTCGGCCATGCGCCCATGGAACCCTATATGGCGCAGGGATACCAGGTTATCAGCATGTGAGTCGCTCCACCCATTGGTATTGGGTCATTCATCGGACCGCCTGGCGGAACCGGATCCTGCGCCTGCCCGTCATAAACATGCCGGCATCCCCGACGCGGTATTCGACATAGCCGGCATCGAAAGTCTCCAGGAAAGCACTCGCCGGGAATACCAGCCCAGAATGGCGCAGAGATACACATACCTCAATAATTACTGAACATAATCGCCCCCCAGGTTATCTATGATTGTATATTACGGTATTGGAAGGTGCGGCGTACTCCTGTGATGGCATGCATGAAGAAGCTTATGCCTATCACATGAACAATCCATAGGGAATAAAACAGCAATTTGCCGGGTCATGTGGGTGGAACCAAGCGCAGGTTGAACCAACTTGATGCGGGAATCCTTTCTGGATGTTCACCGTACGGCGGCGAGGTTGGGAGGCGGGAGCGCCCGCCCCACAACCGGCAAACCTTTTATCCTGATGTTTTACAGGGATTATAGCAAGGAGGTGGGGGAAATGGCTTATTCCGGGAGTTGCCTCCGGATTTCCTCGAAAATCCTGCCGGGCCTGCTGCTGATCATTTTTGCCAGCGCGCCGCTTTCTTCAAGGGAAAAGAAAGGGGACAGGGAAAATGAACCTGCGGCCTCGTCGTCCTATAAAGTGCGTGTCAATACAGTTGTGGTAAGGGTGGAAGCTACGGATAAGGCCGGCCGGCCTGTAGCGGATTTGACGGCAGATGACTTCAGAGTTTATGACGATGGAAAGCCGCAAGTCATCCGGACCTTTGCAAGGGAAACAGCCGGGCCCACGGAATCGGATACCGGGGGGGGGCCGGACGTCTTATCGAAGGACCGGAGCGATTCAAAGGAGAAGGCGGAACAACCCCCGCGCATGATCTCCATCGTGATCGATGATCTTGCGATGGAATCGGTGAAGGATTTCCCCCGTATTGTGAATGCCGCAAAGGAATTCGTAAAAAACCATCTGGCCGATACCGATCAGGTCGCCCTGTTGTCCGGCTCCCGCAAGGTTCAGTTCGGTTTTTCAAGTGACAGGCAAAGGCTGCTGAAGGAGCTGGATTCGCTCCCGTATATGCTGAATATCAATCTGCCGTTCCGGTTCTGCCGATACATGACGGATCTTGAAGCCTGGAACATATCTACCAACCCGAACCGGTATAGTCATTACTATGAGAGTCTCGATCTTCTGTGTAACACAAACAATGAGTTCGCCGAAGGCACAAATGAAGAGCTGCTCTGGCATTTCGCAATGCAAACCAAAGATGGCCTTGAATTCCGGACCGACGGTCTTCTGCACACGATACTGCAGCACCTGCGCGTCCTGAGGCATTTTAAGGGAACCAAGGTTCTGGTGATCTTCTCGGACGGGTTCGTGGCAAAAGCGGGAAGGAAGGTCGCCTATAAAATGCAGGACGTCGTAAATACGGCATTGGGCGCCGATATTGCGCTCCACACGGTGAGCACCCGCGGCCTGACAGGTTACGATGATATGCGAGACGGCATGGATATCCTGACGGAGAATCTCAGGGATTTCCATATCATCGAGACGGTTATGACCCCCATGCGCGAGGACGACAGGCAGGCAAAGCACGCCGCTCTGGCGCAGATGGCGGAAGAGACGGGCGGGATGTTCTTTCAGGGTAACGACCTGCTTGGGCCGCTGAAGACGATTTCGGAAAAGCAGTCGACTTACTACGTGCTGACCTATGAAATGCCGGCTCATCCCGCCAACGGCCTCCGCCATTCGGTCCGGCTTGAAGCGTTGCGCCCCGGGTTGAAATTGTCCTATCGCAAAGGATATTACACGCCCAAAGAAGAAATGGTTGTTGAGACTTCAAGGCGGGAAGACATCATGGCGGCTTTACATGCGCCGGGCGACATGGATGAGATTGAGATGTCCATTGCTTACGACTATTTCCGGAACGAAGATGCGCTCTATACCGTGTCCTGCATGACCCATGTCCCCGTGAAAGACCTGGGATTTATCCTGGAAGAAGACCGGAACGTCAACCAGGTAAGCCTCGTGTTGGCTGCCTATGATGAAGCCGGGCAGTTTATCAACGGCCTTGAAAAAATCATCGATTTCCGTCTGCTCGAATCCAGCTACGCCGGTCTTTTAAACCGGGGATTGACGTCGCGTGTCGAGCTGAACCTGCCTGCGGGACGTTATACTCTCAAGGCGGTGGTGCGCGAGGGCAATCAGGGCAAGATGGGATCGGCTGTCAAATCGATCGAAATTCCATAGGCAAAACTATGAGAAACCGAATTCGTTTATTTCTTTTGTTTGTGTGCCTGGGTTTGGCCGGATCATGGAATGACGTTTTCGGTCAAATCCCGTCCGAAGCATCCGAAGCGCGATCGGAAGGCGCCGTCCGTTTTCGTGTTCACGTCGATCTGACGACCGTTCAGGTCATGGCTTTCGATAAAAAAGGGGAGCCGGTGAGCAATCTCGCGAAGGAAGATTTTCAGCTTTTCGAAGACGGCGAAAGGCGGGAGATTTTGAGCCTCGATGAAGTGAATGCGCAGCCTGCAAATTCCGCATTGGGCGTAAACTTGACGGACGAGTCTGCATTGAGCCGCGGGAAGACCGTTCTGATTGTTTTCGACGATACGGCGATTCGTTCGGAATATATCCAAACGGCCCGAAAATCCGCCGCTGATTTCATCCGGCGGAACATGCGGTCGCAGGATGTCTTTGCCGTGGCCGCCTTCGGCATGACAATGCAGATTCTTCAGAATTTCACGGGCGATAAGGAAGCGGTGCTGGAAGCCGTCGAATCTCCCGCCGGAGCCAACGCGGGCGGCGGCCCGATTTATTTCGAAAACCTTCTGCGTGAATTCGCAGGGATAATTCCGTCGCTGGGGCGTATCCGCGGGCAGAAAACAGTCCTGGTTTATGCGCAGGATGCGCTTTCCACGGGCGGTCTTTCTCAATTGCCGGAATTGTCCTCGATTGGAATAGGAGATGTCATAGGAAGAAGGCCCGTTGCGATGCGGACCTCCAGGGGGTCGGGCACCCTGGAGAGTACCTACAAAAACTTGTTGGAAGCGGCGAGAAAAGCCAATGTTGTGTTTTACACCGTGGATCCCGGGGGATTGAACAGGCCGGATTCGTCCATGGCGATTTCTCTGCGGTCCCTGGCCACGGAAAGCGGCGGCTACTCCATTCTGGATACGAATGCCCTCGACAGCGGGCTGGACGGGCTGGATCGACAGATCAGCAATTATTACATCCTTGGATATCAATCAGGCGCGAAGGGGAATGAGGGCGGTTATCATAAGGTCTCGGTCCGGACGAAGTTGAAGGGAATCAGCCTGCAGTATGGAGAGGAAGTTCAGGAGCCGCGTTCCGCCGGCAATCCGGACAGCGACAAACAGGAAAAGGCTGTTAGGGATGCGCTGGCTTCCCCGGTTGAGTTGGATCAGTTGCCCGTCCGTTTCCGGCCGCTGTATTTCTACGATTCGCCGCAGATGGCGAGAGTCATGGTGGCGGCCAGGATTCAGTTGGCCAAGGCGAGGTTCCGGAAAAGGAAAGGGCAATACGGCGCGGATCTAAACATCATGGGGGCGGCCTATGCCGCCGACGGAAATGTCGCCGCCCGGTTCAGCGAAAGCCTGCCGGTCTATTTCCCCCGGGAAAAGGAAGAAGAATTCCGCAGCAAAGAAATGGCCTATCGCAATTTTCTAAGACTTCGTCCGGGAAAGTACCGCCTGAAGATGGTTGTGGCGGATGAAGGCGGCAATCTGGGTTCCAGGGAACAGGAACTGGATATCCCGCCGTGGCCTGCACATGGATTGGCGGGAAGCAGCATCGCGATAGCGGAGCAAGTATCGGGCATTCCCGAGCTGATCCGGGATCTGCAATCTCAATTGCTCAGTGAAGACGACCCGCTGATCTATGCGGGAATGCAGGTCGAACCCGGCGTGAACAACCTCGTGTTTCGAGGGGGAACGGTCCCCGTGGTATTTCATGTATACAATCTGCGGCAGGCAACGGATCCGTGGGACCTGACGGCCAAGGTCCGGTTCGTGGATGAAAAGGGAAGGGAACACCCGCTGAATCCAATATCATTGAAGGACAAAGCCTCCGTCCTGAACAAAAGGGAAGCCGTCGTTGGCCTTCGATTGTCGCTCCCGCAATTGGCTGACGGCGGCTATGGCCTGGTCATCGATATCTGTGACGGTTCTTCGGCGGAATGCGCCAGGCTGCATACGGATGTCGAAATCGCGGAAACCGTCACGGGGGGGCGTCCGGGAGGCGGGTCGAATTGACGGCGGCGGCCCGGCGGGCGGCGTGCGCGCCGCCCGCCGGAGAGCCGGGATCAGGTGAATCGGGTGTCCCGGGCTGGTACTATGTGACAGGAACCGGCGAAACTTGAATTATTTTACTATAAACAAAAAATGGCTTGGCTTTACTTGATTATAGGCGGTTTTTTTGAAACGCTCTTTGCGTTCAGTCTCGGAAAAATTTCCGCAAGTTCCGGCAGGGAAATGTACTTGTGGTTTCTGTCGTTCGTTGTCGCAGTGAGCCTGTCCATGTTTTTTCTTTACAAAGCCATAAACATGGGCCTGGGAATTGGACTATCGTACGCGGTTTGGGGTGCCATTGGAGCAGGAGGAGCGGTAATTGCCGGGATTTTATTGATGAACGAACCGGTTTCATTTTGGAAAATATTCTTTTTGACAACCCTGATCTTGTCGGTGGTGGGTTTGAACTTGAATTCTACGCCCAGCCCCTAACCCGCTTGATTCCCGAAGTGCACTGAAAGCGTCATTGCAATGCGGTTGGCGCCTTCCATCCCTTCGCCCATCGCCCATGATGCCACACCGCTCCCGGCAAGCCTGTGACCGGGCCGGCGGGAAGCGCGAATGATTTTCTCCAGGCGTTCGGTCGGGCTGGGATTGTTGCCTGCCGCCTTGAGCGGAAAGGGCGCCTCCGTCGGAACTGTTGTCCGGCAGATCAACGGCAACGGCGGCAGGGGCCGTGAAAATGTATTCCGAAAAGTACGGGGCGTGTGGTAGATTGCGTCGTCGGAAAGCCTCCTTGGAGTCATGTAACTTGATTGGCGTCAAGTAGTTATGTGCACGAAGGAGTTTTGTTTTATCCCGTCGTTGATTTTAGGGTTGAGCTGCGGCGGTTTGCTGATCGAAACAGCGGAAGCATTGCAGAACAAAGTCGCGGAAAGGGTTGAAGATATGACCGCGCTCGATGTCACCGGGGTCAACATTCATATGCGAGGCTTGGTGGTCTGATGCTGGGGCCGGTTGTAAACGCGGTGGTCATCGTTTTCGGTGCGGTGATCGGCAGATTTCTCATAAAGGGCATTCCGGATCGTTTTGAGGAAATCGTGCGCAAGGCGATCGGTCTATCCGTGCTTTATATTGGAATTAAAGGAACCCTGGAAAACCGGCAGGTCATGTTGCTGATTTTCAGTATGCTGATCGGCAGCCTGATCGGCGAGGCGCTCGATATTGACGGTGCGATGAAGCGGTTGAGCGCGTTGGCGGAGAAAAGGATGGGTTTTTCCGATCCCCAGTTCTCCGCCGGGTTTGTCAATGCTAGCATCCTTTATTGTACCGGATCGATGGCAATCGTCGGCGCCATGAACAGCGGCCTGCTGGGCAATCACGAAATGCTGTTTGCCAAATCCATTCTGGACGGAGTGATGGCGGTCGTTTTTGCGTCCACCCTGAGCGGCGCCGGCGTTGCGCTGTCTGCGGTCCCGGTTCTGCTTTATGAAGGAGGCATCGCTCTGGCGGCAGGGGTTCTAAAGCAGGTTATGACGGACCAGATCATCATGGAAATGTCGGCTGTCGGAAGCCTGCTGATTGCCGCGATCGGCCTCAATTTTCTAATCTCGCGTCAAATCAAGGTGGCCAATATGATACCGGCCATTTTTCTGCCCTGGTTGTTCCTGTCAATGCAATCCTGGCTGCGGCCGTTGCTGCTGAATTTGGGTATTCTAGGTTAGTAAACACCGGTGCGTCGAAATCCAAAGACGCCTGGAGGAAAAGGGCCGCCGATGTTTTCCAGCCTGGTGAAACCCCGATCGCATAGACAGGGTCGGGGCAGAGTCCATTAATGTAAGGAGACCATAACATTGGGAATGAAAGGTAAGAAAAAGGCCAAGGAACGGGAAAAGGATGAAAAGGCCGGATTGAAATCGGCTAAAAAAGCCGGTTCCCTTGTTCGATTTGATTTCCCGCCCGATGCAACCGCGGAAGAAATCGCTGAAGCATTGAAACAGTTGGTCAGGAAAAAATTTTAATGGATTTACTTTGTGGGCGGTTTGGGGGCGCATAATGCCCTCAAATCCGGTTCCTTTCTGACAGGTTTCTTGCCGATACGCGTACGCCTTCAGGTTGAGCGGGGCAATGCCGGCGCAAACGCCGGCATCGCCCCCCCAGGATCCCCGGTATCGGGGAGAAGCGGGACTATTTGAAGTAGATTTTGCTCTGTTTCCGGACCTCGTCCATGATGCAGTCGTTGACGCCGGGAAAGATGCTGCCTTCCCCTCCGTAGGTCAGGCAGGGGATGAACATCCCCCCCTCGTGGTACTCCTTGCAAGCGCGGGCCACCTCGGCGCGCACGACCTCCTCGGTCCAGTCCGCGCGGTCGACGATGGCGGCGTCGATCCCTCCCATGAGCGTGAGCTTGTAATCGGTGTCCTTCTTGACCTGCTGGATGTCGTTGGAGGGGAGGATCCCCTGCCAGATGTCGATGCCGACGTCCACCATGTCCTTGGCGATCGGCTGGCAGAAGGAGTCGGCGTGGTGCATGGTGATGACGCCGTGCTTTTTCATCAGGCCGTAGATCTCCTTGTAGGGTTCCTTGAAGAATTCGCGCCAGATGTCGGGACTCATGAACAGGGCATGCTTGGCCCCCCAGTCGTCGTGGAAATTCATGACGTCGGGATGCAGGTTGTCGATCAGGATCTGGACCTGCTGCAGTTTCCAGTCCTTGATGTAGGCGATCAGCTCGTGCATCGCCTCCGGCTCCTCCAGGAAGTTCATGAGCGTGTCCTCGAACCCCATCAGGAAGTGGAGCTGTTCGAAGACGCCCGTCGGGAGCCAGATATGGACGAACTTGTCTTCCGCCCGGATCTTGTCGGCGTCCGCCTTGGCCTGGGTCCAATCCAGCTTCAGGGCATGCAGGTCGGGAGCCTTGACGTATTCACGCCAGCGGGTCACGTCGGGACAGACCTTGGTTTCATCGTTGACGATGGGCATGATCCCGGGCTCGTTCTCCCCCCAGTAGATCTTCACCCCCCAGGGGTTGATCGCCTCGCCGCCCGGCGCCACGTTGAAGAGGTGGTAGAAGACCGGGTCCCACACTTGCGGGAAGGGCTCCCACTCGTTGACGAAGGCGTCCGGCTTGCCGTTTTTCATGGTTTCCAGGACATTTTGTTTCAAAGACAGCATTCGGATTCTCCTTGTTCCGTTAGAAGGTCATTCACATGCGGACCGCTGTGGGCCGACACAGACGATCTTATTACGAGCCGGCGGCGATTTCACGCACTATCCTGCACTTGTTCCCGGCCGGGAAACGGTACGGTTCCGCCAGGGCTTGCATTTTCTCCCGGGAAGGCCTTTGGTTTCACGCCGCTGCGGGCGCCAAAAGCCCGCAGCGGCGATCGGTTCATCCCCCGCTCCTTTCCGTTTTCTAGAAAAGGTACTTCAAGCCGAACTGGATGATGCGCGGCCCCACGCTGGTTGAGTTGATCTGCCCGAACGTGCTGTTGCGCAGCTGCGTGTCGGGATTGCCGAACTGGGGAGTGTTGAACGCATTGTAAAACTCCGTCCGGAACTGGAAGCTTTGGCCCTCCCGTATCGGGGTGTTTTTGATGATGGAAATATCCCAGTTGTGCTGGCCGGGACCCGAAACGATGCCGACGCCGGAGTTGCCCCAGCCGGTGCCGTTGCCGTAGATCCCGCCGGTGGGCGGCGCGCAGAATGCGGAGGCGTTGAGATAACCGGGCCCCCCGCTCTTCCCGCCCAGGCGTTCGTGAAGGCTGCCGGAGGTCAGAATGGAGCTGCGCGTGGCGCCGGGACACAGCTGCGCCCTGCCGCCGCTGGCCCCGAAAATGCTGCCCGCAGAGCTGTCCGAGATGGTCAGCGGAATACCCGCTTGAATGGTGGTGATTCCGGAAATGCTCCAGCCGTTGAGGAGTTTCCCCTTTATGCCCACATGGGTTCCGAAGGGGAGATCGTACTGATAGTTCAGGATGAAGCGATGGGGCCGGTTCCAAATGCTCGGGCCGTACTGCTGGTCCTGGTCCATCGGATCGTTGGAGTTCGTGCTGTCCCCGGCGCCCAGGGTCGTGAGGCTCTTGCTGAACGTGTAGGAGGCCTGCATCGCCAGTCCATGCGAGAACGCCTTGCGCAGGGTGGCCTGGAGGCTGTGGTAGTTGGACCTGGCATCGAAAAACGTACCCTGCAGGCCGGTCGGCTGATAACCGATATGGGGGACGCGCAGCCCCACGTTAGCGGTGGTGTTGGCGATCTGGCCGTTGATCGGGTTCTCCGGGCTTGCCAATTGGGCCAGGTTGACGTTCCGGTACGAGTTCATCAGCCTGGTCCCGTGCGACGAAACGTACGCCACGTCCAGCACCCAGTTGCGGAACAGCTCATACTGAATGCTGAGGTTGTATTGATAAGTCAGGGGTACGTCGACCTTGGGATTGAGAAACAGGGTGCTCAAATTGGAGCCGGTGCCGTGGCAGTTTGTGCCGTCCGGGTCGCAGGAAAGGGTGCTCCAGCGGGAGGGATAGGATCCCGTGGGCAGGTCGGGAAACGGGTTTGCCAGGGTGTAGGGATTGAACGGTCCGTAGCTCAGGGAAACCGCGTACGGGGGGCTTTCCTGGTAGGCGCGGACCATGTAGTACGCCTGCACCCGGTCGTAAAACATCCCGAAGCCTCCGCGCACCACCATGTTGGCCTTGCCGGTGGGTTGCCATGCGAAACCGATTCTCGGGCCGAAGTTGCTGTAGGGCGGATGGCCCTCGATGGCGTTATTGTTGTCCGCCACGTAAACCCCTTCCGGGGGAGTCCCGTACAGTGGATTCGTGTTTTTGGCGACGACATATCCCACCAACCCGTCACCCGACGTCGTAGGCCCGTTGGGGGGTACCGGAACTGTGGCCAGGCGGCTCGGCCAGATGCTGGTCATGTTGCCGACGGAATCATTGAGCATGCTGTTGTATTCCCACCGGAGCCCCAGGTTGAGCGTCAGGTTTTGGCTGACCTTCCAGTCATCCTGGATGAAGGCGCTTGCATTGTTCTGGCGGTAATCGTGGTCAAACTCCCCCTTCGGACCGTCTCCCCTGTTGGTCACGGACATGAAGATGTTTCCCGGCCCGCTGACCAGGAAGTCATTGAAGGTCCCATAATAGAGCCATCCCCGGTAAGCCCCGGGCCTGGAAAAATAATGTACCCTCTCGTATTCAAATCCGGCGCGGATGGTGTGGTTGGCCCTGGACCACGAGATCTGGTCGGCGTATTGGTAACTGGCGCCCAGGCTCTGCGCGGGATGGAAGGAGTTGAACATGTAGGGACCGCCGACGATCCAGATCGCGGGGGGGAGGTCCTGGCCCGGAATGGGACTGTAGATGCCCAGCTCCGCGGGCGTGGCTCCATCGATCACATCGTCATAGACATCGCCCCAGTTCCGCTGGTAGGCGAAACGCACCTCGTTCACCAGATTGTTCCGGATGGAGGTGGTGAGCTTTCCCACCACGTTGTGGTTGGAATAGAAATTGGTCTGGGGATTTCCGGGGAGGTTGACGTAACCCATGGGAATGATCCTGGGATCACGGGTGTAGAAGAACCTGCCCGACAGCGTGTTCTGCTGGTTGATCATGTAATCCACGTTGGCCAGGAACTGGTCCCCTTTGTATTGGGCCGGAATGGAGAAAGTCCTCCGGGTGTAGCCGGTGGTGCCGGAGCCGGGGACAAAATAGCTGCCGTCGGGGAGCTTCAGGTTGAGGATGTTGAGCACGACAGGGCTGATGTTCGATCCGTCGCAAGCGACATTCGCTCCCCCGGCCCAGCCCCAATTGCTGAACCCGCAGTTCATCGCCGCCAGGGCGGCGGCAAAGCCGGGTGCGCTGCGATCGCCCTCCGGGATGGGGGGCAATTGGGTGTTCACGGTCCCTCCGCCGGCAAGCCCGTTTTTCTGGCGCGACCCCTGCCAGCTGCCGAACAGGAGCAGCTTGTCCTTCAGCACCGGTCCCCCCAGGGTGAAGCCATACTGCTTCTGGGTCAGGATCGGCTTGTCGGGGTCCTCGGGCCGCCGGTTACGGTTGTAGAAGAAGGGGTTGGCGTTGAGCGCAGTGTCCCTCAGGAAGAAGAAGGCCGTCCCGTGCAGCTCATTGCTTCCGGACTTGGTGACGACATTGACATTCGCGCCCGGGTTCCGCCCGTAGCTGGCATCGTAGGTCGAGGTCTGGATCTTGAATTCCTGGAGTGCATCCGGGTTCGGGATCCCGATGCCGGCGGCCACGTTGTGGTCCCGCGCATGGCCGAGGCCCGCGATGCTGTTAATGGATACCCCGTCCATCTGGTAATTGTTCTGAGAGGGGCTGGAACCGTTGACGCTCGTCAGCTGTGTGCCTTTCCCAAGCTCCGTCGCGTTGGCAACGCTGGCGGAGACACCGGCGGAAAGGTCCAGGATCTGGGTGTAGTTGCGCGTGGTCAGGGGCAGCGCCACCACGTCGTCCCCGCTGACCAGGGTCCCCAAAGTCGAGGTGGTGGTCTGAATGAGCTCCGTTTCGGCTGCGATGGTGACCGTTTCGGTCGGCACGCCGATTTTCAGGTCCATGTTCAGAACGGCGGTCTCGGTGACGTTGATGGTGATGGGTGAGAACTCGGATGTCTGGAATCCTTCCGCGCCTGCCTGGACCTTGTATTTGCCCGGGGGCAGGAAAGTGATTCTAAAGGAGCCGTCGTTGTCCGTAAGCGCCGAACGGCTTTGAGCCGTCCCGAGATTGGTCGCCGTGACCCGTGCGTTCTTGATGACCGATCCGGATGGATCTTTCACCACTCCGGTCAACGCCCCGGTGTCGGCGGATTGAGCCATGACGGGCAACGCCCATGGCCCACAAATGGCGGCAACGGCGAGCAGAGAGATGACCGCCAGCCAGGGATGTGTTCGTTTGCCTTTCATATCCCCCCCTTTTCGTACCTTCACGATGGAACATGAGCTTGTGGGATATGCGAATGGATCTGTTCCCGGACCATTCGCCGCACCGCAAGCAGCCAAAATAGCCGGTTTCCTGGACAGAGCGCGGGAATGGGTTTTCAGAGACCCGTCATGGCGATCGCTGCGCCGCGGCCCGAGACGCCCTTTGCCCGCTCAGCAAAATGTGAACACTTTTTCGAACAGTGAAGCCATTATAAAAGGAGGATGCCCTTTTATCAAGCGGGTCGGGCCCGACTCCCGGCGGCGCGGTCGGGAGCCTCCGCTACCTGGCCGGACTCCCGGCCGGGGCCGACGTGGGAACCAATCCGCGATCGGCGAGCCAGGCGGCCAGGGCCGCGGGCCAGGCGGAGGCCAGGCCGAAGCCGGGGCGCATCCCGATCCCGTGCGGGGCGGAGGGGACGACGTGGAGGGTGAAGGGGCGGTCGTGGCGTGCCATCGCCAGGGCGAAGTGAAGGCTGTTTTCCACCGGGACGGCCTCGTCATCGGCGGAGTGGAACAGGAACACCGGGGGCGTGTCCGCGGATACCTGGCGCTCGAGCGACAGTTTCTCGATCATCTCCGCCGCCGGGGCGTTTCCCAGCAGGTTGGCGCGGGAGCCCTGGTGGGTGTGGGGATCGGCCATGGTGACGACGGGGTAGGCGAGGACCGAGAAGTCGGGGCGGGCCGAAACCTCATCGAGAGGCCCCCCGGTGCGGGTGTCCGGGGAGGCGTAGAGCGTCGTCGCCATCGCGGCCGTGTGGCCGCCGGCGGAAAAGCCCATGATCCCGATCTTTCCCGGGTCGATCCCCCGCTCCTGCGCACCGGCGCGCAGGAAACGGATCGCCAGGGCCGCGTCCTGCAGCGGCGCGGGATAACCGAATTCCCTGAGGCGGTACTTGAGGACGTAGGCGTCGATCCCGAGCGTGTTGAGCCAGCGCGCGATCTCGTACCCCTCCTTCACGATCGCCAGGATGGAATATCCGCCGCCGGGGCAGAGGACCACGGCCGCCCGCGGCGGGCTCCCGAGGGTCGACCGGAAGACGCCCAGGCTCGGATTGCGTACGTTTGAAAGGAGCTCGTTCTCGAATCGCTCCGTTTCGTTATCCCCGGGCGCCGGGGGCGCCAGCTGGATCCAATCGACGGGCGGGTCCGCCCCGCGGCTGGCTGGTGCAAGAATGGCGCAGAGCGCCAGCAGGACGACGGCCAGGAATTTCCTCTTCATGCCAGGACCTCTTTCCAGGACCTCATTTGTGCCCCGTGATTGTGCCGATCGGCGGGTTTCCCGGGACACCGGTATTGTCGCGAAAGGGGGGGGGGATTGCAATACGATGTATACTGTCAGGTTCGACGGGAGGGGGAGATGCTCGAAAAAATTTTCAAACTCAAGGAACACCACACCAATGCGCGGACGGAGATCCTGGCGGGGCTCGTAACCTTCCTGACCATGGCCTACGTGATCTTTGTCAACCCGGCGGTGCTCTCGACCGATTTCGCCGGGCAGCCGACGGGGTTGAGTTTCGACGCGGCAATGCTGGCTACCTGCCTGGCGGCGTTTATCGCCTCGGTGCTGATGGGACTCTACGCCAATTTGCCGATTGTGCAGGCGCCGGGGATGGGGGAGAACTTCTTTTTCGTCACGGTGGTGATGGCGGTGACGGCGGCGGGGATAGCCGACGGCTGGAAAACCGCGCTCGCCATCGTCTTCATCTCCGGGGTTCTGTTTCTCCTCCTGTCGCTGCTGCAGTTCCGCAAGGCCATCATCGACGCCGTCAGTCCCAGCCTCAAGAACGGCATCGCCGTGGGGATCGGCATCTTCATCGCCTTCATCGGGCTCAAGAACGCGGGCGTCATCCTCGATGCCCCGCCCGGCTCCCTGGTGATGCTCAACAAGTCCTTGACCCAGCCCCACGTGGTCATCTTTTTCGGCGGGCTGCTGGTGACGGCCGTTCTACAGGCCCGCCGGGTGAAGGGCGCGATCCTGTGGGGCATCCTTTTTTCGACCGCCCTGGGGGTCCTGTGGGGCAAGATCCGGTTTACCGGGGTGTTCGGCCTGCCCCGGGATCACGCCTTCTTCCAGTTGGACTTCCGCCACGTCCTGCGTCCCGATTTCATCGCCTTCATCGTCGTGTTTCTCTTCATGGACCTGTTCGACACGGTCGGCACCCTGATCGGGGTGGGGGAGCAGGCGGGGATCATCCGGGACAACCAACTCCCAAACGCCAATCGCGCCCTGGTCTCCGACGCCGTCGGCACCGTCGTGGGGGCCGCGAGCGGCACCAGCACCGTGACCTCCTACATCGAGAGCTGCGTGGGGGTGGAGGCTGGGGGGAGAACGGGGTTGATGGCGGTGACCGCCGGCTGTTTTTTCCTGGTGGCGCTCTTTTTCACCCCGCTGGCGGCGATGATCGGCGGCGGCTGGATGACGGAGGGGGGATCGGTGAACCCGGTTACCGCCCCGGCCCTGGTCCTCGTCGGGGCGATGATGGTGCGCAACGTCGTCAAGGTCGATTGGCAGGACGCGACCGAGGGGATTCCCGCCTTCCTGATCCTGATCGGCATCCCGCTCAGCTACAGCATCGCCGACGGGTTGGCCATCGGCTTCATCGCTTACCCGGTCCTCAAGCTGGCCACCGGGAGGGGCAGGGAGGCGGGCGGGTTGATCTGGGTGGTGGCCCTTCTCTTCGTTCTGCGGTACCTTTTCATTCATGTTTAGCGGGTCGCCCCGGCAGGGTATGCCAAGGGGCTGATTTGAAAGCGGAGTGTGCATCATGTCCAGTCGGAACACCTTTGAAACCGAAGATCGATACATGGCCCCCTTTTTCATCAAGCAGAAGATTGCAATCGACCGGGGCGAGGGGGTATACGTCTGGGACGAGGAGGGGGTCCGCTACCTGGATTTCACCGCCGGCTGGGGGGTGACGTGCATGGGGCACGCCCACCCGGTGATCACGGAGGCGCTTGCGCGCCAGAGCCGCAAGATCCTCCAGGGCCCCAATTCCGGGCTCACCTATTCCCCGGCCCGGGCCGAACTCCTGTTGGAACTGATGCAGGTGCTGCCGCCGAACCTGACCCGGGTGTTTTTCTCCAATTCCGGGGCTGAGGCCAACGACGCGGCCATCAAGCTGGCCCGGAAGGTGACGGGCCGTCTGGACGTCATTTCCACGCACCAGAGCTTTCACGGCCGCACCATCAGTACGACCTCGGCCACCGGACAGGCCAGCCACCGGGAGATATTCAACCCCCTGATGCCCAACTACCGCTTCGTCGCCTACGGGGACTTGGCGGAGCTGGAACAGGCGCTGGATGACAACGTGGCCGCCTTCATCATCGAACCGATCCAGGGGGAGGGCGGGGTCCATATCCCCTCCCGCGAATACCTCCGCTCCGCGTCCCGCCTCTGCCGGCAAAACGGCGCCCTGTTGATCGCCGACGAGGTCCAGACCGGGTTTTGCCGCACCGGCCCGATGTTCGTCACCGGTGCGATGGGGGTGGAGGTGGACTTCCTGACCATGGCCAAGGGGATCGCCGGCGGCTTCCCCTTCGGCGGGTTCGCCATGACCGAAGCCGTGGCGCAAAAGCTCGAAATCGGGGACCATGGCGGCACCTACTGTGGGAACCCCCTGGGCTGCGCCGTCTCGGCCGCCGTCATCCGCTATCTCAGGGAAAACAACATCTCCGCCCACGTGGAAGAGATGGGCCGGATCTGCCTCGACACCATGGCGGGGTGGAAAGACGCCTATCCCGCCGCCATCCGGGAGATCCGGGGGCAGGGGCTGCTGATCATGGTCGAGTTCGCGGACGCGGACACCGCCAAGCGGGTGAGCGACGACTGCCTGGCCCGCGGGCTCTTCGTGCGCCAGACCCAGGGGGTCGGCATCCGCGTCTTCCCGGCGCTGACCATCACCGAGGCGGAACTGCGGGAGGGGCTCGGCATCATGGCGGAGGCCATCCGGGCGGTGGCGGGCTGATCTGAAAAGCCTGTTCCGATTCCATTGCCGGCGCCGGGCCGACGGGCGGAAGCGCCGGATCCGGCCGCCGGTCCGGCGGCGGTCGGCGGGGAACTCCTCTTTTGACAAAGGGCCGGGTTTGATTTATACATGGAAAAAATCCGGGTTCCGGGCCGAAACCTCAACCGGGAGCTGATTGTCATGACCCGCATCGTTTCCATCCTGTTCTGGATCGGTCTCGTCGCCACAACCGCCCAGGCACAGTATTTCGGGCAAAACCGGGTCCGGTACCGGAGCCCCGATTTCAAGGTCCTCAAGACCGATCATTTCGACATCCACTACTACGACGACCACGAGGCGGCGGCCGTCGATTTCGGCCGGATGGCCGAGCGCTGGTACACGCGCCTGAGCACCGTCCTGAACCACGAGCTCTCCTCGCGGCAGCCCATCATTCTCTATGCCAGCCACACCGATTTCCGGGGAACCACCGTGATCGACAACGAGATCGGGGAGACGACGGGGGGCATGACGGAGGGGCTGCGGCGCCGGATCGTGATGCCGCTCGCGGGCCCGCTCGGGGAAACCGATCACGTGCTCGGCCACGAGCTGGTGCACGCCTTCCAGTTCGACATCTCCTCGCGCACGAGCGGCGGCATCCCCATCGCGCTGACGCTGCCCCTCTGGTTCGTGGAAGGGATGGCCGAATACCTGACGATCGGGGCGTCGGACCCGCACACGGCCATGTGGATGCGGGACGCGGTACTGCAGGGGGAACTCCCCGCCGTCTCCGCACTGGACGATCCCGAATACTTCCCCTACCGCTGGGGGCAGGCCTTCTGGAGCTACGTGGCGGGCCGGTACGGCGACCGGGTGATCGGGGAGGTCCTGAAGGCGGCCGCAAGCGACGGGAACGCCCAAGGGGCCATCACGGCGGTGCTCGACATCGACCTCGACGGGCTCAGCCGGGACTGGCACGCTGCGCTGGAATCGGCCTACCGCCCCGTGCTGCAGGCGACGGTCCCACTCGACCCGGCGCGTGAACTGATTGGAAAAAGGCGGGGGGGCGCGATCAACGTGAGCCCCGTGCTGAGCCCCGACGGGGCCTGGGTGGCTTTCTTTTCCGAGAAAAGCCTGTTTTCAATCGACCTCTTTCTCGCCGACGCCCGGACGGGCGAAATCCGGCGCACCCTGACCCGGACCGTTCTCGACCCGAACTTCGACAGCCTGCAGTTCACCAACTCGGCCGGCGCCTGGAGTCCCGACGGACGGGAGTTCGCCTTCGGGAGCGTGCGCGCCGGCCGGCCGGAGGTCTCGATCTATAACCTGGGCGTGGACAGGGTCACCCGCCGGCACCGGCTTGCCGATGTCACCGACCTTTTCAGCCTCTCCTGGGCCCCGGACGGAAGCGCGATCGTCTTTTCGGGAATGGCGGGCGGCTACACCGATCTTTTCATCCTGGACCTGGGGCGGGGGACCACCCGGCGGCTGACGGACGACGCGTACTCGGCGCTGCACCCGGCCTGGTCGCCCGACGGCCGCTCCATTGTATTCTCGACTGACCGCTTCAGCTCCGACCTGTCGCGCCTCTCCTTCGGCGACCTGCGCCTCGGTTTGATCGACGTCGCGACCGGGGAGATCCGGCCGGTCGAGGCCTTCCCGTCCGGAAAGCACCTGGGGGCGCAGTGGAGCGCGGATGGGGACGAGCTCTTTTTCATTTCCGACCGGGACGGGATCCCCAACGTGTACCGGCTGAACCTCCGGAGCGGCGCCATCCGCCAGTTGACGCGCCTGCAGACAGGGGTGAGCGGCATATCGAAGTGGAGCCCGGCCTTCTCGGTGGCGCCGCGGTCCGGGCGGCTGGTCTACATCGCCTACGTCGACGGGGACTACGCCGTCTATCGCCTCGAGGGCGCGGAAGAACTGGCGGGCGTCCCCCTTGATGGCGCCGTGGCGGCCCTGGGGGCGGGGGACCTCCCCCCCCGGGAGCGCGACCGGGAAGCGGTGCGCCCCTACCTGTCCGAGGCCGCGACCGGGCTCGCGGCGCCGGCCGCGTTCGAGAAGACCGATTACAAGCCCAGCCTGGGGCTCGACTACGTTGCGCCCCCCTCCGTCAGCATCGGTTTCAGCAACTTCGGGTCGATGGTCGGCGGGGGGATCGGGTTCTACTGGAGCGATCTGCTCGGGTACCATAACCTGATGACGGCTTTCCAGACCGCCACCACCATCGACGGCGGCAAATTCCTGAACAGCCTCTCGGGCATCGCAGCTTACGCAAACCGGAAATCGAGGTGGAATTGGGGCCTGAGCGGCGGGCAAGTGCCTTACCTGACCGGGGCGTACGGCCGCACCCTTGAAACGATCGGGGGGAAGCCTTACCTGCTCGACCGGACGGTGCGGTTCTGGGAGATCTCGCGCCAGGCCGCCGTTACGCTCGCGCGCCCAACGAGCCGCGCCCAGCGCTTCGAGTTTTCCGGCGGGTTCCAGAACATCTCCTACGACGCCGAGGGGAGGATCGAGGTCTACTCGGGGGTGACGGGGGAGTTCCTGGGCGAGGAGCGGTACGATATCGACACCCCCGATTCCCTCAACCTGGGCATGGGGAGCGCGGCGATGGTCTACGATGCCTCCGTTTTCGGCGGTACCAGCCCCATCATGGGACTGCGCTACCGCATGGAGGCGGGGATATCGGGGGGCTCGCTCACTTTCTCGACCCTGCTCGTCGATTACCGCCGATACGCGCGGATCGCGGGTCCGCTGAGCCTGGCCGGGCGGGTCCTTCACTACGGGCGGTACGGCGGCGATTCGGAGGACAGACGCCTCAGCGAACTTTCACTCGGTTATCCGTCGCTCGTGCGGGGCTACGAACCGGGGTCCTTCTCGCCGAAGGAGTGCGCCCCCGGGACCGGTGGGGAACTCTCCTGCCCCACCTTCGACCGTATCTTCGGCAGCCGGCTGCTGGTGGGGAACGTGGAGGCGCGGCTGCAAACCCTGGGGCCGCTCGGCATCATCCCCAGCCGCTCCTTCCCGCCGGTCGAGACCGCCATCTTCTACGACGCGGGCCTGGCTTGGCGCTCGAAGCGGATCTCGAGCGCGCTGGGGATCCCGCGCCGCCCGGTCTCGAGCTGGGGCGGTTCGCTCCGGTTCAACGCCATGGGGTTTTTCATTGCGCAGCTCAGCTACGTCCACGCCAACGACCGTCCCGCGCGGCGCTGGGGGTGGGAATTTTCGATCATCCCCGGCTTTTAGCGGTCGGGAGGAGAGAACTGTTTGAACATCCAGGTCTTCGGTACCCTGAAGTGCCGCGACACTAAGAAGGCGCAGCGCTATTTCAAGGAAAGGCGCATCCCGTTCCAGTTCGTGGACCTCGCCCGCAAGGGGCTGAGCCGGGGGGAACTCAACGGCATCGGCGCGGCGGTGGGGCTGGACAACCTCATCGACCGGGAGGGGCGCGCCTACGAGGAACGGAACCTCAAGTACATCATCCACGACGTCGCCGAGCAACTGCTGGGCGACCCGCGCCTGCTCAAGACCCCCATCGTTAGAAACGGCCGTGCGACGACGGTAGGGTACCAGCCGGACCAATGGAAAGAGTGGCAATGAGCCGCGAAGGCACCAGGGTGTCGGAATAATTTACATTCCGAGTGTTTTTGCATAAACGCATATCCTGTTGCCGGATAAGCGGTCCCTTCGTTTCGGTTTATGATTGCGGAAAAGGCTCCCTCAGGGAGCCTTTTTCTTTGCGTACCCGATGTAGGAGATCGAGAGATCGCCGCTCGGGCCGAAGGCGAGGCGGCGGCCCAGCTCCTCGAAGGAGATGGCGCCGCGGGCGCGCCGGTGCAGGTCGAGGAGGGCGGACAGCGGATGGCAATGGGGGGAGAGTCCGCGCATCTCGCCTGGAATGAGGCGGTTTGTTTCGAGCATCCATTTCAGTTCCCGCGGCTTGATGAAATTTCGATAGGCGTGGGTGTCGGGGGGTACGAACGCCGTCGCGCGCCAATTCTGCATGGCGCCGATGACGGCGATGCGGCTCCGGAGGGTGCGGTTGATGGTGTCGAAGAAGAAGAGGCCGCCGGGGCGGAGGACGCGGGCGATTTCGGCGATGACGATGTCGGGGCTGTCGACGTGCTCGAGGACGTCGCAGCAGGCGGCAAGGTCGAAGGAGGCGGCCGGAAAGGGGAGGCGCTCGGCCCGGCCGCCCACGTAATCGATGTCGAGCCGCGACGCGGCACTGTGGCGGCGCGCGGCCGTGAGCGATTCGGGCGCGGCGTCCACTCCGGTGACGCGGCAGCCCATGCGGGCGAACTCCTCGGCGAGATAACCCCCGCCGCAGCCGACATCGATGAGGGTCGGCGCCCCTGCTCCGGACGGCGGGCGGACCTCGAGGACGCGGCGGAACCAGTTGCAGCGGGCGGGGTTGATAAAATGGCGGATGGTGCTGAAGGCGCCGTCATCGTCATCCCACCAGGAAGCGGCCCGGTTGCGGTAAAGCGAGTTGTCCACGCTGTTTCTCGTCATGGCAGGGATCGTTCCCGCTTTTGGCCTTGGTGCGCCCGTCAACTGTAGTAAAATCCAGTCCGGACAATCAAGCCGGCAGTGGAGGCCGGCGGAGACAATATGAAGGTATTCGATCGTTTTCACGTCTACCTCTGGAACGGGCGGGACAATAACTGCAACAGCTGCCTGTTTGCCGGCGTGTTGCCGGGCGGAAAGCATGTCCTGGTCGATCCCGGGCACTTCGTCACCCCGGCGATGGGGGAGTCCGCGCTCGAGCGGTTGCTCGCGGGGATCAGGCGCGACGGCCTGGATCCCTCGGCCATCGGTCTCGTGATCCTCACCCACGGGCACCCCGATCATGTCGAGGGGGCGGTCGATCTCGCCCGGCTGGGGGCGAAGGTGGCGCTGCACCGGGAGGACGGGGAGCTGTTCCGGCGGATGGGGGGGGAGGCGGACCTCTACCTCCAGGACGGGACGCTCGAACTGGATGGGGAATTCCGGCTCGATGTGCTCCACTCGCCCGGGCACTCACCGGGGCACATCACCCTCTACTGGCCCGAGCGGAAAGTCCTTGTTGCCGGGGATTGCGTGTTCTACCGCAGCACCGGCCGGACCGATTTCCCCGGGGGGGATGCGGGACAACTCAGGCGCAGCATCGAACGGATGGCCGCGCTCGATGTCGAGGAACTGCTCTGCGGGCACCCCTACGGTCACTCCGGCTTCATCCGCGGCCGCGAGGAGGTCCGGGAGAATTTTCGGATCATACTCACTTACCTTTGATTTCCGGAGAGTGCGGTGGAAGAGGAAGGGATCAAGAGCGCGCTGGAACTTGCCATGGAGCGGGTTTCCAAACTGCCCGAACTCTCCGCGGAGGAGATCGCGGAGCAGCGGGAGAAGGAGTACCGCCCCCTCGGAGAGGCGATCGGGCACAGGTACCTCGAGGGGATTCTCGCTGTCGGGGAATTGGCACCTGAAGCGGGGCGGCACGAAGGGGACTCCGGGCGCATCGTGCGCCGGGGGCTCGTAGGCTGTCTCTCCGGGGCGATCGAGCTGGAGAAACCGGCGGCGGCCGAACGGGCGCTGGCTGGACTTGTTGCCCTGGCGGGGAAGGGGGATGACGGCGCGGCGGCGTCCGATTGGGGGCGGTTGCTGGGAGAATATGAGGAGAGGCGCGCGGCCCTGGCGGAGGAGCAGGCTGCGGGGGCACGCCTGCGCCTGGCGGCGCTCGGGATTTCAGGTTCGGCCGTGGTGCCGGTGATGGAGCGGGACGAGGGATACCGGACGGCGCTTGCGGCGCTGCGGCGGGAGTTCGAACCGGCGCTCGAGCGGTTGCGCTCCCGGTTGCGGCGGGAGGCGGAGACGGCCGGGTAAGGGGCGTTTCGCAATCCTCCGAAACGCCCCCGGTCCGGCTATGAGCGACGGCGTCTACCCCTCCGCGCTCGGGGCCGGAGCTGCCCCATCTGCTCGCGGCGCTCGGCCAGTCCCCGGACCACCGGGACGGGCGCGCCGGTTTCATAATCAAGACCGGTCGCGTAGACGGCGGCGGCGGGCGTCATCGGCAGGGGGATGAAGTCCTGGACCTGTTGCAGGTTCCAGTTTTCCCGGAGGACGAAGCGTTCGACCTCCCGCATCTCCCGCGAGGTCGAGCCGGGAAAATTGGAGATGAAGTAGGGCACCAGGTATTGCCGGCGTCCCGCCGCGCGGCTTTCCGCCGCAAACGCTTCCTGAAAGGCGTAAAAGATTTCCGGGCCCGGCTTGCGCATCTTGCGCAGGGTCCCGGGATGCAGGTGCTCCGGGGCCACCTTCAGGTGTCCCGACACGTGGTGGCGCGCCAGGGCGCGGATATATTCCGGGCTCTCCAGGGCCACGTCCATCCGGATGCCCGACTGGATGAACACGTGGCGCACCCCCTCGATTTCCCGCACCCGGCTCATGAGCCGGACCGCCGCTTCCTGGCGTCGTTCGAGATGCGGGCAGGGGGAGGGGAAGAGGCAGCTGGGACGGCGGCACACGCGGCAGGCGGCGGCCGTGCCGTTGACGGAGCCGTACAGGTTCGCCGTCGGCCCCCCCAGGTCGGTGACGGTGCCGCTGAAACCGGGCGCGGCCGCCATGGCCCGCACTTCGCCAAGGACCGACGCCTCGGAACGGCTCGACAGGAAACGACCCTGGTGCAGGCCCAGGCCGCAGAAGGAACAGCCGCCGGAGCACCCGCGCACCACGGTCACCGAGTCGCGGATCATCGTGAAGGCGGGGATTGGCTCCGCAGCGGAAGGGTGAGGCAGGCGCAGGAAGGGGAGCTCGTAGACCCGGTCCATTTCCTCCGTGGATAGGGGGGGCGCCGGCGGCTCGATCCGCACGGCGCGCGCGCCGTGCCGCTGCACCAGCGGCCTTCCGCCGAAGGGGTTCTGCTCCCGCTCGGTCAGCCGCGTCAGCTCCCGCACCTTCCGGATATCGGCGCGGCACTCCTCGAGCGACGGCAGGAGGACGCAGTCGGCAAAACGATCCGCGTCCGACTCCCGGGCGCCCGGCATCCGGGCCGTGCCCGGGATCCGGTCCAGCGGGAGGGCGCCGGCGCAGCGGCGGGCGATTTCGCGGACCGCCTGCTCCCCCATGCCGTACACCAGGATGTCCGCTTTCGCGTCGGCCAGGATGGAAGGGCGCACCTTGTCCTGCCAGTAGTCGTAATGCGCCGTGCGGCGCAGGCTGGCCTCGATCCCCCCCAGCACCGTCGTGATGCCGGGAAAGGCCTTGCGGGCCAGCTGCGCATAGACCATGGAAGCCAGGTTGGGGCGCTTGCCGACGGCGCCGCCGGGGGTATAGGCGTCCTCCCGCCGCCGGCGCCGCGCGGCGGTGTAATGCGCCAGCATCGAGTCGAGGTTCCCCGCGGTGATCCCGCAGAACAGGCGTGGACGGCCCATCACCGTCAGCGCTTCCGCATCCGTCCAATCCGGCTGGGCGACGATGCCTACGCGCCACCCCTCGGCCTCCAGCACCCGCCCGATCACGGCCGCCCCGAAGGAAGGGTGGTCGACGTAGGCGTCGCCGGTGACGAGGAGCACGTCGAGCTCGTCCCAGCCGCGGTCGATCATCTCCGCGCGCGTCGTGGGCAGGAAGGGTTTCAGCGGACATCCTCCGAAAAAAGGGGTTTGCGGGCGACGATGTCCGCCGGATGGCGGAGCAGTGTCGACGCTGCCGTTTCAAAGCGATGGGCCATGTGCGTCATTTTTCTCCCGCTGAGGGTTTCGGGCACGATCCTGCGATGGATTAAATCTTACTATGAAAACGGGCCGGGGAGAGAGAATTCCGCCGCCGGGGGGAACCGCCCGGGGACCTGCGCCATGATCCCGTTCAGGCCGATGTCCTGCGCCCCGGCTGAACCGGGGGCGGGCGGCAGGCAAGGGGACAGCGGTGACTGTCTCCACTATAATGAAGGCATGGTCATTGTAGACGGCAACAACGTGATGGGGCAGCGGGTGGGGTGGCACCGCGACAAGCCCGCGGCGCGGCGGCGCCTGCGGGAAGAAGTCGAACGCCTTGCAAGCGGGGGAAACGAGCCGTACCTCCTGGTCTTCGATGCCCCGGGCGACGGGCCGGGCGAGGGGGGCGCGTCCGAAGAGGGAATCGTGCCGTTTTTCCGGGTTCTTTACGCGCGCCGCGGCTCGAGCGCGGACGAACTCATCCTCGAGCAGCTGTACCACCACGGCGGCGGCGAGCAGGTGTGCGTGGTGACCTCCGACCGGGCGCTCGCGCGCCAGGCGAGGGTGCTCGGGGCCCGGGTCGTCACTTCGGGCCAGTTCCGGCGCCGGCTCGAGCGGTGTGCCGAAATGTCCGAAGCGTGAGCCTCAGGCCGCGATCGGTTTCGAATTCTCGGCCGTGTCCCGCTGCCGGCGCCTCATTCTCCCCGCGGCCAGGGCGAGCCCGAGACCCACGACGCAGAGGGCGGCGGCGATGATGAAGGCCATCTGGTAACTGCCGTCGTACGTCTCCTTGATGACGGCGGCGAGCCGGGGGCCGATCACGCCGCCGATGGCGAAGGAGAGGAACATGATCCCGTAGTTGATGCTCAGGTGCCGGGTTCCGAACAGGTCGGCGGTGACGGGCGCGATCAGGGCGATGTATCCCCCGTAACAGAACTCGACGAGGAGCACGCCGGTGAGAAAGAGCGGGACCCAGTCCGAAGCCGCCAGCGTTACGAACGACAGGGTGGAGCAGGCGAAGAGCATCATCATCAGGGGATAGCGGCCGACCCGGTCCGAAAAGCCTCCCAGGAACAGCCTCCCGACGGTGTTGGACACGGCCAGGATGCTGACGATGAAGGCCGCCTGCTGCGCCGGGATCCCCATGGTCGACTGGATCATCGGGGAGGCATGACCCAGGATCATGAGCCCGGAGGTGGCCCCGATCGTGAGCGCGGTGAAGGCGACGTAGAACCGGGGGGTTGCGAGCATCTGGCGCCAGGTCAGATCGCGCACCTTCCGGGCGGGGGAGGCCGAGGGCGCCGCCTTGCGCATCTCCGTCCGAATGTCGCGGACGTCGTCGATCAGCCGGGAAGCTGCGGCGATGATGATGAACAGTCCCACTCCCAGGATTTTAAAGGCGTTGCTGACCCCGTACTGGGACGTCAGCCAGGCTCCTATGGGGGCGAGCAGGACAGCGCCCGAACCGTAGCTGGCCACCATGACTCCCGAGATCAGCCCCTTCTTCTCGGGGAAGAGCTTGATCATGTAGGAAATCAGCAGCGGGTAGATGGTCGTGGTCCCCACGCCCACCCCCAGGCCGAAGCTGAGATAGAGGGCGGGAATGGAGCTGGCCGTGCCGGTGGCGTAGAGGCTCGCGCCGTACAGTACGGCCCCGATCAGCACGATCGTCCTGGTCCGGAGGTATTCCTGGAGCTTCCCGACCAGGGGCGCGATCGCCCCCGCCAGGATGAAAAGGGTAAAAGCCACGCTGACGGCGGAGGTGGTCCAGCCGTACTTATCGATCAGGGGGTTCTGGAAAACGCTCCAGGCATAGCCGATACCCGCGCAGACCTCGATTCCGATGCCCGCGAGCAGAGCTGTCGCTCTCTTGCTGGTGTTCGCCATGAGTTGCAGGGTCCTTCCGTGCTTGAGGCAGCGGTTTCAAGGCAGGACCAGTCGAGGAGGGAGGCGGTCGAACCCCGGCGGGCTGCGCCCGGAGCCTGCCGGCCCGGGCACACATCCCCCGATATCTTCGATCCGTCAATCCTGAATCCTTAACGTTCCAGAGGCCCCGTTGCCCGGGGACCGGAGCCGACATCAGGCCGCCGGCAAGATGCTCCGCTTTGAAACGACTGCCAATGTTTCCATGCGCGCGTCGGCGCTGGCATCGCAGCCGACGGCGTCATCGTCCCGTGCGCCCTGCGCCCGGGACGGCTAATCCAAACAATCGTTCGCTCTTCCCATCCCTCCGCAATCTGTCTTCCATCTGGTCCGGGGGATTGGGGGCCGGGCGGATCCGCCACGCCTCATTTGTTCCTTGTTCGTTCCTTGGAGGGCCCTCGGGATGTGCGCAAAACTCTCCGCCCGCGCTGGGGCGAAGTGATTAGATAACAATAAAAAGGCTCCGCGTCAATACCCCGGGATGTCGATCAGCCGGCCTCTTTGTAGCCCCCTGATTCCCGGATCCTGCGCTCGAAACACTCTTGGCCCCATTAGATACGAAGAGGGAAGATCCGGCGCCATCACCGGCCGTAAGGAGAGACCCGTGGAGTAGCCGGCCGCCGTGCCCGAAGCCTGGGGGATGCCGCGCCGTGTGCGATTCGGCCGTGGGATTATTGTGTGTGCATTACAATGCCTGCGGGATGGATCGGATTGTTTCCCGTTCCATCCCTGCGATGATGCTTCCATGGTCACGGCCGTCGCCCGGGTTTCCAGCGGGCTCCCGATTGCGATCGCGACCACAAAAGGTGGGTGTCCAGGATTTGGCTCCGGGCAAAAAAAAGCAGGATCAACGAGCGATCCTGCTTTTTTGGAAAGAAATCTGTTCCGGTTATCTTTTCTTTTTGTAAAGAGCGATACCGGTCAGCCCCAACCCCAGCAATATCAACGTGCTCGGCTCGGGAACCTCGGGCAGGCCACCCCCCATAAATTCGTATGGAACCAGGAAATCCTGGCTTAAGCCTTCAACACTCTTCGCCCAAAGCCAATTTGAGGATAGATAGTCATCCTGCGCGGCTTCGAAAAGGCTGTAATCCCAGCCGGCATTACCCGTTATATCCATCACGTCCAGGATTTTCCAAATGGCCTTTTGAGCTTCACCCTTCATCACGTTCCGGTCTAGGCCTTCTTCCGTGATGAAAACCTCCCAGTTGTCAGCGACCCAGGTGGCCTTCGCAAAATCTTTGTTCTCGTCCTCGTCATCTGTGAATCGGTAAAAATCATAGTTTGGGTAATTCGTATTCAAGGTTACGCCGGATACGCAAAAGATTTCTACCTCGCCGATATTAATGGCAGGATCATCAATGGTTACGCTGCCAGCGTAGTTCAAAGCATAACCAGATTCAAACAAACTGCCATCAGCGTAGATTGTGCCTGAGCCAAATAAGACCGTACCTGCATTGGCGGTCAAAGGCAACGCCAGCAACAAACAAGCAAAAAGCAAACCATAAAAACGCTTCATGGAACCCTCCCTTTCTGTGTCTATCTATTAATAGGCAAATAGTATGCCAATCTGGCTGTCGGTGGCGGGCATGTTGCGTTCGGGAGGTATCCTTTTGTTTATCAATAATTTAGTTAAAAGCATGGATCGGCTTTCCCCGTCGAAGCCTGCCTGGCCCGCCTGTGTTGATGCAAATTGTGTAAAAATCGCCAACTATTGCGTCGGAAATCTTTACACATTAGGGGTAAGTTCCAGGATTTGGTGTCCTGATGAAGGCGGGGATTGTTTCGGGGTTGAATTGCCGGCGGTGTCTATGGTTCGGCGGTCCTGTTTTCCATGATCCGGCGCTTGGATGTAACCGCACATCCGAGGTGCAATTGGGGGATGAAAATGGTGGTTTTTTCAGTATCCCGCTAAATTCAAACTCTTGTATGTCTCTTCCAGGGTAGCTTGGTTGTCGGTAATAACAAGCATTTTGTCATTTATCTCCAATGCGGTTTTCCCCGTGGGCACGATATAGTTTTTCCCGCGCTTGATTAAAACCACGAGGGTGTTGTCAGGCAAAGAAATGTTCATTAGCTGAGTGCCGTCTTTTAACATGTTTTCCGTAATATCAATTTCAGCCATGATGGTTTTGATATCTTCAGAAAGCTCAATATCAAACTCTTTCAGCTTGATTTCCTCTCTTGGTTTGTCGGCTAAGCCCAACCATTTAGCCACTAAAGGGAGAGCGGTCCCCTGTACCAGCAATGATACCAATGTGCATAAAAACACGATATTGAAAATCAATCTTGCATGGGGGACATCATGTGCAAGCGGTAAAATTGCAAAAATGATCGGGACGGCGCCACGCAATCCGACCCAGGAAATATATGCTTTGTCCCTTGTCGGGATCTTTCTAAAAGGCAACAAGGTTAGGAAAACCGTCAGTGGCCGGGTTAAAAAAATCATCGCAAAACTTATAATCAAGCCCGGTACGAGTATGGGAACAAGCTCGCTGGGATTGACCAACAGTCCGAGCGTTAAGAACATAAACAGTTGACTCATCCACGCCAGGCCGTCGAAAAAATTCATTGACGAGCGTTTGTGGACAAACTTTGAATTGCCGATCACCAGGCCGCTTATATAAACAGCCAGATAGCCGTTTCCTTTGAGAAAATAGGTGACCGAGTAAATAAAAAGGCAAAAGGTAAAAAGCAGGATAGGATACAAAGACTCGTTATGGATTTTTACTTTGTTGATAACAAATACGGCTAATCTTCCCAGCACGTATCCTGAAATGGCTCCAATGATCAATTGTAAAACCAGTTGCGTGGCGACCAATAAGTAATTGGGAGTGGAGCCCATTTTAATCAGGTCGATCAGCGTAACAACCAAAACATAGGCCATTGGGTCGTTGCTTCCACTCTCCAGCTCCAATGTGGGACGCAAATTGTTTTTTAAATTGATTCCTTTGGACCGTAAAATTGAAAAAACCGAGGCAGAATCAGTGGAAGACATCGTCGATGCCAACAAAAACGCTGTTGTCAAAGATATCTTCATGGCCGGCAGAGTCTTGTCCAATACCCACCATGATAAAATACCGCTGAAAAAAGCCATCAAAAACACGCCTGCCGTGGCCAAAACAGCGCCCTGCCGTGCTATGGGGCGGATCTCTTCAATTTTGGTATCCAAGCCGCCGGAAAAGAGAATGATGGAGAGAGCTATTGTTCCTATTGATTGGGCCGCTTGAATGTTTTCAAATTGTATCCCAACCCCGTCACTGCCAAACAACATGCCGACCGATAAAAAGAGAAGCAACGCGGGAATGCCAAGCTTGGAGCTTATTCTTCCTGACAATATGCTGATGAAAAACAGGATCGAAATAATTATTAATGCCAGTTCTGTTTGCATAATTAAAAACTGTGTTTGTGTGTTTAAAGTGCGCGAATGTTTTCGGGGCAAGCTCCGTTAAATAGCTTTATATGTATAAGTTGCAAAGAATATATCCTGCTTCGGCCGGAATGCCAAGCGCTGATTCCAGCCATTGACTCGGACGGCGAACCCCATTTTGCCTGCCGCCGCTTCCAGGCGCGTAATACGTGATGAATCGCGCTTGTCCCAGGTTCATTAATGCAATAAACACCGGTAAAAACCGATATTTGCCGCCCCGATCTTCAGCTAAAAGGCCCCCCATAGTCAAGATGTAGCGGTTCCAGGTCAAGTGGGATTGGAATGGGCCGCCCGCCGCGCAGTTGGAAAATGGGCGATGGAGAGAAATGAATACAGAAAGGGGGTGATCTGCCGATAAATAGATGAGTATGAAAAAGGTTCAGGCAACCAAGGGATGGACAGGAGTGCGCAAACGGCCGGGCGGCGCCCAGCGGCGGGGCCGCCTTTCGCCTGCCGGCGTGTTTCTCCTGGCCGGATACTTGATTTCGATCGCCATGTGCCTCGGGCTGTTCGGGAGCCTCAAGCCCATAGCATACACGGGCATCGGGCTCACGAGCATCCTCGTGTTGGCAGGGACGGTGTGGCGGCGCCGCCCTTCGCACCTCTGGCCGTGGGCTCTCATTACCGGCGCACTCGTGCTGTTAATGGGAAAGGGTGTATTGCGCCACGCGCTGCAGACCCTTGGCGACGTGTCCGCGAACCGATCGTTCCTCCCCGACGCGCTCGCGCTCCCGGGTTACCTGCTGCTCACCGTGGGGCTGATCGGGTTCTCACGGTGGTCGACGTGGAAGGATCGTCGCTTGGGCATCATCCTCGACGGGATGATCGCGGCCCTGGCGCTGAGCCTCCTTGGCTGGATCTTCGTCCTCCAGCCGTTTTTGCACCAATACGACTCCACGATAGCAATCAGCCTCGTCCTCCTCGCATACCCTACGGCGTCAATCTTCCTGTTCGTGATGACGCTATGGACCGCGCTCAACCCGGCGCATAAGCACGCGCCGGCGCTCTGGCTGCTGGTCGCTGCCGTATCGGGCCTGTTCCTGGGCGATGTCGGTCACATGCTCGCGGAGATGAATGCGATCCGCCTGCCGGGCAACCTGATCGACCTGCCCTATGCCTTGGGGTACGTGACAGCGGCGGCGACCGCCTTGCATCCGTCAATGCGCACTCTTACCGAGCGCACCTCGCGGTACAACACGAAGCCGATGAAAGGGCGCATTGTCACGACAGCCATCGCGCTCATCGTGCCGGCGCTCATTGCGACCTACCGCCTCGGTGCCTCCGACTCCGACCGGGTTGTGCTCGTGACGCTGATGCTTGCGATGACCGTCGCCACAATTCTGCGCCTCGTCTTGGCGCTCCGGACAGCGGATCGATCGGAGCAGATACTCGCCTTCCAGGCTTACCACGACAGCCTCACGGGCTTGCCGAACCGCCGCAGGATGGAGGAAGAACTCTCGGACCTCCTCGAGCAGCCCGCCGTCGATAACACCCGCGTGGCGCTTCTCTACCTGGATCTCGACCGCTTCAAGCTGGTCAACGACACGCTGGGGCACAGCCGCGGCGACATGTTGCTCACCCAGGTGGCCAAGAGGCTCCGCTCCAACGTCCGGGACACTGACATGGTGGCGCGGATCGGAGGGGACGAGTTCACCATAATCCTCAATTACATCGTCAGCCGTTCCCATGCCCTGGATATTGCGGAACGGATCCTTGCCAGCCTCAGGGACCCCTTCATGATCGACGGGCTTTCGTATAACGTTTCGGCGAGCATCGGCATCGCGTTCGCTTCAAGGGGCGACACAGGCGTTACCGCCGAGACCCTCGTACGCTACGCGGATACCGCCATGTACCATGTCAAGCACGACGGCCGCGACGGCGTCGCGGTGTTTGACGAGTCGATGCTCCCGCGCGTCGCCGAACTTGAGCTCGAGAGGGATCTGCACTATGCCGTCGGGCTGGGCCAGCTGCACCTGGTATACCAGCCGATCGTGGCCCTTCCCAGCGGCTCGGTGGTAGGCATGGAGGCGCTGGTGCGCTGGACCCATCCCCGGCACGGCTCTATGCTGCCGGCGCAGTTCATCCCGCTGGCCGAGGAGTGCGGGGTGATCAATGAGATCGGGCGATGGGTTCTCAGGGAGGGCGTCGGGCAACTCGCCGCCTGGCGCCGCCAGGCGACGGAGTTCGCGAATCTCTACGTCTCGGTGAACCTCTCCGGCATCCAGCTTTACAGCGGCGACATCGTCGAGCGCGTCGGCGACATCCTCGCGATCCACGGGCTGGACGGCCGGTCCCTCTGCCTGGAGCTGACCGAGTCGGTGCTCATGGAAGACACCGGCGCCGCCGCCGCGACCCTGGAGGAACTGCGGCGGCTGGGTGTGCGGATCGCCATCGACGATTTCGGCGCGGAATACTCGTCGCTGGCCTACGTGAAGCAATTCCCGGCAACGCTTCTCAAGATCGACCGCGCCTTCGTGAGCAACCTGGAAAGGCCGAACGGCGCCGACACCGCCGTTGTGGCGGCCATCGTGGCCATGTCCCGGGCGCTGAACATCGCGACGGTGGCGGAAGGCGTGGAGTCGGCGGCCCAGGCCAAGCGCCTCCACGATCTGGGCTGCGACATGGGCCAGGGCTACCTGTACTCGCGCCCCGTGGAAGCGCAGGCTTTGCCGATGGCCGTGGCCTCGTTGAACGCCCCGCGGCTGCGGCTCGTGACCGCCTGACCCCTGCGCGCCGCGTCAGATGTCCAACCCGTAGATGCACATCAGGGCCGTGGCGGTCACGGCGATCCAACAACAAAGCCCCAGTATCAGCGGATTCCTGCCGCCCTTGATCAGCTCCCTGAGCTTCGTATTCAGGCCGACGGCAACCATGGCCACTATGATCATGACCTTGCCCAACTCGGAAAGCAGCGAGCAGCAGTTTCCGGGCAGGACGCCGGATGTGGCAATTACGGCTGTAAGCACGAATCCCATGATGAACCAGGGGAATATCTTCATGAAGCTGTACTCCCCCTTCCCCTCGGATTTCCTAGTCCTGGTGATGACTATGGATAGCGCCAGCGTTATGGGGATTATCATGAGCGTCCTGGTCAGCTTCACGATTGTGGCATAATCGCCGGCATCCCCGGAGTAAACATATCCCGCCGCAACGACGGATGACGTGTCGTTTATGGCGGTCCCCGCCCACATCCCGAACTGGGAATCGGTCATTCCCAGGAGATGGCCGGCCGCGGGGAACAGGAACACGGCGACTATGTTGAACAGGAATATCGTCGATATGGAGAAGGCGATGTCCTTGTCGGAGGCCTTGATCACCGGTGCCGTGGCGGCGATGGCGGAACCTCCGCAAATGGCGGTGCCGACTCCCACGAGAATCGGGATGTTCCCCCTCATGGCCATGATCTTCCCCGCCAGCAGGGCGGTGGCAAACGCGGCCGCCAGGGTGAACACCATCACGAACAGGCTCCCACCGCCCACGGCGAGTATCTGGTACAGATTCATGCCGAAGCCCAGGAGTATGATGGATCCCTGAAGCATGTATCTCGAAGTATGGGATATGCCTTTCTCGAGATAATGCGGGCGCCTGAGATTGGCCAACAGGATGCCGATCAGGATTCCGAATATGGGGCCGCCCACTATCGGGACGAGCCGCCCCAGGAAGTAGGCGGGCACGGCAAGCGCCACGCACAGTACGAAACCGGAATATCCGCTGAGCTCCATTCTGATCGGCTCCTCTCAGGTTTGCAATAAACACAGGTGCGCCCAAAAGCCGTATTTGCCGCCCAGATCTTGAGCTAAAAGGCGTGTGCAATCAAGAAATGTCTCAAGATGACGGGTACGGGTCAAGATCCCGCGGATCAGCCTCGGCCTGCAGCCAACGATATGACATGGAATCAGGATACGGTTGTTTGGAAAAAGGTTGCATTCCATGCGCAGGATGTCACGGCAAGCTGTATATTGCCCCGATCTTCAGGTAAACTACCCCCATAGTTATGATGCGGCAGTTTCTGGCAACATAGGGTTGTCGGAAGTGGGGATGGGCAGGCCGGCGCCTGGAGGAAAACCGGCGCCGATCCTTCCCGTCGTTTTCCCGATCCGGCGCTTGAAACCGTGAAGCCTGAACCGGAAACCGTTTACACAGATTTCATATTCTGCGGCATCCTTGGTGAGTACAAGCGCACGCAGGCTCATCCCCGAGCCTCCTGGCGATTGCAGTGAACAGCACAACCAGCGGTATGATTTGTAAAACAATGTCTCGAGCACCCAGGAGGCAACCCGCCGGCTTTGCTTGCAGCGCGGCTGTGCGACGGGGCCATGGAGCGCCCGGGCTGAATGGAACGTGGGGAAAGGAAAGACAATGAAAAGTACCCGGAAACAAGAGGCGATTAAACGCAGGGATTTCCTGAAAGTGAGTGCTGCCGCCGGCGCGGCGGTTACACTCGAGGGCGCCGGCGGGGCCCTCAGGGGCGCGGAAGACGGGAAGGACAAGGTATACATCCTTCCGAATGTGACAACCCCGAACCGGCCCGTCATTCGGGATCCCGAAGTCTGCAATGGCTGCAACACCTGTGTCAATGTATGTCAGGTCGACGTGTACGTGCCGAATCCTGAAAAAGGCAAGCCCCCCATTACCCTGCATCCCGATGAATGCTGGTATTGCGGTTGTTGCGTGAATGAATGCCCACTCCGTGAACGCGGCGCCATTAAGTTCAACTGGCCGCTTCAGTGGAGGGGATTCTACAAGCGCAAGGCGACCGGCGAAGTTTTTCGCGTCGGATCCAGTGTTCAAAAAGACGGCAAGGGGGATTCCGCAAGGAGGCTGAAATGACTTCTTCATGGCATGGATTGATGGAAAACGGCGGCCGCGTGCCGGAGTGGCCTTACCCGGTACGGTATGAGCAGGAGCAGGAGATCGAGACCGATGTTCTCGTGATCGGCGGCGGCATCGCCGGATGCTGGGCCGCCTTGAGCGCGGCCAGGACGAAGGGGGTCCGGGTCGCCCTCGTCGAAAAGGCCGCCACGGTGCGCAGCGGGGCCGGAGGGCCGGGAGGCGATCACTGGGATTACGCAATGACCTGTCCCCTGATGAAGGTGGATCCGTTTGTGCAATGCCAGAACATTATCGACGGTCAAAGCGGATACAGCAATGGGATCGGGCACGCCATAGAATGCCAGGAAGGCTATGATGCGTTTCTGGAAATAGAAAAGATGGGCGCCAAGATGAGGGACACCAACGATGAGTTCGTCGGCGCCCCCGGGCGGGATGACAAGACCAAGCTGGTGGTCGCATCCAGGTATGGGCAGGAAAACAATTCTCTCCGTTTCTGGGGAACGACGGTCAAGCCTACCCTGAAGAAAGAATGCGAGCGTTTAGGAGTTAGGATATTCGACAGGATCATGGGGACCAGTCTCCTGAACGAACGAGGCATCCACGGCGCCCGCGTGGCCGGTGCAACCGGGGTTAATACCCGCACGGGCGAATTCATGATCTTCAAGGCCAAGGCGGTCATCCTGGCCACGGCGGGGATCGGATCCGTCTGGGTTTTCAACACCGAGCTGGCGGGCATTTCCACTTTCAGGTCCCGTAACTCGTCCGGAGACGGGACGGTTATGGCCTACAGGGCCGGCGCCGAGGTGACCATGATGGAGAAGTCCGGGCTTCTGTACCTGGGAACCGGTTACAAGCATAAGATCGATTCGGGCGGAAACGATCCGGTCTTCGAAAACGTCCCCTCGGTGGACGACAACGGCAAAGCCCTTCCTCCGGGCTACGGCGTATCGCGTGATGCCGTGCTCAAAGGGGAGTTTTCTTTGCCCTTCTGGGGCGACTTCCCGGGCATGTCGGAGGGTTGGAGGAAAATCAATTGGGATTTGGGGTACCAGGAAGAGTCGACCGCTTTGGCCATGCGAAGATGTTTTGAGGAGGCCGGTTACGACCCGACGAAGGACCTGATGATGAATCACACCCTGATAGAAGGGTCCATGCCCGCGCATTTCCGCTCTCCCGACAGCATGAACGATCGTGGCGGCGTGGTTGTCGACTGGAATTTGAGAACCACCCTGGAAGGGCTTTATGCCGCCGGAGAACAGATGTTTGCTCCCGCGGCCCATGGCTATGCGGCGGCGACCGGCAGGTACGCCGGCAGAAAGGCCGCGGCCTACGCCTCCGGGGCAAGCCGGCCGGTGATATCCAGGGAGCAGATCGTGCGCGAGAAAGCCCGCGTCTACGCTCCCACCAAAAGAAAGGAAGGCATCGAGTGGAAGGAGCTGCACGCCGGGATGGCGCGGATGATGCAGTACTTCTGCAGCGAATATAAAACGGAAAAGCTCCTGAACATGGGGCTGGATGCGCTCAACGAAATTGAAGAAGACTTTGTGCCGAAGCTCTATGCCCTGGATCCGCACAAGCTGCTGCGCAGCCTTGAGGATCTGAACATCCTCACCTTCTCCCAGCTTATCATCCGCGGCTCCCTGGCGCGCAAGGCGAGCAGCCGGCCCCTGAATTTCCAGAGGATAGACTATCCGCAAATGGACCCGCCGGAATGGAAAAAGTTCATCACCCTCAAGCTGGTGAACGGCAAGGTGGAAGTGGGAGACCTGCCGCACGGCTATTGGGGCGATCTCAAGGAAAACTACGAAGCCCACAACAAGGACTACAAGGGAGTTTACGCCGGATAAACTACAATCCGGACTGGGGCGCCTGCTCGATCGGCATCAAGCTTGTCGGGCAGGCGCCCGCCGCCCGTCGTTCCGACCGTACCCGGCACTGCATTGCCGTGCTTATAGCGCGCCCCGGCATTCAATCTGTCCCGCAATAAACACCGATGCGCCGACAATCGATATTTGTCGCGCCGATCTTCGCCAAGAGAACGCGGGGGGGATCATGACGCCCGATTCGCGTTCTCCAGGCGCCTGCGAATCAGCGGCCCCGCAAACAGCAGGTACAGGGCGGGAATGAGCATCAGGCCGTCGCGCACGAGGGTCCGGGGAGAAATCGGGTCGCCGGGACCGAAGCATCCGCAATCCGCGTCAATCCCGCGCAAGTAGGTGATGGAGAGGATGACGATGAAGAACAGCAGCAACAGGGCGGAGGCGGCGGCCAGATAGCGGACCCCATGCCTGAACCCGACCAGGAGAGCGAGGCCGAGCACCATTTCGGCCCAGGGGAAATAGCGGACGATCAGCGGGATGAGCGTTTGCGGGAAGAGGTCGTAGGTGTAGAGCACGGCCTCGAAAATCAGCGGACTCTCCCACTTGAGATAGCCGCTGTACAGGAAGATGCCGGCCAGGACGAAGCGGGACAGCCAGTGCAGGATGCAGGTGACATGGAAGCAAACCCTGTCCTGCTTCGGCGACAGAAAACAGGGGAAGAGCCACTGCATGATGTGCGCGATCATCGGAGTTCCATTGCCCGGACGGAAGACCCGCCGTCCGGGGAAATGAGGTCCGGACGGGCCCCCTTGATGGGCGATCCCGTCCGGATGCCTCGGATTCTGCAAAAACGCTCCCCCTGCCGCGGGAAAGGTCTTTGCGCAGAGGGATGTCTATTTGGCCTTGAGCAGGGTCAACCCGTCCTGCCACTTGCTTACCGTCAGGAACCTGCCGTCACGCGAGACGAAGGGTTTTCCCAGCTTGGCCGGCACGCTTTCCTCTTTCCAGGTCTTGCCGCCGTCGGCCGTGCGCAGGGCGATCAAATTGGACTTGCCTTCAAGGCCCAGGACGACCAGGCCGTTGCTGGCGTCGGTAAAACGGATGGCGGCCTGAGGGGTCTCCACCCAGTCATTGTTGAAGCCGAGAATCGCCGGGTTGTTCAGCCCCAGGGAACGGGACTGCCAGGTCTTGCCGCCGTCCTCGGTCACGTACAGGGTTCCGCTCTTGTCCAGCAGGTACCCGTTAGTCGGAGTGCGGAGCGAAATCGCGGCCACCGCAGTGACACCCTTGGGCAGAGCCAGGTCCGTCCAGGTCGCCCCCCCGTCCGTGGTCTTCTTGAACGCGACTCCCTTGCCGACCCACCCCGTTCGGGCGTCCGCAAAGGCCAGGATGCTGGCCAGGCCGCCGACATCCTTGGCGATCACCTTCCAGTTCTTCCCGCCGTCGACGGTCAGGCTGGTGCCGCTCAGGCACGATTGCCAGATCGTGTTCAGGTCCACTATGTCCACGGAGAACATGCAGCCCCCGGTCTTGGCCATCGTCCAGGTCTTGCCGCCGTCATTGGTGTAGTGTTGCGCGCCGTCGTCTCCGGCGCCGCCCCAGACACCGAATTTATCATTGTGGAAGGCGGCCATCCTCACCTTGACGCCGTCGATCGACTTGGGTATCAACACCTCCCACTGTCCCTGGGCCACGGCGGATACCGCGCCCACAACCAGAACCGCCATCAGTACAGCCGAAAAAATTGTCAACCTGCCATATTTCATCTCTGATTGCCTCCTAGATAACTCCATACACGTTTGCCTGTTCGCCCCTGTTTCTTCGAAGGGCAGGAGAGTTCGGCCGCCGCCTCGGCTTCGGGCCCTTCATCGGGCCCGAGTGCGGCCCCCACCGTTCCCTCCCTGGCCGCCGACATGCGCCCCCTACGCTGCCGGCGGGGTCGAATCCGTCGGACTGGTGATGCGGACGTTCATCCGCAGCAGGGCCTGCTGGATCGCCTGGGTGTAGCTGCCCGCGACCATGACCTGGTGGATGCCGACGATGTTCTGCAGGAACCGGTCGATCTCCTTGATCTTCACTTCCGCCCTGTTGGTACAGTACCTGCGCATCTTCGACGGGGGGTTCTCGAAGGAGGGACGGTTGGTGTCCTTCGCTCCCTCCTGAATCCTGCCGGGCCACATCAGGAAGTTTTTGAGGTCCTTGCTGAACCCGCCCAGGGTGACTTCCTCCCCGATGGGGAACTGGACTTCCGGCGTGGCGCCCCCCATTCCGTGGTAATCGCGGATGCTGTAGGGGAGCGGGTCGGCGTCGCGCCCCATGAATTGCACGGGGGCCACGCAGTGCCGCAGCACGGTGGTAGATCTTCCGGTGTCCACCGAAGAAGGGTTGTAGAAGTAGGAAGGCTTACGGCTGATTTCCTGCATGAACATGGACGTGATCATGCCGCAGACATCGGCCTCGCATGGAACGGCGAACCCGTCGTCGCGCAGGCGGGCGAAAGCGAGGCAGGGGTAGGGAAACTCCGGCTTGGGAGTGAAAGTGAAACTCAGGCAGTCTATCGAGATGCCGAAGAGGCCTTCCTTGTCCATGAGCGAGCGCATGAACACGTAGAGCTTGCAGGCGTCGAAAATGGCCTGGTCGGTGGCTTCGGTGACCTTGACGGCCTCTTTCTTCCACCGCTCCATTTCCTTCCGGGCCTTGGCCTCGTCGACCCCGGCAAGACCCGCTTTCAGTTCGTCGAGCGGCCGGTACGACAGGTGGACGCCCGTGTGCCTATAAACGTAATCCGCGTTGAGGCTGGGGGTCGGCACGCTGGTGGAATCGTAGGGGCGGCCGAAGATGAGGGCCTTCCTGCCTTCGAGCAGCATCGGCGCCACTGCCAGTTTCACCAGTTCGACCGCGTGCTGCTCGGAATTGGCGAGCATGGCCGTGGTGCCCTTCGAGCGGAAGGTTGCGGCTACGTCGGCTTCGAGCATGATCAGGTCGAGGTTGACGGGGAGAAGAATCACGGGCATGTCGAGCGTGCCCATGTATTCGGCATAGATCCCCGAGTTGAGGCCGCTCCCCGTCAGGCACATGAAGAGCGCGTGGGCTTCCTTGCCCTGGATGTACTTGCGGATTTCTTTAGGGTCGCGGTAGTCGACCTTGACGGTCTCGACCACGACGTCGTACTCCTTGATGCCCCGGATGGCTTCGATCAGCGAGCCGTGCGCCTCCGGGTTGCTGCTCAAGAGGAGGACCTTTCTCCCCTTCCCGGCATACGTGGGCCGGACCGGGCCCGGTGTTTCCTGTGCAACGGCCGAAACCGTCGGGAGCGCGCCGGCCATCCCGGCGATCGCCGTTGCTTTGATAAAATCACGTCTGCCTAAATGAATCAATCCATGGGTGCAATTTGCCATTCGAATCCCCCTCGTTTCATCAATTATAATAGATCAGCATATTTATCACAAATGGTCGCTTTTGGCCCCATTGACAGCCGATTCCGCGCATCCCGCGCCCTCTCCTGGCCGGGCCCCGTTGCGTCGACCGGGGAAGGAGGCGGCGGGGAACCAGATGGTTACCTGCTGTAATTCATCCTCGAGCGCCGGTACAGCTCCTCCCAGAAGGCCGGGGTGGATATTTTCAGGGCATTCAGGTTGAGATAGGAAGGCTTTTGCGGATTGCAGAACCTGTCCGCGTATCTCCTTGCCGCCTCCCGCTGTTCTTCTTCCGTCGAGGTCTCCGGGTCGAACGGATCGGGCATCACGCCTATGAGCAATTTGTCTCCAAACAGGTCATAGATTTTGTGCGTGTCGTTCATGGCCTGCGGGCCCCAGGAATCCCAGCCCGCGGCGATGATGTTCGGTACCTGCTTCATCAGCTGCCCGCAGCTGTGCAGGTTGCAGTGTTTGCCTTTCGAGTGCAGAAAATCGGTCACCCTTTTCATGTAGGGCACGATCATTTCATTGGCCACGGAGGGGGCAAAAAAGGTCTCTTTCTGCGATCCCCAGTCGTCATGGATGCAGAACCCGTCGAGCGCCGGGAAATGGGTGCAGAATTTATCGAAGATCCTGATATATAGATCGGTCGCCTTGTCAAAGAAGGCCTTGACGGCATCCTTCTGGTCTTCGTCGATCAGGGCCAGGGCCGCGTTTTCAAACTCCATGAAGGTGATAAGCCTTTCATACCAGCCCGTCATGAACCAGCAGACGTTGAATTTGCTGTCATCGAGATAGGAGGCATTGGCTTTGGCGCTCCCCTCCCAGTCCCAGGTCTCGATGTCGGGCCACACAATCTTGTCCGGCCATTCATTGAAATCCTCCATGAGCGGCTTGCCGGGACGGATCATGGAGCCGCCGGCAACGGGGACATACTCCCAGATCATTCCAAACATGTCCGGTCCGCCGCCGGTGTTCGGATCAAAAGGCTCGGCTTCCAGGACAAACGAACGGGCGATCGCATCGGGAATAATTCTCGGGCTGAGCAAACGGGTCTCGATCATGTCCGCGACCTGCCAGACCGGCTCCCCTCTCAGCAGGCCTTTCACCGCCTCCCTTGGAGAAACAGGATAGCTGTAGACTTTTCGCGCAGGCATGAAAGGGGATGCGGGGATCTCCTCCTTGACTTCCATTTCCTTGGGATCGAATTTTGGGACGGCCATGGTTATTTCCTCTCAAAAGCTTCCGTTGGCAGCCATCGGATGGCGGTTTGCTCCTTCTCAAGGAGCGCAGGATATCATGGGACCGGGTGGAAAACATCCAATCCTTTGAGGATCGTGGACACTGTCGCCGGATCGACGATGGGGAGCGGCCTTTGCGCCGTCGTGACCGAAAGCGGCAGGGAGGGGGCGCGGAGCGGAAAACGCCCTCTCCCTGGTTTCTCGGCCTAATCTGTTTTCGGGGCGGCTCCGCGACCGGCGGGCGACAGCCCGCCCCCGACCGTGCGCTTGAACTTGATCTCATCCCCGGACAATGTTCCCGTCCAGGATATGGTCACGTCCTGGCCGTTGACCTGGCGCACGTAGCTGAAGGAAACCTGGTTCCCCTCCGCCCTCCCCTCCCGGAATGCGATGGCCCCGGGCATTTGGCGGTTTTGGATGGTTCCCGTCAATCGGGAGCCATCGGTTTCCAGGTTCAGCTCGATCTGGTTTTCGCCCTCCTGGATGAGCCACTTTCCCGCGGCCCCTGACGACGCGGCGGACTTTTCTCTCCTGGCGGTGAGTTCGGTCCCGGCGCCGCCCGGTCCCGCCACCATGCCGCGCCCCGCGCCGATCCCCCGGCCGGCGCCCATGCCGCCGAACCCGCCGGTGATGGGTTCACCGTTATAGCTCCCGATGGAGGGGGGAGGCGTGACCGAACCGACCGGTTGGAACAGCATCTGAGCCATCAGGTACAGGTTGTTGTTCCACACCATGACCTCGTGGCCGCCGGTGTCGACATACCAGACATGATCCAGGTTCTCCTTGACCAGGGCCTGGTGGAGATTCCAGCTTCCCGTTATCAGGTTGTCCTTGTCGCCGCAACCGATCCACAGCAGGTTCAGCTTGTGCTTGGCCTGCTGGATCTTTGGGATGTGGACGGTGGGCGGCTGGAGATTCGGTGCGGAGGAGAAGCCGCCGACCCATGCGAACTTGTCGATGTTGTTGATTCCAAAATTGAGGGCCTGCCCGCCCCCCATGGAGAGGCCGGCGAGGGCACGATGCTCCCGGTCGGTTTTCACGGGATAGCGCGACTCGATGAAGGGGATCAGGTCCTGCAGCAGGTCCGTTTCAAAAGGGGCGTAGTAATTGAAATCCGCCATGAAATTGCTCGATGGAGGTTCGGCGGAAGCCCGGCCGTTGGGCATAACGACGATCATGGGCACGGCCTTTTTGTCAGCGATGAGGTTGTCGAGGACCTTGTTCGCGGCGCAGAGGGTGGTCCAATGAGTTTCGTTGCCGCCGATGCCGTGCATCAGGTAGAGAACGGGGTATTTCCGGTTGGGATCGTAACCCGGGGGGGTGTAGACGACGGCTTTCCGGTCGATGCCGACGCTTTTGGAATAGTACGTTACGGTTTCCAGGTTCCCCTTCGGCGCTCCCGGCCGGACCTGGATGAAATCGGCGGGCGCATGATTGGGCAATGTGACCGCCGCCTGCGCCGATGCCTCCGCCGTGGAAGGCACCATCGGCAGAATGCCGATCGCCATCGGCGCCAATGCTCCCCAGAGCAGGCAGCGGGCCGCGAATGGCCGACCCGGTTTCGTGAATCGTTTCATGAAAAACCTCCTTTAAAGAGATGGATTGCTGCACGATCAAGCCGGCACGTATTCCGGCGATTTCCCCCTTCCCGGATGGTGTCCAACGGGAATCCCCCTGTAAAAAAGGCACGATCGTCACTCGGGATACGGTGGTGCCGGACGGCGGCGTGCAAGCCCGCATTTTCGCTTGGATGGAAGGCTATAGAAATCATCATTCCCTTGTCAAGAAACCTATCACAAAGGTGTGACAGGTATTATATGATGCTCCTGCTATCAATTGGAAACGTCAACACTAGGGCATCCGAAAAGAGCCCGTTCGGATTATGCCGTGCCGGCTTTTTCCCGGAGGTTTTCAAGGAGGTTGGAAATGATCAGGAGAAACACCCTCGTTATCTGCGCACTGCTGATGACGGCTTTCGTTGGGGTTTCACAGGCGGCGCCGTGCGACCGGGATTGCCTTGCCGGGTTCATCACGGGGTATGTCGACGCGCTTCTGGCCAACAACCCGGGCGCGCTGCCCCTGGCCGCCAATGTCAAGTACACCGAGGACACCAAGGAATTGAAGCCGGGCGAAGGCATATGGAAGAAGAGCCTGAAACCCACCCAGTACCGCAGGGACATCCTGGACGTCCGACAGGGCGTCGCGATCTCCTTCCTGGTGCTGGAGGAGAACAACGCCCCGATTCTCTATGTGGTGAGGCTGAAGATCGCCGACAACAAGATCACGGAAATCGAGAGCACGGTCGTGATGAACAGGGAAGAGGGGATGCTGTTCAACCCGGACAACCTCAAGACGGTCCGCCCGGAGATGCTGGCCAAGCCGGAAAAGGACCAGTTGAACACCCGGGAAGAGATGATCAAGATCGCCGTCACCTACCCGGAAGGGCTGAAGGTGGGAAGCTTCGTCAAGGTCGATTCCCCCATGGTACCCCATGCCTACCGCTATGAAAACGGGAACCTCATGGCGGGCCCGGGCTGCACCTTCTTCAAGGGCTGCGACGTGATGAAGACCCAGATGATCCCGAGGTTGTCGGGAATCCGGTACCGGCTCATGGCGGTCGACGAGGAAATGGGCGTGGTGTCGATAAGGATGAACTTCGGCCCCGGCTCCCTCTTCTCGGGCAAGGGGGAGCTGGACGTATGGCACTCCTTCAAGATCTTCGACGGCCAGATCCACGCCGCCGAAGCATTTTGTGAAACCGTCCCGCCGGGCACGAAATCCGGCTGGGAGAATGGGGCGGAGTACTGACCCCGCCGACTTCGGATTTCACGCGACACACGAACTTTCCGCGCTTCCCCGGACGTGGACGTCTCCCGGCCCGCGTTTCCTAGCGGGAGGCGATTTCCTCCTGCATGCGGAGGATCTGCTTGTCGTCCAGCCGGTACCCGAAGTAGAAGATCACGGCGGCGAGGATGCACGCGGCCGCCGGGATCAGCGTGATCATGGAACTGATGCCGCTGACCACGAGCGGGGTCGGGGTGGTATTCGCCACGAAACCGATCGCGGCCAGGCCGACGCTCAGGATGACGCTGCGCAGAAACACCCCTATCTTGATCGGGATGTTCATCAGGGCCATGGTGAACGCGCGGATGTTTTTTCCCGTTTTCCACTCCCCGTAGATGACCGTATCGGAAAAGATCGCCGTGAGCATGGAGACGGCGATCGAGTACACCAGCATGGCCAGGCTGCATACGAGGGTGAATCCCCAGGAGGTGCCGCCGGTCAGCCTGGCGAGGGAATAGAGGAGCCCCGCCATCAGGAGAAACATCCAGTAGCACTTGCGCTTGCCGATCCTGACGCCGATCCAGCTGGCAACGAGCGAGCCGACGAACCGTCCGATGCTGGTGACGAGGATGAACATGGAAACGAACGACGGGTCGCTGCCGACATAGGTGAAGTAATAGACCGCCAGCGCCGTCACCAGGAACAGGCCGGTGATGTTGAAGGTCTGGGCGATGATCAGGTAAAGCAGCGGGGGGTTCTTGAATACCAGTCCCACGATTTCGCGAAGCGATAGCCCGCCGCCCCGGGCGCCGGCGGCCGCCTCGTCATACGGGTCCCTGCCGGTGGTGAGACGGTAGATGTACAGGTAGCCGAGGATGGCCGTCACCCCGAATACGGCCGTCGCGATTGTGAAGCCGCTGATGGGGTTGGTCAGGCGGCCGAAGTAGACGATGAGGGGCATGCCGGTGAAGGAAAAGAGGAGCCCGCCCGCGGCCATCCCCTGCGCCCGGCTGCTCGAAAGGATGGTCCTCTCGTCCGGAAGCGTGCTCAGCCGCCCCACCATCGACCCGTTCGCCGCGGAAACGACGTTCCACAGCAGGTGACTGATTATGAAGCCGAAGATGATGATGGCGGCCGCGGTGAAATCGGTGCCGATTTTCGTGAACTGCAGCACCACAAAGGGGAGGAAGAGGAGCGGCCCTATCAGGAACCACGAGCGGTATTTCCCCCCGAACCTAAGGGTGACTTTCTGCAGGATGACGCCTCCGGCCAGGGCGCAGACGATGTCGGCCAGGCTCGTGATGGTGAGGATCCTGCCGAAGATGGCCAGGGAGAACCCGGCGTGATCGGTCAGAAACGCCGCGAAGAAATAGACCTCCATGCTGGTCAGCATGACGAAAAACAGATCGGCGATTCCATAGCTGTAAAGCAACGGTTTGCTCAGTCGATCATCCATTCAGGGACTCCTCTTCTTGGGTCTTGCCGCACCATAGATACCGGCATTATTCACGGCAACGGCCGCGCCTACAACAAAATTGACTCGAAAACCCGATTCTTTCGAGCGGGTATCGGTTTCCCGCCCTCCGGGACATGTGCGCCGTCTTATCCTGGTGTAAAATGATACCCATCGTTTAGAGTGGTTGCCCGGCCATACAGGCGCACCATGTTCTTGCATGACCCGGCGCGGGCGACGGCGTCCGGGATTGTCCGAAGCTGCATCGGTACACAACAGACACGAGAGGAGCGGGAATGAACAGGTACGGGGTTATTGCTTTCTTGGCGGTGATTGCATTTGCGGGTTACGCCGCAATCGGCCGAAGCGGAGCGCAGTCCGGCAAGGCCCCTTCATTGAAGGCCGGCCAGACATTTCGCGATTGCGGCTCCTGCCCGGAAATGGTGGTGATCCCGCCGGGTTCCTTCATCATGGGAACGCCGGAGGGCGAAGAGTTTCGACGCGATCATGAAGTCCAGCACAAGGTCACCATTGCGCGCCAATTCGCGGTGAGTAAAACGGAAGTGACCTGGGATCAATGGGAGGCCTGTGTGCAGGACGGTGCGTGCGACGGTGTGGCCGTCGAGAACGCCCTGCGGCTCGACCGTGATGGAAAGCCCGACAAGGATTTCAAGGACTGGGGACGCGGCACGCGGCCCGTCGTCGGGGTGAGTTGGTATGATGCGAAGGTGTATGTCGGATGGCTCAACAGGCGAACGGGCAGTGACGACGCCTATCGGTTGCTGTCCGAAGCCGAATGGGAATATGCCGCGCGCGGCGGCACCACCACGGCGTTTCCCTGGGGTGATGTCCTGGACCACAATTACGGAAACTTCGGCATCCCCGGTCCGGGGCTGGGCGGCAAAGCCGAAGGGCGCGATGTCTGGCTGGACGAGACGGCGCCGGTCGCTTCATTCCCCCCGAACCCGTTCGGCCTGTATGATATGCATGGCAATTGTTTCGAGTGGGTGGAAGACTGTTACCTCGCGGATCTTACAAACGCCCCCGCCGATGGTTCGGCAAACAAGCAAGGCAGCTGCAGTTCGCGCATGTTCCGCTCGGGATCCTTTGTCAGCAATCCCGTGATGCATCGATCGGGCAATCGCGTACGCGGTTACGTGCCGACGACGCGCGGCCGCAACTATTTGACCATTCGCGTTGCGAAGACGCTTCCATAGAGGCTGGGAAGTCAGCGTCGGCAGGAAGCCCGGGAAACCGGTGAAACGCTCCGGATGCGACAAATGTCGGAGTGTCCGAAAGCGATAGGGATGGCCTGGTCTTCGCGGTGGTCCCTGTCCTGGCTTGGGAAAAGAGGCGGCGGTACAAGCGAAATCGTGCTTGAACGCGCCTTCCCCCCGCCACGGTCAGGCCGGCGGGAGACGACTACCCGCGGGCGGGGGAAGAGGGGCGGAAGAGGGCGAGCAGTTTTTTTCGGGCCAGGCCGGCCGCGGCCGCGGGGCCGTGCCGGCGCAGGTAGCGGACGAAGGTGCCGATCGGACGCAGGCGGAGGCAGCGGCGCTGCAACTTGAAGGATCGGGCGGGGGAGAGCGCGCGGTAGCGGTCCCAGAGGGGGGTCGAGACGCTGTCGAAGTAGAGCCAGGGTTTGTCATGGCCGGCCAGGTGGAGGATGGCCGCGTCGCGGCCGACGGCTTCCAGGGAGGGGTAGGAGGTCCCGAAGAAGCGGTTGATGCGCTCGACGGGGTATTGGTGTTTCTGGGACAGGAGGAGGTGTAAGCAGTTGTAGCGTATCGGCAGGAGGCGCACCCTGCCGGCCAGGAGGAGGTTCAGGCAGTCCTGGTCCATGTAGGTCAGGTCGGGCCTCGTCAGGCGCATCTCCTCGAGGACTTCCGGCGCCCCCTCTTCCCGCAGTTGTTTCAGGTTGAGGAGCATGACCCCGCTGTTGAAGTATTGGGGGATGTCGAACGCGTTATCTTCGAGGATGATGTCCTTGACGGCCGCCATCGGGCAATCCCCGAGCTCGGTCTCATACAGGGCGCGGAGGTCTTCCCGGACCAGGATGTCGCTGTCGAGGTAGAGCGCCCGGTCCAGGTGCGGGAGCAGGTGCGGCAGGTCGAACTTCAGGCAGGCGGCGTTGGTTATGTGGAAGGCATTGGGGATGTCGGCATATTTCCCCGCCGGGGCTTCGACGATGTGGATGGCGACCCCGGGATCGTCGAACGCGCGGAGGATGCCGACGTCGACCGAAGGGTCGGCGGGGACGATGTAAATCTCGTAGCGGGTGTCCCGGTGGCGGTGATGCAGCACAGAGGCGATGGTGACCGCGGTGGGGACCACGTAATGGCGGTCGCAGATGAAGGCCAATGCGACCGGGGCCGCTGCAGGGGAATCCCGGAACGGTTCATCGAACGGGCCGGTTTTCACGGACTCGTCAGGTACAATATTGCGATTCAATCGACCCTCTTGCTCCCATATTGGGGGTAAAATGGGCGAGGGTCAAGGGAGAAGCCGGTCTTGCCGTGGAAGTGGACGGAAGCCGGATCGAAGGGGCCACGGATTTTTCCCCGCGACGAGGCAAGCGGCCGTCTCTCCCGTTCACTCTTTGCTCCGCCGGGAGCGGTTCGAGCGGGCGCCCGCTGGCGGAGCCCATGTGCTATACTGCCGTCATTCTGAGGGAAAACCGAAATGGTGGTTTGGCTCCCGTGCGTCCTCCTTTCCTGGATCGTTGTCATCGCCTGCTGCCCCGTGGCCGTCATCGGTGCCAGGGTCGCCCCCGGCGGGGAGCGGGGCGATGAAGGTGCACAGGGCGGGATAGCCCGGAGCGGGGTCTCATGAAACACAGAATCCTGGTGGTGGACGACGAGCCGGGGCAGCGGCAGTTTATCGGGGGGGCGCTCGCCCGCCAATACGAGGTGGTGACGGCGGCTGACGGGCGCGAGGCGTCGGAGCTCCTGGCCGCGCGCAGTTTCAGCCTGGTGATCACCGACGAGCGGATGCCCGGCATGGGGGGGATCGAGCTGATCCGGTGGATGCGCGAGCATGCCCCGGAAACCCCCGTCATCGTCCTGACGGCCTACGGGTCGGTGGAAACGGCGGTGGAGGCGATCAAGCTGGGCGCCGAGGAGTACCTGACCAAGCCGCTGGAGAGCCCCGAAGAGCTGCGGGTCGTGGCCGGCCGGGTGATCGGCCGGAGCGACCTGCGCAACCGCAGTCTGCTCCACCAGCAGGAGACCGACGCGGCCATCCCTCCGGACATCATAGCCGAGAGCGAAGGGAGCCGGCGCGTCTTCCGGCTCGCGGAGCAGGTGGCGGGGCAGCCGACCACGGTCCTGTTGACGGGGGAGTCGGGGACCGGCAAAGAGGTGGTGGCCCGTTTCATTCACCGGCAGAGCCCCCGCCGGAGGCACGCGTTCGTCGCCGTCAACTGCGCCGCCATCCCGGAGCCGCTGCTCGAATCGGAGCTGTTCGGGCACGAAAAGGGGGCCTTCACCGGGGCGACCCAGGCTCGGCGGGGGCGCTTCGAACTGGCGAGCGGCGGCACCCTCTTCCTGGATGAAATCGCCGACATGGGAGTGGAGCTGCAGGCGAAACTGCTGCGGGTGCTCCAGGAGCAGCAGTTCGAGCGGGTCGGAGGCGACCGGTCGATCTCCGTGGACGTGAGGGTGATCGCCGCTACCAACCGTTCGCTTAGCGAGGCGATCGCCGGGAAAAGCTTCCGGGAGGACCTTTATTACCGCCTGAACGTCTTTCCGATCCCCATTCCGCCGCTCCGCGAACGGAGGGAGGATATCCTCCCCTTGGCCGATTTCTTCGCCCGCAGCCTCGCGGCCCGCATGGGGAAGCCGGCACCGGGGTTCACCCCGGCGGCCCGGGAACTCCTCCTGCGCTACGAATGGCCGGGGAACGTGCGCGAGCTGTCGAATGCCGTCGAACGCGCCCTGATCCTGGTAGAGGGGGGGGAGATCGACCGGGACGACCTCCCGATGAACCCGGCCGCCCCCGCGGGCGCCGCCCGGGCGGGGCTGCTGGCGCAGGTGGAGCGGGAGGCCATCCTGGCCGCTCTCGAGCGCCACGGCGGGGACCGGCGCGCCACGGCCGGGGAGCTGGGGATCAGCCTGCGCACCCTGCAATACCGCCTTAAGGAATACGGGGTCGCCGGGCGCTGACGGCTCCCCGGCCGGAGGGGCATGCTCCCGGGAATGCAATAGCGTATCGGATCGTCTTCGAAAGGGGCGTTATGAAGCTGCGCGGAATACTCCTCCTCCTTGCGTGCGTATCGGCCTGCGCGACGGCCCATTCCCAGGACCGGCCGGCCGTGGTCGAGGCCTTCAGCCCGGAAGGGTTCGTGAAAAACGTCCGCCAGGTGCGGGTGCGGTTTTCCGAGCCCATGGCCCCCATGGGGGACCCGCGCGACCGGGTCGAACCTTTCGTCATTGAAGCTCCCGTCGCCGGGACGGGGAAGTGGGAGGGTCCGTCGGACTGGGTCTACGACTTCGAAAAGGACCTCCCCGGGGGAGTTCGTGCGACCTTCACGCTCCGGCCGGGGCTCCAGGCTCTCGACGGACGGCCGGCAGGGGGACGAAGGGTCTTCTCGCTGCACACCGGCGGCCCCGCCATCCGGGAGTCGCGGCCCTGGGAGGGGAATTCCGGGATCGACGAGGAACAGGTCTTTGTTTTGAGCCTCGACTGCGTCCCAGACGAGGCCTCCGTTCTCAAATCGGTTCATTTCCGGGTCGCCGGAATCGGGGAGCGGGTGGGGGTACGGGTGCTTGCGGGGGCGGAGCGGGCCAAAGTGCTCGAGGCGGTGCGCAGCCCGCGCGCCACCGCCGACGCTCCGCTCCTCCTGCTCCAAGCCCGGCGGCGCTTTCCCAACGAGGCCAGGGTGGAACTGGTCTGGGGGCGCGGGGTGCGTTCGGCCTCCGGGCTGACGAACGATGCGGACCGGGTCCTGCGGTTTCGGGTGCGCCCGGCATTCCGCGCCAGCGTGGAATGCCGGCGCGTCAACGCCGACGCCCCCTGTATCCCGATGACGCCCCTGCGCCTGGAGTTCACCTCTTACGTGGCCTGGGCCTCGGTCCGGCAGGCGGTGCTCGAGGAGCCGGGGGGGAAGACCCATTCCCCGGTGAGGCAGGAATACGACCGGGGGTCGGACCATGTCAAGGCGGTCCTTTTCAACGGCCCCTTTCCGGAAAAATCCACCTTGCGCCTCGTCCTCCCTCCGGCGCTCAAGGACGACGCCGGGCGGCCGCTCGAAAACCAGGGGCGTTTCCCCCTGGAGATCCCCGTGGACGAATATCCCCCGCTGGTCAAGTTCGCGGCCGATTTCGGGATCCTGGAACGAAGCTCCCCCATTCTCCCCGTCACCGTCCGGAACGTGGAGCCGACGGTGGCCGGATCGCTCCTGGAGGTGAAGGAGGGGAGCATTGACCCCGCGGAGGTGCTCGACCCGGAGAGGGGGCGCAGGATCATCAACCCGGACCAGGCCCGGGAGGCCGGGGCGATGGAGACCCGGATCCTCCGGATCGCGCCCGACCGCCCGAACCAGATCCGGCTCTGGATGAAGAAGCTGTCCGACCGTTCCGGTTACGGGGAGAAGCGGGGCGAACCGCTCCTGCCCGCCGACGGGCCGGCAACGCTCGCCCTCCCCAGGCTCGAAGGGGCGCGGAGCTTCGAAGTGATGGGCATCCCGCTCGGGAAGCCCGGTTTCTATATCGTCGAAATCCGGAGCGAACTGCTGGGCGCGGCGCTGCTGGGGCAGCCGCGCCCCATGTATGTTTCCACGGCCGCGCTGGTGACCAACCTGGGTGTTCATTTCAAGTGGGGGGCCGAGTCTTCGCTCGTCTGGGTGACGGCGCTCGATGATGCCCGGCCGGTCGCGGGCGCCGAAGTGGAAGTGCGCGCTTGCGCCGGCGAGGTACTGTGGCATGGGAAGACCGACGCCGACGGCGTCGCCCGGCCCACGGGGCTGCCGAAGCGGGAGGAGTTCGAGGACTGCCTGTACGGCCGGCTGGGGAGCGGCCTGATGGTCACCGCGCAGACGGCGGATGACCTGTCCTTCGTTTTTTCCAGCTGGGAGGACGGGATAGAGCCATGGCGCTTCAACCTGGGGGGATATTTTTACGGCGACCCGTCGATATCGGCCCACACGGTGCTCGACCGGCCCCTCTTCCGGGTGGGGGATACGGTGCACATGAAGCACTTCCTCCGCAGGCAGGTGCTCGAGGGCCTGGCGTTGCCGGGCGAATTCCCCGCGAAGCTCGAGATCGAGCATCTCGGCAGCGAAAGGAAATACGAGATCGAACTCCGGTGGCGGCCCGACGGAACGGCTGAAAGCGCCTGGACCGTCCCCTTCGGCGCCAGCCTGGGGACCTATCAGCTCTCCATGCCCTTTCCCCGCGCGGATGTTCGGGGGCGGCGTCTCCATACCGGTACCCTCCGCATCGAGGAATTCCGCCTCCCGGTCATGCGGGCGTCCATCCATCCCCCGGCGGAATCCCCCGTGGCCCCGGCGAGCCTCCCCCTCGGGCTGCAGGTTTCCTATCTCTCCGGGGGCGCCGCTTCCGGGCTCGCGGTCAAATTCCGCCACCAGGTCCAGGATTTCTTCCATCGGGCGCCCGAAGGGTTTGACGACTTCGTCTTCGCCAACGGCGCCGTCCGCGAGGGGATCACCCGCACCTCGTCCGGCGGTTACGGGGAGAGCGCCGACAGGCTCCCCGTACTGGAGAGCCGGGAGCTCGTGCTCGACAAAACCGGGAACGCCCGGGTCGACATTCCGGACATCCCGGGCATCGACCGCCCCAGGGCGATTCTCGCCGAACTGGAGTATCCCGATCCCGCCGGAGAGATCCAGACTGTTTCCCGCCGGATTCCGATCTACCCTTCCCGGTGGCTCGTGGGAGTGCGGCCCGACGGCTGGGTGGGGTCGCGCGGGAAACTGAGGATCGGGGCGGCCGTCATCGACATCCAGGGGAAGCCGGTCGCCGGCGCGCCCGTGGAGATGGACCTCTTCACCCGGAAATACTACTCCCATCGCAGCCGCCTCGTCGGGGGCTTCTACGGCTACGAATCGGTGGTCGAGACGAAAAAGGAAGGACCGTTCTGCAGCGGGGTCACCGACGGGCGGGGCATGCTCCTGTGCGAGGCAGCTTCCCCTGTCGATGGGAACGTGATCCTCGTGGCCCGCACCCGGGATCCCGAGGGAAACCGGAGTGAAGCCAACCGGGAGGTGTGGGTGGCGGGGAGTGAGGGGTGGTGGTTCGACGTATCGAAGGACGACCGGATGGACTTGCTCCCGGAAAAGACCCGCTACGAGCCGGGAGAGACCGCCCGTTTCCAGGTGCGCATGCCGTTTCGGGAGGCGACGGTGCTGGTGGCGGTCGAAAGGGAGGGGGTGTCGGACATCCATGTCCGGAAACTGACCGCGCGGGAGCCGGTGGTGGAGGTGCCGATCCTGCCCCACTACGCCCCGAATATCTACGTTTCGGTGCTCGCGGTGCGCGGGCGGAGCGGGGAGACGCAGCCGACGGCGATGGTGGACCTGGGCCGGCCCGCCTACAAGCTGGGGATCGCCGAAGTCGAGGTCGGCTGGCAGGGGCACGAGCTGAACGTCGAGGTGGAGACACCCGGGGATGTCTACCAGGTCCGGGAGAAGGTGCCGGCGACCATCCGCGTCCGGCGGGCCGATGACGGCCGCCCGGCAGCCGGCGGGGAGGTGGCGGTGGCGGCCGTGGACGAAGCCCTGCTCGAGCTCCTGCCCAACGGGAGCTGGGACCTGCTCGGCGCCATGATGGGACGGAGGGCCTACTCGGTCGCAAATTCCACTTCGCAGATGCACGTCGTTGGGAAACGCCACTTCGGTTTGAAGGCGGTGCCCACGGGGGGCGGCGGTGGGCGCGAGCTTACGCGCGAGCTCTTCGACACCCTCCTGCTGTGGCGTGGGCGGGTGCCCCTCGATGCAAACGGGGAAGCCCGTATCGACATCCCGCTCAACGATTCCCTCACCAGCTTCCGCATCGTCGCCGTCGCCCATTCGGGCTCCGGCCGCTTCGGCAGCGGCTCCCGCTCGGTGCGCTCCACCCAGGACCTGATGGTGATTTCCGGGGTGCCCCCCGTGGTTCGGCAGGGGGACCGCTTCACCGCTTCCTTCACGGTACGCAACCATACGGCGTCGCCCATGTCGGTGGAGGCGCGGCTCAGGGCGCCGAAACTGGGGCGGGATCTCCCGGTGCGGCGGCTTGCGCTGCCGGCGGACGAAGCCGGGGTCGTAAGCTGGGAGGTCGCGGTTCCTTCCGACGGCACAGAGCTGGTTTACCGGGTCGAGGTCGACGCCTCCTCCGGGCAACGGGACCGGCTCGAGATCCGGCAGAAGGTCCTGGCCCATCCGCCCGTGAAGCCGTGGCAGGCCGTCCTGTTGCAGCTCGACGGGAAGGAACGGGTCGAGGTGGAGAGGCCGGCGGGCGCCGTCCCCGGGCGGGGAGGGGTCCAGGTCCAGCTGCACCCCCGGATCGCCGGCGGTCTCCCCGGCGTCCTGGACTACATGAAGAACTACCCCTATTCCTGCCTGGAGCAGGAAGCGTCGCGCGCCGTCAGCCTCAGGGACAGGGCGCGCTGGGATTTCATCATGGACCGGCTCCCGGCATACCTGGACGGGCGCGGCCTGCTGAAATATTTCCCCTCCACCCAGTGGGGAAACGTGGCCCTGACGGCCTACGTCCTGAGCCTGAGCGACGAGGCCGGCTATGCCGTCCCGGCGCCCCTGCACGGGCAATTGATCGCGGGGCTGCGCTCGTTTCTCGACGGCGAGATGGCCGGCGCGGACGCCTGGAGCGGGAGGGACCTCGACATCCACAAGCTCCTGGCGCTGGAGGCGCTCTCCCGCTATGGAATCCCGGTCGAGGACTGGGTGAAGACCCTCAGGATCGACCCCAATTCCTGGCCCACTTCAGCTCTCATCGACTGGCGCGACATCCTCCGGCGGCAACCGGGTCTTCCGGACGCGGCCCGGCGCGCGGCCGAGGTCGAGCAGATCCTGGGCGCCCGGCTCGATGTGCGCGGCACGACGCTCACTTTTTCCACCGAGGCGGGCGATGCGCGCTGGTGGCTGATGACGGACGGGGACTCGAATGCCAACCGCCTAATCCTGTCGGCGCTCGAATCCCCCTCCTGGCAGGGGGACCTGCCGCGGCTCGTACGCGGTTCGCTCGCGCGCCAGCGGCGCGGAAGGTGGCAGACGACGGTGGCCAACGCCTGGGGCGTGCTGGCGTTGGAGAAATTCTCCCGGCGCTTCGAGAGCGGGCGGGTGGCGGGTACGAGCAGGGTGCGGCTGGACGCCGGGGAATACGATTGGGACTGGACGAAAACGCCCGAAGGGGAGACCAGGCTGCTTCCGTGGCCGGAAGGGAAGGGGAGGGTCGAACTGGAGCACGCGGGGGGCGGAAAGCCGTGGGCCGTGGTCACTTCCACGGCGGCGATCCCGCTCGAAGCCCCTTTTGACAACGGGTACCGGGTCAGGAAAACCTACCAGCCGGTGGTGCAGAAGGTAAAAGGGAGCTGGAGCCGCGGCGACATCGTGCGCGTGCGTCTCGAGTGCGAGGCCCAGTCCGACATGGGATGGGTGGTGGTCGAAGATCCGATCCCGGGCGGCGCCGCCATCCTGGGGCGCGGGCTGGGGGGCGATTCCCGGCTGGCGACCCGGGGAGAAGATCGGAGGGGGTGGGCCTGGCTCGCTTACGAGGAACGGTCCCAGGAGGCGTTCCGCGCCTATTACGAATATGTCCCGAAGGGGGTGTGGGTGGTGGAGTACACGGTGCGCTTCAACAACCCCGGGTCCTTCAACCTTCCCCCCACGCGCGTGGAGGCGATCTACGCGCCCGGGATGCTGGGGGAAAGTCCGAACGGGGCGATCACCGTGCTGCCCTGAGCCGAAGGAAGGGGACCGGCATGAAGAGTGTCATCGCGGGCCGCCCCAGGAAGGTTCTGCCTGCCTGCCTGCTCCTCTGCCTGGCGGCTCTGGCTGCCGTTTTGATCGCCCGCGCCTGCCGGGACGTCGGCCCGGACCTCCCGAGCGCGGAGGAGGTGCGCGCCCGCTACATGTCGAGCGAAGGGGTCCTGCTCGACCGCCACGGCGTGGAGCTCGATCGGGTCCGCCTCTCCTACGAGGGGCGCCGGGCCGAATGGACCCCTCTCGCGATGATGTCTCCGGCGCTGCTGGAGGCCGTCGTCGAGGCCGAAGACCGCCGTTTTTACGTGCATGGGGGGGTCGACTGGCGCGCGGTGCTTGCCGCCGCGGCCCGGAGCGCAGGTGCGGGGCCGCGGCGCGGCGCCAGTACCATCACGATGCAGCTGGTCTCCTTCCTCCTCCCCGGATCGGTCCCCCGGGCGACGGGGCGCACCCTCGGGCAGAAGTTCAAACAGATGCGCCTGGCACGGAAGCTGGAGCGGGAATGGAAGAAGGGTGAAATCCTCGAGGCGTACCTGAACCTGGTCCCCTTCCGGGGGGAACTGGAAGGGATCACGGCCGCCACGCTGGGAATCTTCGGCAAGGCGCCCCACGGTGTCGTTCCGGCCGAAGCCGCTATCCTCGCCGCGTTGATCCGCGCGCCGAACGCCCCGGCGGCGAAAGTCGCCGAGCGCGCGGCGGCGCTGGGCCGCAATCTCGGCTGGGGGCTTTCCGCCGTGGACCTGGAGGGGCGTTGCAGGGAAGCCTTCCGGCAGGCCCATCTCCTTCCGCCCGGGAGTCACTGGGCCCCCCACGTCGCGCGGCTCCTCTTCGCGGGCCGCGGCGGCGTCGTTCCGGAAACGGGGGGCGGTGCGATCCGCTGCACCCTGGACGGGGCGCTGCAGCGGCGCGTGAGCGCAGCGCTCGGGCGGCACCTGGCGGAGCTGGCCCCGCGCAACGTCAGGGACGGTGCGGTGCTCGTCGTCGACAACGCGAGCGGCGAAGTCCTGGCCTATGTCGGCAGCGGGGGGGATTTTTCCAGCGCCCGCCACGTCGACGGCGTCCGTGCTTTCCGACAGGCGGGGTCGTCGCTGAAGCCATTTCTCTACGCCCTCGCGATCGACCGGCGCCTGATCACGGCGGCCTCCCTGCTCGAGGACTCTCCGCTCGAGATCGCCCAGGCGGGAGGGGGGATGTACCGGCCGGAGAATTACGATCGCCGTTTTCACGGGGCGGTCACCGCCCGCATCGCGCTGGCTTCCTCCATCAACATTCCTGCCGTCCGCGTCATCGAACTCACCGGCGTCGAGCCTTTCCTGGACAAGCTCGAGGGGATGGAGTTCGGCGGTCTGCGCCGGGCGGACTATTACGGCCATTCGCTGGCGCTGGGGTCGGCCGACATCTCGCTCTGGGACCTGACGAACGCCTACCGCACCCTGGCCGCGGGCGGCGTGTGGACTTCGCTGTGCTTGGAGCCGGGCGGGGGCTGTGCCGGGGGGGCGCGGAGGGTTTTCGGTGCGCCGGCGGCCTATGTCATCGGCGACATCCTGTCCGACCGGGAGAGCCGCAGCTACGCCTTCGGGCTCGACAGCCCGCTCGCCACCCCTTTCTGGGCGGCGGTCAAGACCGGCACCAGCAAGGACATGCGCGACAACTGGTGCGTCGGGTACTCGGGCCGCCATACCGTCGGCGTCTGGATGGGGAATTTCACCGGCGAACCGATGTGGAACGTCCTGGGGGTCACCGGGGCGGCCCCGCTTTGGGCGGAGATCATGCACCTCCTCTGCCGGGAAGACGCGGACGCTCCCCCCGAAGCGCCTCCGGGCCTGGTCGCCCGGATGACCGCGCTGCCCGCCCTGGGCATCACGAGGCGGGAATGGTTTCTCGCCGGGACGGAGATGGAGGTTGTGGAGGCGCCCGCCTTGGGGGGGAAGATCCTCGCGCCGGCCGACGGGGAGATCATCGCCTGGGACCCCGATATCCCGGCCGGCCGGCAGAAGCTCTTTTTCGAGGCGCAGGCGGCGGAGGGCCTCCACTGGGAACTGGACGGCAAGGCCATGGGGGACGCCGGGAACCTGGTCTTCTGGACCCCGGCCCCGGGCGTGCACACGCTCCTGCTGCGCAGCGCCGACGGGGAAACGGTCGACCAGGTCCGGTTCACCGTCCGGGGCGGGCCGGACTGAACCGGCACGCCCCCTTGGAACAAATCATCGGCTGGCGGCCGCTAACGGCCGCCGAAGACCTTCTGTTGGGCCGTGAGGGTTTTCAACTGCCGGTCTACGACCTTCTGGGCCCGGTTGGCTACATCCGCCTGGCTCGAAGCCACCTTTTTCTGCATTTCGAGCGTCGCCCGCTCGAGGTCGATCAAGACGTTGGCCGCGCGGGCGGTCTTGGGCCCGCTGACGTTGATGTCCGACTGCTCCCCGCGCTTGACCGCCAGCTGCCGCTCCAGGTCGAACGCCTGCTTCATGCGCGAGGCCAGTTCAGCTCGCTTCCGGGCCAGGTCGATTTCGGCGGCCCGGAGTGATTCCCGCTCCTCGTGCAGGCGCTTGTCGCGCTCCAGGGCCTTCCTTTCCGATTCGAGGAGGAGTACCTCGGACTGGTTTTTGGCGTTCTTGGCCGCCTTCATTTTGTCCTTGTTGGCCGACAGCATTTGTTTCTTTTCGTCGATCCTCGATTTCGAGGCGGAACGCCCGGCTTGGGCCACCCGTTCCGCCTCGGTCGCGGCGATTTCAAGCTGGCTGGCCATTTCGATGTCGCGGTCGATCTCGCCCAGGTCCCGGGGCTGAATCAGCATGAGGAATCGGTCCTGGGCCGGGGAAACCACCACGGGCGTTGTCTCCGCGGATGCGGCTCCGGGCGGCAGCAGCTGTGCGGCGGCCGGCATGGTAAGGGTGGCGGCAAAAGCCAATGCCGGAATCAACAGTCGGAGAATACGGTTTGAGGTCTCCATAGAGTGTGCTCCCTGTCTCGAAAAAGGGGACGCATGCCCCCGAATACATTTCTGACCGGCAAAGGTTACACCTTGCCCCCCAGATCCGTCCAGTCCACCCTTAGAGGGTACGCCGGAGGGCTTCGATGCGCTCCTCGAGCGGGGGATGGGTCATGAACAGGCGCCGGATTCCGCCGGCCCCTTTTCCCGAAATCCCGAAGGCGGCCATCTGGTCGGGGAGCGCGGCCCGGTCCGAGGAACGCCGGAGCTTCTCCAGGGCGGCGATCATCGGCTCGCGCCCGCAGATGCGGGCGGACCCGGCGTCGGCCCGGAATTCGCGCCGGCGGCTGAAATAGAAGACGACGATGCTGGCCAGCAGTCCGAAGACGAGTTGGGCGACTATGGAAGTGATGTAGGCGGCGGGTCCGTGGTCGCGCTCGTTCTTCAGCACCAGGCGGTCGACCAGGTGCCCGATGACGCGGGAGGCGGCGATGACGAAGGTGTTGAGGACTCCCTGGATCAGGGCCAGCGTCACCATGTCGCCGTTGGCCACGTGGCTGATCTCGTGACCGAGCACCGCCTCGACCTCTTCGCGGTTCATCAAGCGGAGCAGGCCCGTGCTCACTGCCACCAGGGCCGAATCACGCTGCATACCTGTGGCGAAGGCGTTCGGCTCGGGGGAGTCGAAAACGGCCACCTCGGGCATCCCGATGCCCGCCTGCTCCGACTGGCGTCGAACCGTCTCGAACAGCCAGGCCTCGGTTTCGCTGCGGGGGGAGGCGATGACCCGGGCCCCCATCATGCGCTTGGCGGTCCATTTCGACATGGCCAGCGACACGAACGATCCCCCCATGCCGAACAGGGCGGCGAAGATCAGCAGGCTCGTCACGTCGATCCCGACCCCCTGTTCATCCAGGATGCGGCCCACTCCGAAGAGGCTCAGCACCACGCCAAGCACCAGGACGACGGCGATGTTGGTTGCCAGGAACAACATTACTCTCTTCATGCGACTCTGCCTCCAATGCGGGATCCGCCCGCCGATCTATTAAAAATACCAGACCCTCCGCTCTTTTTTAAGACGCCGGACGGGGTCGGAGGTTCCATTACTATGCCCGCCGCCGCAAGCATCATGGGGCGGAAGCGCCCGCCGCCGGCGTCCACCTTCGACTTCACCCTTTCGGATGTGCCGGAACAGGGCCCGCTTGGTTGCCCGGCGGCACTTTCCCCTTTCCCGCGCCCGCGAGTCCCGGTATCATCTGACATTTTTCGATCGGCGGGGATTATGGGTGATTTGCGGTCATTCTTTTTCCGGACGGCGGTCATGTTCTGGGCTCTCCTGGGTCTTTCTGCGGCAGCGCCTGCGCAGGGAACGGAAAAGATCGAGGTGCTCGAGAGCGAGGTGGCCGCGCTCCGCCCCGATCCCCGCTACCCGCACGATCCCTTCATCTTTGTGCTTGCCTATTGAAATTAGGATATAAATTGTTATTATCTAGGATTCTGCGTAATAAAAACTGATTTCTAGGAGAGTCAACCATGAGTTTGAAAATGAAGAGAGGTTTCTGCCTGATACTGGCGTGCCTTCTCGTCCTCGCGGCGGGAACTGCGGTCCAGGCGCAGACCAAGCAGTTTATGACTTGGATGCAGGACCTCAACTATCTCGAAAAGGCAGCCGACGACGACCTGGCGCGCGAAACCGAAGGGATCGTACAGATCCGCGCCGGGGTGGAGCTCTGGATCCGGATGCACCCCGGGACGGCGGTGACGCTCGCGGCCGCCCCGGACCGCCCCTGGGATGCGGCCGCGCTGCGCGGCCAGGTTACGGACCTGAAGCAGGCGGTGAGGGCAATTATCGCCGAAGACCCCGCCCGGCCCTTCCAGCTCGGTGTCACCTCGGTGAGCGTGACTTCGGAGGCCTCCCCCCTTTCCCCCATCGCCGAGAGTGTCGAACAGAATAAGCTCGAGCAACTGCATCTGACCAACGTGGGGACGGCGCTCGATTATATCCCCGGGGTGTCGCTCGATCGGAGCGCCAACCGGAACGAAGCCCAGATCCGGCTGCGCGGGTTCAGCAACCGCGGGCAGATCCCCCTCTATCTCGACGGCATCCCGATCCAGGTGCCCTACGACGGGACTATCGATTTCAGCCGCTTCCTGACCGGCGACATCTCCGAGATCCAGGTGGCCAAGGGATACTCCTCACCCCTGATGGGGGCCAACAACCTCGGCGGGTCGATCAACCTGGTGTCCAAGGAGCCGAAGGACAAGCTCGACGGGGAGGCCATGATCGGAACCGGTTCCGGCGACGCCCTGCTGGCGTCGATGCGTCTCGGGTCCCGCTGGGACAAGTTCTACTTCCAGGGAACGCTCGACTGGAACCAGAAAGACTACATCCCCCTGTCGGGCGATTTCGCGGCGCCGGCGCCCAACCAGCCCGACTTCAAGCTCAATAATTCCGATTCGCGCGACGCCAAGTACGGCGGGCGCATCGGCTTCACCCCGCGCGGCGAGGACCAGTACGTCTTCAGCTACATCAACCAGAAGGCGGAGAAGAGTCAGCCGCGCTACAGCGGCTACGGGGTCAACGCCCGCAATCGCTACTGGAGATGGCCGGAGTGGAACAAGACCAGCTACTACGTCATCACCAACACCGGGATCGGCGACTCGAGTTCCATCAAGCTGCGTCTCTATTACGACCAGTTCAAGAACGCCTTGGCGAGCTACGACGACGACACCTACTCGACCATGACGAAGAGGTCCGCCTTCTATTCCGTCTATGACGACCATGCCGGCGGCGCCTCGGTCGAATTCAACACCCGTCTTGTGCCGCGCAACAACATCAGCGCCTCCTTCTTCTTCAAGGACGACTCGCACAAGTCCTACGACCTGGTCCCCTTCCGGACAGCCACCACCCTGGACCGGATCCAGACCTTCTCCTTCGGGTTCCAGGACGTGATTACGTTCACTTCCAAGGTGCAGGCCATCGTCGGGTTCAACATCGATCACCTGAAGGGGTTGCAGGCGATGGAGCTGACCGACGACGATCTGTCGACCCGGCCCATCATCTGCGAGTCCAACCCGAACAACGACAGTTTTGCGGGGTGCACCCCCAACGCCTGGCTCTTCAGCCCCCAGGTCTCCCTTTCCTACAGCTTCACCCAGAACGACAAGCTGTTCGCCACCTTCTCCGACCGGGGGCGCTTCCCGCTGATGAAGGAGCTCTACACGTCGAGCTTTAGGAAGAGGTTGCCCAACCCCGACCTTGACCCCGAATACAGCCGCAACTGGAATTTCGGCTGGTCCCACGTCTTCTCTGCGAAAACCATGGGGCAGATCGAATTCTTCCGCAGCGACATGCGCAACGCCATCAACGACGTCTACGTCCCCGACCCCGGGAACTTCTGCGAGGAAAGCAGGATTCCGGGCGCCTGCGAGCAGTACGCCAACGTAGCCGAGGAGGACCACTACGGGGTGGAGATGAGCCTGCGCAGCACCCCCTTCTCGCGCCTGACCCTGGACGGGAGCTACAGCTTCCTCGAGCGCAGCATCGTTGTCAGTCCCGATGTCCAGCTGTTCGACCCCGATCGCATGATCCTGCCCACCCTTCCCAAGCACAAGGTCATCATCAACGCGGCCCTCACCCTGCCGCGTGACATCCTGCTGCTCGGGACCTGGCGGTTCGAGGGAGCGCTTCACATGCAGGACCCGAACGACAGCGTCGATCATGACAACAACCCTGCGACGCCGCGGGTCGCTCCCCCCATCTCTTCCACCTCCTTCGGGACCGTGGATCTTGGTGCGGTGGCGCCCATCTACGGCGGGATGTCGCTCCAGGTCGGGTTGAAGAACCTCTTCGACCGGAACTACTTCTACAACCCGGGTTACCCGGAAGCCGGCCGGAACTGGTACTTCAACATGCGGTACAAGTTCTGATTTTGTGAAGTGACGGACGGCCGCGGGAAGGCACGATCGCCCGGGATCGTGCCCCCCGCGGCTTTTTTTTGCCCTGCGCCCGACGCCCGGTCCTTGGGTGGTAATGACAAAAATTAACCAAAAATAACTAGCAATCCGATTAGGTCTTATGTATCATGGGCCTATCTCTAGCCATTGGAGAGCGAAGGGCCGGCAGAGCGTGGGGCTCTAAGCGACCCCGGCCCTTCGCAGCGTTCTTCCCGTTTTCATTCAACCTCAATACGATTCCGGCCGCCCGGGTGGTATAGTTACGTATTCGCAAGGGGAGAGAGCCTATGCTTACGGTGACGACCCCGGCTTTGGAGGGGAAGAGGATTTTGAAATACCACGGCCTCGTCAGCGGCGAGGCGATCCTGGGAGCCAACATATTCCAGGATCTCTTTGCCGGGATCCGGGATGTCGTCGGCGGCCGCTCCGCCGCCTACGAGCAGGAACTGCGCAAGGCGAAGGAGATCGCGCTGGAGGAAATGAGAATGTCGGCGGCCGCGCTCGGCGCCAACGCGATCGTGGGCGTCGACCTGGATTACGAGACGATCGGCAGGGGGACGATGCTGATGGTGAGCGCGAGCGGCACCGCCGTGACCGTGGAATAGGCGTCCCGGGCCGTCACGGCCGGGAAGCTTCCGTCGGAGGTGGGGATGAGAAAGGTACCGGAAAGGTTCCGGGAGTTCGTGCGCCGCTACCCGGAGGCCGCGCGGGCGTACGAGGATTTCGCCGCCGCGTGCCGCCGGGCGGGCCCCCTGGGGGAACGGGAGCGCGCACTGGTGCAGTTGGGGATCGCCGCGGGGAGCAACGTGGAGGGATCGGTCAATTCCCAGGTGCGCAAGGCCCTCGACCTGGGGTTGTCCCCCGGGGAGATCCGCCACGCCATCCTTCTGGCGACGACCGCGGTCGGTTTCCCCCGGATGATGCGGGCCCTGGCTTGGGCCGACGCCATTCTCGGCCCCGGGGAGGCGGAGGGCGGGCTGGAGCCCGGCCGATGAAGCTCCCGCCCGGTGACTGTCCATGAAATTCCTGATTTCCCAGACTGTTTCCCTGATGCAAGGGGGAAGGGGCAAAAGCGACATCAGGACGCTCGCCCGCTACCTGGGGCTGCTGGCCGCCATCATCCTCCTCTACAGCGTCCTGTTCCACGGACTCATGCTGCTCGAGGGGCGGCATTATTCCTGGATCACGGGGGTCTACTGGACCCTTACGGTCATGTCGACGCTGGGATTCGGGGATATCACCTTCACGAGCGACTTGGGGCGCGCCTTTTCCATCGTCGTCCTGGTGAGCGGGATCCTCTCCCTGCTCGTAGTGCTCCCCTTCTCCTTCATCCACTTCTTCTACGCCCCCTGGCTCGAGGCGCAGAACCGGGCGCGCGCCCCGCGCCAACTCCCCGCCGGGACCCGTGGCCACGTGATCCTGACCCATTTCAACAATTCTGCCGCCAACCTGATCGGGCGGCTGCGCCAGCTGGGTGTCCCCGCCGTGGTGCTGGTACCCGATTTCCAGCAGGCGCTCGATCTGTTCGATCGCGGCTACCAGGTGGTCGTCGGCGAGCTGAACAGCCCCGACACCTACCGTGACCTGCAGGTGCACCAGGCCTCCCTGGTCGTGGTCCTGAACGACGACCTGGCCAGCACCAACATCATCTACACCATCCGGGAACGGTGCGAGCACGTGGTGACGGTGGCCAACGCCGACCAGGACGACTCCCTCGACATCCTGCAACTGGCAGGGAGCACCCATGTCTTCCAGTTCCACAAGGCCCTGGGGAGGGCGATGGCGCGGCGCGTGCTCGGCACCAGCCTCGAGCCCAACGTGATCGGGCAGTTCGGCGCGCTCCGGATCGCCGAAGTCCCCGCCGCGGCCACCACCCTCGAGGGACAGACGCTGGCCGAGAGCCGCATCCGCAGCCGGGCGGGGGTGAACGTGGTCGCCCTCTGGGGGCAGGGGGAACTAAGGTTGCCGACCCCCGATACCCGCATAGAGTCTTCCATGGTCCTCGTCCTGGCGGGGACCGAGGAGCAGCTCTGCCGGTTCGAGCGGCTGGTACGCCCCGCGGACCGGCCGGACCGGCAGGAGGGGCCGGTGCTCGTTCTCGGCGGCGGACGGGTGGGCCAGGCGGTGGCCGAGGCACTGGAGGAACGGGGGGTCGACTACCGGATCGTGGAAAAGCGCGGCAACATGCGCCAGGGAAATTCCAAGGTCATCGTGGGGAGCGCGGCCGACCGCGAAACGCTGGAGGCGGCGGGCATCGGGCACACGCCGTCGATTATCGTGACCACGCACGAGGACGATCTGAACGTCTATCTCACCATCTACTGCCGCCGCCTGCGCCCCGACGCCCAGATCATCAGCCGGGCCAGCCTCGATCGGAACGTCCAGACGCTCTATCGTGCCGGGGCCAGCCGGGTGATGTCCTACGGGACCATCATCAGCTCGACCATCGTCAACCTCCTCCGCCCCGAAAGCCTGCTCATGCTTTCGGAAAACGTGAGCGTCTTCACCGCCCGCGCGGACAGGCGCCTGAGGAACCGGTCGCTGCTGCAGCTGTCGATCCGGGAACAGACCGGCTGCAGCATCATCGCCGTCAAGCACGACGGGGGGATGACGGTGAATCCCGAGCCCAGCGACATAGTGCACGAGGAGGACGAACTGATTCTGGTGGGGGACGAGGAGTCGATGGACCGTTTCGTCTCCTGGAAACCGCAGCGGACCTGAAAAAGGGAAGGGATGATGGCAGAACGGATCAGGCGCAGCCTGGAGGGGGTCGCGGTCCCGGGCATCGGGAGGGGCATCGTGGCGATGGGACTGGTGCGCGGCATCGAGATGGATGGGAGCGGGGTGAAGGTCCTGCTGGCTTCGACGGCCCTGATCCCGGGCGCCCAACGCTGGATTGCGGACCGGGTCCGGGAGGCGGTGGAACAGCTGGATGGGGTCGACAGGGTCGAGGTCGAATACCGGGCGGCGAAGGCGAAGGAGTTGAACCGGATCGGCCGTATCATCGCCGTGATGAGCGGCAAGGGGGGGGTGGGGAAATCGCTCGTATCGGGACTCCTGGCGGTTGCGCTGAAACGCCGGGGGTACGAGGTGGGGATCCTGGATGCCGACATCACCGGCCCGAGCATCCCCAGGATGTTCGGCGTCTGTCTCCCTCCCGGGGGGGACGAGAGCGGCATTCTCCCCGTCATGTCCGGATCGGGGATCGAGATCATCTCGATCAACCTCATGCTGCCGGCCGAGGACACGGCGGTCATGTGGCGCGGGCCCCTGATCGCCAACACCATCAAGCAGTTCGGCGAGGATGTCCTCTGGGGGAGCCTGGATTACCTGATCGTCGATCTTCCCCCGGGTACCGCCGACGTCCCGCTCACCCTGATGCAGTCCTTTCCGGTCACCGGCGCCGTCGTCGTGTTCACCCCCCAGGGCCTGGTGGAGATGATCGTGCGCAAGGCGGTCAACATGATGGCGGACATGGAGCAACGCATCCTGGGCGTCGTCGAAAACATGAGCTACATCTACATCCCGGAGATCGACAGAAAGATCGAACTCTTCGGCCCCAGCCGCGCCGAGGAGATCGCGCGCGGGATCGGCGTTCCCCTGCTGGCGCGGATCCCCATCGATCCGGCGCTTGCGGCCCTGTGCGACGGGGGCAGGATCGAGGAGTACGACGGGGAGCTCCTGTCGCTGCTGGGGGACCGCCTGATCGGAGAGCTGTCCTTCGAAGCCTAGTCAGTGCTCGATCGCCAGCAGGGCCGCTCCGACCGCGAGGCCGAAGAGCAGGCTGATCAGCTTGACCACGACGAAGGTTTTGCGCGAATGGGCCAGCAGCGGCAGCATTCCGTGGCCGTCCTGGACGATGGAGCTTGCCAGCAGCGTGCCGAAGGGCACCAGGCCCTGGGAGAACAGGGTCACGAAGATGAGGTGGGGGCCCGATTCCGGCACCAGCCCGATCAGGGCCGCAAGCGCCAGAACGATCCAGCGGTTCCCCTGGATCGCATCCCCGATCCGCCAGGAGTGCACGATGAGGTTCATCAGGAGGAGGGCTCCGAACGTCCAGAGGAAGATGCGGGGCGCATGCTGGCGAACGACGTGCTTCCAGAGATGCTCCTCCAGAAAATGCTCGGGTACGGTTGCAACGATGAACAGCCCCACCCCCGAGGTCAGGAGCAGGGTCACCCGGATCCAGTTCCACTCTTCCGGCCCGATCTTTCCGAGGACGACCAGGGACAGGAACCCGAGCAGGAGGAAGGAGAGGGTCCCCCGGGCGGGGGAGCATTTCTTCCACTCTGCGAGGAACCGGTCCGCGGAAAACATACTGCAGAGCTCCTCTTCGTGAAGCTGGAAGTCCTCCTGGCAGGAGAGGAACGTGGTGAGGCGCGGACCCGCCAAGGCATCCGTGAGGAGTCCCGCCGCTATCCCCAGCAGGAAAAGGGCTCCGTGCACCAGCAGGGCGGCGCGGGGAACCAGGGCGAACATTACGAAGGACTCGTCGCCACAGGTGGCGATCATCGCCGCCACCAGGCTTCCCAGCGTCATGCGCCGGTGGGTGTACATGGCCACGACCGTAAACGCTCCCAGGCACCCGGGTGTGACCCCCAGCAGGGCCGCCAGCACGACCTGGCCGACCCGGTGCTCCGACAGCCGCTCCTGCCAGGCGCCCCGGCTGACCACGTTGACGTATTCGATGACCAGCATGATGATGGCCACGAATCCCGTGATCAGCAGCGCGTGGCTCAATGCCGGGAAAACGTGTTGCATTCCGCCCTTTCTTTCCGCCCGTCCCCGGGCTCGGTTCAGTCGAACAGGAGATTCAAGATCCCGCCCGTCACCAGGGTCGCCGCCAGCATGACGCCGGTCGACCTGGCAAGCCCCCGGGGACCGATCTCCTTCAATAACACCGCGAAAGTGGCGATGCAGGGGAAGAACATCGCCAGCACCACGCTCCCGACCACCAGCTGCCCCGCCGTCATGTCGAGGGGGGCCATCATCCCCAGGGCGACATCCTTCCGTAAAAAGCCCACCGCCAGGGCGATGACCGCCTCCCGGGGCAGGCCCAGGACGGTGGTCACCACTGGGGCGCAGAAGTCGGCGACCGCGTCGAAAAGACCGAGGGATTGGAGGAGGTTGACCACGAGCACCGCCCCCAGCACCAGCGGGACGGCCTCCACGAAGAATCCCCGCACGCGCGTCCAGAGCTTCTGCGCGATCGCGCGCAGGGAAGGGAGCCGGTAGGGAGGGATCTCGATCAGCAACTCCGGGGTGAAGCCCCGCATCAGGCGGCGCAGGACGAACCCCAGGACCAGCCATACCAGGAGCAGCGTCGCGTAAACGAGGAGCACGTAGCGCCCTCCCCGCGCGCCGACCAGGCCGAAGATCATGGCCTGGAGCGAGGCGCACGGGATGGCGATGGAAATCAGCGTGGCCGCGATGAAACGCTCGCGCCGGCTTTCCAGGACCCGGGTGGCCATGATGCCGGGCACGTTGCAGCCGAAGCCGAGCATGGTGGGAATGATGGCGTACCCGTGCAGGCCGATCCGGTGCATCAGCGTGTCGACCATCACGGCCAGGCGCGGCAGGTAGCCGGAGTCCTCGAGCAGCCCCAGGGCCAGGTAAAAGGAAAGGATATAGGGGAAAACCATGGCGATCGGGACGTAGAGCCCGCTGGTGAGTAGGCCAAAGGATTCGACGAAGTTGATCGTCCCCCCGGTGATGTTTCCCACCACGAGGTCGTGCAGCAGCCCGCCTCCCCCCAGCATCCGGCTGACGCGGAGGACTAAAGGAGCCCACACCCCTTGAAAAAGCGGGTTCATCACCCGGTCGATGAGCCCTTCGCTGGCATACCGGACCCCGATGAAGATCCCGGCCAGCACCGCGACGGCGATGAGGCCCCCGGACACCGGGCGGAGACTCGCATCGGCCAGCCGCTCCTTCCAGGTGTGGTGGCGATGGGAAACCTTCTGCACGCGCCCGACGATGTCCCCAACGGCCATCCAGCGTTCGCTCGTCGTGCGCGCGGGGTGGCGGGGGGCCGCCGCGCGCGGCAGGGCCTCGACCAGCTGCTTCATCCCCTCGCCGGAGACCGCCACCGTGGGAATGACGGGGACCCGCAGCGCCGCTTCCAGCTTTTCCAGGTCGATGAGGATCCCGTGGTGCCGGGCATCGTCCCACACGTTGAGCGCCACCACCATCGGAGTGTCGCGCTCCAACAGCTGCAGCGTCAGGTAAAGATTGCGTTCGAGATTGGTGGCGTCCACCACGTTGATGATCCGGTCCCCCTGCCCGAGCATCTCCAGGGCGACCTTTTCCGCCTCGCAGGTCGGGTCCAGGGTGTAGGTTCCCGGCACGTCCGTGATCTCGACCTGTTCCGCCCCCAGCTTCATGAAGCCGTTGGTGTAGCTCACGGTGGAGCCGGGATAGTTCGAGGAGAGGACGTGGACCCCAGTGAGGCGCGAAAACACGACGCTCTTCCCCACGTTCGGGTTGCCCACCAGCAGGATCTTCATGGGGCGGTCTGTTCCGTTTTGGCGAAGATGCGGCTGGCCATTCCGAATCCCACGGCGATGGAGCAACCTTCGACCTCGATCACGGTGGGCCCCTTCATGAAGGCGGAGCTCACCTTCCTGATCTTCCTTCCCGGGCGGATCCCGAGGGCCTCCAGCCGGTCCTGCATCATCTGCTCCCCGTCCACGCGGACCACGACCCCCTGCTGCCCGTCAGCCATCTCGGCCGCAGTCACCAGATCCCCCTCCTGCATACACCCTCTCCTTTGCCATCCGACTTTGCGCCCCCCGCGCACCGGCCGGCGCCCGCGTCGAGCGCTTCCACGGCTTGGAGGCAATCCTTCATGCCGGCGCTCCGCCTCCCGGTCATCGCCCCGCCGGATTGTTAGACGGACGAAGCATTTTCTCAGGTAACGGGCATGAGTGCAACGGCGCCTTTCGGGGAATCGGCGCTCCCGGAATTTCCGGGAGCGCCGGGGCGGGCGGCAACCGGGCGACAGGGTCCCCGGGAGTTTGGGAAAGGGCAGGACGATTGTCCCCCCAATCGCCGCGATGCGGAGGTCAGCCCCGGAGGATGGCCCGCACCGCGGCGATCGCGGTTTTGACCTCCGCCGCATCCGTTCCGGCGCCGAGGGACATCCGGACCGTCCCCTCCGGAAAGGTGCCGATGGTACGGTGGGCGGCCGGGGCGCAGTGCAGCCCCACCCTGCAGAGGATGCCGAATTCGTCGTCGAGCCGGAGCCCGATTTCGGAAGGAGAGAGCCCCGCCGCGGTGAACGATACGACGGCGGTGCATTCCTCCGGGTTTTCCGGGCCGTAGACGGTGGCCCCCGCGATCTCCCGGATCCCGTCCGCGAGCGCGCGCCCTAGTTCGAGTTCGCGGGCGCGCAGGAGGTCGATGCCCCGGTCGAGGACCCAGCGGATGCCGGCGCCGAGGCCGGCGATCCCGGGGCCATTGAGGGTGCCGCTCTCGAATTTGTCCGGGAAGTCCTCCGGCTGGACTTCGTGTTCGGAGCGGCTGCCCGTCCCGCCGCGCACCAGCGGTGTCATCTCCGCGGCGGAGGCCCGGTCCCCCAGGACCAGCCCGCCGGTGCCGGGCGGTCCCTGCAGCCCCTTGTGCCCGGTGAACGCCAGCAGGTCGATGCCGGCCGACTGCATGTCGATGGGGATCACCCCCGCCGTCTGGGCGGCGTCCACCAGCAGGAGCGCGCCCGCCCTGTGCACGGCGCGGGCGACGTCGGAGACCGGCAGGATCGTGCCCGTCACGTTGCTCGCGTGCGTCATCACGACCAGGCGGGTCGAGGGGCCGATCTCGGCGGCGACGGCCCCGGGGTCCAGGGTCCCGTTGCGGGCGCAGGGGACCACGGCCAGGCGCACTCCTCTTCCCTCGAGGTGGCGCAAAGGGCGCATGACCGCGTTATGTTCCATGCCGGTGGCCACCACGTGGTCCCCGGGCTTGAGGAGCCCCGAGAGGGCGAGGTTGATCGCCTGGGTGGCGTTCGGGGTGAAGAACACCCGCAGCGGGTCGGGAGCGTTGAAAAGTGCGGCGACCGTCTCGCGCGTGTCGTAGACGATGCGGCCGGCTGCGAGCGACAGCCTGTGCCCGGAACGGCCGGGATTCCCCCCGGCCCGCTCCAGGAAGTCAGCCATGGCCCGGAGCACCTCGGGCGGCTTGGGCCACGAGGTCGCGGCGTGATCCAGGTAGATCATAGCTTGTCCCTGCCCACCTACTTAATAACAACGAAAACGTCCGCGCGCAAACATTACCGCCTCATTCGGCGAATGTGAAGGGGGTTCCCCGGGCGGGGACTCTTCCGGCGGAGGCCTTTCTGCGGTCCGCGATGCGGCGCTTTGCCGTTCCCGTCGTGAAGAAAGGAACGTTTCCACGGACAATCTCGAGATCCAACCGGTTGCGGCGGATCAGCCGGTCCAGGGGCTCGATGGTGCGCACCCGGGCCGCCCAGCGCGCGGTATCGGCCGGTTCCCGGACGGGATGGACGGTCAGGCGCAGCAGGTCGCGCTCCGCCCCGGTTTCCAGTTCTGCGGAAAAGGCCGACACGCCGGGATCGCCGAGCAAGGCATCGTCCAGGTCGGCCATGGACAGGGACTGCCCGTCCTCGAGCTTCACTGCCTCGTGCAGGCGGCCCCGGACGCGGTCGAGCCTTTTCGAGGAGGACCCGCAGGGACACGGTCCGGGAAGGATCCGCGCAAGGTCGCCGGTCCGGTACCGGATCAGGGGCATGGCACGGTGCGTCAGGGTGGAAAAAACCACCTCGCCGAATTCTCCATCCTTGACGGGGGCCCCGGTGCCGGGGTCGACGATTTCGAAGAGGAGATCGGGCTCCCGCATGTGGTAGCCGGCACGGGCCCGGCACTCGACGGCGCCCCCCAGGCCCATCTCGGTCATGCCATAGTGGCCGTACACCCGGCAATGCCACGACGCTTCCAACGCGGATATGATCGCCGGTGCGACATAATCCGCGCTCAGCAGCACGCTCTTCAGCCGGACCGGCTTGGCGGGCACGCGCGATCGGGCGTATCTCGACAGCGCCAGGAGCTGGCAGGGAATCCCCACCACGCAGGAGGCCCGCGACCGGAAGAGCGTCTCCAGCGCCTGCCCGCATTCGGAGATCGGGCCGAAGATAGTGGCATCGGCGCCGAGCTTTGCGAGCGCCCTCCGGAGGAGGTCCCCGACGCTCCCCTCGGCGGCTCCCGGCATGAAGACAACCACGCGATCCGTGCGGTCCGTGAAGGTCGACAATCCGTGATGGAAGAAGTCGACGGTCAGTTCCTGGTCCGCGGCGGTAAAGGCGATCCTCTTGGGTGGGGCGGTGGTGCCGGAGGTGGAGAGGGTGACGATCCGCTCCACCTCCCTCGGAGAAACGCAGAGGAGGTCGGCAAACCCGGCGGCGAGGTCGCCGGGGTAGGTGAAGGGGAGGCGCGCCACATCGGCGAGACTCCGGATGGAAGAGGGGTCGAGATGCGCGAGGCGGGCGCGGTAAAAGCGGCTATGCGTCCGCGCGTAACCCACCGTTTCCCTGATTCGCTCGAGCTGGTACCGCTCGGGCCCGGCTCCCGGAGGCATTCCGGATGCGTGCATCCGGCGGGCCATCCAGTCATCGAGCGGCGTTACCTCCATCATTCACAGTTCGTGACCGAAGCCGGCCAGGAGTTCCCGGCATTTTCCCAGGGTCTCCGCCATCATCGCGAGGCAGCGTTCGTTCCGGCCCGGGGGGGTGTCGCCGAGAATATCCCGGCATTCGATCCCGCCGCAGGAGGGTTCGTAGGTCGACCGGAACCAAGACACCAGCGCCGGGATCATCGAGGCCGCCGCGGCGTTTTTGTCGACCAGGGAGAGGAGGCAGGCGGCCCCCGTCAGGATGCCGCAGCAGAGGCCCGCATGGAGGCCGCCGCATAGCCCGGCGACGGCGTCGAGCAGGGCCTCGTTTTCCTCCTCCCCGGCATCCAGGCCCGCCTTGACCATGATCTGGCTGCAGCAGTATCCCCGGCCGGCCAGTGCGAAAACCTTGTCGCTGTCTTCCATCGGTCCCTTCACTTGTCTTCCAGTTGCTGTTCCGTTTCCGCCATCTTCCCCTCGGCCATTTCCCGGGAGACAAAGACCTTGCCGCAACCTGGGCAGGCTTCCACCTCGTGGGCTAGGGTAAGGCCCATGTAGGTGAAAATCGTTTTTTTCGCCACCAGCTCCCGGTCGCACCGGGCGCATCTCCAGATTTTCCTTCCTTCCCCCATCTCCTTCATTCCTCCCGGCCGAAACGCATCCGGTGGCTGTACGCATCGAGGATTTCATAGGCGCCTGCACCCGAGCCGCGGTATTCGACCCAGTAGGTGATCACCTCCTTGACCATGCTGCACAAGGAGGCGCCGGTCTCCGGGTCGAGAAACTTGTCCCCGGCGGACTCCGCGCGCCAGATTGCTTCCTTGATATCATTCCCCGATATGAGCTTCCGGTCCAGGTTGCGCCGGAGCGCCTCGTCGATGACCAGGGTCAGGGCGTCCCACTCCCGTGCTTCGGGCTCGAAATCGGCGCCTGTCATCTTTTTCATCAGCTCCTTCTTGACCGCCAGGATGTTGGCCCGCTTTTCGTCGAGGCCCGGGACGGGGTCCCGGGCCGGCAGGTCGAAGGCCAGGTCCAGGATATGGGCGCACTCCTTCCCCTGGGAGGCGAAAACCTCCCTGCAGTTGGCGCAGTAGACGACATAGGGCCTCGGGTCGGCTTCCGTGCGGTTTTGGACGATTTCCCCGTACAGCCCGGGGTTGGCCAGGTAGATATGTCCCCCATGGCCGCAGCAGCGGTTCTTTTCCCCGGGTTCGACACACACGGTGCCCGACCGGGAGACGAGGGCGCGCACGGCCGCTTCCATCCGGTCCCCGCCCCGCGCGGCGCAGGGATCGAAGACGGCGGCTTCGGGCCATCGGCGTACGGGGCGCACCTCTTCCGCATCGGCCAGCAGCTCGTAGAGCGAGACGGTCCGGATTTCGGGAAGAAACCCGGCCAGGACGGTCCGGCAGGTGGCGCAGGCGCACACGAGCACCGGCCGCCCCATTCCGGCCCAGGTCCGCCGGATCCCCTCGATGTTGGCGCGCAGGCGTTCCTCGTCCCCGGCCCAGTAGGCGGGGGCGCCGCAACACCCAAGCATCACCCCCGCATCATGGCGCGCGGCCAGGAAATCCCACGAACGGAGCACGTGCCCGGGGTTCGAAGCCCCCAGCTGGCAGCCGGGGTAAAAGGCGTAGGCGCATGCCTCCTGTCCCGCGGGCGGGGAGGAGAAGGCTCCTTCGGAAACGGCGAAATCCATTTCGCGCAGCCAGAAATCGTGCAGAGCCGCCGGATGTACTCCCGCGCTTAGGCGCACGCGGCGCGACAGTTGCATGAGCGGCCCGATGTCCACCCCCACGGGGCAAACGCCGCCGCAATAACCGCAGACGTTGCAGGAGTAGACCTGGCGGGTGATGGTGTGGCTGGAAAAGGGGGCGTTGACATGGGTGTCGGTGTAGACCTCCACCGCGATCTTGTGCGGGTCCTTGCGGAAGAGCCGGAGCATCTCGCACGCTTCCATGCAGATGTTGCAGTCGCACTGCATGCAGCGCGCGGCCTCCGCCCGGGCCTCCTCCCCGCTGTAGCCCGAGGGGTCGGCCGGCCGGACGGCCGGGGCGGGCGGCACCCCCTCGTGGGGCAGGATGTGCCCGCGGTACTCCCGGGGAAAGCGGCCGAAGGTGGCGGCCGCCTTGCCGGTCTGGAGAAAGACTTCGATCGACAGCGACGCCTCCCTGCCGGCGGCGAGCGCCTCCATCACGGAGGATCCGCACAGCTCCCCCCCGAGAAACACCCGCGGTTGTTCCGTAGAGTAAAGTTGGTCGTCCCAGGAAGCCTCGAGCCCGAAAGCGTTCCCCCCGGCGCCCGTGGCAATGTAAACCGCGTCGAATTCCGACAGCTGCGCGAGGTCGGAAACCACCGTCCCGAAGCGAAATTCCACCTCGAGCGCTGAAAACTGCAGTCCGATATCCTCGTCGAATTCCGTGAAGCGCGGGTGCTCCAGGAGCCGGCCGCCCCACCCCTTTTCCCTTTCAAGGACGGTGACTCCGAATCTTTTCTGGGCGAGGGCTAAGGCGCATGAGAGGCCCGAGGGGCCGGCCCCCACGACGGCGACCCGCTCCTTCTTCGGGGGGATGACGTAGCGTTCGGGCTTGCGTTCCTTCACGTTCCGGAGGCAGGCGACTTCCAGTTCCCGGATTTCGAGGGCCTCGTCCCCGAGAAGAGTGCGCTGGCACGCCGACCGGCACGGCTGGTCGCAGAGGGCGCTGACGACGACGGGAAAGATGACGGCGTCGCGCAGCACCCGGTAAGCGGCCGGCCACCTGCCCCGGGCCACCCTGTCCAGGAAGGACCGGATGTCCATCCTGAACGGGCAGGCGAAGGAGCAGGTGGCCGGTTCCCCGCGGAAACACCGGTCAGTGTGTTGTCGGGCGTCCTCGGGCTTCATGGTGCAGCCGCCTTCTACAAGGGGTTGGCGCGGATATCCTCCAGTTCATCCTCGAAGTCGGAGCCGAGGAAGTACTTCGGCGGGATCGGGTCCTCCCCCCGCTGCCTGGCCTCCCAGCCCGCCTTGACCTTGTCGGGGGTGGCGGGGAGGGAGTAGATGCGGACGCCGCAGGCGTTGCGGATGGCGTTGATGACGGCCATGTGGTTGCTGCTCTGGAAGACCTCGGAGCACCCACAGGATCCGTACGGCCCGGCCGGCCGCGGCGTTTCCATGAAGATGAGGTTGAAGTCGTCGGGGATCATGTCGATGGTGGGGATGCCGCACCCAACCATGCTGCCGTGCTTGTCCTGGGCGTCGTAATCCTCGCTGAGGGCGAAGCCGATGCTGTGCGAGAGCCCTCCGTAGCCCTGCCCCTCGACCGCCAGCCGGTTGCCGATGGCGCCGACGTCGGTGACGCAGGTGAATTTCAGTACCTGTGTCTTGCCGGTCTTGACGTCGACCTCGACCTGGGCGAGGTTGAGCCCGTACATATAGGTGGGGTTCTTTTCCCCTTCGCCGGTGTTGGGGTCGAGCCCCGGGGGGAGGCCGATGTTGAACTGGTCGTAGTGCCCGACATATTTCGTCGGGATCCCTTCCGCCTTCATCTCCTCGTAGGTGCGCCAGGAGCCGTCCGGTTTGCGCATCGCATCCATCAGCTTGCCGGCGGCGTCGATGGTGGCGTTGCCCGCCATGTAGTGCGAGCGGCTGGCGGCGGCCAGTCCCGTGTCGGGGCAGGTCTTGCTGTCGTTCATGACCAACCGCACCTGGGCGGCGGTGATTCCCAGCGGCTCGAGCGCTTTCACCGTGTGGGTCAGGGTGCCGATGTCCCCTCCCTGCCCCATGTCTTCCCAGGTGTTCCAGTGCGTGATCGTGCCGTCCGGGTTGAGTTCGAGGGCCACCTCGGCCGAATCGAACATGCCGATGGTGATGAGGAAGCCGCCCATGCTCAGCCCGACCCCCACGTGCCGGCCCTCGGCCCGCGCGGCTTCGGCTTCAGCCTTGTAGCTGTCGTAGAGCGGCTTGATCTTCTCGAGCATGGCGGGATAGACGTAGTCGTGGTAGGGGCGGCTGTTGACGGTGAGGTCCCCGGGCCGCGCCGCGTTCCTGTAGCGGAACTCCCAGGGGTCGATCCCGGCCTTTTCCGCCAGCATATCGATGAGGGCCTCGGTGGTGGTGTAAACCTGCGGTGAACCGAAGCCGCGGTAGGCGGTGTTGAAGGCGTGGTTGGACGAGCCGCCGCGGGCCAGGGCCTTGAAGTTGGGGATGTTGTAGCCGTGGAAGCCGACCGAGACCAGGTTGTTGAAGATGTTGCCGGCGACGACGGCGTAGGCGCCGTGGTCGAGGGCGATGTCGTACTCGGCCGCCGTGATCTTCCCCTGCTTGTCGCAGGCGATGCGGCCGTTGGCGAAGGTGGCCGACCGTTTGCCCGTCATGTGGTTGAATTCGTCGTAGCTCAGCGTCAGGGTGCAGGGGATGCCCAGGTTCTGCACCGCGGTGGCGACCAGGGCGAAGGTGTTCGAACTGGTGGAGTAGCCGAAGGAGCCGCCGACGTGATTGAGCACCATCCGGAGCTTTTCCATGGGGATGCCGCAGGCCATGGAGACCACTTCCCGGGATTCGGTGATCGACTGGGATTTGCACTGGATCGTCAGCATGCCGTCGACGCCCCAGTATCCCTGAACGACGTCGGGCTCGATGGGCAGGTGCGGCTCGTGCTGCGAATGGAAACTTCCCTCGGCGACGAAGGCGGCCTCCTCGAACACTTCGGCTGTGTCTCTCCCCTTGAAGACCGGCTGCAACATGTAGAAGTTGGGCAGGCTCTCGTGGAGCTGGATGGCGTTGGGCATCGCCGCCTCGGGAAAGGTCATGTAGGCGGGGAGGATTTCCAGGTTCTGCTTCACCTTTTTGGCCGCTGCGCGGGCGTGCTCCTCGGTGTCGGCCGCCACCAGGGCTACCACGTCGCCGCGCCGGCTGATCTTGGTGCCGGCGATGACGGGGAAGTCGGTCACCCCTTTCCCTTTCTGGCGCGGGATCACGGCGGGGGAGGCCATGTTGTTGGTTCCCTTGACATCCTCGGCTTTCATGATCTTGAACACTCCGGGCATCTTCTCGGCCTCTTCCGTGTCGATGCTCAGGATCTTCGCGTGGGGGACCGTGGAAATCACCACCGCCAGGTGGGCGGTCCCTTCGGGCATCTTCAGCTTGATATCGTCGCCGTAATCGGCCAGGCCCGTCACCTTCACCAGGGCGGTCGGCCGGGGGCGGGCGGACCCGTAGATATCCTTCTCTTCCGCGTCGGAGTAGGTGATGTCCTCCATGGAGCCCTCGCCCCGCACCACCGGGGCGGCGGCCATGACGGCATCGACGAGGGGCTTGTACCCGGTGCAGCGGCAGACGTTGCGGTGTTTGCGGAACCACTCGCGCACCTCCTCCCGGGTCGGGGAGGGGTTTTCCGAGAGCAATCCGTGGGCCGAAACGATGAAACCGGGGGAGCAGAAGCCGCACTGCACGCCGCCGTATGTGATCCACGCCTGCTGCAACGGGTGCAGGTGCTGCGGGGTGCCGATCCCCTCGATAGTGAGGATTTCGCTCCCCTCAGGCACGTTCTTCATCTTCCGGGTGCAGGAGCGGATGACCTTGCCGCCCAGGAGCACGGAACAGGCGCCGCACTGGCCGGTGCCGCACCCGATCTTGGTGCCCGTGAGCCCCATGCGGCGGATGACCGCGGCGAGATTGTCTTTTTCGGGATCGCAAACCACGGCTCTTTCCACGCCGTTGATCATCAGGGTCATTCGCGTCAGTTTCATGGCTTCATCCTCGTTGTTGTCAATGGAAGGGTAAATTCTTATTTGTGGCCGGCGGCACACTTGCGCATTTCTCCGGCACAACAAACTCCCCAATTGTACCCCAACAGCGAAAAAAAATGACAAGAAATCACGTAAGTGCACAAATGGATGGAGTCGGGTGCAGCGCCGCGCGCGGAATCGGGGCGGGCAGGCGCCGGGGGATGCTCCGAATGTGGGAGGAATTGGTCGGGGCACCCAGATTTGAACTGGGGACCTCCTGCGCCCAAGGCAGGCGCGCTACCAGGCTACGCTATGCCCCGACCTTGCGGCAAACAATCATTTTAGCGCAGTTCGCCCCGGTCCGCCAGTCAACAATTGCGGGCCGCGCGGGAGGGCGTGATGAGGGCGGCGAGGGTGTCGCTGGCAAGCAGGGCGCGGACGGCGCGGGCGCGGTGGCTGTGCCGGTTCTTCTCCGCTTCGTCCAGCTCGGCGAAGGTCTTGCCGAGCGCGGGGAAGAAAAAAACGGGGTCGTAACCGAAGCCCCGGGTTCCGCGGGCCTCGTCGATGATGATGCCTGAACAGGCGCCTTCGACCTCGATCCGGGGTGACCCGGCATGGGACAGGGCCAGGGCGCACACGAAGCGCGCGCTGCGCGGGGCGCCGGGGAGTTGCCCCAGTTCCCTCAGCAGTTTGCGGACACGGTCGGAATCGCCGGCTTCCGGACCGGCGTAACGGGCGGAATGGATCCCCGGGCGGCCGCCCAGCGCGTCAACGACCAGGCCGGAATCATCGGCCAGGACGGGGAGCGGCAGCAGGCGGGAATAGCCTACGGACTTCAGGCGCGCGTTTTCCGCGAAGGTCTCCCCGTTCTCCTCGATCTCTTCGGTGACCCCCAGGTCGCCTAGGCTCAGGACCCGGCACCCGAGCGGTTCGAGGAGCGCCTGGAACTCACGCAGTTTTCCCGGGTTCCGGGTCGCCAGGACGAGGGCGGGCGTCATTGGGGCGGCCGGGGGAAGAGGTGTTCGAGCTCGCCCCGGGCTTCCAGGATCGACCGCTGGATTTCGATCAGCCGCCGGATCCCCACTTGTCCCAGCTGTTTCATCTCCTGGAGCTGCTCCTCGCCGAAGGCGCCCTTTTCGCCCGTCCCCTGGATCTCCACGTAGCGCCCCGCGCCGGTCATGACCAGGTTCATGTCGACTTCGGCCCGGGAGTCCTCCCGGTAATCGAGGTCCAGGCAGGCGGCCCCGTTGATCATGCCGACGCTCGTGGCCGCCACGCAGTCCAGGAGCGGGGAGACCGGGAGCAGCTTCTTGTCCATCAGCTTGACGATGGCGGAGCAGAGGGCCAGGAACCCGCCGGTGATGGAGGCGGTCCGGGTCCCGCCGTCGGCCTGGATAACGTCGCAGTCGATCAGGAAGGTCCGGGTCCCCAGCAGCGACGGGTTGACGATCGAGCGGAGCGAGCGCCCGATGAGGCGCTGGATCTCGACCGTGCGGCCGGTCTGTTTGCCGCGGGCGGCCTCGCGGGCCGAGCGGCTGTGGGTGGCGGCCGGGAGCATGCCATATTCGGCCGTGATCCACCCCTGGTTCGTGTGATTGAGGAAGGGGGGGACCTTGTCCTCCACGCTGCAGGTGCACAGCACCCGGGTGTCCCCCACTGAAATCAGCACCGAGCCCTTGGCGTGCTTGGTGTAATCCATCTCGATGCGCACCTCGCGCATCGTGTCCTGGCTGCGGCCGCTTGGTCTCATGACGCTCCCCCGTGCCGGTATCAACCTACATGATACCAGCGGGGCGGGGGGAATGGAACCGGCCGATCGCCCGCGCGATGGCGATTGCATTTGCGCCGCGATTCTCCTAGCATTGCATCGATGCGAACCAGTTTTTTCGGCGGGCCCGTGACGCGCACGGTCAAGGCCATCATTATTGCAAATGTCGCGGTCTACCTGCTCCAGGTCGTGTCCCACCAACTGGGGAGCAACCGGCTGGACCTCTTCCTGGGGCTGGTTCCCCGCGACGTCACGCACGATTTCCATGTCTGGCGGTTCGCGACCTACATGTTCCTGCACGGGGGGGTGTTCCACCTCTTCTTCAACATGTTGACCCTCTTCATGTTCGGCAACGACCTGGAGCGGTACTGGGGCACCCGGCGCTTCCTCAACTATTACATGGTCACGGGTGTCGGGGCCGGGATCTGCTCCTGGCTGGTCGATCCGAATTCCTCCGCCATAATCATTGGGGCTTCCGGCGCCGTTTACGGCCTGCTCCTCGCCTACGGGGTTACCTACCCCGACCGTGTTGTCTACCTGAACTTCCTGCTCCCCATCAAGGTCAAGTGGCTCGTGCTTATCATGGGGGCCATGGCCTTCCTCTCCTCCGTCAGTGGCGGCGAACCGGGCGTGGCCAACATCGCCCACCTGAGCGGCATGGTGATCGGCTACCTGGTCCTGAAGGGGAGGAGCTGGCGGGACAAGTACCGTGTTTTCAACGAGCGGCGGCGGCGGGAGCAGCTCAAGCGCCAGTTCGAGGTCTACTACGGCGACGTCAGGCGCAAGATCGACCGGGAAAACAAGAAGGGGCCCACCATCCACTGACATCCCGTCGCCGGGCGCCGGCTCAGAACCCGGGGCCGAAAGAGATGTGGAAGTTCAGCCTCCCCCCCTCCCCCCATCCGACCTGGAGGTGGAGCGGCCCGACCATGGTGTCGGCCGCCAGCCCGACCCCGACCCCGTTGAAATAGCGGAAATCGTAGGGGGGCGAGGTTCGCTCACCGAGAAAAGCGCCGTTGTACGCAGCGGTCAGGTAGCCGCGTTTGACCAGGTTGAGGGGGCGGGCGAAGACCTCGCGCCGGTAGCCGACCCTCGCGATGGCCATCTGGCGCATCCGGAACTCGTCTCGGCGGAGCCCGAGCAACTGCCGTGAAGCCAGGTCCGCGAACGAATGCCCGCCGACGAAAAAGAGGTTGTAGAAGGGGACCTCCCCGTCGACATAGGCGCCGGCGGCCATGAACTGAAAGGTGGTACCGGGCCAGGGGGTCAGGTAATGGCGGTATTCGGCCTGCCACCGGGAATAGTCATGGTCTCCCCCCAGTTTCCGCTCCTCGAGGTCCGTCCCCAGTTCCATCCTCGCCCCGCTGCGGGGGAATTCGGCGTTATCGAGCGAATCCCAACGAAGCCGGAAGCGCAGCCCGGCGTGCCGGGAGGCGCCCTCCAACCGGTAAGGTTCGGAGCCGCCGGTGATGCGCACCCGCTCGAAGCGGTAGCCGCCGGACAACTCCAGCTGGCGGTGCAGCAGGGCGCCGATAATCAGCTGGCCCCCCTCCCGCTTGTCGGTGAACTTGTCAAAGCGCTCCTCCTGGCGGATGTCCATCCGCTCCAGCCGGCTGACTTCGACCCGCGGCTCCACGAAGAGAAAGGGGAGGGAGGGGGGGACAATGCGCAGCGAGGCGAAGTGGTTTTCAAGCCCCCCGAACTGGGTCGAAACCGTCAGCTTGGAGGAGGTGTGGAAGAGTTGGCGCGCGGTGTACTCCACCAGCGCCACGAATTGGTAGTCGTTGTCGTAGCGGAGGCTGGCCCCCAGGGTATTCAGGAGCGCTTCCCGGACCACGAAGGTGAGATGATAGCGGCCTTCGTCGAGCGGGGTGAGGTTGTAGGACACGCTCTCGAAAAACCGGGTCGCGTACAGCCGGCTGACCTCCGCGCCGATGGCCGTCGGGTCCGCCCTGTGCCCCGCCAGGATCCGCATCCCCGCCTGGAGCTGGGAGGCGGGAATTCGCACCAGTCCCTCGAAAGAGATGGAGTCGATGACGGGCGGGGCGGAGGGGGGAGCCTGCACCCGCGCCCGCGGCAGGGCTTCCCGGGTCAGCTCTTTCAGTTCCTCCATGCGCGCCCGGGCCGCTTCCTCCCCCCGGCGGATGATTTCGGGGATCTTGACGTAATCGTTGCTGGAGTATCCTTCCAGGTCGGGTTTAAGGAGCAGGGAGGCGAGCCGCTGGTTTGCCCGGACGTTATCCTCCATCTGCAGGCTGATCGACTGGTCGATGACGTTGAGGAAGGTCCGGAGGTCCTGCGCGTCCAGGAGCGGAGAAGTGACGTCCACGGCGATGATGATGTCCGCGCCCATGGCTTGAGCGATGTCGGTGGGGAGGTTGTTCGTCAGGCCCCCGTCGGCCAGGAGCATCCCTTCGTGTTCGAGCGGGGTGAAAAGGAGCGGAACCGCCATCGATGCCCGCAGCGCCTGCGTCATCGAGCCCTGCCGGAACACGTAGGGCTTGCCGTCGAGGAGGTTCGTGGCCACGGCCCGGAAGCGGACACGGAGCCGGTCGAAGTCGTACCCCGCTTCGAGCATCTGGCGGGTGGTCAGGATATCCAGTGATTCCGTCAAGGGCTGCCCCCCCCACATCCCGCTCGGGAGTTCGGGGTTCCAGCCCCGGAAGGAGACCTGGCCCTGGTAGCGCGTGTCGCTCCGTTCGATCAGGGGAGTGAGGCGGCGCTGCGGCGCGTCGGTAAAAAGGCTGTTCCAGTCCTGGCTTCCCAGAAACCGCTCGATCTCGTCCGGGCTGTGTCCCGCGGCGTACAGCCCCCCGACCAGGGCGCCCATGCTCGTGGCGGCGATGCACTCGACGGGGACCCCGGCCTGTTCGAGCGCCCTCAGGACCCCGATGTGGGCGGCGCCGCGGGCTCCCCCGCCGCTGAGCACCAGCCCCACCCGGGGAGGAGGTTCCTGCGCCTCGAGGCGCGCCGGCGCGCCGACGGCGGACAGGAGAAGCAGGAGAAGGAAGAGGCTCAGGATGTGCGGGGCACGGTGGTTCATGATGCTCTGCACAGTGTACCATTGCCGGCGCGGAATCCGGATCCCTATTTGGTCCTCTTCCCGCAGCGGGGGAACCGGTAACACTTCGGCGCCGGCTGCGTATCCATTCGCAGCAAAATCATCGTCAAGGGGGAAGCAGGCGGGTGCGCCTGCCTGCCGGCAAGGGAACCAGTCATGACAAAGGAGCCAGCCATGACGAAATCAGCATTCACAACCGCAGTTTGCTGTGCCCTCCTGGCCATCGGCCTGACCCTCCCCATTCCGGGAGCGGGCGCGGAGGGGACGGCGGCGCTCGATGCCCGGGTACGGGAGACCCTCGCGGGCCACAACCGGTCCTGGGAAGGGATGAACGTTCCCGAGGTGGACGGCCGGGCGCTTTACGAGCTTGTCGTCCGGAACAACTACAAGTGCGCGCTGGAGATCGGGACCTCGAACGGGTACTCCGGGCTCTGGATCGCCTGGGCCTTGTCAAAAACGGGAGGCAAACTGATCACCCTTGAAATCGACTCGGGGCGCCACCGGGAGGCGCGCGGGTATTTCACGGCGGCGGGCCTGGACCGCTATGTCGACGCGAGGCTGGGGGATGCGCACGAAATGGTGCCCGCGCTCGCGGGCCCCTTCGATTTCGTGTTTTGCGATGCCGACAAGGAGTGGTACGGGAGGTATCTCGAGGCTGTCTTGCCCAAGCTGGTGGTGGGGGGGATGTTCGTAGCCCACAACGTTTCGGAATACCCGGCGCGCGGGGGCCGTTTCGGGAGAGGAAGACGGGGCGGCGGTGCCGCCGGCGATTTTCTGGAGTTCGCCCGCGGGCTGCCGAACCTGGAAACCTCCATCCTGGATATTCCAGGCTCGGCGGGCCTGAGCGTCAGCCGCAAAAAACCATAAGGGGCCGTCCGGTCGCGCTCATTCCGCCCGGCGGCGGCGGAAGGCGGGCTCGTCGAGGTTGTCCTTGAGCGATTCCAGCTGGTAGTCGATCGTCTTGCTCGCCTCGGACGACGTCAGCGGGATGACGTTCCCCCCACCCCGGGCGTACTCGCCCATCCCCCTGGGCCGCTCATCCGCGCCCTGGTTGAAGCCGGTCGCAATGACGGTGATCTTGATGCGGTCTTCCATCTCTTCATCGTACACCGCGCCGAAGATCGTGTCCTCGGCCCCCGCTACATCTTCGATGATCTGCGCGGCCGCGGCCACCTCGTGCAGTCGGAGGCTCGCGCGCGTCGCCGTGATGTTGATGAGCATCCCGCGGGCGCCGCGGATCGAGGTCTCCTCGAGCAGGGGACTCGAAATCGCCCGCTGGGCGGCCTCGACGGCGCGGTTTTCTCCCTCTGCCACCCCGGTTCCCATCAGGGCCATTCCCTTGCCGGACATGATGGTGCGGACGTCGGCGAAATCGACGTTGACGATGCCGGGCATGGTGATGATGTCCGAAATCCCCTGGACCGCCTGGCAGAGCACGTCGTCGGCGTAGCGGAAGGAGTCCTCGAGCAGGGCGTCGGCTCCCATGGCGCAAAGCAGTCGTTCGTTGGGGATGGTGATCAGGGTGTCGACCACTTCCTTCAGTTCGTTGATCCCCTCCTCGGCGTGGAGGAGGCGTTTCTTCCCCTCGAAGTTGAAGGGCTTGGTGACCACGCCTACCGTCAGCGCCCCCAGCTCGGTGGCCAGGCTGGCGATGATGGGTGCGGCGCCTGTCCCGGTCCCGCCCCCCATTCCGGCGGTGACGAAAACCATGTCAGCCCCGTCGAGGAGTTCGATGATCCGCTCGGTGTCCTCGAGTGCCGCCTGGCGCCCCCTCTCGGGGATGGCGCCGCAACCCAGGCCATTGGTCAGCTTGGTGCCGATCTGCAGCTTTATGGATGCGTGCGAGTTGCGGAGGGCCTGGATGTCGGTGTTGGCGGCGATGAATTCAACGCCGCCGATTTTCGCCTGGATCATGCGGTTGACGGCGTTGCCGCCCGCTCCGCCGATGCCGATGACCTTGATCTTGGCCGGCGGCTGCCGGTCCTCGTCGAACCTGAATTGCAAAGGTTCTTCCTCAAAACGTAATTTCTCAGATTGCATCGACTCCCTCCTATCCTAGTTCCCGGCCCATGACAGAATTCGGTTGAACAACCAGGGGGTGCTTCCCGCCTTCCCCGGTTTTTTTCTTAAAACCCCGGCCTCTTCCGCCCCAAAGAGGGCCAGGCCCACCGCCGTCGAGTAGACGGGGTGGGACAGTTCCTCGGTCAGCCCCCGCAGGCCCAGCGGGAGCCCCTGGCGCACCGGCATGCCCAGAATTTCCTCGGAGAGCTCCACCATGCCGTCGAGCATGCTCCCTCCCCCGGTGACGACCACTCCCGCGATGAGACTGTCGCTCGTGATCCCTTTCCTGAGCTGGTCGGCGACCAGTTCCAGGATTTCGACCGCGCGGTCCCGCAGGATGCCGCAGATCACCTTTCTCGGCACGTTACGGGCGGCGCGGGTCCCCATCCCGGGGACCAGCACGAACTCTTCCGCCGCGATCCTTTCGGTGAGGACCGTTCCGGCTTCCTTCTTGATGCGCTCGGAGTCTTCGAGCGGCGTCTGCAACCCGATCGCCAGGTCCCTGGTGAAGTGGGCGCCCCCCACCGGCAGGACCTTGGTGAAGTGGACCGCGTCGCCGAGGAAGACGGCGATGTCGGTGGTGCCCCCCCCGATATCGATGATGGCGGTTCCCAGGTCCTTTTCGTCCCGGGTCAGGACGGCCTGGGCGCTCGCCAGCGGCTGCGCCACCACCTTTTTTACCCTCATCTGCGCGCGGTTGACCGCGTTGATCAGGTTCTGGTTGAGCGTGCTCTGGCACGTCACGACGTGGATGTTGACGTCGAGCTGCGACCCGAACAGTCCGACGGGGTTCTTGATCCCCCCCCGGTCGTCCAGGACAAATTCCTGCGGCAGGACGTGGATGACCTCGCGGTCGGGCGAAATCGGCACCGATTGCGCGGCGGCGATGACCTGCGCCATCGCTTCCGCCGTAACCTCGTGGCGGTTCCCCTCGATGGCGATGGCGCCCCGGGAATTGAAGCTCTGGAAATGGTCCCCGGTGGCTCCCACGATCACCCAGTCCACCGAAAGCTCCGACTTCATTTCCGCCTCGTCGGCCGCCCTGCGGATCGATGACGCCGCCGCGTCGAGATCGATGACCACGCCCTTGTGCAGCCCCGCGCTGTCGGCGTACCCCGTGCTGATCAACTCCAGGCCCCCGTCCCGGTGGGTCCGGGCGATCATCATGCAGATCTTGGTGGTCCCGACATCCAGTCCACAAACGATGCGATCTTTTTTCACGGGTTCCCCTGTCTCCGGTCTTCAAGTTTCGCCGTCTGGTTTTTCGACGGATCCGTCTGCCGCAGCCGGTAGACGATCTGACTGTCGAAGCGGAGGTCGATGCGCTCGATTTCCGTGTACTGGTCCTTCAGCTTGCGGTACTCGGCGGGGTTGTTGACGAATTTAGTGAAGCGCTTCAGGTAGTCCTTCTCGCCGAGGACCACTTCGGCCGTATCGTTCACCAGCACGACCTTCAGGTTGTCGCGGTCCGCGATGTCCACCTCCGAGATGATCCGGGTGTAACGGGGGGACCCCGAGGCGATCTCCGCGAGCATCTCCAGGCCCCGGGTGATGCGCGCGCTGTTCTCCTCCTGGTACATCTGGTAGGTCTCCGCGTCTTCCCCCATGACGCCCCTGAAAACCGGGACGTCCAGCTTTCCGAACCTCGGTTCGTAGCGACCGAGCAGGACGCCCTCGGCGTCGGTGACCATCAGTGCGCCGTTCATTTCCAGGATGACGGCCGGAACGCGCTCCCGGACGTAAAGGACAAGGTCCGAGGGGAGAACCCGGAGGACCTCGACTTCGTGCGCCCAGGTTTCCTGCATGAGGCGCCCCCGGACTGCGCCGAGGTCGAGCTTCAGGATGTTCGCCGGAAACTCCCGGAGGACGATGGCCTCCAGCCGGGCGGGGTCGAGTTCGCGGCAGCCATGGACCCGGACCCGCCGCAGGTTGAAAACTTCGGCGCCCGTAGCGTAGATGTAGCCCGAGACCAGGGCCGCGACCAGCAGGAGCAGGGCTCCCGCCCTGCCCGCCGCCCTGAGCAGGGCGGCGAACCGGCGTCCCGTCATGGGGCTCTGGCCCATGTTCCGGGGATTCTTTTTCCGGGACCGCGCCCTGTCCGGGGGCGGAACGATCCGGGTGGCGCGCGCTTCCCGCGGCCGGTTGGTTCTGATCTCCATGGTCCTCGATGCCCGTCGGGGCGTTGCCGCCCCGGGGCTGCTATTACTTAAGAAATTCCTCTCCCAGTTTCCAGACGTCCCCGGCGCCCAGTGTCAAAAGTATATCCCCATCCCGGAGCCTTTGCCCGAGAAGTTTCAGCGCGCTGTCCGCGTCCGGCGCGTGAACCGCGTCCGGGTGGCCGAACTTCCTGATCCCCTCGACCAGCCTCCCGGCGTCCACTCCCGCGATCGGGTCTTCGCCCGCGGCGTAGATAGGGAGCACGATGAGCGCGTCGGCGTGGCGGAAGGCGTGGGCGAACTCCTCCATGAGCGCCTGCGTACGTGAATAACGGTGGGGCTGGAAGAGGGCGACGATGCGGCGGTTGCATGCCTGGCGCGCGGCGTGCAGGGTGGCCACGATCTCCGTCGGGTGGTGCGCGTAGTCGTCCACCACCAGGATGTCTCCCTTCTTCCCCCGGATTTGGAACCGGCGGTCGGCGTTCTGGAAGGAGGCGAGGGCTCGCGCCGCCTTTTCAAAGGGGATCTCCATCTCCAGGGCCGTCGCCACCGCCGCCAGTGCGTTCAGGATCGCGTGCGCGCCCGGGATCTGCAGCTTCAGGATGCCGAGCGGCCGGCCGTGGCGATGCACCCGGCACTCGGATCCGAAACCGTGGAATTCGATGCCGGAGGCGACGATGTCGGCCTGGCTGCCGGTGCCGTAGGTGATCGTCCGCCGTCCGATCCTCGGGAGGATCGCCTGTACGTTCGGATCGTCGAGACAGAGGATGACGGACCCGTAGAAGGGGACCTTGTTCGCGAAGGCCACGAAGGTGGCCTGGATTTCGTCCAGGTCGGCGTAGTGGTCGAGGTGCTCCCGGTCGATGTTGGTGATCACGGCGATGGTGGGGTTCAGCTTGAGGAAGGAGCCGTCGCTTTCGTCCGCCTCGGCTACCAGAAAATCCCCTTTCCCCAGCTTGGCGTTGCTCCCGAAGGCGTTCAGCCTGCCGCCGATGACGGCGGTGGGATCCAGTCCCCCGGCCACCAGCACGGTGGCGATCATGGAGGTCGTGGAGGTCTTGCCGTGGGCCCCGGCGACGGCGATGCCGTATTTCAGCCGCATCAACTCGGCCAGCATCTCCGCCCGGGGGATGACCGGGATCTGCAGCCGCCGGGCTTCGACCACCTCTACGTTGTCCGGCCGGACGGCCGAAGAGGTCACCACCACGTGGGCCCCCGCCACGTTTTCCGGCCGGTGCCCAAGGTAAATCCGCCCCCCGAGCGCCGCCAGCCGGTCCAGCGCCGGGCTCGGCTTCAGGTCCGAGCCCGAAACCTGGTAGCCGAGGTTGAGGAGCAGCTCGGCGATGCCGCTCATGCCGATGCCGCCGATTCCCACGAAATGGAGTTTCTGGATCTTCCTGAACATGATTATCCGGGCGCCTCCGCCAACTTGTTCTGGTAGGAAAGGTTGAGCAACACGCCCGTGGCCAGCATGTTCAGCCACAGCGAACTCCCCCCCTGGCTCATGAACGGCAGCGCGATCCCCTTGGTCGGCATCAGCGCCAGTACCATGGAAATGTTGATGAGCGCCTGCAGGGCGACCATGAGGGTGATGCCCAGGGCGAGGTAGAACCCGAAACGGTCCCGGGCCCGCAGGGCGATGCGCACCCCGCGGAGGAAATAGATCAGGAAGGCGACCACCACCAGGGTCGTGCCGATGATGCCCAACTCCTCCCCGATTACGGCGAAGAGGAAATCGCTGCTCGCCTCCGGGAGGTAGAAGAGCTTCTGCCTGCTGGCGCCCAGGCCCAGCCCGGTCACCCCCCCGCTGCCGACGGCGATCAGGGACTGGGTGATCTGCCACCCCGTTCCCATAGGGTCCTCGAACGGGTTCCGGAAAGCCTGGATCCGGTCCCAGCGGTAGGGGACTTTGACCACGAAAAAGTAGAAAGCGGGGATGGCCAGGGCCGCGGCGCCGAGGAAATAGCGCCAGGAGAGCCCCGCGACGAACAGGAGCACCGTGACGATCAGGCAGAGGCAGAGGGCCTGCCCGAGGTCGGGCTCGACGGCGATCAGGACGGCGAAGAATCCGACGGCCAACCCGAGCGGAAGCAGTCGGCGGGAGAACCGGTTGATCTCCCCCTCGTACCGGTGGAGGAACCAGGCGACGAACATGAGCACGGCGAGCTTGGCGAATTCCGAGGGCTGAAAGCCAAAGCTCCCGAAGTGGAGCCAGCGGTGAGCCCCGTTAATGGCGGGCTGGGTCAGGACGAAGAGCAGGAGGACCACGCAGAGGGACAGGAAGGGGATCAGGACCCTGGGGTTCTGCCAGCGGCGGTAGTCGATCTTCATCACGCCGTACATCAGCACCAGGCCTATCGCAGCGAAGGCCAGCTGGCGCAGGAAGAAGTAGGACGACATGCCGTGTTCGGACGCGGCCTTGACCGAGGACGCGCTGTATACCATCACCAGGCCGAAGATGGCCAGGAACCCGGCGGTGAAGAAGAGAATCTTGTCGCTGCTCGGTTTATAAGCCATGGGATCGATCCTCGGGGGGGGCGAGGCGCGGCCCCGTTCCCCCGTCCGGCCGCGTGTCGCGGACCGCTGCCTTGAACGCGCGCCCGCGCTCTTCGTAATTACGGAACATGTCGAAACTGGCACAGGCGGGGGCCAGCAGGACGATATCGCCGGGCGCGGCCGCGTCCCGGCACACCGACACCGCTTCCGCCATCGACCCGGCGACGGAAACGTCGGTTGCGTCCTCCAGGGCCCGGCGGAGCTTGTCCGCCGCCTCGCCGATCACCACGAGCCGCCTGACCCGTTCCCGGACGAGGGGGCGCAGGGCGCGGAAATCGCCCTCCTTGTCCCTCCCCCCGGCGATCAGGAGGATGTTGCCCGGGAAAGACTCCAGGGCCTTCGCGGTCGCGTCCACGTTGGTGGCCTTGGAATCGTTGTAGTACCGCACCCCTTCCAGTTCCGCGACGAACTCGATCCGGTGTTCCACTCCCCGAAACGAGCGGACGCCGGCTTCGAGGGCGTCGGCCGGGACCCCGGCCAGGATCGCCAGGACGCAGGCCGCGAGCACGTTTTCCAGGTTGTGCCCTCCCACGAGGCCGACGGCCCCGACGGGGAAGAGGTCCCTTTCCCCATCGTCGTCGCGGTAGACGACGCGCCCGGCGCGCACGAAGACCCCGTGCGGGAGGGTGCGCCGGCGGCTGAACAGCACCGGGAGGGAGGGTACCCCGGTCGCCATGGCGGCGGTCCGGGGGTCGTCGGCATTCAATACGGCGTAATCCCCGGCCTCCTGGTTGAGGAACAGGCGTCGTTTGGCGGCGACGTAGTCCCCGAACCCGGCATACCGGTCCAGGTGGTCGGGCGTGAGGTTCAGGATCGCCCCGGCCGCGGGCCGGAAGGTGTCGATCGCCTCCAGTTGGAAACTGGAAAGCTCCACGGCGTATAGGGTTTCGGGGGTGTCCTCGTCGACGAAGCCGACCAGGGGGGCGCCGATATTGCCGGCGGCGTGGCAGCGGCGGCCGGCCCCGATTGCCAGGTGAGCCACCAGGGCCGTCGTCGTCGTCTTGCCGTTCGAGCCCGTGATCCCGAGGATCTTCCCCCGGAGGTGGCGGTACGCCAGTTCGATTTCGGCGATGACGGGGATCCCGGCGGCCCGGCTGGCGGCGAAGAGCGGGAGAGACAGGGGGATGCCCGGGCTGACCACGACCAAGTCGGAGCGGCGGAAGCTCTCCTCCCGGTGCCCCCCGAGTTCCAGCGCCAGGGCGCTGGAGCGGGCGGCGAACTCCTCGAGCCCGCTGACGGCCGGTTCCAGGCGTTCCCTCGGTTGGGAATCGGTGAGGGTCACGCGGGCGCCGCGCGCCAGCAGGAAGCGTGCCGCGGCCACGCCGCTCCTCCCCGCCCCGGCTACCAGGATCGATTTCCCGCGATAGTTCATCCGTTCTTCTCCATGCTGAGGCCCTGGGACAGCGGGAAACGGGAACGCAGGTTCCCGACGATCTTTTCCATGTGCACCCCGCGCGAGCCCTTGATCAGCACCAGGTCTCCCGGGCGCACGCATTCGGCGACGAAGCCGGCGGCCGTTTCGGCGTCTGTGAAGAAGCGCGACCCTGTCAGCCCGGACTCCACCCCCCCGCGGACGATCTCGGCCGCGTCCCCCCCGACTCCGATGACCAGGTCCACCCCGCGGCGCGCGGCGAAGATGCCGCATTCGAAATGGAGCCCCGCCGACTCTTTTCCCAGTTCCCGCATTTCCCCCGCGACCAGGATCCGGCGCGAAAAATAGGGTATTTCCGCCAGGGTGTCAATCATGCCCATGAGCGCCCCGGGGTTGGAATTGTAGGAGTCGTCGATCACCGCGAACCCGGCGGCGAAGCGGAGGATCCCCCCCCGCATCTCCGCCGGCCGGAGTTCGCGGAGCCCCGCGACGAGGGTTTCCGGTTCCATCCCCCAGCGGCGGCCGAGCGCCACCCCGGGAAGGGCGTCGAGGACGAAGTGGGCGCCGGCAAACGGGAGCTCGACCGGTCCGCGGTAGCCGGGACAGGTGAGGGTGAAGCGGGTGGCTTCCGGGCCGAGGACTTGGATTTCCTCCGCGCGCACCTCCGCGGCGGGGGAGAGTCCAAAGGAGATCGTGTCGCCGCGGTAGCGGGCGGCGATGTCGGCCACGCGCTTGTCGTCGGCGTTGTAGACCAGCAGCCCGTCGGGAGGGAGTCCTTCGGCCAGTTCCGCCTTCGCCCGGGCGATGGCGTCCACCGAATCGAAAAACTCGAGGTGGACGGGGGCCACGTTGGTCAGGATGCCGACATCGGGCCGGGCGATACGGCACATCTCGGCGATCTCCCCGGATGCGCTCATCCCCATTTCGAAAACGCCCAGGCGGTGTCCCGGTTCCAGCCCCGTGAGCGCCAGCGGGAGCCCGTACAGGTTGTTGAAATTCCCGGGGGCCTGGTGCACCGGGAAAGCACGGGAGAGCAGTCCGGCCGCGAACCGCCGCGTCGTGGTCTTGCCCATGCTCCCGGTCACGGCCACGAGCGTGCCCGGCCAGCCCGCCCGCACCGCTCCGGCCAGCGCCTTCAGCGCGCCGTGGGTGTCGTCGACCTCGATGAGCACGCATTCGGGGGGGAAGGGGCCGGGGTGCCGGTAGCCGCGCTCCGCCACCACCCCCCGAGCGCCCGCCGAGAGCGCGGCGGCGATGAACCGGTGCCCGTCCAGGCGGGGTCCCCGGATGGCGAAGAAAAGGTCGCCCGGGAGGAGCGTCCGGCTGTCGATGGAAACTCCGGTGAGGAGCGTCGCGCCGGCGCCGCAGACCAGGGTCCCCCCGGTGCCCGCCTGTACCTCGGCCGCCGAAAGCCTGGTCATGACGCCTCCTCCCCGTGCCCGGCGCCGGCGCGACGGCGCAGGCACTCGAGCGCCACTTCCCGGTCGTCGAAGGGGAAGGTCCGGGTCCCGATGACCTGGTAGTCCTCGTGCCCCTTTCCGGCGATCACCACGATGTCCCCCGTTTCGGCCATGTCGACGGCGGCGGCGATCGCGCTGCGGCGGTCGGGGATGACCGTGTAGGGGGCGGGTCCTTTCTTCAGGCCCGGCTCGATTTCCCTCAGGATGTCGTCAGGGTTTTCTTCCCTCGGGTTGTCGCTGGTGGCGATCACGTGATCGCTCCATTTGGCGGCGATGGCGCCCATGATGGGACGCTTCTCCCGGTCCCGGTTGCCGCCGCAGCCGAAGACGGTGATCAGCTTCCGGCGGGGGAGCTGTCCTGCGGTGCGCAGGACGTTTTCGAGCGAGTCGGGAGAATGGGCGTAATCGACGAGCACCAGGAAGTCCTGCTCCCCCTCGACCCTCTGCATCCGCCCCGGGACCCCCGCGAGGGCGCGGATGCCGGCGCCGATTTCGTCGAGGCCGAGGCCGAGGCTGAGCCCGGCGCCGGTGGCGGCCATGATGTTGTAGGCATTGTGACGCCCGATCAGGGGGGATTCGATCCGCGCTTCCCCCGCCGGCGTCGCCAGGTGCAGGAGGGTGCCCTCAAAGCCGCTCCGGAAGTCGAGGACATGGATGTCAGCCGCGGCGTCGAAGCCGAAGGTGGTGACGTCCGCGGCGGCCTCGGCTCGCAGCCGCCGGCCCCAGGTGTCATCGATGTTGATGACGGCGGTTTGCAGCCGGTTGCGGTTGCCGGGGGTGAAGAGGATCCTCTTCGCCTGGTAGTAGGCCTCCATCGTTTCGTGGTAATCGAGGTGGTCGCGGGTCAGGTTCATGAACACGCCCACCGGGAAGTGGGCGCCGTAAACCCGTTTCATCGCCAGGGCGTGGGAGGAGACCTCGAGGGTCCCGTGCGTGCACCCCAGGTCGGCCGCCCGGCGGAAAAAGCGCTGCAGGTCGGGGGCTTCCGGGGTGGTGTGCCGCGACGGGAAGTCGCGCGCGCCGATCTTCATCCCGATCGTTCCCACCAGGCAGGAGCGCAGCCCCGCGCCGGTGAAGATGGAATGCAGGAGATAGGTGCAGGTGGTCTTCCCCTTGGTCCCGGTGATCGCCGCGATTTTCAGCCCGGCCGAGGGGTCGCCGTAAAAGACGCGGGACACGTCCGCCAGGAAGGCGCGCGCGTTCTCGACCCCGACGCACTCCACCCCGGCGAGGGGGATGGGGGGGCCTTCGGAGGCTACGGCGACGGCGCCGCGCTCGACGGCCTGGCCGATGAAGCGCGCCCCGTTCTCCTTTTTTCCCGGGATGGCGACGAACAGGTCCCCCTCCCGCACGAGGCGCGAGTCGTAGGCGATCCCCCTGATTCGGGTGTCGGCGCCACCGCCGTAGAGGATGCCGGGAATCTGTCGGAGAGCTTCCTTCAACAGCATGGTTTTGTTCGCCTCAGGGCCGGCTGTCCGGCATTCGGGTGTCGGCGCGTTCGGCCGCGTATTGCGCCTCCGCGGCCGCCAGCGCTTTTTCGAGATTCGCCTGGACAAAGGTCACCGAACAAGTTTCCCCGCGGAAAATCCTGGTCCCGGGCGGAGGGGACTGAAAGACGGCCACTCCGGCCCCGCTTGCCTCGAGGTGGATCCCGATGTCGATGCATCGGTTGAGCACTTCACGCTTGGACTGTCCCCGGAAATCGGGCAGGGGGGCGGAATCCCCGCCGACGTGGACCGTGAGGACTCCGGGCTGTTCGGGCCCGGCCGGCCGGCGCCCGGAGAAGGACCCCAGGGGGCGCACCGGGGTGGCGTTGGGCAGGTAATCCTGGGTGCTTGCGGCCATCGGCTGCAGCTTCGGCAGCGGCAGGTTGGGGTCGGGGGGGAGCCGGAGCTGCATCAGGACCTCCTGGGTCACCCGCTTGAAAATGGGGGCGGAAACTTCGCCGCCGTAGTATCCCCGGGAGGGCTCGTCGAGCTGCACCAGCACGGTGATGCGCGGCTGCGGCAGCGGGGCGAAGCCGATGAAGGAAGCGACGTACTGGGAGGGGGAGTAGCGCCCGTTGACGATCTTCTGGGCAGTTCCCGTCTTGCCGGCCGCCCGGTACCCTTCGAGCGCCGCCCGTTTTCCCGTTCCCCGGACCACGACCCCTTCGAAGGCGTGGGTCACCGCCTCCGCCGTTCTCGGACTCATGATGCGCTCCCGTTCCGGCGCGACCACCCTGACGAGATCGCCGTTTTCGTCGATCACGCGGTCCACGACCGAGGGGCGGACGCGGAAACCCCCGTTGGCGATGGCGTTGATGGCGTTCAGGATCTGCAACGAGGTGACCCCCACCTCCTGCCCGAAGGAGATCGCCCCGATCGACAACCCCGACCACTGGTGCCAGTCGCGCACGAGCCCGACGATTTCCCCCGGCAGGTCCACGCCGGTCCTGGAGCCGAAACCGAAGGTGCGGAGCGCCTCGTACAGCCGCTGCTCCCCCAGCCGGAGGCCCAGCTTGGCCACCCCCACGTTGGAGGAGAACTCGAGGACCTGGCTGAAGCTCAGCAGCCCGTAGCCCTTGTGGTCGCGGAACAGGTGGCCGCCGATGTTGATCGATCCCATCTGGCAGTCGATCTTCTCCTCCGGGTGCGTCAGCCCGGCTTCCAGGGCGGCCGTCGCCACGACCACCTTGAAGGTGGACCCCGGTTCGAAGAGGTCCGAGACCGCGCGGTTGCGCCAGTAATCGGCCTCGTACTCGTTGTATTTGTTGCTGTTGAACTGGGGGTGGTTGGACAGGGCGAGGATCCTTCCCGTCTCCGACTCCATCACGATGATGGTCCCGGCCTTGGCCCCCGTCGCCTCGATTCCGGCCGCCAGCTCCCGGTCGGCGATGTACTGGATCGATTTGTCGATGCTGAGCACGAGGCTCTTTCCCTGGACGGGGGGTTTGTCGACATGGACCCTGAAGGAGCGGCGGCGGGCGTCGACGTCGAAGGAGTAGATCCCCTCCGAACCCTTGAGTTCGCCGTCGTACTGGAGTTCCAGCCCCGCGCCCCCGTCCCCGTTCATGTTGACGAACCCAAGGGTATGACACGCCAAGTCCCGGTTGGGGTACACGCGCATGCTTTCGTCCACGAAATAGACGCCGTCGAGGTCAAGGGCTTCGATGCGGGCCTCCACCTTTGGGTCGATCCTGCGCTTGAGGATCGCGAAGCTGCGGTGGGCGGGGTCGGAGAGCCGGCGGGTGAGTTTCCCCGGGTCGAGCCCTAGAATCGACGCCAGCTCCCGGGCGGTCCCGGGGATGTCCTTCATCCGGCGCGGTTCAGCCACGGCGGTGCTCACGGTCACGCTGGTGGCGAGTTCGGCCATATGGCTGTCGTAGATGACGCCGCGCGGCGCGTGGATGGAGCGCCGCACCTGCTGCCTTTCAGAGGCCAGGCGCCGGTAGGTAGGGTGTTCGAAAACCTGCAGCTGCACCAGCCGCAACAGGATGAGAAGGCTCCAGAAGGAGATCCCCAGGATCACCAGGGCGGTTCTCGTATTCTTGGAGCTGCGGCCGCTGTTGGACATAACGGTTCATGACGGACGAGAGTGGATCGACGACGCCGCGCGCGCGGGTTCTCCCGTCAATCGGCGCTCATCGATCGTCGGTCCTCTTTTCTGTGGCGCTTCGGTTTCAGTTGCTACGGTTACGACCCGAGCCGGTTCTCGGGGGCAGCTTCCTCCCCACCCCCTTCCCGGCATCGGCCAGGGCCAGGGCATAAGTCCCCGGCTCGGCGCTCCGGGCGGGCGGCAGGATGACCTGGTTCGGCCGCAGCGGCGCCATGCGGAGCTCGTTGCGGGCCAGGATGTCGATCCGTTCCGGGTTGCGGAGGGTCTCCTCCTCGAGGATCAGCCGCTTCTCGAGGCGCGCGAGCGCCTCTTCGCGGGAGAACAGGCTCTGGCTTTCATAGCCGATGCTGACGATCCGGCCGCGGACATAGGAAGAGAAAAGGAAGGCCGCGGCGATCAGGGCCAGGGAGGCGATGGTGCCGAGCAGTTCCGAGAGCATGCGGGCATCGATCCCGCGCCGGATCCCGTAATTACGTGTTTCTATGCTGGCTGCCCAGTCTGTCATCATGATCTCCAGGTCTCCTGTTCGGGGCGCACGCTGCCGTTCCCTGCCTCCGGGCCGGTCGCTTCCGTTCGTTCCAGTGCCCTCAGCCGCGCGCTGCGGGCCCTGGGGTTGGCTTGCACTTCATCCTCCCCCGGCGCCAGGGGGCGCGGGGTGAGGATGCGGCCCCGAGCCTTCCGGGGGCAGGTGCACAGTTCCGGCGCGGCGTCGCAGACGCATTGTCCCGCCAGCCGGCGGAACGTCCGCTTGACGATGCGGTCTTCCAGGGAGTGGAAGGAGATGACCACGATCCTCCCCGCCGGTTTCAGGAAGTCGAAGGCTTCCATGAGCAGCTCTTCCAGTCCTTCCAGCTCTTCGTTGACGGCGATCCGCAGCGCCTGGAATGTCCGGGTAGCGGGGTGGATGCTCTGGTGCCCGCGGACCCTGAAGGCGCGGCTGACAACGGCTGCCAGCTGAAGGCAGCGGGTGATCGGGGCCCGGGCGCGTTCCCGGACGATGGCGGCCGCGATGCGGCGCGAATACCGCTCCTCGCCGTAGCGATAGATGAGATCGGCCAGTTCCGTCTCCGGCAGGTTGTTGACCAGGTCGGCCGCCGTCCACTGCTGGCTCCGGTCCATGCGCATGTCGAGCAGCTCGTCGGACTGGAAGCTGAATCCGCGTTCCGCGGCGAGCAGCTGGTAGGAATTCACCCCCAGGTCGAGCAGGATGCCGTCCACGGGCGGCAGCGCCAGGTTGTTCAGGATCAGCGGCAGGTTCTTGTAGTTGTCGTGAATCAGCCGCAGGCCCGGGCCGCAGGGGGCCAGCCGCAGTGCGGCCTTGTCGAGCGATTCCTTGTCCCGATCGATGCCGATCAGCCGCCCCCCGGGGCGGATCCGTTCCATGATCCCCAGGGAATGTCCGCCGAGGCCCACCGTGGCGTCTACGTATACGCCGCCGGGCTCGCACCGGAGCAGGTCAAAGACCTCCCGCTGCATGACCGGAAGGTGTTCGATTTCCGTGTGTCCGCCGTGAGGTGTCATGCTGTTCCGGGCCGTTACGATCACTGTTTTACCATTCCTCTTTCCGCTAGAAGCCCTGTTCCGCCAACTTCTCGCGTTCCTCCAGGGTGAGCGGATTCTCCTTGAGGCTCTTGCGGAACACTTCGTCGTTCCAGACCTCGAGGTGGTCCATCTTCCCGATCACGATGACGTCGCCCGAAATCGCGGCATCCTCGCGCAGCGATTGCGGGATCAGGATGCGCCCCTGGGGATCCATCTGCGTCACCAGGCCGTAGTAGCTGGTGAACCGCTCAAGCTTCAGCTTCGCCGGATCCATCCGCGGCGGCTCCTGGAACTTCCTGGCGATCCGTTCCCAGACCGGAATCGGGTAGATTTGGGCGCACCGGCCGTCGTCGCTGGTTACGTAATAGGTGTCGTCTTCGGTTTCAGGCAGGTCGCGACGGAACTTCGCGGGCAATCTCAGGCGCGATTTCTCGTCGATCTTCGCCGAATACCTACCCCAAAGCATATGGAATCCGCCCCTGCATCAGACGCACACATGAGTTATCATCAGCTGAAAACGTTGTTGTGTGGCCCTAATTGACCACTATGAACCACTATCGACCACTTTCGCTTTGAACATAAGCCCGAGGCTCATGGGGTGTCAAGGGAATTGTGGTGATACATATGATCTTTATTGATTTTTTCTTTTTCGGCGGTTTTTTGCGGGGGATGGGCGAAATGCCTCCGGATCTCGCCTGGTGGAACGGATCCTGTGGTACTATGCGAGGTCTTTGATTCGGGGGCGGAAACATGAAAGTGGGAATTGTCGGGTTGCCGCAGGTGGGGAAAACCACGATCTTCAAGCTGTTGACCCGGGGCCGGGTGGATACCTCTTCCTGGGGGGGCGGACGCGAGGCGCATATCGGCATCGCCGAGGTGGCCGACCCGCGCCTGGACCGGCTGGCCGCGATCGTGAAGCCGAAGAAGACCACCTATGCCACCATCGAATACGTGGATCTCCCGGGCCTGGCCCGCGGGGAAGGGAAGGCGGCGCTCGAGGGGCGGAGCAAGGAGATGGCTTCCTATCTCGCCAGCCTGAAAAACGTGGAGGCGCTGCTGCACGTGGTGAGGGCGTTTGAGGATCCCAGCCTGCCGCACATTGAAGGATCCGTGGATCCTGTTCGGGACATTGGGGTTTTCGAACTGGAGCTGATATTCGCCGACCTGGCCGTCATCGACAAGCGGCTGGAGCGGCTGGAAAAGGACCTGAAAAAGGGGCGGTCGCGGGAACTGGAGATGGAACAGGAAATCCTGCTGCGTTTCAAAGCGGCGCTGGAGTCGGAGCAGCCGCTGCGCGAACTGGAGCTCACCCCCGAGGAGGAGAGGCGGGTTCGCGGCTTCACCTTTCTTTCGGCGAAGCCGATCCAGCTCGTCATCAACGTGGGCGACCAGGATGCGGCCAAGATCGACCGCGTGGTGGAGGCGTTTGGTCTCGAGAAGCAGGCGGCCATGCCCAAAGTCGGCATCACCGCCGTGTGCGGCAAGATCGAATCGGAAATCGCCTCCCTCCCCCCGGAGGACGCCCGTCTCTTCATGGAGGATTTAGCGCTCCCCGACAATGCCGTGGACCGGATCATCCAGAATTCCTACGAATTGCTGGGGGTGTTCTCCTACTACACCGCCGGCGAGCCGGAGGCCCGCGCCTGGACGATCCCGAAGGACACCACCGCGGCCCGGGCGGCGGGGGTCATCCACAGCGACATCGAGAAGGGGTTCATCAAGGCCGAGGTCGTCTCCTACGACGACATGGTTCGACTTGGTTCCTTCCCGGCGGCGAAGGCCAAGGGGGTCCTGCGCCTGGAGGGGAAGGATTACCGGGTTCGGGAAGGGGACGTCATTCTTTTCCGGTTCAACGTGTAATGGCGGTCCTGGCAGGGGCTAAAAGTGTGGGAGGGTGAGCATTTGTTATTGCCTTTTCCCGCGCTTGCTGGTTAAATTACTCATTTCGGCCCAGGAGGTGAGACGTGTACGCTGTGATCATGACCGGCGGGAAGCAATACCGCGTATCTGAAGGGGACGTTGTCGAGGTCGAAAAGCTCGACGCCGAATTGGGCGCACCGGTGGAATTCAAGGATGTACTCCTGGTGCGTACCGATGACCGGACCCTGATCGGTCAGCCGCTGGTGCCGGGAGCTTCGGTCCAGGGGGTGCTGCAGTCCCAGGGCAAGGCCGGTACCGTGCTGGTGTTCAAGTACAAAAAGAAGAAACAGTACCGCCGGACCCGCGGGCACCGCCAGCAGTACTCGAAAGTCCGGATCGACAAGATCAACGTTGCAGGTTAACTAGAGGACGTCATGGCACATAAAAGGGGAGTCGGAAGCTCCAGGAACGGGAGAGACAGCCAGTCCAAGCGGCTCGGGGTGAAGCGTTTCGGGGGGCAGGTCGTCAGCGGCGGCACCATCCTGGTGCGGCAGCGGGGGACCAAGATCAAGCCCGGCGTCAATGTGGGGATCGGCAGCGACGACACGCTGTTCGCCATGAAGTCGGGAGTGGTGAAGTTTCAGGATAAGGGGCGCAGGGGCCGGTTCGTTCATATCCAGGAGGCCTGATGCCCAAGGCCGATGTTTCGACCTCGCCGGGACCCCTTTAAGGGGTCCTTTTTTTTCGGTGCGCCATCCCCGGGACCGGGGATGCGCGGGCGGGGTTCGGCCGGCCGTCAGCAGGAGGCGGGGTAACCGTGTTCATTGATCGGGCCAGGATCAGGGTCATCGCCGGTGACGGGGGGAACGGTTGTCTCGCTTTCCGCCGGGAGAAGTTCATTCCCCGGGGCGGTCCCAGCGGCGGGGACGGGGGGGATGGGGGGAACGTCTTCATCGAGTGCTCCGACCGGGTGAACACCCTGCTCCATTTCCAGTACAAGCGCGTGTTCAAGGCCCAGCGCGGGCGGCACGGGGAGGGGAGCCAGCGCCGCGGCAGGAACGGGGAGGACGTTGTCATCCTGGTGCCGCCGGGGACGCAGGTCTACCGGGAACCGGAGCGCCTGCTGGTGCACGACTTCGCCCGCTGTGGGGAGCGGCTGCTGGTCGCCTCCGGAGGCCGGGGGGGGAAGGGGAACGCGCGCTTTGCGACCTCCACCAACCAGGCCCCCCGTCGGGCGGACCCGGGGGAGCCGGGGGAGGAGGCGGAGCTGTTCCTCAACCTCAAGCTCATCGCCGACGTGGGCCTGGTGGGATACCCGAACGCGGGCAAGTCCACCCTGGTGTCGCGCATCAGTTCCGCCAAGCCCAAGATCGCCGATTACGCCTTCACCACCCTCACCCCTCACCTGGGGGTGGTCCAGCTGGACGATTTTCGCAGCTTCGTGGTCGCCGACATCCCCGGGCTGATCGAGGGGGCCCACAAGGGGCACGGACTGGGGGACCAATTCCTGAAACACGTGGAGCGGACCCGGGTCCTCGTCCACCTTGTCGACGTTTCGAACCCGGATCGCGACCCCGTGGCCGCCTACCATGCCATCGTCAAGGAACTGAAGCTCTTCAACGAGGAGCTGCTGGAGCGCAAGCAGCTGGTGGTGGCGACCAAGCTCGACGCGCTGGCCGATGCCCGGGCGCTGGGCAGGCTCAAAGCCATGTGCACCCGCCGCGGACTCCCCTTCCTGAAGATCTCGGCCGTCACCGGGGAGGGGATCGACGAACTCGTCGGCCTCCTGGACCGCATGCTCCGGGAGGAGGGGTAACGGCGGTCTTGTGCCGTCGCGGCGCAAATTGGTATAAAAAAGAAGTTTTCCGGGGAAGGGGGCGCGCTTGGGGGAGATCCGGATAGGGGTGCTCGGGGGGACGTTCAACCCCATCCATGTCGGCCATCTCCATATCGCCCGGGCGGTGCAACGCGCGTTTTCGCTCGCCCGGGTCCATTTTGTCGTAGCCTGCTCTCCTCCCCACAAGCGGTCCGAGGACCTGATCCCCCTCATGCACCGCTACGCGATGGTGAGCCTGGCCGTCGCGGGGGAGAACTTGTTCCTCCCCTCGCTGGTGGAACTGGAGCCGAAGCAGAGCGCCTACACCATCGACACCCTCGACAAGATGGCCCGTACGGCCGGGAGCGGGAAGCTCTATTTTATTGCCGGCGGGGATTCCCTCATGGAGGTGCGCTCCTGGCACAACAGTCGGAGGCTCCTGGAGTCCTATAGTTTTATCTTCGTGATACGCCCGGGTACGGGGAGACTCGAGTTTCCCCGGCTACTCCCCCCGGACGCGCTCCGGAGGTTGCGCGATTGGCGCGGCCTCGGGCCGGTTGCGCTCCGCCGCCGCATCGAAGCCGAACCGGAGGGCGAAAGCGGGATTTACATTGTGGATGTGAAGGCGCCCGACATCTCTTCCTCCCGCATCCGGGAAATGACGCGCCGGGGGAGCCCCCTCGGCCGGATGGTACCCGCCGGGGTCCGCGATTACATACGCAAGCTCGAGCTCTATGGGGAATGAATATGGACAATCTCAAGATCGCCCTCAAGGCGGCGGATAACAAAAAGGCGCACGATTGCGTCGCGCTGGATATTTCCGAAATCGCCTCCTTCGCCAGCCACTTTCTGATCGTTACCGGCGACTCCGTCCGGCAGATCCAGGCCATCTCCGACGAGATTGAAAAGGCGCTGACCGCGGCGGGGCGGCGGCCGGAGCACGTGGAAGGCTACCGGAACGCGGAATGGATCCTGCTCGATTACGGCGATCTGGTTGTGCATATCTTTTCCCAGACGGCACGGGACTATTACGACCTCGAGCGGTTGTGGCGTGACGGCCGGCGGCTGGACGTCGAGCGCCTCCTGGCGGATACGGCGGCCAAGGCAGCCAAGGAGGCCAAGGTAGCCAAGGGGGCTAAGACGGATGCAGCGGCCAGGGGGGGCGGGGGTTCAAAGGCGTCCAGGACCCCGAAGACGCCGAAGACTGCAAAGCGGGGTGAACTTCCGGATCCGCCATGAAGATCAAGATGTTCTGGGTCGGGAAGACAAAGTCTCCCGCGCTGAGGACGCTCCAGGAAGACTACCTCAAGCGGATCCGGCGCTGGGTCTCTTGCGAGACGGTGGAAATCCGGGACCTCGCCGGAAGTCGGGCGCTTTCTCCCGCGGAACTCGTGGCCGGCGAGGGGGCCGCCATCACCCGGCGCCTGCCGGCGGATGGGCGCGTCGTCGCCCTGGACGAAAGCGGGGAACAGTTTTCGTCCACCGGGTTTGCGCAGTGGCTGGAATCGGAGCAGAACTCCGGCACCCGTTCGCTCTCCTTCTTGATCGGTGGCCCCGCGGGGCTCAGCCCCGACCTCGCCTGGCGCGCGGACCGGGTCCTGTCGCTGGGCAGGATGACCTGGACGCATGATATGAGCCGCGTGCTGCTGCTGGAACAGGTCTACCGGGCGCTCTGCATCCTGCGCCACGTCCCCTACCACCGGGGGGATTGACGTTTCGAGGCGGCATCGGGGAAAGACGTGATGGAAGAGGAGAGACTGGCCCAGTTCCGGCAGATGCTGCTCGCGCGGAGGCGTTCGCTGGGGGAACGGGTTCTGCGCTCAGGGGAATACGGCCGGGAGACGGAGCAGAACCTTGCCGACATCGGGGACATGGCCGTGGAATCGTACACCCGCGATTTCATGTTCGGCAAAAGCTCGGACGACCGGCGGGTGCTGCAGCTGGTTGCGGAGGCGCTTGCGCGCATCGAGGACGGGGCCTACGGGACCTGCACCCACTGTGAAAGCGAAATCCAGGCGAAAAGGCTGGAAGCGGTCCCCTGGACCCCGCTCTGTATCCAGTGTCAGCAGCTGCAGGAGCAAGGGCTTCTGCAGGAATAGGCCACCGCGGTCAAGGGAGGCGGCAGTGGAGCCCACGCCCCGTTTTCTGATCACCCGGGACCTGCCCGACTCCGCCGCCCGGAAACTGCTCGACGGGATCCTCAACTTGGTTTACCCGGATGCGTGCGCCCTCTGCGGCGCCCCCGTGGCGCGCAGCCGCGAATGCAGCGTGTGTGCCGCATGCTGGGACCTGGTTCTCGGGTTGAAGATCGGTCCCCCGTGCTGTACCTGCTGCGGCCTGCCCCTGCCCGGTTTCGACTCCGATCCGGCTCCCCTCTGCCTTGATTGCCTCGACCGGCTCCCCCCGTATGCGGGAGCGCGCTCCTGGGGTCATTACGCCGAATCGTTGCGGGGGGCGATCCACGCCCTGAAGTTTGCGGGGAGACAGAGAATGGCCGACGGCCTGGCGCCGCTCCTGGCGCAGGCGTTTCTCGAATCGTGGCGGCGGGAGGATTTCGACGCTATCGCGGCGGTGCCGCTTCATCCCAAGCGCAAGCTGGAACGGGGGTTCAACCAGTCGGAACTCCTGGCCGTCCGCCTTGGGCGGATCCTCGGCCTCCCCCTCGTCCGCGCCCTGGAGCGCACCAGGCCCACTCCCCCCCAGGTGGGGCTGGGCGACGCCGACCGGTGGGCCAATGTCCGGGGTGCATTCAGGTGCACCCGGCCCCGGCTGGTACGGGAGAAGCGGATCCTGCTGGTGGATGACGTGATGACGACGGGGGCTACGGTTGGGAGCGCAACCACGGCGCTTCTTGCGGCAGGGGCCCGGCGGGTGTCCGTGCTGACTGCGGCGCGCGCCGTTCTCTAGGGCTAGGAGCCGGAAGCTTGTTTTTTGGGGCGGTATTTCTTGAGCATCTCTTCGAACCGCTCCTTCTGGGATCCGCGCAGGATGGCCCGGATCTTGTCGTCGGAGTCGTTGCGGATGGCTTCGTACCGGGGCTTGAATTCCCTGTTGAGTTCCCAGTAATGGTCCCGGCTTTCCTCGAAAATGGCCTTGAGCGCCTCCTTCTGTTCGGCGTCCAGTTCCAGTTTTTGCGCTAGCCCGTCCATGACCTCCTGGGGCGTCATCGATGTGCCGGTGGAGGTTTTTCCCTGCGGCAGGTGCTCCAGGTAGAGGCAGTGCCCCACCCAACCGGCTACGCCCCCCATGACAAAGAGCAGGCACCCTAACAACGCGATGCTCAGCCTGGAATTCATCTCGTCGGGTCCCCCACCTCTCTATCGCGAAGCGATGGCGGTCAGCACGCTCTCGTAGGTGATGTCCGTCTGTTCGGCCACCAGCATCTGGTGGGACTGCTCATCCGAAACAAACACGTTGTCAAACGCCCGGTACAGCGCCGCCTCGGGCACACGCATCTGCAGGTAGGCAAACGCCATCAGCAGGACGAGCGTCACGCCGGCCAGGGTCGGGATCATGCGGTGCGCCAGGGTCCGGACCGAAAGCCAGAGGGCGAACCCCGGGGCTTCCTCCTCGATGCGCGCCCGCAGACCCTGGTAGAACCGGGGGGAAGGGGTGATCGGGGAGGTAGACGCGGCCACCCGCTGCGGGATCCGGAGCAGATGGTATTGCCGGCTGCAGGATTCGCAGCCGGCCAGGTGCTCTTCCAACCGGGCGTCCTCCGTGCGGGAGAGTTCGGCGTCGATCTTGCGCAACAGCAGGTTTTGTGCGGTTTTGCATTTCATACGAGCCTTCGCCTCCTCAAAGAGAACTACGTCGGCGTTCCCGCGATATTTCGGTCTTCTTTCCCTTTCCAGGCGGCGCCCGCCGTTTGTCCACGGACGAGAGGACGGATCCATCGGAACCTGTCGTAGGATCCAGTTCAACCCGCTAGAGGATCAGCATGCAATCCCCGTAACTGTAAAAGCGGTACTCCCGGGCGATCGCCTCGCGGTAGCAGTCGAGCATTGTCTCCCGGCCGGCGAAGGCGCAGGCCAGCATGAAAAGGGTGGAGCGGGGGAGATGGAAATTGGTGATCAACGCGTCGAGCATCCTGAACTCGAATCCGGGATAAATGAAGAGGTCGCAGTGTCCCGAAGATGCCTGCCCCAGGGGGTTCTCCTGCCGGGCCAGGTATTCCAGGCAGCGTGTGGAGGTGGTGCCGACCGCCACCAGGTGGCGTCCCTCCCTCTTGTAGGCGCGGATCCGGTCGGCGGTGGCGGCGTCGATGCTGTAGTATTCCGGCTCCATCCGGTGCTCTTCCACGATCTCGCTCCGCACCGGCTTGAAAGTTCCGTAACCCACGTGCAGGAGGAGTTTGCAGACGGGCACCCCCCGGTCGGCCAGGCGCCGGAAAACCTCCGGGGTGAAGTGCAGGCCCGCCGTCGGGGCGGCCACCGACCCGCTCCGGTCCGCGTACACGGTTTGGTAGCGCAGCCGGTCCCGGGCCAGGTCGGCGCGCCGATCCCTCCGGATATAGGGGGGGAGCGGGGGCTCGCCGATTTGCTCCAGCGCTTCGCGAACCCCAACGTCCCGGCCAAAGTCGAGCACCCTCCCACCGGAGGCGGCCACCTCCATGACGCGGGCGGAGAGGGGGCCGATTTTCAGTTCCTGCCCCGGGGGCGCCTTGCGCCCCGGCTTGACCAGCGCCAGCCATTCCCCCGGCCGCACTTCCTCGAGCAGCAGGACCTCGATCTCCTCCGCTTTGCCGGGGCGTGCGGCCCAATGGCGCGCCGGGAACACCCGGGTGTCGTTGACGACCAGAAAATGCTTGGGGCCCAGGAGGTCGGGGAGATCGCGGAACCGGAGGTGTTCCCGCCGCCCGCTCTCCCTCCACAGGACCATCATGCGGGACTGGTCCCGCTCGGCGGCGGGGTGCTGGGCGATCAGGCGGTCGGGAAGGGCGAAGTCGAAATCGTCGATTTTCATAAAAGTGCCGTCAGGCGCGCGCCGCCCCCGCTCTATTTCTTGGGGGACATGATGGTGGGGTCGGGGGCGCTGACTCCGATCCAGTGGAACTGGGCGGAAAAATTGGCGCCGTAGAGCAGGATCAGGTTCGAGGTGTAGACCCAGGCCAGGAGCAGGATGACGGTACCCATCCGCCCGTACACGCGCTGGTAGTCGAAATAGGGGACCACCTTCAAAAAAACCATGCTGCCGATCTCCCAGAGAACGGTCGAGACCAGGGCCCCCGAGAACGCTTCCTTCCAGAAAACCTTGCAGTGCGGGGTCCATTTGAAGATCAAGGCGAACACCAGGACAGCGATCAACAGCCCCGCCCCCAGCAGGACGAAATACCAGAACCAGCCCAGGATATAGGACGCCTGTTTCGAAACCGCGATATGGGTCGCCGCCCGGACGCGGGCGGCGCTGATGAAGGCGGTGATGGCGGCTGAAGCTAGTAGGCTGATCCCCCCCATGGCCATCAGCAGGAAGGTGCGCAGCCGGCTCTCCCAGAAGGTGCGCTGGTTCGGGATGTCCCAGGCGCGGTTGATGGAGCTTTCGATGAAGGTGAAAATCCAGGAGGAGGCCCAGATCACCACCACGATGCAACCGATCAGCACGGGGGTGGAGGGGGCGATGATCTCCTCGAGGTTGGAGGTGAGGAACTGGCGCGACCCGGGGAAGAGGTCGACGATGCTCTGGATGACGAAATTGTGAAGATTGAGCCACCCCAGGAAGGTGTCGGCTAGGGTGATGATCGTCAGGATGGCGGGAAAGAGGGCCAGCAGGGTGAAATAGGAAATCCCGGCGGCGTCCCGCGGGGCCTCGTGCCGCAGCATCATGCGGCCGACAGCGGCAAACGATTTTCCCATCTGCCGGAAATAGTGGATCCTCGATTCCATGGCAGTGAGTGTATAGCAGCCCGCCGTGGAAGTACAATAGGCGGCTCCCGCGGGCTCAAAACGGGATCATGTCCGGCAGCCTCTGGCAGAGATACAGCGCCCGCGCGCTCAAAATCGGCCTCCTCCCTGCCCGCGCCTCCCTCCGTGTGGTACACTGTCAATTTTTCCCCGGGGGTGGGGACCGATGTCCGACCACGGCTATTGTGCGGCCCGATCGGGTCCGATTGAGGGATAGGGGGACAGATGCAGGACTTGATAGAGAAGATGCTGGTGGAACTCGGGGAGGACCCGAACCGCGAAGGGTTGCAGGGGACCCCGCGCCGCATGGAGCAGGCGTTTCGTTTTCTGACCAGCGGCTACGGCCAGAAGCCGGAGGAAGTGCTCAACAACGCGCTGTTCGCGGTCCAGTACGACGACATGGTGGTGGTGTCGAACATCGATTTTTTCAGCATGTGCGAACACCACGTGCTCCCCTTCTTCGGGAAATGCCACGTGGGCTACCTGCCCGACAAGAAAGTCGTCGGTATCAGCAAGATCGCGCGCCTCATCGAGATCTACAGCCGGCGGCTGCAGGTCCAGGAGCGGCTGACCTCCCAGATCGCCAGGACCATCGAGGAGACGATCAAGCCCCTCGGGGTCGGCGTCATCATCGAGGCGCGGCACATGTGCATGATGATGCGGGGGGTGCAGAAACAGAACTCGCGTGCCACCACCAGCTCCATGCGCGGCATCTTCCGCAAGTCGGTGGAGACCCGGATGGAGTTCCTCAACCTCATCAAGAACGGGCACCGGAACAGTTAGCACGCCGGCAAGACCGTTCGGATCGGTCAGCGGAGGAGCGTGGGGCGCCCCCGCCGGGTCTCCCACGCCATCGGGGGGCACATGGGGACATGCTGCAGCGCCCGGGCCGGTTCGCGGACGGGGTGGAAGGAGTAGGCGGCGCAGGATAAAAACGCCGCCTCGGTCCGGTAGAGCATGAAGGAGTAGAGGAAGAAGGGGCGAGCTGGCGCCGCCCCGATTCCTTTGAGTTCCCACAGCCGCTTCCGCATCGGCCCGATAACGGCCGGGCCGTCGATGCCTTCATCACTTGAAAGCATCAGTTTCAGCAGCTTGCTAGGGTTTCTGCCCGATCTTCAGCCGGAGTTTTCTGACCTCTTCCCGCTCCTCCAGTTTGGGGTCGATCTCGAGCGCGCGCCGGAGGGCGACCTCGGCCGCGAGGGTGTCGCCGGTCTCGGCGCTGACGATGGCGAAGTGCAGGTGGATTTCGGCGTTGCGCGACTGGCCCCGGACCGCCTCCTCGAGCAGCTCGACCGCCCGGTCGTTCTGCCCCGCGAGGTGGTGGATCCACCCCAGGGTGTCGGCCATGTTCGGGTTCTGCTTCGACAGGGCGTAGGCCTTTTCGGCCATCGGGAGCGCTTCCTCGAGGTTGTTTTCCCGCACCGCCAGGGCGAAGGCCAGGTTGTTCAGGACCACGGCGTTGTCCGGGGCGATTTCGAGCAGCCGGCGGTAGAGGGCGATGGCCTTGTCGTGCTCCCCCGCCTCCTCGTACAGGCCGGCAAGGAGCAGGCGCGGGGCCGCCAGCCGCTCGTCCCTCGCGACCGCCTGTTCGAGCGCCTGGATGGCCCCGGCCCGGTCCCGGCGCAGGACGCGCGCGTCCGCCAGGATCGTCAGCCGGGTGGTCTCCGGGTGGATCCCCTGGCTCGAGTAGGCCCGGGCGGAGAGAGTCTTGAGCCGCCGGGGGCCGAAATCGGCCGGCATTTCGGTCTGCGGGTCGATCCCGCGGTCGATGTCCGCGGCGGCCAGGGTGTGGGTGCGGAAGGGGGCCGAGAGCGGGTCCCCTATGATGACGGTCTGCCAGCTCAGGTAAGGGGTGGCCAGGTAGAACGATTCCACCAGGTTGAAGCCGGAAAGGTAAGCGGGAAAGAGGATGTCGGGCCGGATCGCTCCCTCGAGGTACGGTTCGGTGACGTGGGCGCCGGCTCCCGTGACGCCGTTGCGGATGAAGTCGGCCGCCAGGGTGGGAGTCCCTTCCGCCTCCGCCAGGCTCCAGGGCTGGTCCGATTCAACAAAAGTGCGGCCGTCGGCCCCCGAGAAGGTCCCCGCCAGGGCGCCCGGGGCGAAATCGAAGTCGAGCCGCCGCCGGCGCAGCGCGGGGTCGTTGGAGCCCCAGGAGTAGTATCCCAGCACCTTCCCGGTGGTGGTCAGCGCCTCGGCGGTTTCCTCGAGCACCACCCGGTCCCCCATCCCCATGGCGGCCAGCCGGTCGGCCGCCGCCTTGAGCCAGAGGTCCCCCTTCTGATCGGGCGTCCCTTTCGCGTCGAGGAGGATCTTCCCCTCCCGGGAGGGGGCCGAACCGCGGTCGATCAATCCCTTGATCTCCTCGATGTTGTATCCGTCGAGCCGGCTGACCAGGTAGATGTCCTGCTCGGCGTGCCGGAACTGCCTGGCCTCGCCGATGGGGGCGTCCCCGAGAAAATAGGGGTTCGGCACCGGCCCCTCGGTCCGGACCTGCTCGCCCGTCAGGCGGCGGTAGAGGAGGGCCAGTTCCGAGTCGACCGCGGCCGCGGTCCCCGCCTGCCCCGCGCTCCCCTCGATGCGCAGGGGGATTCCCCGGGTGAGCACGATATAGATAATCCGGTCCTGGGCCCCCTGCCGCGTCAGGTAGGTGGCGATGGGGGTGGCGATCTGCCGGTCGAAATCCTCCCGCGAAATGGTCTCCCCCTCGGTGGTGAGGATGGCGATGACGTTGGTTTTGGCAATGCCGCGCTTTTGAGCGTAATAGAGGCCGGTTTCGAGGGACACCCGGCTGGCCTGGTTCATGACCACGAGCACGTTGTCGGCCGTCTGGGCGCACAGGGGAGGGACGCATAACGCGAGCAGGATCAGGATTCGAAGGATCATGAGGTGGATAATAGCACACCCGGCTTTTTCATAATATTGATTCCGCGGATCGGTGACGATAGAGTTATCCTATGTACGAGAACTTTTACGGCCTTGCGGAGCCGGCCTTCAACCTGACCCCGGACCCATCCTTTCTCTTCCTCAACAAGCGCAGCAGGGAAGCGATCGAGCAGATCCTGTACAGCATCGAGCGCCGGGAGGGGTTCGCCGTGGTGGTCGGCGACATCGGCACCGGCAAGACCACCCTCTGCTGGGCCCTGCTTGAAAGGCTCGCGCGCAAGGAGATCCGCACGGCGCTGATCCAGAACCCGATGCTGTCGGAGATCGAGATCCTGAAGTCGATCCTGCAGGACCTGGGGGTGCGCCCGGAGGAGACCGACCCGGACCCTGACAACTCCCCGCACCGGATCTTTGACACCGAGTGGATGCGGGGGATGACCAAGAAGCAGCTGCTCGACCGGCTCAACATGTTCCTGGCCCAGCGGGCCGAGGAGGACGTCTTTACCGTGTTGATCATCGACGAGGCGCAGAACATGTCGCTCGGGCTGCTCGAGCAGATGCGGCTCCTGTCCAACCTGGAGACGGCGAAGAAGAAACTGTTGCAGATCATCTTCGTGGGGCAGCTGGAACTGGACCGGAAGCTGAAATCCCCCACCCTGCGCCAGCTCAACCAGCGGATCTCGGTGCGGTTCGAAACCAAGCCGCTTTCGCGGGAGGATACCGAGCGCTACGTCAGGCGCCGGATCGCGGTGGCAGGCGGCGCCCCGCGCCTCCGTTTCGGCTCCGGGACCTTCCGCGCCCTCTGGCGCCACTCCAAGGGTTACCCGCGCATGATCAACCTCATCGCCGACCGGGCGCTGCTGGGGGGGTACCTGGAGAGGTCGGGCACGATCACCCCGCGCCTGGTGCGCCGCGCCGTTCGGACCCTCCAGGGGGGGGAGAATTCGAGCGGATTCAAGCCCGGGTGGTTCCGGCGCCTGGTGCCCTACGCGGTCCCGGCCCTCGTGCTGATCGTCGTCGTCTTCTTCATGGTCTACCAGGGGCTCACGCAGTAGGCGGTTATTGCCGGGCGACCAGCGCCGCGATCCGCTCCCCGGCCTTGCCGTCCCAGAGCGGCGGCACCGACCCCGATTTCGCCTCTCCCGCGAGGATCTTCCGCGCCTCGGCTTCGAGCCGCGCCATGTCGCGTCCCACCAGGATATTGCTCCCCACGGTCACAGTGACCGGCCGCTCGGTGTTTTCGCGCACGGTCAGGCAGGGGACGCCGAGGTAGGTGCTCTCCTCCTGGATCCCCCCTGAATCGGTAATAATAAAGGCCGCGTGCCGCTGCAGCCCCAGGAATTCCAGGTAGCCGGCCGGGTCTGCCAGGCGCAGCCGGTCCGAGATCTCGAGCCCCGCGATCTGCCCCAGCATCTGGCGCGTGCGGGGGTGGACGGGAAAGACGATGTCGATGTCGGCCGCTATCCGGTTGAGCGCCCCGATGATGGCGCCGAGCCCCTCCGGGTCGTCCACGTTCGACGGGCGGTGGAGCGTCGCCAGGGCGTAGCTTTTGTCCTCGTAGGGGGGAGGGACCGCCTGCGGCAGGAGCCGCACCAGGGTGTCGATCATCACGTTGCCGACCAGGTGGATCCGCTCCGGCGCCACCCCCTCCCGCACCAGGTTCTCGTTGCCGTCCGCCGACGGGGTGAAGAGGAGATCGGCCACCCGGTCGGTCAGGACGCGGTTGACCTCCTCAGGCATCGTCCGGTCGAACGAGCGCAGCCCCGCCTCGACGTGTCCGACGGAGACCAGGAGCTTGGCGCAAACGAGGGCGGCGGCCACGGTGGAATTGACGTCGCCGTAGACGAGCACCAGGTCGGGGGCGACGTCGAGAATCACCCGTTCGATCCGCACCATGATCTCGGCCGTCTGTTTCGCGTGGCTCCCCGAGCCGACCTCGAGGTTGAAATCTGGGGCCGGGATCCCGAGCTGGCGGAAGAAGACGTCGCTCATGGCGGCGTCGTAATGCTGCCCCGTGTGCACGATCGTCTGCCTAACCCCGCCGCGGCGGGCCAGGGCCGCCTCGACCGGAGCCACCTTCATGAAATTGGGGCGCGCGCCCACCACGTGAAGTATCTTCATCATCATCCCATCTCCTTGTCGGCCGTCGACAGGCTTTTCGGATCGGAAGATAGTTTACGTGAACGATCTTTCGAAGCCAAGGCCGGCGGCGGCCGCAATGGGTTCCAATTTTCATTGCGGGGTTGCTACAATACCCACCGGTCGGTCCGCCGGGAGGCGGGGTAAAAAATGCATGCGGGGCGCGCTCCTGCCGATATGACCACTGGCAGGGTTACTGCTGAACAGGCACTACTATTGAAAGGAACCATTCATGAAAATAGCCGTGGTAGGATTGGGATACGTGGGCTTGCCGCTGTCGCTGCAGTTCGCCCGGGCGGGGGTCGAGGTCCTGGGCCTCGACGTGGACGGGGCCAAGGTCGAGGACTGTAACGCCGGCAGGAGCTACATCAAGCATATCGAGGCGGCCGACATCGCCGAGGTGGTAAAGGCGGGAACCTTCAGCGCCTCCACCGATTTCAGCCGGGTGCGGGAAATGGAGGCCGTGATCATCTGCGTGCCGACCCCGCTCAACAAGAACCGCGAGCCCGATATCAGCTACATCGTGGGAACGGCGGAGACGATCGCCCCCTACATGACCAAGGGGTGCTTGGTGGTGCTCGAATCGACCACCTACCCCGGGACCACCGACGAGGACCTGCGGGCGGTCCTGGAGGAAGGGTCCGGGATGAAGGCGGGGGAGGATTTCCACCTGGCCTTCTCTCCCGAGCGCGAGGACCCGGGCAACCCCGACAGCAAGGTGGAGCTCATTCCCAAAGTGGTGGGGGGCTTTACCCCGAAATGCCTCCAAAAGGCTTCCACCCTGTACGGGAAGGCGATCCGGACCATCGTTCCGGTCTCGAGCTGCCGTGCGGCGGAGGCGACCAAGCTGTTGGAAAACATCTTCCGCTCGGTCAACATCGCCCTGGTCAACGAGCTGAAGGTGGTCTACGAGGCGATGGGCATCGACATCTGGGAAGTGATCCGCTCGGCCAAGACCAAGCCCTTCGGCTTCATGGCCTTCTACCCCGGGCCGGGACTGGGCGGGCACTGCATCCCGATCGACCCCTTCTACCTGACCTGGAAGGCGCGTGAGTACGGCCAGAGCACCCGCTTCATCGAGCTGGCGGGGGAGGTCAACACCTCGATGCCCAACTACGTGGTGCACAGGGTGGCCGAGGCGCTCAACTCCCGGCGCAAGGCAATCAACGGTTCGAAAATCCTGATCCTGGGGATCGCCTACAAGGCCGACGTGGACGACGACCGCGAGAGCCCGAGCTATGTCCTGATGAACCAGCTCAGCGGCCGCGGGGCCGAAATCAGTTACTACGACCCGCACGTCCCGGTCATCCGCCCCTCGCGCGAGCACTCGCACTGGGCCGGCACCCGCTCGATCGCATGGACCCCCGAGGCGCTCGGCGCCTTCGACGTGGTTCTCATTTCCACCCACCACGCGGCGGTCAACTACCGGGACCTGGCGGAATACGCCGACTGCATCGTCGACGCCCGCAACGCCATGGACGGGATCCCCACCCGCCCCGGGCAGGTCTGGAAGGCCTGATCTGTTTCCGGAGCCGGCGGCCCGCTGCGGGCCGACGGCTCCGGAAAGCTAAAAATGCTTCAGCGCCGGCTTCCCCAGCGGGTAGACGTTAAATCCGATCCGGTGAAGCCGGGCGTGGTCGAGCAGGTTCCGCCCGTCGAACAGAAACGCCGGCTTCTCCATCGATTCGTAAATCTTTTCCCAGTCGAGCCCGCGGTACATCTCCCATTCGGTCATGACGGCCACGGCGTGCGCCCCCCGGGCGGCTTCGTACGGGTCTTCCAGGAAATCCACCCCTTCGAGCCCCGCCAGGTCCACCCGGGCATTCGCGAGCGCCTTCGGGTCGGTCACTGCCAGCTGCGCCCTCTCCTCCAGCAATTTTCGGGCGACGTGGATGGCGGGGGATTCGCGCGTATCGCTCGTATCCGCCTTGAAGGCGAAGCCGAAAAGGGCGATGCGCTTGGCGACGATGGTGTTGAACATCTCGTGGATCATGGTGCGGACAAACCGCGCCTTCTGGTATTCATTGATATCGAGTACCGATTCCCAGTAGCGGGCCACCTCCTCCAGTCCGTACGATTCCGAGATGTAGACCAGGTTCAGGATATCCTTCTTGAAGCAGGAGCCGCCGAAGCCGACGCTGGCGTTCAAAAACCGGGCGCCGATCCGGCTGTCCATCCCGATGGCGGTGGCGACCTCGCTGACGTCGGCGTCGGTCTTCTCGCACAGGGCCGAGATGCTGTTGATCGAAGAGATGCGTTGGGCCAGGAAGGCGTTGGCCGCCAGCTTGGACAGCTCCGCGCTCCAGACGTTGCTGGTGAGGATCCGCTCCCGCGGGACCCAGTTGGCGTAGATGTCGACCACCTCCTCCCGGGCCCGGAGGCCTTCCGGTGTTTCGCGCGAGCCGACCAGGACGCGGTCGGGATGGAGCAGGTCGGCGATGGCCGTCCCCTCGGCCAGGAACTCGGGGTTCGAGATCACCTCGAAGCGGATCTTCCCGTTGGCGTTCAGGATCTGCTCCATCGTCCGGGCGGTCTTGACCGGCAGGGTGCTTTTTTCGATGACGATCTTGGGGGAATCGGATGCCCGCAGGATCTGGCGCGCCACCTTTTCCCAGTACTGCAGATCGGCCGCCCGGCCCGCCCCCTCGCCGAAAGTCTTGGTCGGGGTATTGACCGAAACGAAGATGATGTCCGATTCACGGATCGCCGCGTCGATGTCGGAGGAAAAGAACAGGTTGCGCCCACGGGCCTTCCGCACCACCTCGTCGAGCCCCGGCTCGTAGATCGGCAGCCGGTCGCTCTGCCACGCCTTGATCCGATCGGCGTTAATATCCACGACCTGTACCTTGTATTCGGGGCACTTCAGCGCGATGACGGCCATCGTCGGCCCCCCCACGTACCCAGCGCCGATACACGCAATCTTTTTAGAAAACATCCGCTGTTTTCTCCCCAGGCAGTTTATTGTCATAGCGGAAGACGTAAAGAAATTAAGTATCTCCGATTGCCGCCGATATGTCACGGGGATAGAATAGGATCTTATCATGTTCAATAAATTAACGTCTTCACCCCTTCTGGTCCGCGTCCTCCCCTTCGCCCTCTTCGCCGCCCTGACCATGCTCCAGGGGCGCCTGGGGCCCGGCTCGCAATACTGGATCTATGCCCTGAAAACGGCGCTCGGCGCCTGGTGCCTCTGGGTCGTGCGCCCGTACGTCCGGGAAATGAGATGGAAGTTTTCCTGGGAGGCGGTTGTCGTCGGGGTGGCGGTCTTCGCCCTCTGGACAGGTCTCGACGGGCACTACCCGCTCCTGGCCGAGCGCTCCGGCGGTTTCAATCCGGCCGCCGACTACGGTTCCGGCAGCCTGCTCGCCCTCTTCTTCATCGCAGTCCGCACCGTCGGCTCCACGGTCGTGGTCCCGCCGCTCGAAGAGGTCTTCTACCGCTCCTTCGTCTACCGCTACCTGGTCAAGTCCGATTTCCTGAGTGTCCCGCTTTGCCACTTCAGCCTGCGCGCCCTCGCAATCACCGCCGTCGTCTTCGGGATCGGCCACTTCGAGTGGCTCCCCGGCATCCTGTGCGCCCTGGCTTACCAGGGCCTGGTCCTCTACAAGAACCGGCTGGGGGACGCGATCACGGCCCACGCCGTCACCAATCTCCTCCTCGCCCTCTGGGTTGTCACCCGCGGCCAGTATCATTTCTGGTAGGCCCCAGAAGACTTCAGTGCCTGACTTTTTCACAGAGATGAAGAGCCTTTCGGATCATGACAGAAAAGACCTCCCCACGGCTCGAATCTCCGCCGCCGCAATGTTCTGGGCCGCCTGAAGAAGGTCCTCGACAATCTGCGGTGTTGTTCGCATGACGCCCGGGCATAATGTGACGCCAATTTGATGTAAAAGCGGGGGTCATGGCACACCATGACCTGAAATCAACGATTTGGTGATTCGGGTCACATCCACATCATGCCCCGGTCCGATATGGCAAAACATTGGTGCTTTGAAGTTTCAATCACAGGGGTACAAAATGCAAACGGATAAGGACCCGAGATTATCCTCTGTTTTATGGCTGTGAGTTTTCCCCGCCCCCGGGTCCGGCCGCCCGAATCCATCATGTAAGGCGACCGGGTCCGGGGGTTTTCCTTTCCCACCTTCACTTCTTCCGCCCGGACCCTGCTTTCTCCAAAAACCAAGGAATAGTTCTTTCAGGTGACTTCCGTCACATAACCCGGGCCGATTCGGCCGATAAAGGCAACGTCCGGTAAACCGGTTTGGTGTACCGGCTGTCGGGCGGCTCTCATTATCGGAGGCACACATGAAGTCGGGCAACTCCCATTTTTTCCTGGTGGCAACCACGGTTTTTGCGCTCTTGTTGGCCACCACTTCGGCCTGTGCCCAAAACAGGACCGGCGTGAACCAGGACACCGGCGCACAAGCCCGGGCCGAGGTTTCACAGGGGAGCGGTGAACAGAGCGGCCCCGTCATCATCGTAGACAAGCAGCTCCACCAGCGGGAAATCAAGGTGAGAAAGGGCGGCCTGTTTGTAGTCCAGCTCGAGCAGCTGGGGGCGGCCGGCTACGAGTGGGCGGTTTCCGAAATCGACGAGAACTTTTTTGAAATTGTTCAGGTGGACACCCTGGAGAAACCACAGGCCGGTGACATCACCGGTGCCCCGGTCACCCGGCAATGGCGGATCCGGGCGAATAAAGAAGGGATCCCCACCATCCGTTTTCTGCATTACAAGCCTTGGGAAGGTCCGGAGGAAGCGTCGGACCGGTTTGAACTCAAGGTCCGAATTCTCCCCTGAGGAATAGACAAGGAGACATCAATGGTTTCAGTAAGTGGAATGAAGAAATTAATGAGCCTGGCGCTGGTGCTTTTCCTGGCGTTCGGCGTGTTCGGCTCCACGGACGTTTTCGCCGAACCCGACGAAGAGGTCGAAAACATCCGGCATATGATCAAGGCCAAAAGGGCCCGTTGGCACGCTGACAGGACCTCCGTTTCCAGGCTCTCGAAGAAAGAGAAGAAGAGAAGGCTCGGTGGGGATGAATTCGAGGAGCTTATGGCGGCATCCTTGTCGGACGATTATGTGACGGCGCCCATTCCCCAGGTCATGGGCCTCAACGGTACGCTCGACTGGCGAAACGTCGAGGGTACCGCCTACGTGTCCCCGGTCAAAAACCAGGGCTCCTGCGGCAGCTGCTGGGCCTTTTCCACGGTGGCCGGCCTTGAATCCCAGGCGATGATCAGCACCGGGGGCCTGCCGATCGACCTGTCCGAACAGGCCCTGATCTCCTGCGGCAGCGTGGGCACCTGCTCCGGTGGTTCCGTCGCGATCGCTTCCAACTTCCTTCGGGACGTGGGTGTCCCCGTGGAGAGTTGCTTCAAGTACACGGCCACCAACAACGTCTGCACCAACGCCTGCCTGAACTGGCAGGACGGGGCTCAGCGGATCACGGGTTGGCACCGAGCCAGCACGGCAAAGATCACCGTCGACGACATGAAAAACGCCCTGTACTCCTATGGGCCGATCATCGCCAGCATGTCTGTCTACAACGATTTCTACTCCTACCGGAGCGGTGTGTACAGCTACAGCACAGGTGACTACCTCGGAGCCCATGCAGTTCTCGTGGTGGGCTTCGACGACGTCCAGCAGGCCTTTATCGTAAAGAACAGCTGGGGAAGCGGATGGGGAGAAGCGGGATATTTCATGATCTCCTACAACGAAGTCGGGGGGACCAGCCGGTTCGGCAGCTCCTCATACGTCTATGACGGATACGTCGAGCCGGAGCCTGCTCCCGAGCCGGAGCCTACTCCCGAGCCGGAGCCTGCTCCCGAGCCGGAGCCCACTCCCGAACCGGAGCCTACTCCCGAGCCGGAGCCCACTCCCGAGCCGGAGCCCACTCCTGAGCCGGAGCCTGCTCCCGAGCCGGAGCCTACTCCTGAGCCGGAGCCTGCTCCTGAGCCGGAGCCCACTCCCGAACCGGAGCCTGCTCCCGAGCCGGAGCCCACTCCTGAGCCGGAGCCCACTCCCGAACCGGAGCCTGCTCCCGAGCCGGAGCCCACTCCCGAGCCGGAGCCTACTCCCGAGCCGGAGCCTGCTCCCGAGCCGGAGCCTACTCCCGAGCCGGAGCCCACTCCTGAGCCGGAGCCTGCTCCCGAGCCGGAGCCTACTCCCGAGCCGGAGCCCACTCCTGAGCCGGAGCCCACTCCTGAGCCGGAGCCTGCTCCCGAGCCGGAGCCTACTCCCGAACCGGAGCCTGCTCCCGAACCGGAGCCTACTCCCGAACCGGAGCCTGCTCCCGAACCGGAGCCTGCTCCTAAGCCGGAGCCTGCTCCTAAGCCGGAGTCCTGCACCTTCTTCTTGTCATCCACCGGAGCCACCTTCAAGGCAACGGGCGGCGGCGGCAGATTCACCCTCTACATGTCGGGATCGTGTGCCACTGCTTCCATCAGTGCCACGACCAGTGCTTCCTGGGTGAATGTCGGTTCGATGCTGAGATCAAGCCGCGGGGTGAAGGTTTCCTATTCGGTGGCCCAGAACACCGGGGTTGCCCGGGAGGCCAGGATCGAGATAGCGGGCAAGGTCTATAAGGTGAAGCAGCTTGCAGCCAAGGCCGTCAATCCCAACAAGCCGGTCAAGACTAATCCCATCACGATCAAGACCAATCCTAACAAGTCGGTCAAGATCAATAACAGGATGGTCAGGATGAAGCTGTTCGGTTGGTAAGAGCATGCCAATGCAAAAAAAAGGGTGCGGCTCCCGCCGCACCCTTTTTTTGTCTCAACCTTACCTTCGTTACAGGCTACTTCTGGAATTTCCTTCTTCCGAAGATCCCGAGACCGAGGACCCCGGTTCCGATCAGCAGCAGCGTGCTGGGCTCGGGAACCTGGGAGGGAGGAGGAACCGTGGTGAAATCGTAACTTCCGAAAAAGGAAATGTGTGAAATTCCTTTATTAATGTAGAATGGATTTCCAGATTCATCAGAGAAGAGAAATCCGACTTCCTGGGGCCAGCCGCTTGCCTGATACTGATCGTCTGTGACGCTGTACAACGCGTAAAGGATTCCTTCCCCTAATACTTTATATTTGCCACCCTTCAGAAGGATATACCTGAGCGCGTAATCGCTTCCCGTAAGATCCCACCACACATTGCCGGAGTTCTTGTCCACGGCATCTGTTCCGAAATCGCCTTCGAGCCCCGATACGCCATATTCCCATCCGTCGTCTTCAGCCTTGGCCAGGTACACCAGGTCATCTATTCCCAAGCGATTCTCGAGATAGGCCAATTCGGCAGCTGGACTATAATTTCCTAGTGAGACAACAAAAGTATCTACGTGAATAGCATCCGCTTTGGCAGCAACCGGTGCCAACACCATGATCGCTATCATTACCGCCCAGCACTTGTAGGAACGCATACCCTTCCTCCTTTTCGTTGTGGCCCTTCGCATCTACACTTCCTTAAGCAATATTAATGCCAGAGTTATGGCCACCTGTCCCGTATCTGTAAGTATAAGATGAATATAATGATAAGAAGCTCCGGTTTCGGGTGTCAATACGTCTCCTGGTGTCGAATTGTAAATTATTTTTACATAACCAGGCTTCATAACTTCGATAAAGGCTTGTGAATCCTCAAACAGACTGCATGGGGTATCCGGGTGGCAGCTGTCCGATTCCTGTAAAGAAATCCGACAGCCACAACCAGCTAATGTTGCACCCGTTTACCTCGATATCAGGATCGGGGCAAAAAGAAACAAGAGACTGGCTTCCGTAGTTACGGCATTGTTGATCAATGGCGTCCTTCTGTGCGCTGATCCTATACAGAACGGTGATTTTACAGGAAGGGGTGCAGCGGTTTCATCGATGAGGTCTTGTTTCCGCAAATCGATCCCCAAGCCGCCGGGACAGGTGTTCTCGATCCCTTTCTCCCCGTCCATGGTCACGGAAGCGAGATGGGGTACAACACGGATGCCGGTTTTGAAGACGGCTTCGATATGAGGCGCGGGGGATAGACAATCCGGTGGTTTCCGGCACCCTCCTTTCCTTTCCAGTCACGAGCACCGCTCCCAAGCCTTCCTCGCTCGTCTTTCCGCAGCCTGGCATGGCTGGTCCGGGCACTGGCACCGGAGAGCAGTGGCAAGTAAGTCGACTCTAGTATGGTGGAAAAATGGCAGAAGATATGGTAGAAAAATGGTATGAAAGCTACCATAGACAAAGCGGGGCGAATCGTCATTCCGGCGGCGATCCGCGCCCGGGCGGGGCTGAAGCCGGGAACTGAAGTGAAGGTTTTGATGGACGACCTCTCCATCCGGCTCATCCGGGTGGGTGCCGACCCTGTCCTGGTGCGCGAAGGGGGGAGGCTGATCGCCCGGCCGACGGCAGGGAAGGGTGGCCTACCGGAGGTCGACCTCGAGGCCCTGGTCGAAGAGGAGCGGAACCGATGGCCCTGGTAGCCCCGGTCTTCCTGGATACTTCGGTTCTGCTTGCCGGCTCGATCGACTTCGGGGACGCTTCGGTTCATCCTATGCGGATCATGGATGCCATGGTGCGGGGGATTCTGCCCGATGTCCGGACGGCATGGCACTGCTGTCTCGAGTTCTATGCCGTAGCCACGCGCCTCCCCGTGGGCTATCGGTTGTCTCCCCTGCAGACCCGGATGATCCTGGCGGATCTGATCCCGCGTTTTCATGTCGAACAGCTTCCGGCCGGCCAGCAACTGGCGTTTTTCGAGGAGGCGGCGGGAGAGCGGGCGGCCGGGGGAAGGGTATATGATGCCCATATAGCCGAAATCGCGCGGCATTCGGGTGTTCATACGGTCGTGACCGACAATCGCCGCCATTTCAGCTTCCTGGTGAAATACGGGATGCGGGTGCTGCGTGCGGAGGAATTTGCCGCCGAACTGGAGGGTTAACGTTAGACATTTGTATCTGGCGCAATATATGTGATAACTGGCCGGGCTTTTCGTCCGGCGCAATGAAACAATTGGCGCAGGCTCCATATTTAGATTTCTGCAAAGGCCGCACAAAGTGAGGCCTTTGCAGGGGGCTTGACAGGAGTCCGCCCGGCTGTTCCCCTGATTCCCCTTGAAATCCCCCGCCAGCCTCAACATCCGAAGGCGCCGATCAGTGTCGGTTTCCCCCGGGCAATAAGGAAAGCCGCGGCGAAGAGCGGCCGATATGACTTCATGGGGGCGCGATTGGAACGGGTCGGACGCTTCTGTTAAACTGAAGGGTGACCCGCCGGCGCCGGTTGTGGAAACGACGTGGCTGGAAGAGTGGAAGGACAGGCAGAATGCCGCAAGTAGAATGGGTACAGCGACTTGAGGAAATGGGTTATGTCGGGCCCGAAGGGTATCGGGCGGAGGCTTTTTCACGCAATATCGGGATCCTGACCCCCGAGGAGCAGGAGAAGCTCCTCGGTTCGCGGGTGGCCATAGCCGGGGTCGGCGGGGTCGGCGGGGTGCATCTCATCACCCTGGTGCGGCAGGGGGTGGGTTGCTTCCACCTGGCCGATTTCGACCGCTTCGAGGCGGCCAACGTCAACCGGCAGTATGGGGCCCGGGTCCCCGATTTCGGGCGCCACAAGCTCGAGGTGATGGTCGAGGAAGCCCTTCGGATCAATCCCTATCTCGAGATCAAGCCGTTCCCCCAAGGCGTTACCTACGAGAATGTCGACGATTTCCTCGACGGCGTCGATGTGGTGCTCGACGGGCTCGACTTCTTCAACTTCGACATGCGCCGCCACCTTTTCAACCGCTCCCGGGAGAAGGGGATCTACGTGGTCACGGCGGCCCCGCTCGGTTTCAGTTCCGCCGTCCTGGTCTTTTCGCCCGCAAAGGGGGCGATGACGTTCGACGAGTATTTTGACATTAGGGAAGGGATGACGCGGGAGGACAAGCTCCTCTCCTTCGGGCTGGGGGTGGCCCCCGGCGGTACCCATCTTAAATACCTCGATTTCGGGCGCATCGACCTGAATGCGGGCGAGGGTCCCTCTTCCATCGTCGCCTGCCAGCTCTGCTCTTCGATGGCTTCGATGGAGGCGGTGCGGATCCTGCTCGGGAGGAAGGGGGAGAGAGTCGTACCGCGCTATTTCCAATTCGATCCCTACCTGGGGAAATTCCGCTCCGGCCGCCTGCCCCGGGGCAACCGCAATCCGGTGCAGCGGGCCAAGATCGCCTTCGTCAAGACTTTTCTCCTGGCCAAGGCCAGTCCCTTCCGTCCCGTGGCGCCCGATCTCCCCCGGGCGGTGGAAGATCCGGGGGGGAAGGTGTCGGAGGAGGCGCTGCGCTATATCCTCCGGGCCGGCATCCAGGCCCCTTCGGGGGACAATGTCCAGCCCTGGAAGTTTTCATGCGCCGGCAACCGGGTCTCGGTGTGGCTGAACGCCGATGCCGACCACTCCTTCTTCAATTTCCGGCAGATAGCCTCCCTTCTCTCCGCCGGTGCGGTCGTGGAGAACATGCGGGTGGCGGCCGGGGCCTGCGGTTTCGAGGCCGAGGTTTCCTGGCTGCCCGATGCGGGGGAACCGCATCGCATGGCCCACCTCGACCTGGTTCCTGCGCCCCGGCGTCCCGGTCCGCTCCTGGACGCCATCTGGAAGAGGCGTACCAACCGCAAGACCTATGCCGTGCGGCCGCTGTCGGCGGCGCTCGTTTCGGGCATCCAGGCACAGGCCGGGGAAGCGGGGGGAAGCCGATTGCACGTTCTGGCCGACCGCCCGGGCATCCTGAAACTGGCGCGTCTCATCTACCGGGCGGACCGGATCCGCAACGAGCACCGGGGCCTGCACGAGTACCTGCAGCAGATGATCCACTATGACGAGGAAAGCACAATCGCGGCGCGGAGCGGTTTCCCCGTGGGCAACCTGGAGGCGGGGAAGGCGGGGGAGTACTTTCTCAAGTTTACGCGCCCCTGGCCGATCATGAACTTCATGAACCGGGTGGGGGTGGGGCGCATGGTGGCGCTGCATGCGGCCATGGGAGTGAGGGCTTCCTCGGCCGCCGTCCTGGTCACCGTCCCCGCGACGGACGCGAAGGACTTCCTCCTGGCCGGGGGGACGATGGAACGGGCGTGGCTCTACCTGACCCGGATGGGGCTCGTGGCGCAGCCGATGGCGGCGCTCCCCCTTTTCTGGCTGCGCTGGCGCCTGGAAGGCCCGGAAGCCTTTTCCCCGAAGCACCGCAAACTGCTTGAAGGGGTTTGGGGGGCGTGGCGGGAGCTTTTCCCCGCCGTCGATTTCGAGAGGGAACAGCCCGCGATGCTCCTGCGCGTCGGGTATGCTTCCGATATCCGCGTTCACACCCTGCGCAGGGATGTCGGAGCGTTCATGGTTGGAGAGGGGGAAGCCATATAGGCCTTATGCCCATCATCGAAGCACGCAACCTGGCCAAAGACTACAATCTCGGCAAGACTGTAATTCACGCCGTGAAGGGGGTCGACCTGCGGATCGAGCCGGAGGAATTCATCGCCCTTGCCGGACCCTCGGGGAGCGGCAAGACCACGCTTCTGAACCTGCTCGGCTGCATCGAAGTTCCCAGTTCCGGAACCCTGCAGATGGACGGACGGGAGGTGACCCGCCTGTCCGCGGACCAGCTTGCCGACATCCGGCACGACAAGCTGGGATTCGTGTTTCAGACCTTCAACCTCATCCCCGTGCTCACGGCTTTCGAAAACGTGGAGTACGCGCTCCTGAAGCGGCGCCTGTCCCCGAAAGAGCGCCGGGAACGGGTCATGGACGCGCTCGAGGAGGTGGGACTCGTGGAGCACGCGCGGCACCGGCCGGAGGAATTGAGCGGCGGCCAGCGGCAGCGGGTGGCCATCGCCCGCGCCCTGGTACGCCAGCCGGAAATCATCCTGGCCGACGAGCCGACCGCCAACCTGGACCACCTGACCGGGGGGAAGGTGCTCGAGATCATGAAGAGGATCAACGAGGAGCGCAAGACCGTGTTCATCTTCTCGACCCACGACCCCAAGATCATGGAGATCGCCGGCAGGGTCGTTTATCTGAGGGACGGCGAGATCGTTCCTGCGGGGGATTGACCATGGAAATGCCTCTGAATCTGCGCCTCGCCTTCCGCAACATCTTCCGCAACCGGGTGCGGTCGGCCGTCGCCCTGGCCGCGATCTCCTTCGGGTGCATCTCCCTGATCCTCGCCGGCGGGTTTTTCGAGGATTCTTTCCTGAGGATGCGCGAAGCCTACATCCACGCCCATCTCGGGCATATCCAGGTCTACCAGGAAGGTTACCTGGACAAGGGGAACAGCAAACCCTTCGATTACCTGATCGAGGACCCGGCGACGGTGGAGGGCGTGATCGAAGGGCTGGATCATGTAAAGGACGTGACCCCGCGCATCGGCTTTTCCGCCCTTCTGAGCACGGGTGAGAGCACCATGTCGGTCATGGCCCAGGGGATCGACCCCGAGGGGGAAAACGCCATGAACGTGATCACGAGCATCAAGGACGTGACCACGAGCCTGGAGTTCAGCAAGGGGGAGACGCTCGGCAAGGACGACGTGTTTGAAGTCAATATCGGCCGGGGGCTGGCCCGGGCGCTCGACATCGAGGTCGGGGATTCCCTCATCCTCCTCGGCAACACCGTCGGTGGGTCGTTCAACGGGATGGATGTCACCGTCAAGGGGATCTTTTTCACCGCGTCGGAGGAGTACGACAACTACACGATGCGGATCCCGATTGCGCTGGCGCGCCAGCTCCTGCGGACGGAAGCGGCCCAAACCCTCGTCGTCCTGCTCGACGAAACGGAAAACACCGATCTTGTCCTGGCCCAACTGCAAGACCTGGCGCGGACCCGTAACCTGAAGATCGAAATGAAGCCCTGGTACGAGATGGCGGATTTCTACAACAAGACGGTGGACCTGTATGACCGGCAGTTTTTCGTCCTCAAGATCATCATCGCCGTCATCGTGATCCTCAGCATCTTCAACACCATCGCCATGTCGATCTGGGAGCGTACCAAGGAGATCGGCACCATCATGGCCATGGGCTTCAAACGCCGGGAAATCATGCGCCTCTTCCTCCTCGAGGGGAGCATCCTGGGCATCGTGGGAGGGGTGTTGGGCACCCTGGGAGGACTGTTGTGCGCCTGGTTGATCTCCCTGGTGGGGATCCCGATGCCTCCGCCCCCGGGGGCCACGGTCGGCTGGACCGCGTCCATTCAGCTTGTGCCGGGCGTGTTCATGACCGCCTTCGTGATTTCGGTCACGGCGGCGATCGCCTCCTCGGTTTACCCTTCCTACAAGGCGTCGCGCCTGGTCGTGGCCGATGCCCTGAGATACGCCTAGACTGGAGATACCGATGAAGCACTTCCACCGCATCGTCACGCTGATCCTGAGCCTGCTGATCTGTTTGCCCGGGGTGCGCGGCGCGGAACCGACGGCGGATAGGATCCTGGAAATGGCCGACGAGGTGCGTAATCCCCAGTCCGATTTCACGGTCGATGTCACTGTGACCAGCATCAAGCCCGGAAAGAACCCCAGCACGGCCAAATACGAAGTCATGGTCAAGGGGAAGACCAAGACCATTATCAAGACCATGGCTCCGGCCGTGGACCGCGGGACCTCGATGCTGATGGTGGACTACGATTTCTGGGTCTTCCTGCCGACGGTGACCAAGGCGTTGCGCATCTCGCTCCAGCAGCGACTGCTGGGCGAGGTAGCTAACGGCGATATCGCCCGGGTCAATTTCTCCGGCGATTACGCCCCGAAGCTGCTGAAAACCGAGCGGATCGAAAACCGGGACTATTATGTCCTTGAACTGATAGCCAAGGACGACCGGGTGACCTATCACCGGGTGCTCCTCTGGGTGGAGAAAGGGAACTACCATCCCCTGAAGGCCGAATTCTACGCGGTCTCCGGCCGCATCCTCAAGATCGCCTCCTACGAGAACTACCGCCAGGTGGCGGGCAAACTGCGTCCCACCCGCCTGGTGCTCGACGATCCCACGGTCAAGGGGCAGCGGTCCATTATCGATTACACCAACGTGGTGCGCGCCTCGCTTCCGGACCGCATTTTCAACCAGCAATACCTCAGAAAGCTCACCTACTGAGCCGGCGCACCCCGCCATCCCGGGCGCAGAGGGAATCATGTCCCCGCAGTCCGAATTAGGCTATAATGGCGTTCCTGTTTACGGATCCAGCCCGGGAGGCGCCATTGAAAACCTCATTTTCCAGACTATGCTCTATATTCCTCCTGGCCTTGTTCATGGCTGCGGCCTCCGGCAACGCCCAGGCGGAGGAGCCGGAGAGTACGCCGACCTCCTCTCCATTTAAATTGTCTCTGCACGGGGAACTGAGGCACGAGACCGCCGTGCGCCTGCAAAAGCCGCAGGAAATCTCCAAGAACAAGCACTTTGCCTATCTCGAGCTGTCGGGGAAGTTTTCGCGCTCCTTCGGCTTCAATGTCAGCGGCAGGGGGTATTACGACTCGGTCTTCGATTTTCCCTCCCCCCTGTACGACCGGAGCGTAGAGCGGGACCAGCAGTGGGACGCCGAACTGCGAAACGCCTACGTTGACATCAGCGCGGGCCCGATGGGGCTCCGACTGGGCAAGCAGCAGATCGTTTGGGGGGAGGCGGTCAACCTCTTCTTCGCCGACGTGATCAACCCCCGGGACATGAGGGAATTCCTGCTCCCCGACCTCGAGGATATCCGGATCCCGCTGTGGGCCGCCGACCTGGAGTTTTTCTTCGGGAACACCCACCTGGAGTTTATCGCGATTCCCGTCCTTGAGCATGACCGGCTGGGGGTGCCGGGGTCCGAATTCGCCTTCGGCACCCCCTCTCTCCCTCCGGACGTCGAGCTCAATGTGGCCGAGGTCCGGATGCCGGCCAACAACACCCGCAACGGCGTTTACGGCTTCCGCATCGGCCAGTTCGTGAAGGGGTGGGACCTGAACGGCTTCTACCTCTACGGTTACGACTATACCCCCACCTTTTTCCGGACCATTGAAATCGACGAGGCCACTGAGAGGGTGACCCTGAACGTGACCCCCGAGATTGCGCGTAAACGCACGGTGGGCGCCACCTTCTCCAAGGATGTCCATGGGCTAATCCTGAAGGGGGAATTCATTTACGACCGGGAGCGGAACTTCGTGGTCGACGATCCGGCTCACCCGACCGGAATCGCAAAAAGCGATTATTTTGAATATCTTATAGGAATGGACTACACTTTCTCCCGAAGGCTCGACTTCAACGCCCAGTTCTTTCAGCAGTACGTCCTGAACCCTATTGATAACCTTTACAGGCCGGACCGGGCCTCCTACGGCTCCATCTGGTTCAAGACCGGCTTCTGGGACAACCGGGTCGAGCCTGAATTCTTCGCCGTCGCCCGGATTCCCCGGGCCGGGGAAGACTCCGACTTCATGTTCCGCCCCAAGCTCAACTTCAACATCAGTAACCATATACTGGCCGCCGTCGGCGCCGACCTCTTCGGCGGCGATCCCACCGGCAGTTTCGGCCAATACGAGGAAAAGGGCAGGATGTTCGTGCAGGTAAGGCTGTTGTTCTGATCCACCGATTCCGCCGCTCCCGATCCGCCGACAACCCGCCCGTTCATTCCCCCGGGCAATCGGCGTCGGGTTGCTTTGCAAACACTGTCGGATTGCTTTACAAAATAATCGACCGTTGCTTCCTTTCCTCGACACGATGCCCCTCATTGGGAATTGAATGCTTTCCTGGTCGGCTGAGTTTCGCAACATTATAAGGTTGTTTTTGGTGCGGGAGCCGGTTTGATTCAATGTCTGCAAAGTATGAGAATTAAACAGTTTAGGTCGTCGTCAAAATACATCCGCCTCCTTTTGCGCCGCCGGGCGGGCGCCAGGGGGGCGATCGGTTGACTTTTTGTGTCGATGAAACTGCGCCTATTTCGTTCGGTCGCGATGTTTGGCACGATCATTGCTTATATAGAGGCTGAAGGGTTGCCATAAGACATAAATTAGGGCACGGTTTCAAACCGAGGGTTTTCAGGAGGTAAGCTCAAATGATTACAAACAAGATTAAATTCCTGGCAGTGATCGCAAGCCTGTTGCTTTTCAGCGGCGCCGCCATGGCTACCACGATCACCAACGTGGAAGGCACCTATTCTTTTGCGGGCTTTGACTGGATGTCAAACGGCACCGCGGTCATCACCGATTATACCCCGGCCGTGGGTGATGATTTCTCGATAACCTTTTTTGCGTCCGCCCTTTCCATCACCAAGCCGGATGGGAGTGCTTATACCGGGACGCAAATCGGACATGATTACGAATATACAATCGTAGCCACCATGTACGAAACGGTTACTTTTTGCGTCGATGCAGCGTGCACGGGCGCGGGTTTCTATGTGACCGGCGGAACGTTCGATATCTACTATGATACCAACGTGAACGCGAACATGAAAACCGGGGCCGGGTTCACCGATGGCGAACTGCTCATTTCCGGCGTTCTCGGCGCTCAGCCGGGCGGAGCGTTCGGTATTGGCAGCCCCTCGGGGAGCGCTGTTCTGAACGCCAAGGTCCTCTACACCAACAGCAACTACATCAATCCTGACCTGGACACTTCGTGGGCCACGACTACGCTGCAGTTCGGTTCTTCGCAGACCGCGTGGACCGCGCCCGAAGGAATCCCCGGTGTCGGCGGGGCCGCTGAGGCCCTCCCGGAGGGAGCCTTTGGAATGCAGGCGGATGCCAACCAGACCTTCACCGCGGTGCCTGAGCCGGGGACGCTGGTCCTGCTCGGCCTCGGCCTGACCGGGCTGGCCGTCATCAGCCGTCGCCGCAAATAGCAGCACACGGATCTGAGTGCCGGAGAGGGGCAAGGGCAACCTTGCCCCTCTTTTTTGTGCCCGGGCGAATGCACGGGAATCCCCTCCTTTTTCGAGTATCCTGTTTACATTTGGACTGGTTTTAGAAATACTGGTCGCTCAAGGGAGAAGGGCGCCTGTATGCGATTCACCATTCTGGATTACCTGTTCACCACCGTGATCGTGCTGATTATGGCGGCCGCCGCGGGTGGATTGGTTTTTGCGCTCCGCCCCCTGGTGGACGGACTTCCCCTTGAATACCGAGGTATCGTCACCCTCCTGCTGTTTGTCCTATTCTTCTTCTTTATCCTCGGGGTGGTATACCCGAGGATTCTCCGGCTGATCTCCCCTTTCAAGGAGGACGCGGTCTTTTCCTCCGACGACCGGAGCCTCTACTGCTTTGTCTGGAAGCAGACGGTCTTCACCTACGAGTGGACGGGGACCATCCTCTCCTATGTGATTCCCGTCATCCTGCGCGGGTTGTTCTACCGGATGCTGGGGGCGAGGGTAGGGAAGGGGGTGCTGGTGGCGGGGAAGATCGTCGAGCCCCAGATGGTGACCATTGGCGATTATTCCATTCTCGGGGACACCTCCCTCCTGATGGCCCATGCCATGAGCCAGGACGAGGTCATCCTGAAGCGGATCGAGCTGGGCAGGTATGTCACCGTCGGCGCCCACGCCATTATCATGCCCGGTGTGCGCATCGGAGACCGCTCGATCGTCGCGGTAGGTTCGGTGGTGTCGACGGACACCGTTATCCCGCCAGGGGAAGTCTGGGCGGGAATGCCGGCAGCCAGGATCCGAGATGTGAAGGCGAGAGAGCTTCCCGGGCTCTCGTAGAGGAAAATCATGCCGCAGCCTGAATCGTCGCAACGCCGCATCCTGGCGTTTCCCTATTCCCCCACCCTGTCGCACGTCAGCCGGCCGCTCATGATCGCAGCGGAGCTCCATAAGCGGGGGATCGACGTGGTTTTTGCCGGGGGAAGCCACGGTTCTTTCGTAAAGGATCGGGGTTTTGAGATGGTTCCGGTCTACGAGCCCGACCCCGCGCTGCTTTTCCGCAATATCCGCAAGGGGAACCTGCGGTTTGTGCCCGACGACGAGATCGAGCGGATGATCGAGGGGGATCTCCGGCTCTACGAGGAGGTCCGTCCCGACCTGGTCTTGTCCGACGGCCGCTTTACCGCCCCCATTTCCACCCACATGGCCGGATTGAAGCATGCGGCCATTGTCAATGTGTCGTCCACCGAATACCGGGCCAACCCCTACGTCCCTTTTTTCGACCGGGTGCCTGAATTCCTGGTCCCGCGGGGAACGAAGGTGTGGCGGGGGATGGAGCGCTTCAACCTCGCCCTGGAAATGGCCGTGTTCGACCGTGCCATGGCGGTTTTCAGCCGCTTGAGCCGCAAGCTCGGAATGAAAAAGCTCATTACCGCCACCAACTGCCTCACGGGCAAGGACCTGACCCTCCTCCCCGATGTCCCGGAATATTTCCCCACCCGCAACCTGCCTTCCGATTACGAGTACATCGGGCCGCTGACGCTCCGGGCAGGGATGGCTCCGCCATCATGGTGGCCCCCCAGGAGGCGGGGCGGGGCGCTGCTCTACCTGACCATGGGGACCACCGGGATTGGGGAATTGTTCCCCAGGATCCGCGACCTGGTGCGTGAGACCGACATGACGGTCGTAGCGACGACCGGGGGGCAGGCGGAAGGGCTGGAGAGGGAGGAAGGGGTGTTCTACCCGGAATCGTACCTGGACGGCGACCTCGTCATGGAGGCGTGCGACCTGGTGGTCTGCCACGGGGGGAACGGGACCATCTACCAGGCGCTGCAGCATGGCAAGCCCGTCATCGGCATTCCCACCATTCCCGACCAGAAGTTCAACATGAGGCGGGTGGAGGCCCTCGGCGTGGGAAAAGCCATCGGCTGGAAGGAGTTCCTGCGCGCCCCCCGGATTCTCCTCGAGACGGTGGCCGCCGTCATGAAATCGGACGAATGCGCGCGCAATGCGCGCGGGATGCAGGCGGTACTCGGCCGCCGTGACGGCGCCAGGGCGGGCGCCGATCTGGTGGAGCGGCTTCTGGGGTGATCAGCAGAGGCCGACGGCCGTCCGGTTTTCCAGGGAGAGTGCGTAAGGTTCCGCTATGAACTTCCAGGTGTCGAACTGCTCGCGCCGCATCGTTTCGAGCAGGACTTCGGCCTTGGCGTGGCACGGCTGGCGCAGGCCGTGGTATTCGACCTGGGGCCCCACCGGGTCGAAGTGGATGCCGAAGCGGGAGAGGAGACGGAGCAGGGCCGGCTCCATGACGGCAAACCAGTCGGTGACTTCGTTCTCCCGGCTCATCCGCACGATTTCCCGCATCAGCAGAAGGGTCAGGGAGCACTTCATCGCCTTGGCCGCCATCCCCTGATTTCCTTTCCCCGATCGGGAAACCAGCGCGAGGGGCTGTTCCGCGACATTCCGGATCTTCTTCGAAACGGCGAATCTTGAGATTTCCGCCGCCTTGCCGTTTGAGGTGAGCGGGGGAAGCGGGCGGCGGCACACGTGCTGGATCGGGAAGCTGTCGCCGGGTTTCCGGGGGTCGGGGAGAATCAGCCTGACGGTGCCGGTGGCGGCGCCGCTCGTGCGGTCGATCACCAGGCTGTGGAGCGAGCGGGAATCGTACCGGTCCCGCTCCCGCTCACAGGGGTGCTCCTCGGGGGCCTCGAACCGCTTTTCGCGGCAATAGACCTGGTAGCGCAGGTGGTAGACCTTTTCCCGAAGCTCAGGCGTATTCGCGGCGATCACTTCAAACCATTGGTTGAGGGGGTGCGACGGGGTCGGATATGGGCCTTGAGACAGAAAACCACTTGCGGCTGCCACGGGTTGGGCCATGGGACTTCCTCGGGATCAGGGGAATCGGGCTGGGAATTTTGCGAAAAACAGGTAATGGCGCGTCCATGTAACCACGATATAACGAATTAGGGACCAGAAGGTGTGATTGAAGTCACACTTGCAGTCGCATTCTGCATTTGGGTTCAAGTTTTACCAATTGTAAGGCGGCAGCTTATGCAGAAGGCTCCGGAACGTCAACTAAATTATTAAGAATAGGACCTTTTTGGGTGTCAAGGCCGGGTTAGGCGACATTGCTATAATTCATTGACATTTCCCGCCGATAAAGAGGGTGGGCCCCCGCCGGGGGCAGGTTTACATAGATCAGAATAGGGCTTGCCATGATGCATGATAGAATGGGGGTTCCGGGAATCCCCGTGAACCCCCTCCCCCTCCCCCTCACTGGAGCCTGCCCCGTGGGCGAAAGCTCCAGCCTCTTCGAATACAGCAAGATACTTCCGGGGGATCCCCTGCTGCTGGAGGTGTTCCGGCTGCGTTACAAGGTGTACGTGGAGGAGTGGGGGTTTGAGCGGGGCGAGGACCATCCGGGAGGGATGGAGCGCGACCCGTACGACGATCATTCCGTCCATTTCGTCGTGCGCCGGAAGGGGGAGAGGCGCATCATCGGCACCGTCCGGATGATCCTCAACTCAGAACACGGCTTTCCGATCGAAAAACACTGTACTCTCGACCGGGACCTTTCGGCCCTCGACCGGGACGGCTTCGGCGAGATCTCGCGCCTGGCCATCAGCAAGGAGTACAGCCGCCGCACGACCGACTCCGTCTACCGGGACAGGGCGCCGGTCACCGCGGAGATGTTCCGGCAGATGTACGGCGGCAAGCGTCGGATCGAGAACGACATCGTCCTGGGCCTCTACCGCTGCATCTGCGTGGAAAGCCTCGAGCGGGGGAACGAATACCTCCTGGCCGTCATGGCCCGGGGGCTGGTCACCCTCCTGCGCCGGGTGGGCATCGTTTTCGAAGCCATCGGTCCCGAGCAGAACTACCACGGCATGCGTACCCCTTACCTGGGCCGTGTCGAGACCATGCTCGAGGAACTGTCCCGCCGGAACCCCGACCTCTATTCCCGCTTTCTGAAATAAAAAAAAGGGGTGCGTTTCCGCACCCCCTTTTCTTCCTCTTCTTCAGCGCTTTCCCGGTCCGGCCTCCCAGCCCGGATTATTCAGTGCGCCCGCCTGCGCCGCTTCGCGACGTGCCTCATGAATAATCCGGGCTAGAGCGTGGCCAAAGTACTTTTGGCTTCCCCAGCCCCGGGGAAACTGGCCGACAGCTTGAGCGCCTCCGTGAGCGAGCGCTTCGCCCGCTCCTTCTCCCCGTTTTTGAAGTAGGCCATCCCCAGGTGGTAATGGTAGACGGCCCCGTTGGGATCCAGGCGCACAGCCTGGCCGAGGGCGTCGATGGCCGCCCGGTGGGAGCCTTTCTTATAGTAGATCCACCCGAGGGTGTCCTGAATGGCCGCGGCGTTGCCCGCCTGCATGGCCTGCCCGTTGCGCGCCTGCTGGCTGGCCGCCTGGGCCAGCTTCAGCGCCTCGTCGAGGTTCTCCCCCCGGTCGGCCAGGAGCCAGGCCAGGTTGTTGGCCGCCACCGGTGAATTCGGGTTGATTTCGAGCGCTTTGCGGTAATGGTGCTTGGCCTCCTCCGGGTTGTTCTGCTCCTCGTAGATCGAAGCGAGCATGATGTGGGCCTGGACGAATTTGGGGTTGATCCCCAGGGCGTGGTTGAATTCCCGGATCGCCCGGTCGGTCGCCTTCTGGGCCCTGAACAGCTGTCCCAGCAGCGCGTAGGCGGAGAGGTTGTCCCCGTCAATGTCGAGCGCCTTGCGGAAGGCCCCTTCGGCCTTGGCGTAGTTCTTCCGCGCCATCTCGATCTGCCCCAGGAGGAGGTGGGGCTCCGCCCGGTCAGGGAACTGCCGGATCTGCTCCTCCGCGGTCCGGACGGCCCGTTCGGGCTGGTTCCGGCTCATCTGGAGGTTGACGTTGGCGATGCCGAGGTTGTACCGGGCCGCGTTGTTGTCGGGCTGGCTCTTGAGCGCCGTCTCGAATTCGTTGACCGCCCCGGCGAAATCGCGCTTGTGCGTCCGCGCATTCCCCATGACGATCCTGAACGCCGCCTCGTCCGGGGCCGCCCTCAGCCCTTGCTGGGCGTGGCGGATGGCGCCGTCGGCGTCCCCCGCCGCCAGCCGGAGCCGGGCAAGCGACAGGTAGGCTTGCGGGAACCGGTCGTTGATCTTAACCGCCTCGTTCCACTCCGTCTCGGCCTGGGCCGTTTTGTTATCGGCCAGGTAAGCGGCCCCCAGGAGGTAGCGGGCTTCGGCGGAGTTGCGGTCGGCGGCCACCGCCGCCTGCAGCTCCTTGACCGCTTCCGCCCCCTTGTTTTGGGCCAGCAGCCCCTGGCCCTTCAGGATGCGGCCTTCCGGGTCGTTCTGCTTGACGAGCTGATCGGCCAGGGCCCCGGCCTTGTCCCAGTTCTTATGCTGCAGGTAGAGGCGCGCCAGCCGCTTCTTGAGGTCGGCATCGCCCGGGTGGGCCGAGACCAGGCTCTCGAGTTTGCGCATCGCCTGGTCGGGCTTGCCGATGCCGGCGTAGAAGCTGGCGAGCTGGGTCTGCTGCTGGAGGTTGCCGGGGTCCAGTTCCGCCGCCTTGATGTACGACTCCTCCGCTTTCTGGAGGTTCTTCTGGGAGAGGTAGACCATTCCCCGCAGTTCGTAGAGCTTGGGGATGGCCGGGTCGGCGGCCAGCCTGCGGTCGAGGCGCCGGATCGCCTGTTCCGGCTGTTTCTGCTCGAGCAGGGCGGCGACCGTGCCGGCCCAGGCTTCGATATCGTCGCTGTTGCGGGCCAGGACCCGGTCGAACTGGGCCTGGGCCTGGGCCGCTCGGCCCTGGGAGAGATAGACCTGCCCCAGCATCTTCAGCCCCGATTCGTTCTCCGGGTGTTTTTTAAGGAACCCTTCGAGCTGCGCCGCGGCCGCGGTGTAGTCCTTCTTGGCCGCCAGCGCGCCGGCGAGGAGGAGCGAGGCCTCCTGGTGGTCCGGGTTGACGGCCAGCGCCTGGCGGGCGAAGCCCGCGGCGTCGTCCGCTTTCCCATCCTCGAGCTTCAGCCGCCCCAGGGCGACCAGCGCCGGGGTGTAGCGTGGGGAGTTCTTGACCGCCTCGGTCCACTCCGCCTCGGCCCGCTGCCGGTTCTTGGCCTCGAGCTGCGCCACCCCCAGGAAATAGCGGGCTTCGGCCGATTCGGGTTCGTTGTTCACCGCGGACTGCAGCTCCTTGACCCCCTCGCCCGCCTTGTTCTCGGCGAGCAGGATGCGGCCTTTCAGAATGGACCCTTCGGTGTGCTTGGGGTCCGCCTTCAGAAGTTCGTCGACCGCGGCGATGGCCCGGTCGTACGCCTTCTGCTCCAGGTGCAGCCGGCCCAGCGCCAGCAGCGCCTGCTCGTTGCCGGGGTTGTCCCTGACGATCGCCCGCAGGGTGGCTTCGCTCTTTTCCAGTTGCCGGGTGTTGGCGTAAAAACGCGCCAGCGTCATCCGGTGCGGCAGGTCCCCGGGGTCCAGCTCGGCGGCCTTTTTATGGAACTCCTCGGCCTTCTGCTGGTCTCCAAGCTCGAGGTGGAGCATTCCCATGACCTGGTACAGCTCAGGGTTCTTCGGGTGTGCTGAAATGGCCTGCTGCACCCGGGCGAGCGCCTTTTCAGGGGTCTTCCGGGTCAGGTACACGTTCCCCAGCCCCAGCAGGCTTTCGCCATGCTCGGGGTCGGCCCGGAGGGCGGCTTCGAATTCAGCCTCGGCCCGGGCGAGGTTCCCCTGGTGAAAATAGAGCTGTCCCAGCCGGAAGCGCCCGGTCGGGTTGTCGGGGTTTTTCGCCACGTACGATTCGATCTCGGGCGCCGCCCGGACGTAGTCGCGCTGGGCGGCATAGGCGCTCCCCAGCAGCAGCCGGGCTTCGGATAGGTTCGGGTTGATCCTGATCGCCTCCTGGGCGAGGCGCACGGCGGTGTCGGTGTCCCCGGTGTCGAGTTTGACCTGCGCCAGGCCGACGTAGGCCTGCACCAGCGCCGGGTTCAGCCGCAGCGCCAGGGTCAGTTCCCGTTCGGCCTTGGCGTAGTCGCGCGCCTGCAGGCGGGCGAAACCGAGGTAGTAACGGGCTTCGGCCGAGCGCGGGTTCCCCTTGACGCTCGCCTCGAGCTGCTCGGTGGCTTCCGCCATCTTCCGGTCCATGAACAGGACCTTCCCCTTGATCAGGTGGGCGGCGGCGTCCTTCGGGTCCTTTTTCAAGATCTCGTCGGCGATCTGGACCGCCTGGTCGAATTGCCGCCCGGCGAGGTAGAGATTGGCCAGGCGCTTTTTGACCACGGTCAGCTCGGGGTCGGCCTCGAGCATCTGCCGGCAGACGGCGATCGCCTGGTCCCGGTTGCCGATCCCGGCGTAGAAGTCGGAGAGGAGGACGCCGTAGCGGGGCACGTTCGGGTGCTTTTGATGCAGGCCCTTGAAGATGTTCTCAGCCTCGTCCGTGTGGTTGTTCAGGATGGAAAAGTAGGCGTAGGAGAGGTTCACGTCTTCCGAGCCGGAGTCGATCTGCAGCGCGGCACGGTACTCCCGGTCCGCGTCTTCCATCCGGCGCGTCATGAGGTAATAGTTGGCCAGCGCCAGCCGGGCCTCGATCGAGCGCGGATTCCGATCCGCCGTTTCCCGGAAACGGGCCTCGATCTCCTCCGGTTCCCGGCGCTCCTCCTCCGGGACCTGGACGGCTATGAAGGCGGGGAGTATCTGGGGCTCGAACCGGAACCCGCGCAGCAGCTCCCCGATCGACTCGTTCAGGTCGATCTTTCCCGCCATGGTGTTGGCGAGCAGGATGTTCCCCGCGACGCTCGAGGGATCCTTCTTGATGATGAGTTCGGCCTTGGCCCGGGCTTCGTCGAATTTGCGCTGCATGAGCAGGAAATTCCCCCCGGCCAGCTGGGCGTCGAGGTTGTTGGGGTCGATTTCAGCCGCCGTCAGGATCGACTGCCCCCCCTCCTCCGTCCCGCCCATGGCGAGATAGGTCCGGCCGAGTTCATAGTGGGCGGGCGCGAAGCGGGGGTTCTTCTTCAGGGCGTTGCGGAATTCGAGCACCGCCTCGCTGTATTTCCCCTCGGCGAAATATTCCTGCCCCCGCTTGAGGTACTTTTCCGGGCTCCGGGAGCATCCCGCGGCCAGCAGTGACAACGCCAACGCCATGCAGAGTGTCTTTTTCATTTTCGGTCCCTTGCGTTTTCAGAATTAATGCGGCAAATAGTCGTCGAGGTGCGGGAAAAACTCCTGCACGAACCGGACCGCCTGCCGTTCGGCTTCGGCCTCATCGGCGGCGTCCTCCCCGCCGACCGGGCAGACGACCCTCACCAGGGCTGCGTCGGTCCGGTTGGTGCGCAAAGCGTCGAGTACGGTGTAAATCTTTCCCCAGTATTCGCTGGCCACGACCCGCCCGTGGCTCTGGTACCAGTACAGCACCAATTGCCGGTCCAGCCCCTTGGAGATGACGATCCGGTTAACCTCGATCGGGTCCCCCCCCTCGACCGGGATGGAGATCCGTCCGCGGCGCGAGGGGTTCCACCCGGCGCCCGGAAGGCAATTGAGGGGGGAGTGCATCGTGTCCCCGGAGCGCTGGCTCTGGTAGTAGCCGATGTAGAGGTTGGCGGGGAAGCGCCCGGCGTCGACATAGGTCCGGTCGATGTGGTCGTCCACCCCGAGCACATCCATCACCCGGGAGTCCATCGGGGGGGAGTCCTGTCCCACCCACTCCCCCAAGCTGAGCGGCAACCCGCTGAGCGACGCCCGGATGGGGGTGATCTCCGGCTTCGATTTGACCGAGATGAAGGCAGCCGATCCGAGCATGACCGCCAGGAGGAGCAGAATTCGAATAATCATGACTATCCGCCAGGGCCCCCTTACGCCGCCGGCTCCTGGGCCGGCCGCGCGGGTGCGATCCATACAATGATTCTATACAAAAGGAACATCATAATGAAAGCCGCGACGAAGATGATCCAGCCGGAGAAGCTGTGGAAGAACCCCTGCGCCGCCGCCTCGCCGTAAAAGTGCGCGGCGATGCCGGTGCCGGCCACGCGGATCCCGTTGGCCGCGATGGCGATGGGGATGGTGCCGATAACCAGCGCCCAGCGCACCCAGAGGCGCGCATCGGAAAAATAGCCGAAGACGATCCCCAGGGTCAGAAGCGAGACCAGGGAGCGGATGCCGCTGCAGGCCTCGGCCACCTCCAGGCTCGTGTTAGCCAGGTGGATGACGTTCCCCTCGCGCAGCACCGGGATCTGGCAGATCACCAGCGCCGCCTCCCCGAAGCGCGACGCAAGCAGCTGGAGGGGAAAGGCGACCTGGTTGAAGATGATTGCGGGGATCGGGATCATCAAAAGCAGGAAGGCGAGCGGGAAGATCAGGATCTTCAGGTGGTTCCACCCGAGGAGAAACCAGACCACGCCCGCCAGGGTCCCGATCATGGAGACCCGGGGGAGAAAGAGCTCGGAGCCGAGGATGCCGGCCAGGAGCATCGCCATGCTCCCCAGGACCAGGACGAGGCCCCAGGGGCTCGGCCGGGCGACGGCCTCCCGGAGCTTCCCCCGCCGCTCCCAGGCGAAGTAGAGCGCGATCGGCACGATCAGGAAACCGTGCGAATAGTTGTCGTCCACGTACCAGTCGTGCACCAGCTTGGCGATCACGTCGCGGTACAGGAGTGCGAAGCACACGAGGAGGGCCGAAATCGTCGCGAGGACCTTTTTGTTCATAGGCGTAGTCTGGCTTTCAGAGACCGTATCTCGACATCAGGTCGTACAGGGTCGGCCGGCTGATCCCGAGGATCCTGGCTGTTTTCGACACGTTCCCGTTGTTTTCCTTCAGGGCTTCGCTGATCTTTTCCTTTTCCACCGTCTCCCTGATCTCCTTCAGGGTGGCGGGGGCCGACGGGGCTTCCTCGGGTGTTTCCAGTTCCAGTTCCGCCGCGCTGATGGTCGGGCCGTCGGAGAGGACCAGGGCGCGCTTGACACGGTTCTGCAGTTCCCGCACGTTTCCGGGCCAGGGGTACCGGCGCAGGGCGTCCAGGGCCGTCCGGTTGAATGTCCGGGCCGGTTTTTTCAGTTCCTTTGCGAACGCCAGCGCCAAGTGTTCGGCCAGCTGGATGACGTCCTCCCCCCGGTCCCGCAGGGGGGGGAGCTCTATCCGGACCACGGCCAGGCGGAAGTAGAGATCCTCCCGGAAGCGGCCGGACTTGACCAGTTCCTCCAGGTCCTGGTTGGTGGCGGCGATGACGCGGCCGTCGATCGGGATCGGCTGCCTTCCGCCCACCCGCTCGACCACCTTTTCCTGGAGAAAGCGCAGCAGCTTCACCTGCGGTTCCGGCGCCAGTTCCCCGATTTCGTCGAGAAAGAGGGTGCCGCCGTTGGCGTATTCGAGCTTTCCCCGCCGCTGGGCGGACGCCCCCGTGAAGGCCCCCTTCTCGTGGCCGAACAGCTCGCTCTCGAGGAGGGTTTCGGGGATGGCGCTGCAATTGATCGGGATGAAGGGGCCGTTGCTCCTGTGGCTGCGGTTGTGGATGGCGTTGGCGATCAGCTCCTTGCCGGTCCCGCTCTCCCCGGTGATCAGGACCGGGACGTCGGTGTCGGCCACCTTGGTTACGGTGGTGAAGACCTGCTGCATCGGCTCGCTCGAGCCGATGATGTCGTCGAAGGAGATGCGGTCGGCAAGGAGCCGCTCCTCGATGCTCTCGCGCTCCAGTTCCAGCCGGCGGCGGACCCGGTGCAGCACCACCTTCAGTTCGTCCAGCTCCACCGGTTTGGGGAAGATGTCGTGCGCCCCCTTTTCGATGGCGGCCAGGGCGCTGGCCCGTTCGGAATTGCCCGATACGATGATGACCTTGGCGAGCGGGTCGATCCCCATCATCTCTTCGAGCGCGGAGAGCCCTTCGTCGGCATCGCGCGGCCGTGGGGGGAGGCCCAGGTCGAGCAGGACGATGCCCGTCTGCTCCTTCCGGAACAGCTCAAGCGCCGCGGGCCGGTCCCCGGCGGCAAACACCTGGAAATCGTCCGCCAGCGCCCAGGTGATCTGCTTGCGGATCTGCTCGTCGTCGTCGACCACGAGGATCTTGGGCAAGCCGTCGGCTTTTTCTTCCTGTTCGGCCTTGGTCTTTTTCATAAGTCCCGCATGCGCCACCGGGCGCTCAGTTCCAAATAGTATAACATGGCAAATTCGGTCGGTGCAGTCACTCCGCTGGTGGCTTCGGAAACAACAGCGTGATCGTCGTCCCCTCCCCCTCCGCGCTCTCCACCCGGATGGAGCCCCGGTGCGCCTCCATGATCTTCTTCGACTGGAAGAGCCCGATCCCCAGCCCTCCGCTCTTGGTGGTGCGGAAGGGGAGAAACAGCTCTTTTTCGAAAAACTCCCGGCTCATCCCCCGGCCGTTGTCCGCCACCGCGATCTCCACCTGCTCTCCCCGGTCGGCCGCCCGCACGGTGATCGTCCCCTCCTCCCCGATCGCTTCGCGCGCGTTCAGGATGAGGTTCTGCAACACTCGCCCGACTTCTTCCGCGTCGGCCATCACCGGCGGCAGCGGCGCAAGCTCGAGCTCCAACCGGGCACCGAGCCCCGTATTTAGCGTATCGGCAACCTGCCGGACAACCTGACTTAAATCGATAGGTCTTTTGTTGGCCGCTAGCCCCCCCGAGAACGATTTCAGGCTGTTGCACAGCCGCTTCATCTTCTCCGCGGTGTCGTAGACCGACTGGAAGGCGTCCTGCTGGAACTCCGGGTTGTGCTGGTGTTTCGGGGCGTTCTGGGCGATGTAGGAGAGCGTCGAGGCGAAGTTTTTCAGGTCGTGCAGCAGGAAGGTGGAAAAGGCGCGAAACGCCTCGTCCTCCTTGGCGGCCACCAGGGTGGCCAGCAGGTCCGATTTGTGAAACTCGCCCGCCGCGTGCCCCGAAAGGGCGCGCAGAAACTCCCGCGCCTCGTTGTCGTATGGGCGGCCGCTTCGGTCTGGGCCGACGGTGATGACCCCCGCGATCCGGTTGCTCGACACCAGCGGGACCAGCAGCGCAGCGCGCGCACTTTTCATGAACTCCCCAAGGGCGGCCCAGTCCCCGAGCGCCTGGACTTCCTCGAACGTGAGGGGGGCCGATACGCTCTGCAGCGGCTCCACCACGCCCGTGACTTCCTTGTCGAGCCTGTTTGTGATCGTCCCCGTGGCGGCCAGCAGCTCCAGCCGGTTCGGGTCCCAGCGCCGCACCCAGACGCTTACGTCGATCGCCCCCAACGCCCGGTGCACGATGTCGGCCAAGGCCGCCGCCGTTTGGGGCGGGGGGTCGATCGAACGCACCCGCTCGGTGGCCTCGAGCCAGAAGTGGCGGTAGTCGTAGCGGCCCGAGAATATGTTGCGCCGGATCCAGGCGCGGGTCCGGTGCCGAAGCCCGGTCCCCAGGACCAGGGCGGTCAGGACGACGGCGGACAGGAGGAAGATCAGCGCCTCGAGCGGGAGCCCCACCTCCCCCCAGCGGCCGGCCCAGCGGGCGATCAGGGCCGAGGTGATGAGGTAGGCGCCGACGGTCAGGAGGGTGACGGAACTGTAGATGGCGCCGTGGGATACGCTGATGCGCGCCCGGCCCGACCCCCGCCTCCAGGCGACCAGGATCAGCGTGCAGGAGACCAGGAACATGCAGTGAAAGAGGCTGATCGATCCCTTGAGAAGCAGCCCTCCCGCGGGGGCGAAGAGGAGGGTCTGCGAACTCATGTAGACGACGGCGGCGTAGAGTGCTCCGATCCCCAGGAAGAGGAACTTCAGCTCCCACCGGACGGTTTCGCTCACCCCGCGCAGCGTCTGTTCGAGCCCGGCAAGCACGATGACCGAAACGATCAGGAGAAAGAGGGCGGCCGCATACCCGACAAGCCCGAGCGCGAGATACCCCTCCGGCGATTGGAACCCCAGGGCGTATGGGGGTTCGACCGCGTAGAGGAGCACCACCAGCCCTCCCGCCACTCCCAGGGCGAGGGTGCGGTGGAGCCACCGTGCCCGCTGACTGAAGGCCTGCACGGCCAGGAGCCCCCCCACGGCCGACAGGAGGATGAGGGTGAAGGACAGTCGGATCCCGTCGGCGGGGTCCAATCCCGGCACCCGTTCCCCGAAGGCGGACAATCCGGCCGAAGCGCATGCCGGCAGGAGCATGAGCAGCAGCAGCCGCGACCCCGGGCCGAAGCGGGGAACAACAATCAGGAGCCCGGCCAGGACCAGGCCGAAAATCAGAGCGAGGGTTTCAATCCACTGGACCATGTCAATTCATCTATGAGGCAGTCGTTAACTTCTACAGGTAAAGGTTCCTCAATCCTTTGTTAAAGCTGTCGAATCGCTCCCGTATCAAACAGAGAATCCAGATCATGAGCATGGTTCCCACGAGCAGAACCGCATAGCTGGTAACGGGATCCATGTTGGGAAACCCATATGAAAAAAGGAGATGAATGGAATGAAGAATGATCCTGTGCATGATGAAACTGAACAAGGCAAACTTGCCTATCAACGAAAAAAAAGATGAAACGGCACGCATCGAGGAACAGCGTTCAAGCACAATCGCCAGCGACAACAATGATATAAAAACGCACGGAAGGTAAATGGGTTTTGTGATTGCGGTGAATCCGGTGGAATTTATGGGCGAAGCAAAACGAGTGGCGATTACGAGGAAAATAGCGATTCCGGCTGTTGTTCGTGCCAGATAAGGTGACATTTTTTTGGCAATCAAGCCCATATAAAAACCCATCCATCCGCAAAACCATAAGTGGAGGATGTTGAAATCACCTAACCCCGGCGTGATGAATACGGCTATCAGTTGATTATCTGATGGTGTTTTCGATAGCGCATTCTTGAGCATCACTGAGCAAAAGGCAAAAGTCACAGCTAGCGCGAGTCCTGTCCACTTTCCCAAGGATTCCGATAGTTTATGCAGTAACGGAGTTGCTATGAGCAATAGCGCTGAGGGTAATAAAATAGCGGAAATGGAGTAGTGGGTTTTTCCCGTCAACAACCCGGCCCACCAGGAGAATTGGCTCAAGGGCAGAAGATTTCCATCGGACAGATGTGCAAGTGCAAGCAGCACCACATTTGAGATAAACATTACGATCAACAGCTGCCATGCGCGATAGCGTAGCTTTCCGAAGATGGCGGAGTTGTTCTTGCCCCAATTGAATATGTAGGCCACTGTGTAGCCCGAAAGCATTATGAAGCCGGTGGTGGCCCACCCGCGTGGAAGCCAGTATTGTGAATACAGAAAGCCGTTTCGCGGTACCGCGGATAGCGTCAGCGCATGAGTCGATGTCATCAGCAGAAACAAAAACCCACGAGTTATATCCAGGTACGCAATTCGACGGCTCGTATTCTTTTTCAATGATGGAATCATGAAAATGTCGATGACTACAATTGATAGTTTTCAGTAAGTTTTGTGTAGATTGGTCCATATGGCGCCGTGGTTTTCTGCCAGGAGCGTTCCCGGCGAACCCATTCGCGCCCATAGCGCGATAGCGCCGATCTCATGTTGTCATCGCTCAGCAATTTCTCTATTGAAGACGCCAGCGCCTCGACATCGCCCGATGGAAACAGCATGCCGTTCTTCCCGTTTTCGATCAGTTCCCGGTGCCCCCCGACGTCGCTGGCGACGACGGCCTTGCCCATGGCCATCGCCTCGAGCGGTTTCAACGGGGTGACCAGGTCGGTCAATCGCATGGGGTTGCGGGGATAGACGAGAACATCCGTGAGTGCGTACACCCCCGGCATGCGGTCATGAGGCATTCGCCCGGGGAAAATCACCCGGTCGGCCAGCCCGAGCGATCGGGCCTTTTCCTTGAGTGAAGACTCCATCTCTCCCCCGCCGACCAGCAGGAGCACGTAGTCTTCATGCCTGGACGCCAGCAAAGAAAAGGCATCGATTGCCAGGTCGAGGCCTTCATAACGGTAAAAGGAGCCCAAAAAGCCTATTACGCGCTTCCGCTTCAGCGAATAGTTTTCCAGCAGCTCCCTGTCGGGGGGACAATCCTGAAAGGATTCCGCGTCGATTCCATTCGCGATGATGGAGATCTTTGATTCGGGGATCCCCCGCTGTATCAAGTCCCGGCGCAACCCCTCACAGATGACGGTGACGTGACCGGCCTTTCTACAGAACCTGGTTTCGAGCATGCGTACCAGGTGATATTGCGGGGAATCTTCGCGATAACTGCCATGATCGACCGCCGCGTCCTCCCAAAAAGCCCGGATTTCGTAGAGCAGGGGGATTCCGAGCCGCCTGGCCGCGCGCTGTGCCGCGATGGCGTTCAGGACCGGCGAATGGGCATGGATCACGTCGGGCTTTTCGAGCGCCGCCACCTCGAGAATGCGCTCCTTCAACGCTCGGATCAACTGCAGTTCGTACCAGCCCCTTGCTCCGGGCGGGGTATTGAGCGGGGTGCGGTAATAGGCGAAATCGCCGATCGTTTCCCTCGGTTCCCATTTCCCCTTCCAGCTTTCCTGGTGCTTGGGCGAGGTGAGGATCGAAAGGCGCCATCCCCTCTCCGCCTGGGCCCTGAATATGCTCCGGCTTCGAAAAGTATACCCGCTGTGCAGCGGCAGGCTATGATCCAGGATATGGAGAATGCGCAGCGACTTGTTCGACGGCGATGGTTGCATCATTTCAACCCCTGCTGAGCCACCTTGGAGACCACGTACCGGTGCTTGCCGGATGCTTCCTTGGGAATCTCCGTTACCATTTCAATCCGGACGCGGACGTCCGGGCCCATGCGTTTCCTGAACCCCGCGATTATGCGTTCGTTGCCGTCCGCGGGATAAAGGTCTTTGTCTGTTCTGAGAAGCACCTGGATGTCGTCGACATCATGCTGGAAGATTTTGAACTCCTCCACGCCCTCGATGTCACGTACCACGTAGATGATGGAAAGCGCGTGCTGCCACCTGCCATCCGGAGTGATGATGAAGTCGGTGGCTCGGCCCCGGACGGCGGACATGGAACTGAAGCCCCTTCCGCATTTGCATTGTCCCGCTCCCATCCGGGCGATATCCCCGGTCCGGTAGCGGATGAAGGGCATTCCCCATGCGTCCAGGTGGGTGACGACGATTTCGCCTTCTTTCCCAGGTTCGGCCGCACTGCCGTCATTTACGATTTCCAGGACGTAGTTCGGGTCCATCACGTGGCGCGTATGCTCGGGGCATTCGTGGCTTATAAAGCCTCCTTCGCGGCTCCCGTAGCCGTCCACCACGGGTATGCCGCCGAAATAATCGCTGATCGATTGCCGCTGATGGTCGTAAAGCACCTCCGCGGTGCTGAAAACCACCTGTATTTCATGATTTTTGAGGTGCAGGCCCTGGTTCAGCGCCATCCGGCAGAAGAGGTCGATGGTGCTCGGGTAACCGAAGATGCACTTCGGATTGAATTTTTTCATCCGGGCGAAGATCGCGGGAACCTGTTGAGGGGAAATCTCAAAAGCGCTGATGAGAACCTGGTTGGTCAGGGTGTCCCGGAGCGTTTTGATCCTGTCCTGCTTTTTCATTTCCAGGGGAGACCCCCACAGGTAGAGTTCCCGGTCCCCGATGTCCACCCCCCACCAGCGATGGGTGAGTGCGCGCGCGGCCGCATCGTACGCCTGGCGTCGGCGGTCAAAATAAAAGATCAGCGGTTCCCCGGTGGAACCGCCGGTGTTGTAACGGAAGAGCCCGCCCGGGCAGGCGTTCCACTTGAGGTCCTCGAGATTCCTGCGGATATCCGCTTTTGTCAGCGGGGGGAGGATCTTGAAGTCATCGATGCTGTGCATATGCTCCGGGTCGAATCCCGCGTCCGCAAACCTCCGGGCATAAAAGGGGACATTCTTCCGGGCATGGACAAGCAGTTTCCTTAATTTCTCAAATCTCAATTGCTCCAGCCTTTCGGGTGATTCCCACTGAAGGGCTTCAAGCTCCTTGAGAAAAGAGAGCGTTTTCCTGCCGATGATTTTTTCGTGAAGAGGGAACAGGATCTGTTTTACGATTGCCTTGTGCATGGTAGGTCCGCCGATCTTGCCGCCCGGGCTTCTTCGCCCGGCATGGCTCCGATTCGGCACATTTGCTCCTTATCTTTATCTTTCGTCCATTCCCGGTTCGGCAAGGGTGGACAGACTGTCAACGGCCATAGCCTTGATCCATGGGAAGGTTTCGGTGACAACCAACTTCTCCAAGTATGGGATCGCCGCCCGGTTTTCCAGTTTACCCATGGCTTCGACTGCGGCCGCCCGCATGTTTTCATCCGGATGTTCGAGGAGGGTGCAAAGCTCAGGGAAGATATCCTGCCTGCCGAGCTTGGCCAACGCTTCGATCGCCCGCATCCTTTGGACGGCATAATCGGAACGCGCGTATATATCTTTGATCGCCGCGGCGGAAGCGTGATCCCGGAGTTCCCCCAAGGCCCAAATCGCGGTGGCTGAAACATCCACGTTGCGGTTCAGGAACGGCCGGATGGCTGCCGCGCTGGTTTCATCCTTCAGCCGCCCCAGGGCCCGGATGATGCCCGCATGCGGTTCCCACGATTGGTTGTTGTTTGCCAGGATATTGTCGAGGACCGCGCAAAGATGGGGGGCCGCCGCGGGGATATCCGCTTCCGCCATGATCTGGCCGATCAGGGAAGCCACGGTGTACCAGTGCTCCAATTCCACGAATTTGTTGCCGGCATCAGTCTTCCAGCGCACTGCGGGACTTTTTTGCAGTATTTCCATCAGGAAAGGGATGCTCCGCTCCCCTCCAATCCGGTAGAGGGCCTGGATCGCCAGTTCCTTGGTCGGGAACGAGGTTGATTCAAAAGCCAGCCTTTTCACCGAATCCAGGGACGAGGGATCCTTCAGCAGAATCAATCCGTTCAGCGCCCGGTTCTGCTCCGCCGGAACGCCCAGGTCGGCGATGTATTGGGCGGCGGTCTTGAGAGGCGCCGGCACGCGGGATCCCACGATCTTCCGCGTGTCAAATGCCGCTCCGGCGGCCAGCCGGGGAGCCGTTCCGGCATCCCCGCGCTTTGCAATCACGTGAGAACCTTTCCCGATACGGGGGATCGCTTCCAGGGTCAAGCTGGTGGTGATTACATCCTCCCATTTCGTTCCGTCCGCATGAATGCGGTAGGTGAAGGGGGTGGTCTCCGCTATCGCCACTTTTTGGTGATCCCCTGCGCGATCCTTCCAGGCATAGGTGATTCTAAGGCTGGTATCCGCGCCAATTTCGCCGTGGACCGTAATCTGGTTGTTTCCGGGCCAGAGCTGGGGAAGGGCGAAGATATTGTGTTGAGTCACGGTTGTAATTTCAATCTCATGCAAGCCGACAGCGGTGACATCTCCGGAAGCGAAAAACTCGGCCTTCAGCAGGTACCCGTACCGGCCGAAAGGGGATACCAGGCGGGCGGGAACGGCCTTGTAAATATTGAATTTCTCTGCAATGGGGAGCCGATCCAGGACCAGGTCTCCGGTTTGATCCGCCCGCCATACCTCCTTCCAGGATTTTCCCGTGTCGGTGGAAATGGACAGCGTGAGCCTGTCGGAATCATTTCTGCGGCGGAATCGGCCGCTGACCCATGCATCCGAAATAATAAAGGGAGATTCGATTGGGAAGATCACGGAGGAGGTGGATGCGGCGACGGCCGGATGAATGTTAGGGCTTAACCCGTCCTCCTCCCGAACGCGGACATTTTCAGGAGGTATCGGGAGTCCGTTTTTGCAGGCGGCAGAAGCGAGATCCGGGGCATATTGAAGCATGCCGTTGCCGTAGGTCACCGGATAAGGTCCATGTTCAAAGTCTTTTTTCCCTTTTGCGGCGAAGTTGTCCTGGTACGGCAGCCCCAGGTTTCCCCACAGGCGCGTGGATTTTTCGCCGGGCCGCAGGTTCAACTCTCCGGAATGCTTCGGCCAGGCGATATGGGGCGCATGCACCCAATTGTGAATCCCCCAGTAATGGGCTGCGCCGGGAACCGGTCCATTGGAAGGGCGAAAAATGAGAGAATAGTCCGTCGCGATTTCATCCGGGCTTGCTATATGGCGCCCGGTTCTGTCGTAGACATACCACCCTTCGGAAACATCCATCAAGTGCCATCGGGAGATGCCGTCCTCGTCCTCCCAATGAACGTTCGCCTGGGTGTGCCCGCTCCGGTATAGCTTTTCGGCCCTGAACCCCAGAGCGCGCCATGCCACCTCCATGACCCGGGCCAACCCGTCGCACCAGTGTGCGCCGTAGACGGTCAGTACCTTGACGGGGTCGTCGATGTAATTATTTCTTAGTGCCGGTTCGCGGGGATTCCGCCCGTCGGTCCTGGCCGAAAACATGCGGATGAAGCGCCATACCGCCAGGGCCTTTTCCTCGTTGGTCCGCGCCTCCATCAGGCGGATGGCATCCAGGGAAAACCTGTGCAGATTCGAAGGATCGGGCCAGCGGTCGCAGACCACCCTGACGTGCAAGGCGCCCGAAGGGGGCCGGTCGTCGGCATACGGTTCCAGCGCCAGGGCGAGCCAGCCAAGGACCAGTGCGATGCACGGCACCCATGATTTGCGTCGATTCATTCGGAGCGTCTCCCGTGGAGCCCGCGGAGGTTTGCCGTCATCATCGAGCCTCCGGTTCCAAGCAGAATTTTCGGTGCCATGATTCAAGCATCACGAGCGCCCACAGTTGCGACGCGTTGTCCTGTGCCCCGCTCAGATGGGAATTCCAGAGTTTTTCGATGCAGGCATCGGAAAAATATTCGCGCGACATCCTTCGTGAGGAAAAGAGCGCCTGTTCGGCGAACTCTCTCAGCTCCCCTCGAAGCCAGCCGGCCAGTGGAACCGAAAACCCTTGTTTTCCCCTGGAGAGGATCTTTTGGGGCAGGCGATGCGCCATGCTTTTTTTCAGAATATATTTTGAATCTCCGCCCCGAAGCTTGAGGGAGGAAGGCAGGGTGCCCGCGAATTCGATAAGCCTGTGATCCAGCAGGGGTGATCGAACTTCCAGCGAATGGGCCATGCTCATCCGGTCCACTTTCACCAGAACGTCTCCCGGGAGGAGGGTTTTCATGTCAACGTATTGGACGCGAGTTGTCACATCCGGGTTGCGGTTGGTGTCGAAGTGGTCCTGGAGAAAGCTGAAGGGGGATGGGTTTCCGGTTTCGGCGGCATATTCCGGGCGGTATAGCCGGCGTTTCATCTCCGGAGTGAAATAAAAGGACATGTCGTGAAAATAAGCTTCCTCGAGGGTGTGGGAAATATTGCGCAGGAAGGATTTCAACCTCAGCGGGCGTGGGAGCCTGTTCGTTTGCGGATACATGCGGGATATGGATCCCGCCCAGCATCTGAGTCGCCCGGGCAAAATTTTGCGGATGCGGTCCTCGACACGGTTCATGGAGTACCGCTTGATGTAACCGGCGAATACTTCGTCTCCGCCATCTCCGGAAAGAACCACGGTTACCTTTTGCCGCGCCATCTTGGAAACATAATAGGTTGGGATGGCCGAGGAATCGGCAAAGGGCTCATCCAGGTGCCAGACAATGTCCTCCAAAACGGAAACCGCGTTCGGATCAACCACGAATTCGGTGTGGTCGGTCTTGCAGTGGGCCGCCATGGCGCGGGCGAATTCCAGTTCGTTGAATCTTTTGTCGTCAAATCCGATGGCGGTGGTTTTGACCGGCTCCGGGGCCTGCAAGCCGGACATGGCGGCCACAACCAGGCTGGAATCTATGCCGCCGCTGAGAAAGGCGCCCAGCGGGACATCGCCGGCCATTCTGATTTTCACGGCTTCGTCAAAGATCGAGCGCAGCTGGTCGAGAAGATCCTCTTCCTTGCGGGGGGGAGCCTCTTCGTCCATGGGCAAGCGCCAATATTCACGAATGGCAAAGCCCTGCCTGGTGCAGACGGCGCAATGCGCCGGTGGAAGCTTCCTGATCGATTTGAAGATGGACAGGGGAGCGGGGATATAGCCGAAGCTCATGTAAGCGTCTAACGCCGAGGGGTCGATTTCCCTCGGGATGGCTGGGTCCGCGAGGAAGGCTTTCAATTCCGATGCAAACAGAAGGCGGTTCTTCGTGCGAGAATAATATAGGGGCTTCTTCCCGAGCCTGTCCCGGATCAGCATCAGTTTCTGTTCTCGAGAGTCCCAGAGGGCGATGGCAAACATTCCGCGCAGTTTCTCTGCGAAGCTTTCTCCCCATTCTTCATAGGCATGAAGCAGCGATTCCGTGTCGCTCCGGGTCCTGAACCGATGCCCCTTTTCCTCCAGCGATTTACTCAGTTCCCTGAAATTGTAGATCGCGCCATCGAATGCCACCTGGATCGATCCGTCCTCATTGCCCATCGGTTGCTTTCCCGAATCCAGGTCGATGACGCTCAGGCGGCGATGGCCAAGGCCGATGCCGGATGATACAAAGATACCGCAATCGTCCGGTCCCCGATGCGCCATGATATTGTTCATGCGTTCCAGAAGATTTGCATCCACCGGAGTGCCCTCATAGCTGAAGATTCCGCAAATTCCACTCATTGGTTACACCCCGGATCGTCCGCTTTAGTTTCCACCCGCAATGTCTCAGCCGTTTTCACAAATATTCTCCCGCCCCTAGCATGACAGGCTGCTGAAAAAGTCTGTTCCATCCCAACCGTACAATGCGAATTGTCTCCCCATGCGCATATATGGGGGAAAAGTATGCGGGGAAAGGATGAAAAGCAAGCTTGGATGTTCAGTTACATTACTACGGAAAAGCATGTTTCCAAGGACCATCCTTTGAGAGATATCCGCGCCATGGTGTATGACATTCTTATGGAGAAGTCTCCTGCCTTCGAAACCATGTTATTGCACGAAGACCGGGAATCAGCGGAGCGGCAGCAATCGTCGCATAAGCATGGAAAGGAACGGAGCCAGCTTGCTTTTCTCCATATAGGAAAATTCCAGGCTGTTTTTGAAAAAGGCGGGCAGGTGAAGTCTGCGCAGCCGGAAGAAATTTTTGGCCAGGTGCGTGATATAGCCGAAGTCATCAATCCAGAGAACGTGCTTAAAAGGGCCGGAGCCGGAGAGGATTTCTTCGACCATGGCCCGCTGCCCTGACCTGTAAAAATAATCGAGCAGGCTGATATTGACTCCCAGCCGGGTGGACAGGCGGTGCTGGATCCAGTGCCGGGAGTTGATCTCCAGCGCCGATAATTCGCCGGTGTTCCGGTCGATCACGACTTCGGTTTCAGATACGCCTGGTAGCCCGACCGTCTCTATCGTCCTCCTGCCGAATGTCTCGATATCCGGGCGATCAACTGTGCGGCATAGAATCGCTGTCCCGAAGTTTTCCGGGTACTGCAATATTTTCTGGGTGACAAAGCCCCAGAGCACCTTGCCTGATTTGTCAGCGTAGCAGCAGTATGAATAATGGCCGTCTTCGGAAGCATCGATAATTTCCTGGGCCAGCAGCTCGGAGGAAAACTTGCGGATTGTTGCCTGGAGGGAGGTCCACTCCTCGGGTTTCCGGATTACGAAAACCTTTCTTCCCCGAATGGCCCTGGAGGCGACCGCGGTCTTCCACTCATGCGAATGAATGGGCTTGATCAGAATCGGCCAGCGCATATCTGTCGGGAGCACGGCCGAGTTGAGGATATCCAGGAAATGGGAGCGGGGAGAGCGAATCCCGGTTTCGCGCATTTTTGTATAAAAGGCATGCTTATTGTTTGCCAGGCGGGATATCTCGGGGGATGGGAGCGGAAGCGAGACAGCGGGTTCCAGGTCTTTACGGTATTTCTCCATGAAGGCGAGTTCGTAATCGCTGGATGCCATGATGATGGGAGTTGCGCCCGCCGCGGCATGCGCCTGGAGGAGGTCATGCACGACTGCTTCGGGTTCGTCCTCGATGGACAGCCTGTGAAGGATGATGTCCTTTCCCAGCAGCGGCTCCAAACCTCCGCCCTTGTGATACAGGTGCAGGGGGAACGGAGTGTCGCGGAGGTTTTTGTAGATCCCATAGGAGGTGGGATTCAGGCTGAGCAGGTATGCGGCCGGTATCTTATGCATTATCCTTGAATGGCTCCCGGGAAGCGGCGGTATTTCAAGCCGAAAAGCGTCAGAGCGCGGCAGCGCCCGATGGGTTTATAGCCTGCGCGGGAAAACGCCGTGCGCGAGGCGACGTTCCAATCATGGATCATCGCCCAAACGGAGGAAACGCCCCGGGCTGCAAGCAGGGCGTCCGCTTCGGTCAACAGGCGGGTTGCAAGCCCGTGTCCACGATGGGCCCTGCTGACGTAGACGTTATAGGCATAAGCGTGGTCTTCACGGAGTTGCACGTGGCATCCCACGTCGGCGCAATGGACCCGATGTGACGCATACCAGGCCCATCCGGCGATTTCGTGACCATGATTTGCGACCAGGAAAAGCTCGCCTCGGGCAATCCGTGTCCGAGCGTCGGCGCAGGTAAAGGGCGCGGCGAAATCGAGAGCATTCAGAGCATCGCGGAGCCGCCTTTCAAATGCGTCGTCCATCGATTCGATTCTATGGATGGATAAGCAATCGGTGTCTGGGGGTTGGGGCCACGTTGGTCGATCCGCCAGCAATTTCAGGTAAATCATGGGCGCTTTGTAGGAAAAGATGAAGTGTCTCAGTCTCCAGAACATGCGGCCTCAACGTTTGCCAGGGAATAGAATGCTTAATAGCTTTCCGTATAATGCCAGTGGGTGGCGTTTGCGGCTGATTCGCAACCCGCCGGGCGCCGTTGATATGAAAACAAAATGAACGCCCATCAGGTATCCATAAAAAATATTGCCGCAGGCTTTGCCGCCTAGTTTGTCGGCGGCTTTCAATGAGCTTCTATTATCGCTGCGGATATAGGAATAGCAGTGACTGTACGATTCCCGGGCGAAGTCCTGAAATGCGCGTTGCTTGATGTGAAAATTGATGTTGCGCCCGCGCAATTTGCTGGCGATAAAAGTATTATAGTTAATCAGGCTGAAACGGGGCGCGGCGAAAACGCACTGGAGATCCGGGGAGTGCACGGTTGCCGGCGAAAACCAGGTAAACCCGACAATGTCGCCATGCCGCCTGGCCAGATAGCAGAGATGTCCCGACTCAAGACGCGATTCCAGCTCCTGCCGGTCAAACAGGTGTCCCCATTCTTTAATGCAGACGCGTTGATGAAAAGCGAGCAAGTCGTCGATGGAATCGGGATTGTAACTACTCACCCCATAATCAGA